>Ga0209605_1000476_pt1 | contig 50401 bp, 51 predicted proteins | sample AD_UKC035_MetaG_FD_184408 | JGI IMG/M metagenome (GOLD analysis project Ga0209605, IMG submission 184408) | Active sludge microbial communities of municipal wastewater-treating anaerobic digesters from USA - AD_UKC035_MetaG (SPAdes) (version 2) | ecosystem: Engineered > Bioreactor > Anaerobic >...
GACCCGCGCCAGTACGTGGGCGACCTGCTCGGCGCCATGATGCCCGACCAGGCGGCCCCGCTGCAGGCCGGCCGTGCGCTGCACGCCGAGCGCAAGGCCCGCTTCGATACCGGCCCGGCGCGGCTGATGTTCCAGACCGGCGCCGACAACCTGCCGCGCGCGCAGGGCGCCGAAGCTGCGCGCAACTTCTTCAACAGCGGCGCTGCGCAGGCCGAGGCCATCGACAGCCTGAACCGCATCGTGATCGAACGCGGACCCGGCAAGCGGGCGATGCAGAGCTACGCCATCACCGACCTCGTGCAGTCCGCCACCAACAAGGCCGACGAGCTGAGCCTGCCCAAATACGAGCGCTGGGTCGAGCAGCGCAGTCAGGCGCTCAAGGGCCTGCTGGACGGCGAGCAGCTCGGCAAGGTCAAGGCCGTGCTGCTTGACCTGAAGCGCGCGGACCGGGCGGCCAACGCCGGCCGCGCCACGGGCAGCAACACGGCGCAGAACCTGGCCGGCGACAGCATGCTCGGCGCCGGGCTGCTGGATGCGCTCTCGGCCAAGGTGCCCTACGTCGGCCCCTGGGTCGCCGGCAGCATGCGCGATGCGCAGCGCACCCGCAGCGCGGGCCTGCTGGACGCCATCCTCGCCGATCCCACGCGCACGGCAGGCGCCCTGGACGCCTACGCCGGGCTGCTCGATCCCAACCTGCTGCAGCGCGGACTCATCTATACCCCGGCCGTGATGAACCCCATGGCAGGCGGGCTCTTGGAGAGCCTGCGCAGCGAACCCGCCCGATGACCATGCTCGACGACCTCGACCGCGTCGCCCGCCACCCCTACGCCGCGGGACTTGCCGGAAGCCTCGTGTCGCTGCGCTTTGCGCCGGGCGACACCTGGCGCGCGCGCGCCCTCAACGTGCTGCTGGGCAGCCTGACCGCGGCCTACGTCGCGCCTGCGCTCACCGCGTGGCTGCACATCGACCATCCGAGCCTGCAGGCGGGTGCAGCCTTCCTGCTCGGGCTCTTCGGCCTGTCGCTGGCGCAGGCGCTCATGCAGGCCATCGCCAGCACGCCGCTTGGCCAAATCCTCACCGGCTGGCTCGGCCGCAAGGGGGGCACGCCGTGATCGACTCCGACAGCGTCATCCTCGCCCTCAACGTCGGCGCCTGCCTGCTGCTGGCAACCCTTGCCGCCTGGGCCGTGCTGGACGAGCGCATCCATGAAGGCGTCATCGTGCGTGCGGGGCTCATCCTCGTGGCGCTGGGCTTTGCCGGCATCGCCATCGCGCTGTTGCACGGCGGCAGCGTCACCCTGCAGCGCGCCATGGGCCTGCTGCACGCGGGCATCATCGTCGTGCTGCTCGGGCGCGAGTGGCGCGCGCACCGGCGCCGCCGCCCCATGCCCATGCGCCGGCGCAGCGACTGGATCGACCTCGAGGACGCACAGCGCATGGCCGTGCGCAGCCGCTCGCGCTGGAGGCTGTGGTGATCGACGCCGCGGCCTTCCTGCACACCGGCATCGGGCACGCGCTGGCCCTGCTGCCTGCGGCCATGGACACGCCCGCGGCCCGCGTCCTGCTGCTGGCCGTCGGCCTGCAGGAGAGCCGCCTGCAGCACCGCCGCCAGCTCGTGGGCAACCCGCCGCGTCCCATCGGGCCTGCCAAGGGCCTGTGGCAGTTCGAGCGCGGCGGCGGCTGCAAGGGCGTGGTGCAGCACCCGGCCAGCCGCTACTGGATGGCCCGCGTGTGCGAGGCGCAGGGCGTCACCTTCACCGCAACCGCGATCTGGAACGCCATCGAGCACGACGACGTGCTCGCCGCGGCGGCTGCACGCCTGCTGCTCTTCACCGACCCGCGGCGCCTGCCCGAGCCGGGCGACGAGCGCGAGGCCTGGAACCTGTACCTGCGCACCTGGCGCCCGGGAAAACCGAAGCGCCACACCTGGCCGGCCCTGTACGCGCAGGCGCTGGCAGCCGTCACCGAAGGAGCCCTTGCATGACCTTCCGCCGGATCGGCACCGCCCTGGCCGTGCTCGCCGCCGTTGCTCTGAGCGGCTGCGGAACCCTGCTGCAGGGCAAGTTCGAGAACGCGCTCACCTTCACCCTCACCGGGGATCGCGTCTTCGTCACCTCGCTCTATGGGCCAATCGGCATCACGACCGAACTGCGCGAGGCCGACGCCGCAGCGCTGCGTCGGCTGCTGGGGGCAGAGCGTTGAGCAGCTTCACCGAGCCCCTCGAGGTGCGCCAGCTCGACGACGGCGAGCGCTGGGCCACCCTGCGCACGATCAGCTACTGGACCGACTGCGCCGAGGGCGATGGGGATCTGCACCTGCGCTGCGCCAGCGTCTTCAGTATCCCCGCGGGCTTCATCACCGACTTCGCCAGCATCCCGCGCCCGCTGTGGAGCCTGATCGGCCACCCCGCGGGCCGCTACGCGCAGGCCGCCGTGCTGCACGACTGGCTCTACCGCTGCGGCCAGGTCAGCCGCTCGCGCGCGGATGCGGTCTTCCGGGAGGCGATGCAGGTGCTCGGTGTGCCCGCCTGGCAGCGCTGGGCGATGTGGGCGGCAGTGCGGATCGGTGGGCGCGGGGCCTACGCGGCGGCGCAGCCCGAGCCGTAGGCGTGCCCAGCGCCTGGGATCGCCTGCGCTACTGGCTGCAGGCCCGCCGCAGAGCCCGCCAGCGTCGCGATCTGCGCGCGCGGTTGCTGCGTGCCTGGACGCGGCTCGACGAGCTGAGGCGCTACGTCGAGCGCGACCGGCGCGCCGAGCGTGCCGAACGCGACCGGCTGGTGCGCCAGATCGACGCCGGCCGGCGCGCCGCCGAGGTTGTCGTCGAGGCGCTGCATGCGCGCGCGCTGGGCGGCGCGGTCAGCGACGAGGAGGTGCTGCGGGCGGCTGAGACGGTGCGGGAGGTGTTGCTCAAGGCCGGGTAGCGGCGGCAGAATTGGACAACCTGCCCATTTTTGGACAGGTTAGTGCGCGCTACCGCCGAAAGCCGCATGTGGCCTGCCCGGCAGGACTCGAACCTGCGACCTGCTGCTTAGAAGGCAGCTGCTCTATCCAGTTGAGCTACGGGCAGTTGCAGCGCGCCCGGCGATCGTCGGGGTGCGGGCGGGTGATTTTAGGAGGGGCCGCGGTGGGGGGCTTTCAGCGCAGCTTGTACTGCTCCTGACCGAAAAGCACTTCGCGGGCGCGATCGTCCTGCACCGGACGGCGGTAATCGGACAGTACCTCGAGCCCGCGCACGACCGCCGGACGCGCGGCGATCTCGTCGAACCAGCCCTTGAGGTGCGGGTGGTCGTTCCAGTCGATGCCCTGGTTCTTCCAGCTGCGCAGCCAGGGGAAGATCGCGATGTCGGCGATCGAGTACTCGGCGCCGCCGATGTAGCGGCTGCCGGCCAGGCGGCGATTCATCACGCCGTAGAGGCGCCGCGCCTCGTTGGTGTAGCGCTCGATCGCGTAGGGGATCTTCTCCGGCGCGTAGACGCGGAAGTGGTGCGCCTGACCGAGCATCGGGCCGACGCTGCCCATCTGGAACATCAGCCACTGCAGCACCTCGTACTTGCCTTGCGTGCTCGCAGGCAGGAAGCGGCCGGTCTTGCCGGCGAGGTAGAGCAGGATGGCGCCCGACTCGAAGACCGTGATCGGCGCCCCATCGGGGCCGTCGGGGTCGACAATGGCCGGGATCTTGTTGTTCGGGCTGATTTCGAGGAATCGTGGCTCGAATTGCTCGCCGCGGCCGATGTCCACCGGGATCGCACGATAAGGAAGACCGCATTCCTCCAGCATGATGTGGACCTTGTGCCCGTTGGGCGTGGGCCACGAATAGACTTCGATCATCGCAGGACCCCTTCCCGCGTCGCGCGCTGCGGCGACGTTGGCGCACTCTAAACCATGCTCGAAGGCTTCAGACGCTTGCTGGGCGGCAAGGCGCCGCCGACGGATTCGCAGACCGCAACGCAAGCCGCGCTCTCCTCGTTCGACGAATGGTCGCGGCGGGCCCAGGTGCAGATCCGCTCGCCGCGCGATTCCGGCGGCCTGATCGTCGAGGGCAAGACCGACGGCTTGCCCTGGCGCATCGAATGGGGGGCATCGCAGCGTCCCTACGTCCCGGGTCAGGAGCTGCGCATCCGCGCGACGCTGCCGCTGCCCCCCGATCTGCAGGCAAATCTTCAGGCAATCGTGCTCGATCGTCCCTTGCAGGAGGCGATCGAGAAGGCGATGTTCGAGCAGTTCGTCGAGGACGTGCAGACTCGCATCGACACCGACACGCCGGCCGAGATGCGCTGGATCGTGATGCACCCGCGACTCGCGCGGGCCGAGCTCGGTGAGCTGCACGAGCGCTACGCCGCGGCCGCCAGCCTCAAGCCCTGGCTGCAGCAATGGCTGGCCGGGCCGCTCGCGCCGGCGCTGCTGGCGCGTCGCGACGAGGCGGGCACGCCCTTCGTGCTGACGCTCAACCGCGGCCGGCTGACGCTGCGCACCGCGCTCGAGGAGGCGTCGCCCGGCAGCGTCGAGCCGCAGCTGCGTCTGTTCGAGACCGCGCTGCGCGAAGCGCGCAGCGTGCGCTTCGACGACGACCCGGGCTGAGCCCCGGCGCGCGGGCGGCGCCGCCGGCCGGTCAGGGCCGGGGGGCGTGCCTGGCCAGTTCGAGCTTGGCGATCGCGGCGCGGTGCACCTCGTCGGGCCCGTCGGCAAAACGCAGCGTGCGCACCAGCGTGTAGAAATAGGCGAGCGGGAAATCGTCGCTCATCCCGGCACCGCCGTGCACCTGCATTGCCCAGTCGATGACCTGGCCGGCCATCGTCGGCGCGACCGCCTTGATCATCGCGATCTCGGTCTTCGCGGCCTTGTTGCCGGCCACGTCCATCATCCACGCGGCCTTGAGCGTCAGCAGCCGCGCCTGGTCGATGCGGCAGCGGGCCTCGGCGATGCGTTCCTGCGTCACGCCCTGTTGCGCCAGCGGCTTGCCGAAGGCCACGCGCTCGAGCGCGCGACGGCACATCAGCCCCAGGGCGCGCTCGGCCAGCCCGATCGTTCGCATGCAGTGGTGGATTCGCCCGGGGCCAAGGCGCCCCTGCGCGATCTCGAAGCCGCGGCCTTCGCCGAGCAGGATGTTGCCGACCGGCACGCGGACGTTCTCGAACAGCACCTCCATGTGCCCGTGCGGCGCGTCGTCGTAGCCGAAGACCGGCAGCGGGCGCAGCACGGTGATGCCCGGCGTGTCGCGCGGCACGAGGATCATCGACTGCTGCGTGTGCCGCGGCGCCTGCGGGTCGGTCTTGCCCATGAAGATGAAGAGCGCGCAGCGCGGGTCGCCGGCGCCGCTGGTCCACCACTTGCGGCCGTTGAGCACGTACTCGTCGCCGTCGCGCTCGATGCGCGCCTGGATGTTGGTCGCGTCCGACGAGGCGACCGCCGGCTCGGTCATCGCGAAGGCGCTGCGGATGCGGCCTTCGAGCAGCGGCTCGAGCCAGCGCTTGTGGTGCTCGGGCGTGCCGTAGCGCGCGATCGTCTCCATGTTCCCGGTGTCCGGCGCCGAGCAGTTGAAGACCTCGCTGGCCCAGGGCACCGCGCCCATGATTTCCGACAGCGGTGCGTACTCGAGGTTGGTCAGGCCCATGCCGTAGTCGAGTGCCGGTCCGTGCTGCTCGGCCTTGGGCGGCAGGAAGAGGTTCCAGAGCCCGGCCGCACGGGCCTTGGGCTTGAGCCGCTCGATCACCTGCAGCGGCGTCCAGCGCCGGCCGGCGGCGGTGTTGGCCTGCAGCTCGGCCCAGTACTCCTTCTCGGCCGGATAGATGTGCTCGTCCATGAAGGCCTGCAACCGGGTCTGCAGTTCCTGCACACGGGGCGAATGCGCGAAGTCCATCGGGTCTCCTTGGGGTCGGACGGGTTCGTTGACGGGGTTCAGGCGCGCTGCGCGTAACTCCAGCCGCGCTCGGCGAGCGGGCGCGTCGCCGCGCCGGTGGCGCGCGCCTGCGCGCTCGCGGCCGTGCCTTCGAGCACGCGCTTGGCGATGCCCTGCGTGATCGCCGCGAGGCGGAACAGGTTGTAGGCGAGGTAGAAGTTCCAGTCGGCGGCCAGCGTCGCCGGGTCGCCGCGGCCGCTGCGTTCGCAGTAGCGGCGGACGTACTCGGCTTCACTCGGGATGCCCAGTGCGGCGTGATCCAGCCCGGCGATGCCGCGGAACTCGCCGGGCGGGATGTGCCAGGTCATGCAGTGGTAGCTGAAATCGGCCAGCGGGTGCCCGAGCGTGGAGAGCTCCCAGTCGAGCACCGCGACCACGCGCGGCTCGCTTGCGTGGAACATCAGGTTGTCGAGCCGGAAGTCGCCGTGGACGATCGCGACCTGCCTGTCGTCGCGCGCGCTTGCGGGCAGGTTGCGTGGCAGCCACTCGATGAGCCGGTCCATCGCCTCGATGGTGCCGGTGGCCGAGGCCTCGTACTGCCGGCTCCAGCGCGCGATCTGGCGCTCGAAGTAGCTGCCGGGCTTGCCGTAGTCCTGCAGCCCGAGCGCCTCCGGGTCGACGGCGTGCAAGGCCGCGATGACCCGGTTCATCTCGTCGTAGATCGCGCCGCGCTGCTCGCGCGTCATCGTCGGCAGCGCCGGGTCCCAGAGCACGCGGCCCTCGACGCGCTCCATCACGTAGAACGCGCGCCCGATCACGGTCTCGTCCTCGCACAGCAGCAACATGCGCGGCACCGGCACCGCGGTCGCGGCGAGCGCCTGCATCACGCGGTATTCGCGCTCGATCGCGTGCGCCGAGGGCAGCAGGCGTGCAGCCGGGCCGGGCTTGCTGCGCATCACCCAGCTCGCCGCAGGCGTCTTCAGCAGATACGTCGGGTTCGACTGCCCGCCCTTGAACTGCTCCACCGACAGCGGCCCGGCGAAGCCGGCCAGGTGCGCCTCGAGGTATCGCTGCAGCGCCGCGACGTCGAAGGCGTGGCTTGCGGCCATCGGCCTGGTGCCGGTGTTGGGGTCCATCGAGTCTGTCCTTCCGTCCATGTCGCGCAGAAAATCGATCTCGGCCCGATTTTCCATGCACTTGTGCGGGGGTGGTCCGGGGGTGGTCCGGGGGTGATGCCGCTCGGTGCCGGGGCGAGCGGAACGTGGCGACCCCCTGCAAATGGGTGGTGTCGCCGCGGCTGTGGCTGCGGCTGGAGCGCCGGACCTTCATGCTAGAGTGCCCGCGCTCTGCCCTGGGCGTTCCTGCATGCAGAAGACGCGGCTCTCGCACCTCCTTGTCTCGCTGTCGCTGGGCTTGTCGGCCATCGATGCCGCAGCGATCGGCTTCCTGCCGGTCGAGCCTTCGACAACGCTCGGGCGCACGCTGGACCATGCGATCGGCCTTCGACTCGATCCCGGCGAGCGGCTCGAGCCCGAGTGTGTGGCCGCGGAGGTCGTCGTCGGCGAGACGCGGCTGCCGCCGGAGGCGGTGCGCACCCGCCTCGAAGGCGAGGGAACGCAGCGGGTGCTGCGCGTTCGCACGACGGTGCCGATCGATGAGCCGCTGGTGGCGATGAGCCTGTCGCTGGGTTGTCCGCCCAAGCTGCAGCGGCGCTTCGTCGTCTTTGCCGATCCGGTGGCGCCGAGTGCGCCGAGTGCTCCGATGACCGCGGTCGCGGCGTCATCGGAAGCTGCATCCCGTGCCGAGGGGATCACGGAGGTGCGGGCCGTGGCACCGGAGACGGCGGCGGTGCCCGCAGTGCGCGGCGCTCGCGCTGCGACGATCGCTGCGCGGGAAGCGACGACACCGGCCCCGCGCCCGCCCCGGCGTCGGGCGGCGCGGCGGACGGCACCGGCTGCGACCCCTGCTGCGCCCGCTGCGCCGGCTCCTGCTGCTGTCGGCGCCGGACGGCCGCGTCTGCAGCTCGATCCCGAACCGGTGCCGGTGATGACGCGCAGCGCGGAGGCGCTGCAGGCCGAAGCCGCCGAGGCGGCAGCGCAGGCCGCGGCCGAGGCAGCGTCCGCGGCGGCGCAGCGCATCGCCGCGCTCGAGCAGGCGATCGAGCGCCTGCGCACCGACTCCGCCGCCGACCGCGAGGCCCTGCTCGAGCTGCGACGACGCGCTGCCGAAGCCGACCAGAGCGCGCAATGGACGCCCTGGCTCCTGGCGTTGGCGGCTGCGCTGGCCTTGATCTGCGCCTGGCTGTGGCTCAAGCTGCGGCGCCTGCAGCAGGAGGGCGAGCTCGCCTGGGCAGCGGCGGCCCGAGGTACGGCGGCGGCAAGTGCAACGCATCCTGCCTCCGACCACGGCCCGGTGCCGACCGTCGCGACGCCGATCACGGCAGGCGAAGGCAAGGTCCCGCATGCGGGCGTGGCGAGGCCCCCGGCCGATCCTGGGACATCGGGCGCGTTGCCTGCGCAGACCTTGTCGGAGCCGACGGGGGAGGTCAGCACCGTCGAGCGCACCGAGGTGCTGCCGCTGGGCTGGCGTGCCGAAGAGGCCGACGACGCCCAGGACGTCTCGATCGAGATGCTGATCGACCTCGAGCAGCAGGCCGAGTTCTTCGTCGTGCTGGGGCAGGAGGACGCGGCGATCGACCTGCTCGTCGAACACCTGCGCAACACCGGCGGCGGCAGCCCGGTGCCCTACCTGAAGCTGCTCGAGATCTACCGCCGGCAGGGCGATCGCGAGGCCTACGAGCGCACGCGCACGCGCTTCAACCACCGCTTCAACGCCTACGCGCCCGACTGGAGCGCGGACCCGGGGCAGGGACGTCCGCTCGAGGACTATCCGTCGATCATCGCGCGGCTGCAGCAGGTCTGGGCCTCGCCGATCGACGCGATGGCAGAACTCGAATCGCTGCTCTTTCGCAAGGCGCGGGGCGAGACCTTCGACCTGCCGGCGTACCGCGACGTGATGTTCCTGTATTCGCTGGCGCGCGACCTGCTCGATCGCGAGTCGCTCGAGCGCGGCGACGTCGACGTGCTGCTGCCGATCAGCGAGGGCGGCGAGGGCACGCAGCCGATGTCGCTGGAGGACCTGCCGGCGCACGAGGACTCCGGGATGATGGACCTCGACCAGCAGCCGACGGTGCCGCTGGACCTGGACGTGACGCAGCCGCTGATGCCCGAGAGCCTCTTCGGCGACGCCGATGTCCGGCTCGGCGGCCTTGGCCGCGGGCGCGGCGGCTGAGCGGGTTCTCGGCCGACCGGCCTAGATCCGGGCCAGGCGCTCGAGTGCCCGCTGCAGCGTCTCGTCCTTCTTCGCGAAGCACAGGCGCACGATGCCCTGCTCGAAGCCGCCGTCGTAGAAGGCCGAGAGCGGGATCGCGGCCACGCCGGCCTCGCGCGTGAGCCACTTGCAGAACTCCGCTTCGCCAAGGGGGCTCACGGCGCGGTAGTCGACGCACTGGAAGTAGCTGCCCTGCGTGTGCAGCGGCACGAGGCGCGTGCGCTCGAGGCCTTCGCGGAAGAGGTCGCGCTTGCGCTGGTAGAAGGCCGGCAGCCCGAGGTAGGGCTCGGGGTCGGCCAGGTGGCGCGCCAGCCCGTGCTGCATCGGCGTGTTGACGGTGAAGACGTTGAACTGGTGCACCTTGCGGAACTCGGCCGTCAGCGCCGCCGGCGCGGCCACCGTGCCGACCTTCCAGCCGGTGACGTGGAAGGTCTTGCCGAAGCTCGAGATCACGAAGGCGCGCGCGGCCAGGCCCGGCAGGCTGCTCGCGCTGACGTGCGGCTGGCCGTCGAAGACCATGTGCTCGTAGACCTCGTCGCTGATCAGCAGCACGTCGGTGGGCGCCAGCAGCGCCTCGAGCCGCTCCATCTCGGCGCGTGTCCAGACGGTGGCCGTCGGGTTGTGCGGCGAGTTCAGCAGCAGCGCCCGCGTGCGCGGCGTGATCGCCGCGGCGATCAGTCCGAGGTCCGGGCGAAAGCTCCCGGGTGTCAGCGGCACGCGCACGATGGTGCCGCCGGCGAGTTCGATGCTCGGGCCGTAGCTGTCGTAGCAGGGCTCGAGCACGATCACCTCGTCGCCGGGGTGCACGCAGCACAGCACCGCGGTGATGATCGCCTGCGTCGCGCCGGCGGTCACGGTGATCTCGGCGTCGACGTCGTAGCGCTTCCCGTAGAGCGCTTCGATCTTGCGCGCGACGGCCTGGCGCAGCGCCGGCACGCCCGGCATCGGCGGGTACTGGTTCAGGCCCTCGCGCATCGCGTCGTGCACGCGCTCGACCAGGCGCGGGTCGCAATCGAAATCCGGGAAGCCCTGCCCGAGGTTGACGGCGCCATGCTCGAGGGCCAGCGCCGACATCACGCTGAAGATGGTCGTGCCGACCTTGGGCAGGCGCGAGGGCAGGTCCGGGGTGCGCACCGGCAGGGAGGGGGGATTCATGGCGTGACGGCAGGAGGCTGGCGGTGGGATCGGAGCTAGAGATCGTAGTCGCGCGCGTCGGCGTCGCCGCTCATCGCGCGCTGGATCAGCGGTGCCGACAGGCGCTCGGAGAGCAGCTCGGCGAACGCGAACACGAAGTGCCGCAGGTAGGCGCCGCGCTTGAAGGCCACGCGCGTCGTGTTCGACCCGAACAGGTGCCCGAGCGGGCGCGCGACGAGCTCGGTGCCGAGCGTCTCGGCCTGCGCCGCGAGCTCGGTGACGATGCCCACGCCCATGCCCGCGCGCACGTAGGTCATGATGACGTCGGAGTCGATGCCCTCGAGCGAGACGAAGGGCTTGAGCCGGGCGCGCGCGAAGGCCTGGTCGATGCGCGTGCGCCCGGTCATCGTCGGGTGGTAGAGCACGAGCGGCACGGCGGCGAGCTGCTCGATCGTCGGGCGCTCGACCCCGGCCAGCGGATGGCCGACCGGCACGACCATCACGTGCTGCCATTCGTAGCAGGGCAGGCTCAGCAGGTCCTCGTGCGCGGCCAGCGCCTCGGTGGCGATGCCGACGTCGGCGACATCGTCCAGCAGCATGCGCGCAACCTGCTCGGGCATGCCCTGGTGCAGCACGAGCTGCACCTTGGGGAAGCGGCGGCGCAGCTCGGTCACGCGCTGCGGCAGGAAGTAGCGCGCCTGCGTGTGCGTGGTCGCGATCGAGAGCGTGCCGGCGTCCTGCTTCGAATACTCCTCGCCGATGCGCTTGAGGTTGGCGACCTCGCGCATGATGGTCTCGATCGACTTGAGCACGAGCTGCCCGGGCTCGGTGACGCGGCGCAGCCGCTTGCCGTGGCGTGCGAAGATGTCGACGCCGAGTTCCTCCTCGAGCTCGAGGATCGCCTTGCTGATGCCCGGCTGCGAGGTGTAGAGCGCCTTGGCGGTTTCGGTCAGGTTCAGGTTTCGGCGCACCGCCTCCTGGACGAAGCGGAACTGGTGCAGGTTCATTCAGCGGGTTCCGGCGCCGAGGAGATGGGCGCAAAGGGCTTCGGGGCTTGCTTCATGCGCGTGCGTGGGGGCGGCGCGTGCCGCAGGGCGATCATCGATAGCGCACCAGCCACGCGAAGGCGGCCAGCGAGAGCAGGAGGAAGAGCAGGCTCGGGGCCGCGGCCACGACCCAGGGCGTCCAGTCGCGCAGCATACCCAGATGACCGGCGAGATTGTTGAGCAGCACGAAGCCGATGCCCAGCATGATGCCGCCGAAGACCTTCAGGCTCAGCCCGCCGGCGCGCGCGTGCAGATAGGCAAAGGGCAGCGCCAGCGCCACCATCACCAGGCACGACAGCGGATAGAGCGCCTTCTTCCAGAAGCGGATCTCGACCTGCTGCGAGGCCTGCGCCTGGTCCTCGAGGTGGCGCGAATAGCGCCACAGCTCGGCCGTCGTCATCGACGAAAGCGGCAGCACCGCGGCCGCGACGACCGCGACATCGAGCGTGCTCTGCAGCGTCAGGCTCGCGTGCCTCTCGTCGACCAGGTGCGCGCCGGCGCTGCCCGGCTGCGGCCAGCGCGTCACCTGTGCATCGTGCAGCGTCCAGTGGCCGTCGCTGCCGACGTTGGCTGTGCGCGCGTCGATGCGCGTGACAAGGCCGCCGTCGGCGTCGAACTCGAACACGCGCACCCCTTGCAGCTGGCCTTGTGCACTGATGCCGCCGATGTTGATCGAGACGCTGTGCGCGCCCTCGGAGCCCGGGCGCCGCTCCTTGAGCCAGGCACCGGCACCGCCGATGTGCCGCCCGCCGTCGAAGCGCGCGGCCAGTTGCACCGCCGCCTGTTCGGCCGCGGGCGCGAGCAGGTCGCCGACCACGAAGTTCAGTACGCCGAAGGCGATGCCCAGCCCCGCCAGCAGCCGCAGCGCACGCCCGGGCCCGAGGCCCCCGGTGCGCAGGATCGTGTATTCGGAGGCCTGCGCCATGCGCGCCAGCGCGTAGATGCTGCCGATCAGCACGGCGATCGGCATCAGGTCGTAGAGGTGGGCCGGCACCGCGTAGAGCGCGGCCAGCGCGACGTGCCAGGCGGCGCGCCCCTGGCGGCCGACCTCGTCCAGGTCGTCGACGAAGTCGATGAAGAAGAAGAGCGAGAGGAAAGCAGCCGCGACGAAGCCCACCGAGGACACGATGTCGCGGTAGAAGAGCCGACGGACCGTCCTCATGCCGCCGCCTTCAGGCCGAAGCCGCGCTGCGGCGCTGCCAAGGCAGGTGCAGCGTCGCGGCGTGCTCGCGCCACCACAGCAGCGCGAGCGCGAGCAGGAAGCAGCCGCCGTGCACGGCCGTCAGCGCGGCACCGAGGCCGACGCGTTCGCTGCCGACCCAGGCCTGCGTCAGGTTGACGAGGTTGAAATAGACGACGAAGGCCAGCAGCGCGAAGAGCAGGTTCCAGTTGCTCGGCCGCCGCGGGTTCGTCGCCGCCAGCGGAACGCCCAGCAGCACCAGGTTCGCGGTCGCCAGCAGCATGCCCAGGCGCCACGCGAGCTCGCCCTGGTTGCGCGGCGTGGGCTCGCGCAGCAGCTGCAGCGTCGGCAGCGCGCGCGGCGGCCGCGCCTGCGCCTCGCGCACCGCCTTCTCCTGCACCAGCACGCGGTAGCTCTCGAAGCTGGCGAGCGTGCGCTCGCCGCTGGCGATGTCGCTGTCGTTGCGCTGCCCGCGCTCGAGCACCAGCCAGCGCTCGTCGTTCACGGTCTGCAGGTGGCCGCGGTGTGCCGAGGTCACGCTCTCGTTGTGCTCCTGCCGGGTGAGGACGAAGACGTTGCGCGCGTCGGTGCTCTCGGGGCTCTCGCGATCGATGAAGAAGACGCGGCGGCCGTCGGCCGAGGACTGGAACACGCCCGGCGCCACGCGCGAGAGGTCCGAGCGCTGCGCGTAGCGGTCGCGCAGGTCGTAGCTGTTGCGGTTGCCCCAGGGCCAGACGATCAGCAGCAGCACGGCAGCGACGACGAACACCGGCCACGCGGTCTGCAGCACCGGGCGCACGAAGCGCGCCAGGCCGATGCCGCCGCTGAACCAGATCACCATCTCGCTGTCGCGGTACATGCGGCCCAGGGTGATGACGATGGCCACGAACATCGAGAGGCTGAGCATCGAGGGCAGGTGTCCGAGCGCGGTGTAGCCCAGCACGAGCACGACGTCCTGCGGCGAGACGGTGCCCTTGGCCGCCAGGCCGACCGTGCGCAGCAGGAACATCGTCAGCACGATGGTGAGGATGACGACGAGGGTCGCGCCGAAGCTGCGCGAGAGTTCGCGGCGCACCGTTGAATCGACTAACATCCTTCGGCTTTAGCTGTGGCCTTCTCGTGTGCCCGTGCGCCGCGGCGTCGCGCTTCCTGCCGGCCTGCGGTGGACAGGCCCACGCCCCGCGCGGAACTGCCTGCGGCGTCGACCTGCTGCTGCGGCTCGCGGGCCCGCGGACGCTGGCGTCGACGGCCTTTGCGGCGCCCGCGTCGGGAACGGGGCACCCGTTCGAACCGAAAGAGGAATTATGGACTTCAAGACCCTGCCCGCCCCGAAGGACGGACTGTGTGCGCTGGCTGCCGATGCGCTGCTGCTCGTGCTGCCGGCAGGCAAGCTTGCCGACGGCCTGGATGCGACGCTGGTGGGCGTGCTCGGCGCGGCGGTCGACGCGGGCGACCTCGAACTCGTCGCCGGCCGCAGCCTCTACCTGCACCACGTCGAGGGCCTGAAGGCGGCGCGGCTGGCCGTGGCTGTCTGCGACGCGGCGGCTTCGCCCAAGTCCTGGCGCAAGGCGCTCGCGGCCGGCTACGGGCTGATCAAGGGCGGCGGCGCGAAGCATGCTGCCGTTGCACTCGCCGGTGCGGCGCTGACGCCCGCACATGCCGAGGCGCTGGTCGCGGTGGCCGCTGATGCGACCTACGTCTACCGTCACACCAAGCCGAGCGCCCCGGCGGCGCCGCGGCTCGCGCGCCTGAGCCTCGTCTGCGAGAAGACCGAGGCCAAGGCGCTCGACGCGGCGCTGGCGCGCGGCCGCGGCATCGCCGAAGGCGTGGCGCTCGCGCGCGAGCTCGCCAACCGGCCGGCGAACCACTGCACGCCGACGCACCTGGCCGACGAGGCGCGGGCGCTCGCGCGCCGTCACGCCAAGCTCAAGGTCGAGGTGCTCGAGCGCCGCGATGCCGAGAAGCTCGGCATGGGCGCCTTCCTCGCGGTCGCGCAGGCCTCGCACCAGCCGCCCAAGTTCATCGTGCTGCGCTGGCAGGGCGGGCCGCGTGCTCAGGCACCGGTGGTGCTGGTCGGCAAGGGCATCACCTTCGACACCGGCGGCATCTCGCTCAAGCCCGCGCCCGAGATGGACGAGATGAAGTTCGACATGGGCGGTGCCGCGAGCGTGCTCGGCACGATGCGCGCGGTGGCCGAGCTGGGTCTGCCGATCAACGTCGTCGGCCTGATCCCGAGCTGCGAGAACATGCCCGGCGGCGGCGCGGTCAAGCCCGGCGACGTGGTGACCAGCCTCTCGGGCCGCACGATCGAGATCCTGAACACCGACGCCGAGGGGCGGCTCATCCTCTGCGACGCGCTCAGCTACGCCGAGCGCCTCAAGCCCGCCGCGGTCGTCGACATCGCCACGCTCACCGGTGCCTGCGTCATCGCGCTGGGCAAGCACCGCAGCGGCCTCTTCAGCAGCAGCGACACGCTCGCCGAGGAGCTGCTGGCGGCGGGCGAGCGCGGCGGCGACCCGGCATGGCGCATGCCGCTGGACGAAGAGTACGACGAGGCCCTGAAGAGCAACTTCGCCGATGTCGGCAACGTCGGCGGGCGGCCGGCCGGCGCGATCACCGCGGCCAAGTTCCTGCAGCGCTTCGCGTCGAGCTACGACTGGGCGCACCTGGACATCGCCGGCACGGCCTGGAAGTCGGGCAAGGAAAAGGGCGCCACCGGACGCCCGGTGTCCCTGCTGGTGCACTTCCTGGCCGAGCGCGCCGGCTGACGCGGGCGAGGCGAAGGGGCTGGCGAAGGAGTCGCGGGCGTGCCGCTGAAGGTCGAGTTCCACACCGGAGTCGTCGACGAGTCGGGCTTTGCCTGCAGGCTGCTGCGCAAGGCCTACCACGTCGGCGCGCGCGTGCTGGTGCGTGCCCCCGCGCCGCTGCTGCAGCGCCTGGATCGCGAGCTCTGGACCTTCGTCGAGCGCGAGTTCATCCCGCACCTGCGCTTCTCGGGAGCCGCGGGCGTGCCCGCGCAGGCGCAGCGCACGCCGATCTGGCTCGTCGACGACGCGGTGCCGCCAGGCCATCCGCCGGTGCTCGTGAATCTCGATGCGGAGATGCCGCAGCAGCCGCAGGCCTTCGAGCGCATCATCGAGATCGTCGGTCGCGATGCCGGGGTCGTGCAGCGGGGCCGCGCGCGCTGGCGGGCCTACGAAGCCCATGGGCTGCATCCGGCCCATCATGCGGCCGCCGCCGGGGGCGAAGGTGGCTGATCCGCGCCCGCGGCCGGCGCTCTCGCGCCTGCCGACCTTGACCGAAGTCGTGATGGAAGGCCGCCCGCCTTCCGGGTCGGCGGCGGTGGAAGACGTGCCGGTGCTGTCGGCCGGTGCGGATCGGATGGTCGAGCGCGTGCCGGAACAGGCACCCGAGCCGGTCGCCGATCGGCTGTCGGGTGCGCCTGCGGAGGGCGCCGACGCCATCCTGCCGCCCCTGGATCCCGCCGACGAGGCGCGCATCATCGACGCGGTCATCGGCGGCCTGCAGCCGCGCATCGACCTGATGCTCGAGTACCGGCTGCGCGAGGCGCTGGCTCCGGTGCTCGCGCGTGCGTCCGATGCGATCGTGCGGGACGCCCGGGGCGAACTGGCGCAGACGCTGCGCGACGTCGTCGCCCGCGCGGTCGCGCAGGAACTGGCGCGCCGGCGCGCGCGCTGAGCCTTCGCAAGTACAGGCCGGCGGCTCGCGCAGTGCCGCTTGCCCTGCCCGGAGGCGCCTTGCCGGTCAGCGCTCCTGCGGCTGCGGATACATCCCGTCACCCATGGTGCGGTCAGCCCTTGGAGCCTCGCGGGCGTTGTGCGATCGCGACGGCGACGCTCGAAATCCCCATGAAAGAGCCAAGGCACTTTGCGGTATCGTCCGCCGCCTTTCAACCATTCCCGTTTGTCGAAGAGACAACATCCCAGATCGGAGACTCCTAGATGCAAGTCAAGTTCAATGCGATCGTCGCGGCCACCGCGATGCTGCTGGCCGGCTCGGCGTACGCGCAGGATCTGGTCGTCAAGATCGGCCACGTCGGTCCCACCAGCGGCCCGAGCGCCCACCTCGGCAAGGACAACGAGAACGGCGCCCGCATGGCGATCGACGAACTCAACGCCAAGGGCGTGACGATCGGCGGCAAGAAGGCCAAGTTCGAGTTGCTGGCCGAGGACGACGGCGCCGATCCGAAGCAGGGCACGGCCGCGGCGCAGAAGCTGGTCGACTCCAAGGTCAACGGCGTCGTCGGCCACCTGAACTCGGGCACGACGATCCCGGCGTCGAAGATCTACATGGAAGCCGGAATTCCGCAGATCAGCCCCAGCTCGACGAACCCGAAGTACACGCGCCAGGGCTACAAGACCGCGTTCCGCGTCGTCGCGGATGACGTGCATCTGGGCGGCACGCTCGGCCGCTACGCGGTCAACACGCTCAAGGCCAAGAGCATCGCCGTGATCGACGACCGCACCGCCTACGGCCAGGGCCTGGCCGACGAGTTCGTCAAGGGCGTCAAGGGTGCTGGCGGCAACGTCGTCGGGCGCGAGTTCACCAACGACAAGGCAACCGACTTCACCGCGATCCTGACCGCCATCAAGGCCAAGAAACCCGACGTGATCTTCTACGGCGGCATGGACTCGGTCGGCGGGCCGATGCTGCGCCAGATGAAGCAGCTGGGTCTTGGCGGCGTGAAGTTCATGGGCGGCGACGGACTGTGCACGAACGAGGTGCCCAAGCTGGCACAGGACGGTCTGAGCGATGACCAAGTGGTCTGTGCCGAGGCCGGCGGCGTCGAAGGCGCCTACAAGCAGAAGATGGTCGACTTCGGTGCGGCCTACGAGAAGAAGTTCGGCACCAACGTCAAGCTCTACGCGCCCTACGTCTACGACGCGGTCAACGTGATGGTGCAGGCGATGGTCAAGGCGGGATCGGCCGATCCGGCCAAGTACCTGCCGGAGCTCGCGAAGATCGACTACGACGGCGTCACCGGCCACATCGTCTTCGACAACAAGGGCGACCTGAAGAACGGGGCGCTCACGATCTACACCTTCAAGGGCGGCCAGCGCTCGCAGATCGCGGTCGTGCGATAAGTCTTGCCGGTCGGCGAGGGGACGCGCGCACGGCGCTGCGTCCCTCGCTTCGCAGCGGCCCCTCCCGGGGCCGCACAACGAGAAAGGGCGCCGTCGGCGCCCTTTGCCCTTTTTCGCACTGCTGGCGGCCCGGCGCCGTTTCAGCGCCGTTTCAGCGCAGTTCGCTCACGAGCCGGGCGACGATGGTCTTGCCGGCCTCGCTGTTCTCCGCCGCGCCGGCCGCAGTCTGGACCGTCACCGTGCTCTTCTCGCTGCCGCCGGCCTTGACGACGACACGGTAGCGCACCGGATCCTTGTTCGGCCCCTTGGCGCCGAAGAGGCGGGCGAAGAAGTTGGGCTCGTCGACCACGGCGGTTTTCGGATCGACGTAGCGGACGTAGTAGGTGCCGGCGTTGCGGTCGCGATCCTCGACGGTGAATCCGCTGCGGTCCAGCGCCAGGCCGACGCGGCGCCACGCGCGGTCGAAGGGGTCGTCGACCTCGAGCGTCGAGGGTTCGGCCAGCGCACGCGCGCGTGCCGGCATCTCGGGGGCCGCAGCGACCGCGGCGCGCGCGGTCTCGCGGTCCTGTGCGCCGAGCTTGGCCATCAGCTGCGCCAGCAGCTCCGCCTCGAGTTGCGGATCGTTGTCGCGCGGTCTCCAAGCGGTGCTGTCCTTGAGCTCGGTGACGTAGACCTCTTCGAGCCCGCGGTGGGTGATGTAAATCTCGGTGCCGTTGGCGCCGCGCTCGAGCCGCGTGCGGAAACGATCGCGTTCGCCGCTGTCGTAGAGCCGGTCGACCAGCCGCCCGAGCGTCGAGCGGATCAGATCGTTCGGCAGCTTCGCGCGGTTCTCGACCCAGTCGGTCTCCATCACGCCGGCCTGCGGCTTGTCGGTCGTCAGCCGGAACCCGCGTTCCTCCCAGAAGTCCTTGATCTGCGGGTAGAGCACTTCGGGAGAGGCCTGTGCGACCAGCCAACGCAGGTGTCCCTGCTTCTCGACGCGGATGTCCCCGACCGTGGCCGGCGCCACCGAAGCCATCGTGCTGCTCCCCGCCAGAAGCTGCGGCGTCTGCGCGGTGGACGAGGCGCTGATGACGCCGCCCTGCGGTGCGTAGCGCGGATCCCGCTGCAGCTGCGTGAGGTCCGGCGGGATTTCCAGCGGCTTGGGCCTGACCGTCGTCGACTGGTAGTCGACCCGGTCTCCGGCGAGGAATTCCTCGATCGACGAGCAACCGGCCAGCAGCACGGCCAGCGCGATCACGGCGCAATGTGCCCGGGTAGCGGCAAACGGGGGTTTCACGTTCGATGTCTCCGTCAGCCGGCGAGGCGCCGGCCGGCATGCAGTGGGCGCTGGCGAGTCGGTCGCGAGGGGCACGGCAGGCTTCAGGCCAGCAGCCCGGCGTCGCGAAGCGCCTGTTCGACCTCGGCCTGCCCGGCTTCGGTCAGTGGGGTCATCGGCAGCCGCAGGTGCGGCTGGCCGCGGCCCAGGCGCGAGAGCGCCCATTTCGTCGGTGCGGGGCTGGGCTCGCAGAACAGCAGCCGGTGCAGCGCCAGCAGCCGCATGTGGATCTCGCGCGCGCGGCGCACATCGCCCTCGATCGCCGCGACGCACATCTCGTGCATCAGCCGCGGCGCGACGTTGGCCGTCACGCTGATGTTGCCGTGCCCGCCGAGCAGCATCAGCCCGATCGCCGAACCGTCGTCGCCCGAGTAGACCGAGAAGCCCTTGGGCGCGTGCTTGATCAGCCGCGCCGCGCGCTCGATGTTGCCGGTCGCTTCCTTGATGCCGACGACGCCCGGAACCTGCGCCAGGCGCATCACCGTCTCGTGCTGCAGGTCCGCGATCGTGCGGCCCGGCACGTTGTAGAGCAGCATCGGCAGGTCGACCGCCTCGGCGATCGCCCGGAAGTGCCGGTACATGCCTTCCTGCGAGGGCTTGTTGTAGTAGGGAACGACCTGCAGCGAGCAGTCCGCGCCGACCTGCTTGGCATAGCGCGTGAGCTCGATCGCCTCGCTGGTGGCGTTGCCGCCGGTGCCGGCCAGGATCGGCACGCGCCCCGCGGCGTGCTCGACGGCGACGCGCACGATCTCGCAGTGCTCCTCGATGCTCACCGTCGGGCTCTCGCCGGTCGTGCCGACGACGCAGATGCAGTCGGTGCCTTCCGCGACGTGCCAGTCGATCAGCCGGCGCATGCCGTCGTGATCGAGACTGCCGTCCTCGTGCATCGGCGTGACCAGCGCCACGATGCTGCCAACGATGGGTTTCATGCGATTCGCTTCCGTCGAAGAGCGCGATTTTAGCCCTCGGGCTCCGCCGCGCCCGCCGCGCTCGGTGCCTCGGGCAGCCGGTGGCGCGGCAGCGGCGCCGGCTCGCGCGCGGCAACGATGCGTTGCAGGTAGCGCGGCGGCGGCCCGGGGACGAAGCCGTTCTCGTAGGCGACCACATGCAGATCCCGGCAGGCCGCAAGCAGTTCCCCATGCCGGAGCAGAAAGTCGCTGCGCGAGGGGCGCCCGATCGTCTCCTGACCTTGCGCGAAGGTCTCGTAGATCAGGAATCCGCCCCTGGCGACCGTGTCGACGAGCGTGGGCAGCAGCGGGCGCCAGAGGTAGTGCGTGACGAGCACGAGGTCGAAGCGGCGACCGGGGAAGGGCCAGGGCCCCGCTTCGAGGTCGGCGATGACGATCTCGGCGAGGGAGCGCAGCGGGCCCAGCGCCGCCTCGTCACGGTCGACGCCGGTGAGCGCAAAGCCCTGCGCGGCGAGCCAGCGCAGGTTGCGTCCGCTGCCGCAGGCGACGTCGAGCACGCTCGCTCCCGGCGGCAGCAGGTGAATCCAGCGTTGCAGCCAGCGCGACGGAGCCGCTGTCGGGGCGGCCGCCGGCTGCTCGCCGTTCAGAAGCATGCCCACACGCGCGAGGCCAGGTCCACCGCCAGCTCGGGGTTCAGGTAGGCCGCGAACACCGCCGCCAGCACGAGCAGCGCCAGCGTCCAGCGCAGGGCGTGGCGTGCGCTCGCCTTCATGCCGCTTGCGCCGCCGCGACGCGGCCGAGCGGCGCCTCGTTGACGCGCAGATTGGCCAGCGCCGCGAGCACCCCGAGCAGCACCGCGAGCCACCAGACGATGTCGTAGCTGCCCGAGGCGTCGTAGAGCCGGCCGCCGAGCCAGACGCCGGCAAAGCTGCCGACCTGGTGGCTGAGGAAGACGAAGCCGCCGAGCATCGACATGTACTGCACGCCGAAGACCTGCGCGACGATCGCGTTCGTCGGCGGCACGGTCGAGAGCCACAGCAGCCCGATCACCGCGGAGAAGACGTAGACGCTGGCCGTGGTCAGCGGCGCCAGCACGAAGATCGTGATGGCAAGGCCGCGCAGCAGGTAGATCGCGGCCAGGATGTGGCGCTTGGCCAGGCGCTGGCCGAGCACGCCGGCGGCATAGGTGCCGAAGACGTTGAAGAGCCCGATCAGCGCGAGCGACGCGCTGGCGACGTCCGGCGAGAGGCCGTGGTCCTTCAGGTAGCTGGGCATGTGCACGCCGATGAAGACGACCTGGAAGCCGCAGACGAAGTAGCCCGCGGTCAGCCAGCGGAAGCTGCGGTCGCCGAAGGCCTCGCGCAGTGCCGCGCCCACGCTCTGCTTCGCGCCGGTGACCTGGAGCTCATGCGCCGGCTCGCGCAGGCCCAGCGCCAGCGGCGCGATCGCGAGCGCCGTGCAGCCGAGCACGACGAGCGCGGTCTCCCAGCCGAGGCTGCCGATGAGCCCGTTCTCGACCGGGACCATCAGGAACTGGCCGAAGGAACCCGCTGCGGCGGTGACGCCCATCGCCCACGAGCGCTTCTCGGGCGCGACGTTGCGCGCGATGACGCCGTAGATCACCGCGTAGGTCGTTCCCGCCTGCGCCATGCCCAGCAGCACGCCGGCGCTGCCCGAGAGGCCGAGGCCCGAGCTCGCGAGCGCCATCGTCACCAGGCCGCCGGCGTAGAGCAGCGCCCCGACGATCAGCACGCGCCAGGCACCGAAGCGGTCCGCCCAGACGCCGGCCAGCGGCCCCGTGAAGCCCCAGACGAGGTTCTGCAGCGCCAGCGCGAACGCGAAGGTCTCGCGCGACCAGCCGCGGTCCATCGTCATCGGCTGCAGGAACAGGCCGAAGCCGTGACGGATGCCCATCGAGAGCGTGACGATCGCCGCGCCGCAGACGAGCACCTGGGTCATCGACAGCCGATGCGCAGGTGTTGCCGAATTCATCGGTCCGATTGTCCCGGATCTTCTCGCCGGCGGCCGGCGGGCGCGGTCCCGGGCACGCGGGAGACCGCGTGCGGGGACGTTCTCACGCGGCGAGCCCTTCGGCGCGCATCGCGGCCTGGACCGCGGGCCGCGCGGCGACGCGGGCGCGGTAGGCGATCAGGTTGGGGTAGGGGCTGAGGTCCACGCCCACGTACTGGCCCCAGTTCGTCACCGTGAACAGGTAGGGATCGGCAACGGTGAAATCGTCACCCATCAGGTACTGCTTGCCGGCCAGCTGCGAGTCGACCCAGGCCAGTCGCTTGGCGATCTGCTCCTTGGCGATCGGCTTGTAGGCGTCGGGCGTGGCCGGGTTGAAGAGCGGGCCGAAATTCTTGTGCAGCTCGGTGCCGATGAAGGTCAGCCAGCCCATCAGCTTGTAGCGCTCGATCGTGCCGTTGGGGGGCGCGAGCTTCTTGGCCGGCACCTGGTCGGCGATGTACTGCACGATCGCCGGGCCTTCCGTCAGCCGCGTGCCGTCGTCGAGCTCCAGCAGCGGCACGTAGCCCAGCGGGTTGATGCTGTAGTAGTCGGTGCCGTCGGGTAGTTTGTGCGTCTTCGTCGGCGCCGGGATCGCGGTGAACGCGAGGCCGGATTCGTGCAGGACGATGTGCGGCGACAGCGAGCAGGCGCCAGGGCTGTAGTAGAGCTTCATGCGTTCTCCGAAACGTTTCTTGTGGGGGCCGCAACGATACGCCGGGTGCGCCGCGGACGGTGGGCGCAGGGGCAATGCACCCGCGGTTGGCCGGGGTCGATCCGGCCCTCGGCGGTGGCGGATTCAAAGGGTGTCGCGAGACCGCTTGCCTAGAATCCGCGCCCCTGTCCCCCGTGGATGACCGACCCCGCATGCCGACCCGACAAGCCAGCTACGCCGAAGCCTCGATCCGTGTCCTCAAGGGCCTGGAGCCCGTCAGACAGCGGCCGGGCATGTACACCCGCACCGACACGCCGCTGCACATCGTGCAGGAGGTGATCGACAACGCCGCCGACGAGGCGCTGGCGGGATTCGGCAAGCGCATCGCGGTCACGCTGCACGCCGACGGCTCGGTCAGCGTCGAGGACGACGGCCGCGGCATCCCCTTCGGCCTGCACCCCGGGGAAGGCGTGCCGGTGGTCGAGATCGTCTTCACGCGGCTGCACGCGGGCGGCAAGTTCGACAAGGGCGCCGAGGGCGCCTACAGCTTCAGCGGCGGCCTGCACGGCGTCGGCGTGAGCGTGACCAATGCGCTCGCGCAGCGCCTGGCGGTCACCGTCTGGCGCGACGGCGAGGTCGCCGAGATCGTGTTTGCCGGGGGGGACGTGCTGCAGCCGCTGTCCACGCGCAAGGCCGGCAGCGGTGATCGTCGGCGCGGCACGCGCGTGCAGGTCTGGCCCGACCCGAAGTACTTCGACAGCGCCGAGCTGCCGCGCCATGAGCTCGTTCATCTGCTGCGCAGCAAGGCGGTGCTGCTGCCCGGCGTCACCGTCTCGCTGACGCAGGAGAAGAGCGGTCAGACGCAGCATTGGCAGTACAAGGGCGGCCTCAGGGACTATCTGCTGCAGTCGCTGCCGGCGGATCCGCTGATCCCCGTCTTCGAGGGCGAGCAGTACACGCAGGCCAGCGAGACCGGGGACTTCGCCGAGGGCGAGGGCGCGGCCTGGTGCGTGGCCTTCACCGACGAGGGCGCGCCGCTGCGCGAGAGCTACGTCAACCTGATCCCGACGGTGGCCGGCGGCACGCACGAGAGCGGCCTGAAGGATGGTCTCTTCGCCGCCGTCAAGGGTTTCATCGAGCTGCACGCGCTGCTGCCCAAGGGCGTGAAGCTGATGCCCGAGGACGTGTTCTCGCGCGCGAGCTTCGTGCTCTCGGCCAAGGTGCTGGACCCGCAGTTCCAGGGCCAGATCAAGGAGCGGCTCAACAGCCGCGATGCGTTGCGCCTGGTTTCCTCGTTCGTCAGGCCCGCGCTCGAACTCTGGCTCAACCAGCATGTCGAGTGGGGCAGGAAGCTCGCCGAGCTCGTGATCCGCCAGGCGCAGACGCGCCAGCGCGCGAGCCAGAAGGTCGAGAAGAAGAAGGGCTCGGGCGTGGCCGTGCTGCCGGGCAAGCTGACCGACTGCGAGAGCCGGGACCTGGCGATCAACGAGGTCTTCCTCGTCGAGGGCGACTCGGCCGGCGGCAGCGCCAAGATGGGGCGCGACAAGGAGACGCAGGCGGTGCTGCCGCTGCGCGGCAAGGTGCTCAACACCTGGGAGGTCGAGCGCGACCGGCTCTTCGCCAACACCGAGGTGCACGACATCGCGGTGGCCGTCGGCGTCGACCCGCACGGCCCGGGCGACGAGCCCGACCTCTCGGGCCTGCGCTACGGCAAGATCTGCATCCTCTCGGACGCCGACGTCGACGGCTCGCACATCCAGGTGCTGCTGCTCACACTCTTCTTCCGCCACTTCCCGAAGCTGATCGAGCGCGGGCATGTCTACATCGCGCGCCCGCCGCTTTTTCGCGTCGACGCGCCGGCGCGCGGCAAGCGCCCCGCGGCCAAGCTCTACGTGCTCGACGAGGGCGAGCTGAGCGCGGCGCTGGACAAGCTGCGCAAGGAAGGTGCGCGCGAAGGCAGCTGGAGCATCAGCCGCTTCAAGGGCCTGGGCGAAATGAACGCCGAGCAGCTCTGGGAGACGACGCTCAACCCCGAGACGCGGCGCCTGTTGCCGGTCAGCTTCGAGGCCGACGGCTTCGAAGCCACCGCGGCGCTGATGACGCGGCTGATGGGCAAGGGCGAGGCCGCGGCACGCCGCGAGCTGATGGAGCGTCGCGGCGACGAGGTCGAGGTCGACGTCTGAATCACGCGATTCCCGTGCGACGATCCGCGCTTTCTTGCGAAGGGAACCGGAGATGCATTCGATGAGCCAGCGCCTGCGGCAGGCCGCGACGATCCTTGCGCTGCTGCTGCTGGGCTCCGCCGTCGGCGCCCAGGAGCTGCTGTGGGAGGCGCGCGCGGGCTTTCGCGACTTCGGGCCGATCGCGGTCGTCGATGGCGTCGTCGTCAGCGGCCCGCCCAACGGCGATCGCGGCCTGGTCGGCATCGATGCGGCCAGCGGCAGGATCCTCTGGCGCGCCAAGGGTCAGGTCGCGAGCGGTCCGGCAGGCGATGGCCGCCACGTGTACGCGGCGGTGCGCGTCGACCAGCTCGTGCACCGCGTCATCGCGCTCGACGCGAAAACCGGCAAGCAGCTCTGGGCAGCCGAAGGCGAGCGCTGGGGTGGTGCGTCGCGCGTGCACGTCGCCGACGGACGGGTGTTCGTCGTCGGCCTGGACGGCAAGGCGCGCGCCTTCGACGCGGCCACGGGCAAGCTGCTGTGGACCTTCACCTACAGCCCGGGCAAGGGCTACTGCCCGACGGACATCGCCTCGGCCGACGGCCGCGTCTACTTCGGCGGCGGCGAGTCGGCGCACCCGCGCTCGCAGGGCGTGAACCTCTGGGCGCTCGACGCGGCGACCGGGCAGGAGGTCTGGCACTACGCGCTCAAGCCCGAGCGCTACAGCCGCATCGGCGAGTGCGTGCAGGCCCCGGCGGTGGCCAACGGCATCGTTGCGCTCACCGGATCGAACCTAATCCTCGGGCTTGATGCGGCCAGCGGGCAGGTGCTGTGGCAGCAGGCGGTCCTTGGCGTCGTCGACGGCTTCGAGCGCCGCCGCCCGCTCTCGGCGCCGCACATCGCGGACGGACGCGTCTACGCGATCTACGAGGAAGGCCTGGCCGGATGGGATCTGGCCACGGGCGCGCGGGTGCTCAGCTTCGACGGGCGCTTCCCGCCAGCGGAGAGGATCCGGCGCATCGAGTCGGCCGACGGGCGCCTTTATTTCACCGCGAACTTCGAACAGCCCGAGGCCAGCCGCAACCGGCAGGGCTTCCTCTACGCCCTCGACCTCGCTTCAGGGAAGGTCGCCTGGAGCCACCGCGTCAACCGGCCGTCGCAATATTCCGACCCGGACACTTGGCCGACCTCGGAATTCACGCTGGATCGCGACGCGATCTACTACGAGAACTTCCAGTTCCTGGCCAAGCTGCGGCGATAGGCGCTTGCCGGCGTGCACGATGCTCAGGCCGGGCTGCGGCCCGAGAACAGGTTCATCACCACGAGCCCGGCGATGATCAGGGCGATGCCGGCGAGCGTCGGCGCGTCGAGCTTCTGCCCGAACACGAGCCAGCCGACGATGCTGATCAGCACGATCCCCAGGCCCGACCAGATCGCGTAGGCCACGCCCACCGGGATCGTCTTCAGCGCCTGCGACAGCAGGTAGAAGGAGAGCGCGTAACCGACCGCGGTGACGGTGCTCGGCAGCAGCCGCGTGAAGCCGGCGGAGGCCTTGAGCGCGCTGGTGGCGATGACTTCGCTGACGATCGCGGCGCCAAGGAGGATAGCGGGAGTCTGCATCGGGAGTCCGTCCGGACCAGGATTTGGGTTTGCTGCGGGTGCCGCGCTTCAGCGCCGGTGCGGGCCGTGGACGTGACTGTGCGCGCCGCGGGACATGGCGCTCGACGTCGGCGCCGTCGTGGTCGTGGGGGCGGCCGCAGCGGCGCTGTCGAGCTGCTGCAGGATGCCGCATTCGGCCACCGCATGCGGAACGACACAGCGGGCGCGCAGCGCGCGCAGGTCGCGCTCGAGCGCACGCAGCTCGCGGATGCGCTCGGCGACATGGCCGATGTGCTCGTCCAGCAACGCATTGACCTCGCCGCAGTCGGGGCCTGGATCATCGCGCAGGGCCAGCAGCATGCGGATCTCGTCGAGCGTCATGTCCAGGTTTCGGCACTGGCGGATGAAGGCCAGGCGTTCGACGTGCGCGGCGGTGTAGACGCGGTAGTTGTTCTGTGCGCGCTGCGGCGGCGGCAGCAGGCCCTGCTGCTCGTAGAAGCGGATCGTCTGCACCGGGGTGCCGGTGGCGCGGGCGAGATCTCCGATGCGCATGGTCGTTGCGGGCTGGGTCGGGTGCGGGGGTTCCGGGCTTGACTCTATTCCCACTACAGACTTTTCAATCATGTCATGGATCAGTCACTGCCGCGACCATGAGCTCTTCGCACACACCGACCGACGCCCTTGACGGCGATTGCGGCGCCTGCAGCACGCGCGCGGCAGCGCCGGCGCGGCGTCACGCTGATAGTGCTGGTCACGGACACGGACACGGACACGGACACGGACACGGACACGAGCACGGGCACGAGCACGAGCACGGGCACGGGCACGGGCACGGACACGCCCACGATCACGGCGACGATCACGAGCACGGCCACGCCTCGGGGCACGACCACGACCACGCCGAGGTCGGCGTGCCTGCGCTGGCTGCTGCGCTGGCGCTTGCCGTCTTCGCCGAACTGATCCACTTCCTGGCGCCCGAGACGCTCGGCTGGCGCGCCGCTGGGATGGCGGTGGCGGCAGTGGCGATCGCGCTCTCGGGCTTCGGCGTCTACGCGAAGGGCCTGCAGGCGCTTCTGCGCGGGCGCCTGAACATCAACGCCCTGATGACAGTGGCGGTGACGGGCGCTTTCCTGATCGGACAGTGGCCCGAAGCGGCGATGGTGATGGCGCTCTACTCGATCGCCGAGGCGATCGAGGCGCGCGCGGTCGACCGGGCTCGCAACGCGATCCAGGGCCTGCTGGCGCTGACGCCTGAAGCGGCCTTGCTGCGGCAGGCCGACGGCAGCTGGGCTCAGGTTCCGGTGGCCGAGGTCGCCGTCGGTGCGCTCGTGCGCGTCAAGCCCGGCGAACGCGTGCCGATGGACGGCGTCGTGCGCGAGGGCGTGACGAGCATCAACCAGGCGCCGGTGACCGGCGAGAGCATCCCGGTCGACAAGACGGTGGGCGACCCGGTGTTTGCCGGCACCATCAACGAGTCGGCGAGCTTCGACTTCGAGGTCACCGCGCTGGCCGCCGATTCGACGCTGGCGCGCATCATCCACGCGGTCGAGGAGGCGCAGGCCTCGCGCGCGCCGACCCAGGGCTTCGTCGACCGCTTCGCGGCGGTCTACACGCCGACGGTCTTCCTGCTGGCGCTGGCGGTCGCGGTGCTCGGACCCTGGGCCTTCGGCTGGGGCTGGATGGCGGCGGCCTACAAGGCGCTGGTGCTGCTGGTCATCGCCTGCCCCTGCGCGCTCGTGATCTCGACGCCGGTGAGCATCGTCAGCGCGCTGGCCGCCGCGGCGCGGCACGGGGTGCTGATCAAGGGCGGCATCCACCTCGAGGAGGCGCGCAAGCTGCGGGCGGTCGCGCTCGACAAGACCGGAACGATCACCGAGGGCAAGCCGCGGCTCGTGCAGTGGACGCTGCTCGCCGAAGATGCCGATGCCGCGCGCGTCGAGCACATCGCCTACGCGCTTGCCGTGCATTCGGATCACCCGGTCTCGCGCGCGATCGCCGCGGGCCTTTCGGCCAACCGCACCGAGGCGCGCGCCTTCGCGGCACTCGCCGGCCGCGGCGTCCAGGCCGAGGTCGACGGCCAGCGCTACGTGCTCGGCAACCATCGCCTGATCGAGGACCGCGGGCAGTGCTCGGCGGCGCTCGAGCAGCGCCTGCTCGAGCACGAGCGCGCCGGCCGCACGGTGACGCTGCTGGCCGACGAGCTGCGCGTGCTCGCGCTCTTCGCGGTCGCCGACACCGTCAAGCCGCACGCCAAAGACGCGGTGCAGGCGCTGCGGGCGCTGGGCATCACGCCGGTGATGCTCTCGGGGGACAACCAGGCCACCGCAAGCGCAGTCGCGCAGGAGGCAGGCATCGAGGAGGCGCGCGGCAACCTGCTGCCGGCCGACAAGCTGGCGGCGATCCAGGCGCTGCAGCGCGAGCATGGGCCGACCGCGATGACCGGTGACGGCATCAACGATGCGCCGGCGCTGGCGCAGGCCGACATCGGCATCGCGATGGGCGGCGCCGGGACCGACACCGCGATGGAGGCCGCCGACATCGTCGTGATGAACGACGACCTGCGGCGCATCGCGCACACGGTGCGCCTCTCGCGCACGACGCACGCGGTGCTGTGGCAGAACATCGCGCTTGCGCTCGGGATCAAGGCGGTGTTCCTGCTGCTGGCGGTGCTGGGCAGCGCGACGATGTGGATGGCCGTCTTCGCCGACATGGGGGCCAGCCTCCTCGTCGTCGCCAACGGCCTGCGCCTGATGCGCAAGATGCCCGTCGGCTGAGGGCGGCTCAGGTACCGCAGAAGTGCGGGGGTGAGGAGCTTGCCGACGGCGGTTGACGCCTTGCCCGAGCCGCCACGCCCGCGGCAACGGGACGCTCGGGCGGGCGCTCGCGGCGCAAAGCGCCGGATCGGGATGTGCATCCGCACCTGGGCTCCCGGGCTTCGTATCATTCTTGGCGCTGGCGGCAGGCCGGGTCGCGCAGGTGCGACGCAGGGCGTGGTGTCAGCACCCGAGCCAGGTCATCGTCCTTCGTCGAACCCCATTCCGTGCACTTCCTGGAGACTCGCATCCCGGCTCCGATCGTCGCTGGCCTCATCGGCGCGGCGATGAAGTGGTACGCACTCCGGCAGGGCATCGTCATGGACCCGACACCCCTGCAGATGTACCTGGGTATTGGGCTTGCGCAACTGAGTGCGCTCATCGTGCTGGCCGCCGTGTACCGCATGTGGCGCGCACGCACGACGATCAACCCGATGAAGCCGGCGAGGGCGACGACGCTGGTGACCAGCGGCGTCTTCCGCTTCACGCGCAACCCGATGTATCTGAGCCTGCTGCTGCTGGTGGTCGCGTACGCGACACGCTTGGATTCGCTGGCCGTGTGGATCGCGCCCGTGGTTTTCCTGGCCTACGTCACGCGCTTTCAAATCATCCCCGAGGAGCGCATCCTGCAGCAGAAGTTCGGCGCCGCCTTCGACGCCTACCGCGCCGGCACGAGACGCTGGATCTGAACGCCCCCAGGGCCGGGCTGCGCCCAGCCCGTCCCCCGCGGGGGATCAAGCAAAGGGGCAGAGCCACACTTGCTCGAGAGCGGCGGGGCCGCTCGTGCAGCCATCAGCGGCCGGCGACTGGTTCTGCATGGCTGCCTGCCGCGGGGAGCAGGCCCAGCGGCGCGAGCGTGCGCTCGACGGCCTCGGCCCAGCCTCGGTTGGCAGCCGGACTCGCGGGGCTGGGGTGCAGGATCTGCGCCACCTGCAGCCCCGCCACCAGCGCGGGATCGATCGCGCCTGCGGCAAGGACGCTGCGCAGGCGGCGCTCGGCGTAGGCGCCGATGCCGATCACCCACTGCGGCTGCAGCGCGTGCAGCGCCTGCACGAGGTGCGAATCGCAGATCCCGGTCAGCTGTTCGCGCTGCGCCGTGGGCAGCTTGTCGGGCGTCAGGTTGCGGCCCGAAGTCTCGAGGAAGACGAGCGGGCAGTAATTGAGCACGAACCAGTCGGCGAAGAAGGCCTCGGCGCTGCCGAAGCGCTGCGCGGCCCAGCCCCAGAGGCGTTGCCCGCTGACCTCCGAGCGCGTGCACCCGAAGCCCTCGATCGGCCGGCGCGGGTGTTCGCGTGCCGGCCGTGCCACCGGCGCGACGATGCCCATCCAGTCGCGCACCGCGCGCACTTCGCCGAAGGGCACGCCGGTCTGCATCATCCCGAAGGGGCCGGGGTTCATGCCCAGCAGCACGACGCGCTTGCGCGTGCCGCCGTAGCGGCGCAGGTAGGCCTCGTAGGGCGCGCGCGCGTACTGCAGCGGGTCGTAGACATGCGCGACCGGTGCCGGGAAGCGCAGCGTCGCGAGCGCGCCCGACATCGTGTCGGCGGCGCGCAACAGCCGCTCCGGAATCGATCGGTCCATGGCTTCGGATCGCGTTTCAGCGGCCTTGTCCGCGCCGCGACAGCCAGGCGTGCAGTGCGAGGCCGAGCACGAAGCCGATCGCGACGTTCCACATCGACAGGCCCGCGGTGAGCAGCAGCACGGTCGAATCGTTGGCCGTCCGGGCCTGATCGAACTGGCCGCCGGCCAGCTGCATCCCGGCCATGAAGAGGATGGTGCCGAGCACCGCCTGCGGGATCAGCGCGAACAGCCCGAGCACCGCGTGCGCAAACACGAGCGCCAGCAGCGTCAGCAGCAGGCCCAGGATCACGAGCGCGCCGCCCGAGCGCGCGCCGAAGGCCACATGCCCGGCGAGACCCCCGGCACCGTGACACATCGGCACGCCGCCGATCGCCGAGCCCAGCAGGTTCATCGCGCCGGTCGAGAGCGAAAGCTGCCGCTCGCTGACCGGGCGGTCGGGAAAGAGGCGGTTGTGTTCCTGCTGCACGCCGACGATCGCATTGCCCAGCGTCAGCGGCAGCTGCGGCAGCGCGAGGAAGACGGTGCCCAGCACCAGTTCCTGCCAACCGAGCGTCGGCCAGACCCATTGCGGCCAGTGCCACTGCGGCCGGACCTGCACGAGGGCCTGCCAGGCCTCGGGCTGCGTCACCGCGCTCCAGGCCAGGCCCAGGGTCATCAGCACGAAGATCGCCGGCACGCGCTGCTGGCGCGCCAGCAGCAGCACGAGCAGCAGCGCCGGCGCGGCGAGCCACCAGTCCTTGGCCATCAGGCCCGCGCCCTGCAGCATGAACGCCAGCGCGAGGCCCAGCACGATGCCCTGCGTCACCGGCCGCCCGATGCGGCGTGCCAGCCAGCGCACGAAGCCGGTGCCGCCGAGCAGCAGCCAGACGAGCCCCGTGACCAGACCCGCGGCGTGCACGGCGCCGGGCGTGAGCACCGCCGTCTGCGCCGCCTGCGTCGTTGCCGCGGCGCCGATTGCCTTCATCGGCTGCACCGGCAGCGGCGTTCGGTACCACCAGCCGCAGACGATCATCGAGGCGCCGAAGGCCAGCAGCACGCCGCTGGCGTCCATCTTCAGCACGCCGATGTAGGCGATGACGAAGGGCAGCAGCGTGCCCAGGTCGCCGAAGGCGCCCGCCCATTCGAGACGGTCGTAGCGGTTCGGCGCGCGCGCGCGCATCGGCAGGCGATCAGCCGACCGCGCCGTCGCCGAAGACGCGCTCGACCGCCGCGTCGATGACGACGCCGCAGGCGCTGTAGATCAGCGAGCCGATGAGCGCGGCGCCGAAGCCGTCGACCCGGAAGCCCGAGAGCAGCGAGGCCGCGGCCCAGAACATCAATGCGTTGACGACGAAGAGGAAGAGACCCAGCGTCAGCAGCGTCACCGGCAGGGTGAGGACCACGAGCAGCGGCCGCACCAGGGTGTTGAGCAGGCCCAGCACCAGCGCTGCACCCAGCGCGGTGCCGAAGCTGGCGACGCCGACGCCGCCGTAGATGTTGGCCACCAGCAGCAGTGCCGCTGCCAGCAGCAGCCAGCGCGCGAAGATCTTTAGCATTGTGCGAGCTTAGCAGCAAGATGGTGGCGAATGCGCCGCACGAGGATGAGCATCGCGGCCCCGATCCCGACCGACGAGAGCAGCGCGGCCACGGCCGAGCAGGCGCACTGGCACGCGCTTTCGCCCGAGGCCGCCGCCGTGCGCGCCGCGGCTGATCCGGCGCGCGGGCTGGGCGCTGCCGAGGTCGAGCGACGCCGCCGCGTGCACGGCGAGAACGCCCTGCCGCAGGCACCCGGCCGTTCGCGCTGGCAGGGTTTCCTGCGCCAATTCCGAAGCCCGCTGATCTACCTGCTGCTGGCGGCCGCGGGCTTGGCCCTCGTGCTCGGCGAGCGCGCCGACGCGCTGGTGATCCTCGCCGTGGTCTTCGCCAACGCCGTCATCGGCAGCGTCCAGGAGGGGCGGGCCGAGCGCTCGATGGCGGCGCTGCGACGTCTCTCGGCGCAGCAGGTGCGCGTGCTGCGCGAAGGCGCCGAATCGGTGCTGGAGGCACGCGCGCTGGTCCCCGGCGACATCGTCCTGCTCGCTGCCGGAGACGCGGTGGTTGCCGATGCGCGATTGCTCGAGGCCGCGCAGCTGCAGGTCTCGGAAGCGGCCCTGACCGGCGAATCGGTGCCGGTGGCCAAGTCGACCGAGGCGGTGCCGGCGGCGGCGGGCCTTGCCGATCGCCGCAACATGGTCTACGCGGGCACGCATGCGGTCGCTGGCCGCGCGCGTGCCCTGGTCATCGCCACCGGTGCAGCGACGGAGGTCGGGCGCGTCGCCGATCTGACCCAGGGCGCGCGTGAGCCGCCGACGCCGCTGCAGCAGCGTCTGTGGCAGTTCGGACGCGTGCTCGTGCGGGCTGCGCTGGCGCTCTTCGTGCTCGTGCTGCTGCTGGGGCTGTGGCGCGGCCTGCCGATGGGCGAGCTGCTGATGGTGGCGGTCAGCCAGACGGTGTCGATCGTCCCCGAGGGCCTGCCGGTGGCGCTGACGATTGCGCTGGCGGTGGGCATGCAGCGTCTGGCCGCGCGCGGTGCGATCGTGCGCGAGCTTTCCGCGGTCGAGACGCTGGGCTCGACCACCGTGATCTGCACCGACAAGACCGGCACGTTGACGCGCAACGAGATGACGGTGCGGCGCCTGTGGCTGCCGCTGGGCGCCGACGGCCTTCGGGTAGAGGTCGAGGGCAGCGGCTACGAGCCTCAGGGACGCCTGCTGTGCGGGGGGGACGCGCCGCCGGAGCCCGCGCGCGCAGCGCTGCAGCCGCTGCTGCAGGCGGCGGCGGGCTGCAACGACGCCGAACTGCTGCCGCCGCAGGAGGACCGATCGGACTGGACCGTGCTCGGCGATCCGACCGAAGGCGCGCTGCTGGTGCTTGCCGCCAAGGGCGGGGTCGACCCCGCGGCCCTGCGCGGGCAGGCGCCACGCACGGCCGAGCTGCCGTTCGACGCCGCCACCATGCTGATGGCCACCGGCCATCGCCTGGAGGATGGCGCGCTGCAGGTGTGGATCAAGGGCGCACCCGAGGCCGTGCTGCGCCTGTGCTGCGACGACGAAGCGCTACTGCAGGCGGCGCGTGCCGAGGCCGAGGCGATGGCCGGGCAGGCGCTGCGGGTGCTCGCATTCGCCGCCATCGACGGTCAGCCGCTGGACGCCGCGGCGGGCGTCGACGCGCTGCGCGGCCGTGCGCGCCTGCTCGGCCTGGCCGGACAGATCGACCCGCCGCGTCCCGGAGTCGGGGAGGCCGTCGGGCAGTGCCTCACCGCCGGCATCCGGCCGATCATGGTCACCGGCGACCACCGGCTCACCGGCCTGGCGATCGCGCGCGAACTGGGCATCGCGCGCGAAGGCGAGCGCGCGGTGGATGGCGCCGAGCTGGCGGCGATGAGCGAGAGCGAACTGCATCGGGCGCTGCCGTCGATCGCCGTCTTCGCACGCGTGCAGCCGGCGCAGAAGTTGCGCATCGTGCAGGCGCTGCAGGCGGGCGGCGAGGTCGTGGCGATGACCGGCGACGGCGTCAACGACGCGCCCGCGCTGGCCAGCGCCGATGTCGGCGTGGCCATGGGGCGCATCGGCACCGAGGTCGCCAAGTCGGCGTCCAAGATCGTCGTCACCGACGACAACTTCGCCACCATCGTCGGCGCGGTGGCGCAGGGGCGTGCGGTCTACGGCAATGTGCGCAACCTCGTGCTCTTCCTGGCCGCGACTTCGGTCGACGAGATCCTGCTGCTGCTGCTGGCGCTGCTGGCCGGGCTGCCGCTGCCGCTGGTGGCGGTGCAGATCCTGTGGATCAACATCGTCACCGAGAGCACGCTGACGCCGAATCTCGTGATGGACCCGCTCGACGTGCGGGCGATGCAGCGGCCGCCGGTGCCGCGAACGCGCCCGCTGCTGGATGGCGCGATGCTGCAGCGCATCGCGCTGATGGCCGGCACGGCCGCGGGGATCGGTCTGGCCTGGTTCGGGTGGCGCCTCGCGCAGGGCGTGGAGCTCTCGACGGTGCGTACCGAGGTCTTCACCCTGGTGGCGATGACGCAGTGGTTCAACGTGCTCAACTGCCGCTCGGGCAACGAATCGGCGCTCGGGCACGCGCTGCTGCGCAGGCCCTGGCTGCTCGGCGGGCTGGCGCTGTCGGTGCTGCTGCAGGCGCTCGTGCTCTACGCGCCGCCGCTGAACGCGCTCTTTCACACCGTGCCTCTGCCGCCGGCGACGCTGCTGGCGCTGCTGGGCCTGGCCAGCATCGTGCTCTGGGTCGAGGAGTTGCGCAGAATGCGGGCCAGGAGCCTGCACCGATGAATCCGACCGGTCCCATCCTTGCCGCCACCGATTTCTCGGGTCCTTCGCGCCGCGCCGTCGATCGCGCGGCGCGGCTGGCCACCGAACTCGGCGCCGCGCTTTCGCTGATGCACGTGACCTCTGCCGGCACGCTGGGCGAGCTGCGGCAGTGGCTTGGCGCGGGGCACGAGACCGAGGCGCGGCTGATCGCCGATGCGCGCGCGCAGCTCGGGGCGATGGCCGATGACCTGGACGCACGCTTTGGCGCGAAGGCGCAGACGGTCGAGGCGGCCGGTGCGGTGGTGGACGAGATCGCGCACGAGCTCGAGCGGCTCGACGCCTGGCTGCTGGTCGTGGGCGCGCGCGGGGCAGGCTTCCTGCGCCGCCTCTTGCTGGGGACGACGTCCGAGCGCCTCGTGCGTCGGGCGCGGCGTCCGGTGCTGGTGGTGCGGCAGAGCGCGCACGAGCCCTACCGGCGCGTGCTCGTGGCGCTGGATTTCTCTGCGGCCTCGCAGCAGGCGCTGGCGCTGGCGCGGCGCATCGCACCGCGTGCGCGCCTGCTGCTGCTCTCGGCCTTCGAGGTGCCCTTTCTCGAGAAGCTGCGCTTCGCCGGCGTCGACGACGCCACCGTCGAGCACTACCGCGGGCAGGCCCGGATGCGGGCGGTGCAGGCGCTGCACGGCATCGCGGCGGGTCAGGGACTGCGCCCGCAGGACTACGAGGCACTGATCATCGAGGGCGACGCGTCGCAGCGCATCGTCGAGCAGGAGCAGGAGCGCGACTGCGACCTCGTCGTGCTCGGCAAGCACGGCCGCTCGGTGGCCGAGGACCTGCTGCTGGGCAGTGTCACCCAGCACGTGCTGGCCGAAGCCAGCGTCGATGTTCTCGTGGTCACGGCCGCGTCCCCCGACCTGGCCCCACCGCCCTGAGTCGCGGCGTTGCCGCTGCGCCGACCGTTTCGCCGTCCCGTTTCGCCGCCCCGCAAACGCCTTGCAAGGATCTGCAACCATGAAGAAGCTCGAGAACCGGCATGCCCTCATCACCGGCGGCGCCGGCAGCATCGGCCTTGCCACCGCCCGGCTGTTCTGCGACGAGGGCGCCCGCGTGACCCTCACCGACCTGCCCGGCGCGGCACTGGACGCGGCGCTCGCGGCGCTGCCCACCGGTCGTGTCCAGGCCCTGCCGCACGACGTGACGCGCAGCGACGAGTGGCAGCGGGTCGTGCGCGACGCGGTCGAGAGGTTCGGCGCGATCGACGTGCTCTTCAGCAACGCCGGCAACAGCGGCGTGATGGCGCCCGTGGTCGACTACCCCGAGGAGGTCTTCGACAGCGTGATCGCGGTGCACGTGCGCGGCGCCTTCCTCGCCTGCAAGCACGGCCTGCCGGCGATGCGCGACGGCGGCAGCCTCATCATCTGCTCGAGCGTCGCGGGCAAGCGCGGCGACCCGGGCGTGTCGGCCTACATCACCGCCAAGCACGCGCAGATCGGCCTGATGCGCAGCGTCTCGAAGGAGGCCGCCGCGCGCGGCATCCGCGTCAACAGCGTGCACCCTGGGCCGGTCGACAACGGCTTCCAGAAGGACCTCGAGCAGCGCCTCTCGGGCGTGCTCGGGCGCGACGCGACGCAGTTCTTCGATGAGATGATCCCGCTGGGTCGTCACGCGCGGCCGGAGGAGATCGCGCGCTCGGTGCTTTATCTCGCCAGCGACGACAGCAGCTTCACCACCGGCAGCACGCTGATGGTCGACGGCGGCATGAACGTCTGACCCGCCGGGCGGAAGCTTCGCTCGCGTGCTGTCCACCGCGTGAGGCTATCGAGCAAAGGTGGCTCTGCCTCTTTGCTCGATCTCCCGCGGAGAGCGGGCCGTACCCAGCCCGGCTCTGGGGGTGCTCAATGTGTCCGGCCGCTGCGATCCTGCTCGATCGCGACCGCCTGCCCGAGCGGCGGCGGCAGTTCGTCCCCGGCCTGGCGGCGGCGGAAGAGCGCGGCGCGCGAGAGCACGACGGTGCTCACCGGCGCGGTGATCGAGAGCACGATGATGGTGAGCCAGGTGTGCAGCGCCAGGCCCTCGCCGCGGCTGCTGAAATGCACGATCGAGGCCAGCGTGACCATCCACGATGCGAACGAGGACGCCAGCGCCGGTGCGTGCATGCGGGTGAAGAAGTCGCGCAGGCGCACGAGGCCGGCAGCAGCCAGCAGCACGAAGACGCCGCTGGTCAGCAGCAGCACGACGATCGCGATCTCGGCAGCCGAGAGCGTCATTCGATCACCTCGCCGCGCAGCAGGAACTTGGCCATCGCCATCGTGCCGACGAAACCGAAGAGCACCATTAGCAGCGCGCCTTCGAAGTACATGCTGCTGTCGTGCCGGATCGCGAGCACGAGCATCACGAGCATGCCGACGACGTAGAGGTAGTCCAGCGCCAGCACGCGGTCCTGCGCGGTCGGGCCGCGCGTGACGCGCAGCAGCGCCACCCCCATCGCAAGCACGTAGAGCACCAGCGTGGCGTCGATCGCCAGCAGCACGAGCGGGTTCATTCGAAGATCTCCTTGAGCGCATCGACGTAGTCGGCGCGAAAGCGCTCGACGAAGGCGGCCTCGTCGTCGAGGTCGAAGACGTGCAGTCGCAGCACGCTGCGGTCGGGCGCGAGCTCGCACCAGACCGTGCCCGGCACGACGGTGACGATCATCGCCAGCGCCGCCAGCGCGTGCTCGTCGCGCAGCGCGATCGGGATGTCGGCGAAGGCCGCGCGCGGCGGCCGGCTGCGGGCGAACACGATGCCTCTGGCGACCGCGAGCGAGGACTGCAGCACGTGCAGACCGACGCGCAGGATGAGCCGTGCTAGCACCGGCAGGTGCGCAAGGCGGCCAGGCGTCGGCCGCAGCGGTCGCGCCAGCAGCGGTGTTGCAAGCGCCACCAGCAGCCCCAGCAGCAGCTGCGCGGTGCTGAACTCGCGCGCCAGCAGCAGCCAGCCGCACAGCAGCGCCAGCGACAGCCAGGGCGAGGGCAGCCAGCGCTTCATGGCGAGCCTCGAGCGTCCGCGATCGGGCGCGGTGCGATGCCGGCGCCACCGCCTGTGGGCCGCGCCAGCGCGCCCAGCACGGCGTCGATGTAGAGCTGCGGTTCGTGCAGCGTCGCCGCGGTCTGCGTCGTGTAGCGCAGCACCGCGTTGCCGTTGACGACGAGCGCCAGCAGTGCCGCCACCAGCGCGGCAACGGGCAGCGACTCGACCACGCGCAGCCTGGGCGGCAGTGCCGCGGTCGCGGTCCAGAAGTGCCGGATGCCCACGCGCATCATCGCGATCGCCGCGAGCAGGCCCGAGGCGATCAGCAGCGCGAAGAGCATCCAGGCCGGTGCGCTGCCGATCTGCAGCAGCGCCTGCAGCATCGCCAGCTTCGCGATGAAGCCCCCCAGCGGCGGTAGACCGGCGACGACCATCGCACACAGCGTGAAACTGACGCCGAGGAAGGCCAGCGCCGCCGGGATCGCCAGGCCCACCAGCGCCTGCTCCTCGTCGTCGAGGTTGATGCTCGGCGCCGGTTCCGCGTCCAGGAAGGGCCCCGGTGCCTGCACGCCGTCGTCGAACTGCGGCGGGCCGGTCTCGACCTCGCGGCTGCGCTCGAGCAGCTCGACGAGCAGGAAGAGCGCGCAGCCGGCAAGCGTCGAGGTCACGAGGTAGAAGAGGGCGCCGGCCGCGAGCGCCGGCAGCCCGAAGCCGATCGCGGCGACCAGCGTCCCCGACGAGGCGACGACGCTGTAGCCCATCAGCCGCGAGAGCTGCTGCGACGCGAAGAGGCCGACGGCCCCGAAGCCCAGGGTCGCGAGGCCGCCCCACACCAGCGCGTGGCCGCCGAAGCCGGCGGAGGCGCCCGCCTCGGGTGGGAAGCACAGCGTCCACAGCCGCAGCAGTGCGTAGACGCCGACCTTGGTGAGGATCACGAAGAGTGCGGCCGCCGGCGCGCTCGCGGCCGCATAGGCCGGCTGCAGCCAGAAGCCCAGCGGCCAGATCGCTGCCTTGGCGAGGAAGGCCATCGCGAGGATCGCGGCACCGGCGTGCAGCAGGCCGCGGTCGCTGGCCGGCACCTGGGTCAGCTTGAGCGCGATGTCGGCCATGTTCAGCGTCCCGGTGACGCCGTAGAGCACGGCCACGCCGATCAGGAACAGCAGCGAGGCGAGCAGGTTGATCGCGATGTAGTGCAGGCCGGCGCGCACGCGCGCGGTGCCGCCGCCGTGCAGCAGCAGGCCGTAGCTGGCGGCCAGCAGCACCTCGAAGAAGACGAAGAGGTTGAAGAGGTCGGCGGTGAGGAAGGCGCCGTACAGGCCCATCAGCTGCAGCTGCAGCAGCCCGTGGTAGTAGACGCCGCCGTGCTGCCAGCGCGCGAGCGCGTAGAGCAGCGAAGCGACGCCGACGATGCCGGCCAGCACCGCCATCAGCGCCGAGAGCCGGTCGGCGACCAGCGCGATGCCGTAGGGCACGGGCCAGTTCGCGGTCAGGTGCACGGCGAAGGTTGCGGGCGTGCCGCTCGCGTCGACCTGGCGCAGCAGCGCGATCGCCAGCAGCAGGCCCAGCATCGCCGAGCCGACGTTGAGCGCTGCCTTCAGCCGCCGGCGCTTCTCGCCCATCAGCAGCATCAGCGCCGCGGTGCCCAGGGGCAGCAGCACCGGCGCGACGACGAGCGGGTCGGCAGGGTTGGCCGGCGTCAAGGCATCTCCCCCGGTTCCTCCTTGCCGTCGACGTGGTCCACGCCGGAGAGGCCGCGCAGCGCCAGCAGCACGACCAGGAAGAGTGCGGTGGTCGCGAATCCGATCACGATTGCGGTCAGCACCAGCGCCTGCGGGACCGGATCGGTGTAGTGCGCGAGGTCGGGCAGCGCACCGGCGCGAACGATCGGTGGCGCATCGACCGCGAGGCTGCCCACGCTGAAGATGAAGAGGTTGATCGCGTACGACAGCAGCGACAGCCCGATCAGGACCTGGAAGGTGCGTGGCCGCAGCACCAGCCAGACTCCGGCTGCGGCCAGCAATCCGACGGCCAGCGAGACGACGATTTCCATCAGGGCGCCTCCGCGCCGCCGGCGACAGCCTGCTGGCGCCGCCCGCGCAGCGACTGGTGCGCGATCGCGGTGAGCATCAAGAGCGTCGAGCCGACGACGACCGCGAACACGCCCACGTCGAAGAGCGCCGCGCTCGGCAGCTCGAGCTCGCCCAGCAGCGGCCAGTCGACGTGTGCGGTGTGCGAGGTCAGGAAGGGGTAGCCCAGTACCAGTGCACCCAGGCCCGTGGCCAGCACCAGCGCAAGCCCGACCGCGATCCAGTGCACCGGCAGCACCCGCAGCCGCGATTCGACCCAGCGCGTGCCGCTGACCATGTACTGCGCGACGAGCGCGCTGGCGACGACGAGCCCGGCGACGAAGCCGCCGCCCGGTGCGTTGTGCCCGCGCAGCAGCAGGTGCAGTGCGAAGGCAAAGCTTGCCGGCAGCAGCAGGCGCACGAGCACCGCGGGCACGTCGAGGTAGCGCTGGGTCGCGCCCTGGCCCTGGCGATGCAGGTCGCTGGCGACGTCGGCGGGGATCACGCGCTGCTGCGCCGGCGACTCGATCGCCTCGCGCGCCGGACGGAAGCGCCGCAGCAGCGCGAAGACGCTGATGCCGACGACGCCGAGCACCGTGATCTCGCCGAGCGTGTCGAAGGCACGGAAGTCCACCAGCATCACGTTGACGACGTTGCGTCCGCCGCCGCCGGGCAGCGCCTGCTCGAGGAAGAAGGGCGCGATCGACAGCGGTGCCTGCCGCGTTAGCAGCGCAAAGGACAGCGTCGCCATGCCGGCACCGACCGCAAGCGCGAGGCCGAGATCGCGCCGGCGACGACAGCGTGCGCGCCGGCTTGCGTAGGCCTCCGAGGGTTCTTCACGCTTGGGCAGCCAGCGCAGACCCAGCAGGAAGAGCACGGTCGTCACCACCTCGACGGCGAGCTGGGTGAGTGCGAGGTCCGGCGCCGAGAACCAGGCGAAGGTGAGGCACAGCACGAGTCCGACCACCGAGAGCATCGCCAGCGCCGCCAGACGGTGGAACTTGGCCTGCCAGGCCGCGCCGATCGCGCAGACACCGCCGATCGCCCACAGCCCGACGAACTCCGGCGTCGCCGGCACGCGCGGGCGATCACCCCAGGACAGCGGCACCACGATCGCGGACGCGATGCCGGCGATGCCCGCGGCCAGCACCATGGCCAGCACCTGCGGCTGCAGCCGTCGCGTACCCAGGCCTCGCGAGACCGCTCGCGCAAGACGCACCGCAAGGGTCAGCAGCGTGCGGTACGCGGCCTGTCCGTCGAGCCTGTCCAGCCAGGCGGTCGGTCCTCGCTCGCGCAGGCGCGTGCCCAGGCGCAGGTAGAGCACGAGGCCGGTCGCCATCGCGAAGACGCTCATCAGGAGCGGCATCGTCCAGCCGTGCCACAGTACCAAGCTGAAGGCCGGCAGCGGACCGCCGACCACAGGCGCTGCGGCCGTGCGCAGCACCGCGCCGATCGCCCAATCCGGCAGCGTGCCCACGAGCACGCAGGCCAGCACCAGGAGCTCGACCGGCACGCGCATCCACGGCACCGGCTCGTGCGGCTGGCGTGGCGGCTCGAGCTCGCTGTGGCCGAAGAAGACGCCGTGCGCCAGGCGCAGCGAGTAGGTCACCGCGAAGGCACCGGCCAGCGTGGCCAGCGCCGGCAGCGCGAGCTCGACCACCGGGTGGCCGCGCACGAACACGGTCTCGGCGAAGAACATCTCCTTGGAGAGGAAGCCGTTGAGCAGCGGCACCCCGGCCATCGCGGCGCTGGCGACGATCGCCAGCGTCCCGGTGATCGGCATCGCGGTGAAGAGCCCGCGCAGGCGGCGCATGTCGCGCGTGCCGGTCTCGTGGTCGATGATGCCCACCGACATGAAGAGCGAGGCCTTGAAGGTCGCGTGGTTGAGCGTGTGGAACACCGCCGCGACGGCCGCCAGCGGACTGTTGAGCCCGAGCAGCAGCGTGATCAGGCCCAGGTGGCTGATCGTCGAGTAGGCGAGCAGCCCCTTGAGGTCGTTCTGCAGCATCGCAAGGAACGCACCGAGCAGCAGTGTCGCAAGGCCCGCGCCGCCGACGGCCCAGAACCAGGCGTCGGTGCCCGAGAGCACGGGCCAAAGCCGCGCCAGCAGGAAGACGCCGGCCTTGACCATCGTGGCCGAGTGCAGGTAGGCCGAGACCGGCGTCGGCGCGGCCATCGCGTGCGGCAGCCAGAAGTGGAACGGGAACTGCGCGCTCTTGGTCAGCGCGCCGCCCAGCAGCAGCGCGAGCATGAGCGGGTAGCGCGCGTCGGCGCGGATCCGGTCGCCGGCGGCCAGGACGGCGTCGAGCTCGAAGCTGCCGACGATGCTGCCCAGCAGCAGCACGCCGGCCAGCAGCGCGAGGCCGCCGCTGGCCGTCACCGTGAAGGCCATGCGCGCGCCGCGACGCGCGTCCTGGCGGTGCGTCCAGTAGCCGATCAGCAGGAAGGAGAAGACGCTCGTGAGCTCCCAGAACACGACCAGCTGCACCAGGTTGCCGGAGACGACGACGCCCAGCATCGCGCCCATGAAGCCCAGCAGCAGCGAATAGAAGCGCGCGCTCGGGTCCGCCGGCGAGAGGTAGTAGCGGGCGTAGACGACGACGAGCAGCCCGATGCCGGCCACCAGCATCGCGAACAGCCAGGCAAAGCCGTCGATGCGCACGACGAGGTCCACGCCCAGGGCCGGCAGCCAGCTCAGGTGCTCCACGTAGATCGTGCCCGCGGCGATCTGCGGGTAGAGCAGCGCCATCGGCACCGCGACCGCGGCGGCGACTGCCGCGGCGAGGATCGACTCCAGGTTGCGCGCCGTCGTCGGCAGCAGCGCCGCGACCAGGCTGCCGGCAAAGGGCAGGGCAAGCAGGAGGAAGAGGGACATCGCGGCGCATTCTAGGAACGGGAGCCCTTCATGCCCGTACCGCGCCCAGCCCGTCGCCGCCGCTCCGCGGCGTCAGAGCTTTGCTTCGATCCAGTCCCAGCGCTTGTCCTTGATCGTGACGAAGCGGAATCTGCTGTTGGTGGGGCTACGGTGCCGAGCCTGTCATGCCTTGTCGCCGTAGCCCGCAGGGCGCTCGTGCATCCGCGGGCTGTCGAGCGTTGGTGCTGGATGGATGTGTTCCAAGACGCCACTGCGAGCGATGACGACGGTCGTCCCGGTGCGTGCCGCTATCTCGCGCGCGCGCTGGGCCGCGCGCAGCAGAGCTTGGCGAGAAAGCCGCAGGTCGGCGTCACGCGCGGTCTCGATGGGGCGCTTGTTCATGGCTTCTCGCTCCAGTCCAGCAGGATCGGTTGGTCACCTGAGTTGTCATACAAAGCCCAGGCGTCGACCAGCGGTGCGTAGAGGCGCTCGAAGTTCTGCCGGCCGGCGATGAAGCGACGACGGATCGTCGCCTCGGGGACGGCGTGCCCTCCTTGACGGACGCGCTGAGCCACGCGGGCAACGGCGACATCGGCACTGTTCAGATGCAGAAAGATCAGCTTTACGCCATAGCCGGCAGCTTGCCACTTCGGTATGCGTTGCAGGTAGATTCGTCCCGAGAGCGTGGTCTCGAAGGCAAAGCTTCTGCCGGAGGCAAAGTGTCGATCCAGTTCCTGCAGCATCAGTCGGCCGGCGCGCATTGCGGCGGCGTCGGGCGCGAAGGGTGCCAGCCCAGCGGCAATGAGGTCGGCATTGACGAACACCGGGCAGCTCGCCTCGAGTGGAAGAAACTCGCGCGCAAAAGTCGTCTTGCCTGCGCCGTTCGGCCCGGCAATGATGATGACCTTGCGCGGCGTGGCCGCGCTCATGGCGTGACGATGGCGTTCTTGCCGATCCAGTCCAGTGTGGGCATGGCGCTTTGCGGCTCGTCGTTCGGGCGGCGCAGCCAAGAACAAAGGCAGCCCGAGGCTGCCTTTGTTCTTCAGCACGAGCGCGCTGGACTTTACTTCTTCAGGTGCGCGAACTTGTTGCGGAACTTCTCGACGCGACCGCCGAGATTGTCCACGCTCTTCTGCGTGCCGGTGTAGAAGGGGTGCGTCTCGCTCGTCGTCTCGAGCTTCACGAGCGGCAGTTCGCGGCCGTCCTCGAGCTTGATCGTCTCCTTGGTCTGCACGCAGGAGCGGGTGACGAACTTGAAGCCGTTGGAGAGGTCCTGGAAGCAGACCTCGCGGTAGTTGGGGTGGATGCCTTCTTTCATGGCTGCCTCGGGACGTTGCGGCAGCCACGCGGCGCCGGGACTGGTCCCGGTGGCTGCGCACTTGCCGGATTGGCGGTAAACAGAAAATTATAGCGGGCGCGGGCTTCAGCCGCCGCGTCGCATCATGTCGAAGAAGTCGAGGTTGTTCTTGCTCTGCTTCATCTTGTCGAGGATGAACTCCATCGCCTCGATCTCGTCCATGTTGTAGAGCAGCTTGCGCAGGATCCAGGTCTTCTGCAGGATCTCGGGCTTGAGCAGCAGTTCCTCGCGCCGCGTGCCCGACTTGTTGATCAGGATCGAAGGGTAGACGCGCTTTTCGGCCATGCGACGATCAAGGTGGATCTCGCAGTTGCCGGTGCCCTTGAACTCCTCGTAGATGACCTCGTCCATGCGGCTGCCGGTGTCGATCAGCGCGGTGCCGATGATGGTCAGCGAGCCGCCTTCCTCGACGTTGCGGGCCGCGCCGAAGAAGCGCTTGGGCCGCTGCAGCGCGTTGGCGTCGACGCCGCCGGTGAGCACCTTGCCCGACGAGGGCAGCACGTTGTTGTAGGCGCGCGCCAGCCGCGTGATCGAATCGAGCAGGATCACGACGTCCTTCTTCATCTCGACCAGACGCTTGGCGCGCTCGATCACCATCTCGGCGACCTGCACGTGGCGCGCCGCGGGCTCGTCGAAGGTCGAGCTGATGACCTCGCCGCGCACCGTGCGCAGCATCTCGGTCACTTCCTCGGGACGCTCGTCGACCAGCAGCACGATGAGGTGGATGTCCGGGTAGTTGGCCACTAGCGCGTGCGCCAGGTTCTGCATCATCACCGTCTTGCCGGTCTTGGGCTGTGCGACAAGCAGCGCGCGCTGGCCCTTCCCGATCGGTGCGATCAGATCGATGATGCGGCAGGTGATGTTCTCCTCGGACTTGACGTCGCGTTCGAGCTTGAACTGCTCCTTGGGGAACAAGGGCGTCAGGTTCTCGAACATGATCTTGTGCTTGCTCTCCTCGGGCGTCGCGCCGTTGACGCGGTCGACCTTCACGAGCGCGAAGTAACGCTCGCCGTCCTTGGGCACGCGCACCTCGCCCTCGATCATGTCGCCTGTGTGCAGGTTGAAGCGGCGGATCTGGCTCGGCGAGAGGTAAATGTCGTCGGTCGACGCCATGTAGCTCGAGTCGATCGAGCGCAGGAAGCCGAAGCCGTCGGGCAGGACTTCCAGCACGCCGTCGCCGAAGACCTGCTCGCCGCCCTTGGCGCGCTTCTTCATGATCGCGAACATCAGCTCCTGCTTGCGCATGCGCGAGACGTTCTCGATCTCCAGCGCCTCGCCCATCTTGATGAGCTCGCTGACGTGCTTGGTCTTCAGTTCGGAAAGGTGCATGAGGTCCCTCGGTGGGGCTGCCGCCACAGCCGGGGCGGTTCGTCGTCGTGGATCCGGCGCCGACGTTCGCCGCGGCGACCCGCGGCACGCCGGTTGCGGCGCGGCAGGTACGGATCGTGGCGGGGGTGTCGTGCCGCTGCGCACGACACCGGACGAGCTTGCCGGAAATGAGGCCCGGCGTCCGGTGGTGCGGTGGCTGTGACGCGAGACCGGCAGGCGCGATACGCGGCTCTGCCGGAGCTCGCGGAAGGGGATTATAGGTGGCCGTCGATGAAGGCGGTCAATTCGCGCTTGGGCCGTGCGCCGGTGAGTTCCGCGACTTTCTGACCGCCCTTGAACAGCATCAACGTCGGAATGCCGCGGATGCCGAACTTGCCCGGCACTTCACGGTTGTCGTCGACGTTCATCTTGGCGATCTGCAGGCGGCCCTGATAGTCCTTGGCCATCTCGTCCAGCACCGGCGCGATCATCTTGCAGGGCCCGCACCACTCGGCCCAGTAGTCCACCAGCACCGGCGTCTCGGAGTTCAGAACGTCCTTGGCGAACGACTCGTCGGTGATGTGCTTGATCAATTCGCTGCTCATGCGCTTTCTCTCCAAAGCCCATTCTGCGGGTCGCGCCGCGGTCCTCCGCGGTGCATCGTCGGGCGGCCCGATTCTGACATATCGGTCCTGCGTCGGCCCGCTCGGCACGCCCGTATCGGCGGATCGGGAGGGGGGATTGCGTCGGCCTTCCTGTGGCGCCGGCGGGCGGGTGGGCGGCACCGGGCCGGCCGCGGGTCCATCGGCGAACCAATAGACGGGTCTTGGCAGTGCTGTTCGAGGCTTGTGGGGCCGATCGAAGGGGTCCAATCGGCCGTGTATGACAGCGTCGACGGCCCCTGCCAGCAACGCGGCGGCGCGCGGCGAGCCGCGCCATTTCGCGCGCTTCTCGCTGCAGCGGCTGCTCGGTCGGAGTGCGCGCAGCATGGCCTGGCAGGTCGGCGATCCGGTCACCGGACAGGATCTCGTGCTGCTGCTGCCACGCGTGGCTCCGGCCGATGCCGCGCACGCGCGGCGCTGGCTGGAGCGCGTGCGCAAGGCCGCGCGGCTGGATCACCCGCGCCTGGCGCGTGCGCTCGAGGCCGAGGTGCACGACGGCTGGCCCTACATCGCCTACGAACTGGGCGAGTCGGCGACGCTGGCCGATCGCATCGGCCGCCAGGGACTGGCGGCCGATGAAGCGGCGCGGCTGGCGGCCGAGATCCTGCACGCCCTGGCCTACGCGCACGACGCCGGTGCGGCCCACCGTGACCTGCAGCCGTACTCGATCCTCGTCACGGACAAGGGCGTGCCGCGCCTGATCGGGCTCGAACTCGCGTGCGTCGATCTTCAGACGCGCGCGGTCGCCGAGGCGCCGGGACTGACGGCGCAGCGGCAGGCGGCGGAGGCTGATGTCCTGCAGCTGGGCGTGCTGATGCACCCGATGCTCACCGGCGCCAACGCGCTGGACGAGCCCGACACCGTCAAGGTGCTGCAGCGCCTGCCCCCGATCGGACACGAGATCCTGCGCCTGCCGTTCTCGACGCCGCGGCCGATCCCGGAAACGCTGCGAGTGATCGTCAACCGCAGCACCGACCGTCAGGAGCGCCAGCGCTACCGCAACGCGCGCACGCTGGCACGGGCGCTCGAGGGCTGGCTGCAGGCCGAGGCCGGCCATCAGGGTGGGCCGCTGGCGCTGCTGCTGGACAAGATCCGCATCGCCGGCGTCCTGCCGGCGTCGCCGCGCGGTGCCGAGCGTGCGGCGCGTCTGGCACTGATGGAAGGCAACCGCATCGACGAGCTGGCCGAGGTGCTCCTGGAGGACATCGGGCTGTCCTTCGAACTGCTGCGCGCGGTGAACACTGCCCGCGTCGCCGGCGCCGCAGTGGCCGAGAACGGCGCGGTGCTGACGGTGCGCCGCGCCGTCGCGATGCTCGGGCTCGAAGGCGTACGCCGCATTGCGCTGGCGCTGCGCCCCTGGCCGGGCTCCCTGACGGAGTCCGAGGCGGGCGAATTCCTGCAGGTGGCCGAGCGCGCTCGGCATGCTGCCGCGGTGGCCGCGGCGCTGCGGCCACCGGGCTACGACGCCGAGGTGGTGCAACTGGTCGCGCTGCTGCAGAACCTCGGACGCCTCGTCGTCCAGTACCACTTCCCCGAAGAAGCCTGGCAGATCCGTCGCCTGATGCAGCCGGCACCCGCGGCCGACGGCAAGGGTGAGGAGCCAGGAATGGGCGAATCGGCCGCGTCGATGGCCGTGCTGGGCGTCGACATCGAGGCGGTCGGTGCGGCGGTCGCCCAGTGGTGGGGGCTGGGCGAGGAGATCGGCCGCATGATGCGCCGCCACCCGGTGGCCGGCCTCGTGCGCGCGGGCGACAGCGACGACGAGCAGATCCGTATCGCCGCCAGCTGCGGCAACGAGGCGGTCGATGCGCTGGGCCTGCCGGCCGTACGCGTGCAGCCGGCGCTTCAGGCCGTGGTGCAGCGCTACGGCCGAGTGCTGTCGATCGGGTTGCGCGAGCTTCAGGCGGCCTTGACGCCGGGCATCGACGCCGCGCGTCGTGAGGCCGGACCGCCGCCGTCGGTGCCGCCGCCCGCCCGTCCGGAGCAGCGGATCGGGCCCCGCATGGCCTCGTTCCCTCCGGTTCGATGAGCGTTTCCGAACTCCTGCCCCCAAAGCGACGCCTGTTCACGGCCCTGTTCCCGTCGACCCGGGCCTGTGCGGCGATCGACGCGCAACGGCAGCGCTGGGCAGGTCTGCCGCGGCGTCTGCGTCCGACGCGGGAGCGGATGCACCTGACGCTGCAGTTCCACGACCGGGTGAGTGCGGAGCAGGAACAGGCCTGGTGTGCGGCCCTGGCGCGGCTGCGCTTTGCGCCCTTCGAGATCGCGCTCGTGCGTGCCGAGCTCTGGCGTGCGCCGCGCGGCAGCATCGCGGTGCTGCGCGCCGATCCGAGTGCCGAGCTGATGGCGCTGCACGAACAGACCGAAGGGCTTGCCGCGCAGGCCGGCCTGTTGCCGGAGCGCCGCCCCTACAAGCCGCACCTCACGGTGCTGCGCCAGGCCGAGCGTGTGACGCCACAGCCGCTGGCCGCGCCGATCCGCTGGCAGGTGCAGGAAGTGGCCCTGGTCTGGTCGGACCTGCAATCACAGCCGCCGCGCTACGAGCTGCTGGGGCGCTTCGGGGCGGGATGAAGCCCTGGGCTTCACGCGCGTCTTCGTGCGAACGAGGGTGACGAGCCTTACCCCCGGCACTGGTCACAACGGTTAGGGCTGCTTGGTTCCCCACCTGACCCGGTTGGCCGCGCTCCCATGCGGGGAGGCCCGTCGCCGGGCATTGTAGGGGAGGGGCTGGCGTGGACTGCCTGGCGCGTGCCGGTCAGCGCAGCTGCAGCGACTCGTCGCCGAAGCGCAGCGAAAGCGGCTCGATCACGAGTTCCTTCGCGCCGGCCTCGACCCGGCCGGCGATGCGCGCGCCGACGCCCTGCGCCTGCGCGATCTCGACGCTGCGCTCGGCGTCCCGGGCAGCGACGAAGAGTGCGAAGCCCGCGCCCATGTTCAGCGTCGAGTAGGCCTCGCGGTCGTCGTGGCCGGCGTGCTCCTGGATGAAGCGCAGCACCGGCGGGACCGGCGGCAGCGCGTGGATGCGGTAGCTCAGCGCCTTCTCATGACGCAGCAGTTTGCGCCAGCCGTGCCCCGTGATGTTGGCGCAGTAGTGCGGCGCGATGCCGGCCTTCCACAGCGCCTCGGTCACCGGGCTGTAGAGCACGGTCGGCGCGAGCAGCGCCGCGCCGTAGGACAGGCCGGGGGCGACTTCGGTCAGCCAGCCCTGCGGCAGCCGCTCGACGAGCTTGCGCGCCAGGCTCAGGCCGTTGGCGTGGATCCCGCTCGAATCGAGCAGCACGATCGCGTCGCCCGGGCCGAGGCGATCGCCGACCGAGAGGCGCTCCTTCGGGCTCACGATGCCGGTGCACGAGGCCGCGAGGTCGATGCGGCCGGGCTCGACGATGCCCGCCAGCGCCGGCGTCTCGCCGCCGCCCCAGGCCACGCCGCAGCGCTCGCAGGCACGCTGCCAGCCTTCGACCAGCGCTTTGGCGCGCGCCGCATCGGCGAACCAGTCCGAGCCGCCCGCGGCCCAGTAGGCCTGCACGACCAGCGGCGTCGCGCCGACGGTGATCAGGTCGTTGACCGCCATCGCGATCGTGTCCTGCGCGATCGCGTCGTACCAGCTGCGGCCGGTGAGCGCCGCCATCTCGTCGGCGACGATCGCCTTGCTGCCCAGGCACTCGACGATCGAGGCGAGGTAGAAGGGGCCGACGTCGACCACATACGCCGATTCGCCGCGCGAGGCGGCGATCTCGCTGAAGCCATGCGCCTTCAGTTGCCCCGCGGTCGCCGCCGCCGCGCGCTGCGCGCTGACTTTCAGCGGGTCGATGCGGGCATAGTCCACGCCGGCCTGTTCGTAGCTCAGCGGGGCCGCTGCACGGCCATCGGTCAGGGTTCTGGCGTCGGTGCTCATGCGCCCGATTATCGGTGGCCGACCCGGCGCCGGCCGTCGGCGCCAAGCCTGCGGCAAGCGCCCGCCTGCCGCGCGGCTTTGCGCACTGCGGGCCGGGCCGCGGGCGCTGCCGCGCCGGCGGGTGCGCCGCATCCCTCACCGAAACGCGCCTCATAGAATGCCGCGATGAGCACCGTCGTCCTGGCTCGCAAGTACCGGCCGCGCAGCTTCGACCAGATGGTCGGCCAGGAACACGTGGTGCGTGCACTGACCAACGCGCTGGCGAGCCGGCGGCTGCACCACGCCTACCTCTTCA
>Ga0209605_1000477_pt1 | contig 50347 bp, 23 predicted proteins | sample AD_UKC035_MetaG_FD_184408 | JGI IMG/M metagenome (GOLD analysis project Ga0209605, IMG submission 184408) | Active sludge microbial communities of municipal wastewater-treating anaerobic digesters from USA - AD_UKC035_MetaG (SPAdes) (version 2) | ecosystem: Engineered > Bioreactor > Anaerobic >...
TGTTTAGTAGGCAGCCGATAAAACACAGGCCGGCTTATTGGGGGCGGTCCCCGAGCTGCACGCTGTATCAGCAAAAAAGCGCAAGTTCACCACCGGCATGATCATCAGCGCCGCTTTAGGCATGCTCTTGTTCTGGAAGCTTGCCCGGCGGCGAAAGTGAGTTCTGAGGCCGCACAATGCGCCTGACCCAACCCCTGGCCCTCTTACTACTGCTGCTGCTCCCAATTGCTGCCGCATTGGGGTGGCCAGAACGCGGCTACGGACGGCGGCGAGAGTTAACCTCGCTCATTGTGCGGCTGTTATTGATGCTTTGCATCATCCTGGCGCTCTCAGGGCTCCAGATCCGACGGCAAGCCGATAACCTGGCGGTGGTATTCTTGCTAGACGTCTCAGACTCGATGCCAGAAATCGCCCAGGCCGCGGCCCTGGATTATGTGCGCCAGGCACTGCCAGCCATGGGGCCTGATGACCAGGCTGCCATCATTGCTTTTGGCGGCGACGCCCTGGTCGAACGCAATATGTCGGGCTTGCGCGAGTTGGATGGGATACGCTCGATCCCCACGACCAACCAGACCGACCTGGCAGAGGCTATTCACCTGGCCCTGGCACTGTATCCTCCTGATGCCGCCCGGCGCATGGTCATCCTTTCTGACGGTGCGCCTACCACAGGCGACAGCGCAGCAGCAGCAAGCCTGGCGGCTGCATCAGGGGTAGAGATTGTGGTGATGCCTTTTGTGGTCACGCCCGGGGCTGAGGTGCTGCTCAGCAGTGTAGAACTTCCTGATCACCTCACTGAGGGCGAACGCTTTGACCTTGACCTGACCCTGCAAACCACGCAGCCCAGCCAGGGTGGCATACGGGTGCTAAGCGGCGGGCAGGTGGTGTACGAAAGCCAATACCAGGTTGAGCGCGGTACCCAAACGCTCACCCTGCCACTGGTAGCTGGGTCGACTGGGTTTGCCTCTTACGAAGTACAGCTCATCCCCGCCACAGATACTTATTACCAAAACAATGAGCTGGCAGCCTTCACCCAGGTGAGCGGGCCGCCCAAGATCCTGTTGGTGGCACCGCCGGCAGGCGAATCGATGGGCAGTTCTGACGAAACTCGGCCTGAAGAAGCGGCGCAGCTCAAGCTGGCCTTAGAAGCCGCCGGATTTACCGTGGATGCAGTACACCCCAGCGGGCTGCCGTCTGAACTGGCCTTGTTGGCCGAATATGCCTCCCTGGTGCTGGTGGATGTGCCTGCCCGCCAGCTTTCTAACCGGCAGATGGAAACCGTCCAAACCTACGTCCGAGACCTGGGCGGCGGGCTGGTAAGCGTTGGCGGACCTACTTCATACGGCGTGGGGGGGTATTTTCGCACACCACTGGAAGAAACACTGCCCCTGGATATGCAGATCAAAGACCAACAGCGCCGTCCCTCGCTGGCGATCGTTTTCATCATTGACCACTCTGGCAGCATGTCTGAAACCAGCGGCGGCGCTACCAAGCTAGAATTGGCCAAAGAGGCCGCCATGCGCTCGGTAGAACTGCTCTCGCCGGTTGACCGCGTGGGCGTGATTGCATTTGACGACCTGGCAGCCTGGGTGGTGCCCATGACCAGCATGGAAGACCCCGGCGCGGTCATCAACGCCATCGGCACCATCCAACTGGGCGGCGGCACAGATATCCTGGCTGGCGTTCAAGCAATGTCTGGTGTTCTGCCCAATGATCCTGCCCTGGTCAAGCACGTTATCTTGCTTACCGATGGCGGGGCCGATCCCACCGGCATCCCAGAGCTGGTTGCACACCTGTACAACGATTACGGCATCACCCTCACCACGGTGGGCGTTGGCCGAGATGCGGCACCCTTTTTGCCGCAGTTGGCCCAACTGGGCGGCGGGCGTTATCACTTCGCCGAGAACCCTGCCACCATCCCGTCCATCTTTACCGAAGAGACATCCCTGGCTACCCGCTCTTATATTGTTGAGGAAACCTTCTACCCCAGCCTGGCAAGCACTTCTCCCATCCTGGCTGGCATTACCGAAGTGCCCCCGCTTTATGGCTACGTGGGCGCCAGCGCCAAAGACAGTGCTCAAACGATCCTGGTTTCGCACCTGGGCGACCCAATCCTGGCGGCCTGGCAATATGGATTGGGCCGTTCGGTGGCGTTCACATCGGATGCCAGCGGGCGTTGGGCACAAGAATGGGTTGGGTGGCAGGGGTTTGCAGCTTTTTGGGCCCAGGCGGTGCGCTATACGATCGTCGAGCGCGCCACATCGCCCCTGGAAGTGAGTATTGAGCCAGACGGAGAGCAGGCCCTGCTGACCGTGGACGCACAGCAGTACGGCCTGACGGCCAGCGAGATCGCTTCTGGCCAATCGCCGTATCTCAACGGCTACAACATGCAGGCCAATGTCATCAGCCCCAGCGGGCAAACTACAGCCCTCACCCTGCAGCAAATTGCCCCAGGGCGCTACCAGGCTGCATTCACGCCCAAAGAACAAGGGGCCTACCTGATCCGGGTAGCAGGCGAGCCAGGTGCCACCGAGGGGAATGCAACTGGCACAGAACCGGTGGCCGAGACGAGCGGGTGGGTTCTTTCATATTCACCAGAGTACCGCCAGCTAGACTCTGACCCTGATGCCCTCTATAAACTGGCGATCAACAATGGAGGCCGCCTGGCCTCAGCCAATCCAGAAGAGGCTTTTTCTCACACCTTCGCCGCGGTGCAGTCTGCTCGCCCCGCCTGGGGTTGGCTGATCACCATGGCAGCCACCCTGCTGCCGCTCGATATTGCCGTCCGCCGACTGGTGCTGACCCAGAGCGACCTGCGGCGCGCATTCGAGAAACTGGCTGCAAGGGCTCGCTACTTATCGCCCCTATATTGGCTCAGAGATCGCCGCCAGGCCCGGGCTGCGGCTCACGCAGCCCCGCCCAGCGCTCAGGTTGGCTCATTGCTGCAAGCCAAAGAACGGGCTCGCAAATCGCTGGGCGAGGTAGATGCTGCCGGCGAGCCGAAACTTCCTCCCCCTCCCGCCTCATCCACCCAGGCGCCCACCCCACCTACCGTCATACTCCCCATCCCGCCACCTGCCACCAGGCAGCCCAGCCAGTCACCCCCTGCCTCCCAGCCATCGCCACCCACCCCGCCAGGCGGTTCTCCTCCGGGCACTGGAGAGTCATCTCCAGAACAAGCCTCAACCGCGGCCCGCCTATTAGCCCGTAAACGCGCACGCCAGGGACCAGACCGCCAATGATCAAACGCCTGAGAGAATTCCTAAAAATTCCTCTTTTCGATCCAGAAGAGAAGATTCGCCTGGGCAAACTGGTTTACACCATCCTCTGGTTTGCCATGATCGTGACGGCGGTAGCGGTTACCATCACCCTGATCACCTCTCCAAACAAGTCGCTGGCAGGGGTTGGGGTGAGCGTTGTAATTTTCCTCTTATATGTGGTATGCCTGATCCTGCTGCACCGAGGGTATACCTACTTGAGTGCCACGCTACTGGTTTTTATCTTGGGAGGCATTCTGACCGCTGCCAACCTGGTCTTTGGGGGCATCAATGAGATCGTTCTGAGCGGCTATATCATTGTCATTGTCACGGCGTCGATGCTCGTGAACTGGTTTGCTGGGATTGTGGTCTCTGTTCTAAGTATCCTCTCGTATGCAGCCTTCTTGTTCTTAAGAAACCAGGGGCTGCTACCCGAACCCCTCATCCAGGCCAGCCCGTTGACCGTCTTGATCGCAGGCACCGCGGTATACATGCTGGTCATTTTCCTGGTCTACATCAGCAACCGCAATTTGCGCGAAGCCCTGCAGCGGGCGCGGCGCAATGAAGAAGAACTGAAGGCCAGCCGCGCTGCACACGAGGCCTATACCACCGACCTGGAACGGCGCGTGGTACAGCTTCAGGTGGCATCCGATGTTGCCCGCGATGCTGCCAGCCTGCAAGAAGTTGGCCCTCTCCTCGATCGGGCGGTAGACCTGGTGCGCGAGCGCTTTGGCTTTTACCATGCGGGCATTTTCATGGTTGATATACGGCACGAATATGCCGTGCTCAAATCAGCCACGGGCGAGGCCGGCAAACAAATGGTTGCCAACGGCCACAAGCTGAAGATCGGCGAGGTAGGCATTGTGGGCTATGTCACAAAGACCGGCCAACCGCGCATTGCCCTGGACGTAGGCAGCGACGCAGTGTATTTCAGAAATCCCCTGCTGCCCGAAACGCGCTCTGAAATGGCCCTGCCCCTCAAGACCGGCGGCTTAGTGATTGGGGCATTGGATGTGCAAAGCAAACAGCCAGGCGCTTTTGACGAGGGCGACGTCAACATACTGCAAACCATGGCCGATCAGCTTGCAGTTGCCATTGCCAACGCCCGCCTCTTCGAGGCCACCCGCCGCCAATTGGAAGAAATGGCCGCCTTAAGGGCTGTTGCAGCCACCAGCTCTGAGGCTACCAGCGAAGATGAGTTGATCGAGCGCGCCACCCAACTGGTTGCCGAGGTCTTCTACCCTGATAATTTTGGCCTGGTCATGCTGGATGAAGGCCAACAAACGTTATACCCTCACCATTCTTACCGCATCAAGCAATCCTTAAAACCGGCCTCCTTCCCAGTTGGACAAGGCATTATTGGCCGGGTGGCATCAACAGGCAAGGCCTTGCGCCTGGAAGATGTGAGCCAAGAAAGTGGATACGTGCAGATTGATCCGCTGACGCGCTCAGAGTTGTGCGTACCGGTCAAGATCGGTGACCAGGTCATTGGGGTCATCAACGCCGAAAGCAGCCGGACCGGTGCATTCAGCGAAAATGACGAGCGCTTGCTGGTCACCTTCGCAGGTCAATTGGCAATTGCCTTCCAAAAAGTACGTCTCTTCGATGCCGAGCGCCGCAGAGTGGCCGAATTAGAAGCGCTGCGCCAGGCCAGCTTGCGCCTTAGCTCTAACCTGGATCTACAAACCTTATTAGAGATCATCCTGGATCGTGCCATCCAGCTTGTAACGGCTGACACGGCCCATCTTTTCTTATACGAGGAACAAGAACTGATCTTTGGTGCTGCATTCTGGGCCCCCGGGCACACGAATGAGATGCACCAAACTCCACGCCCACACGGCCTGACGAACAGTGTTGCCCGCAGCGGGCAGCGCATGGTGATCAACGATGTGCGCAACCATCCCATCTTTGCAGATTCGCCCTGGGATGGGGCCGTCTGCAGCCTGCCCCTGCGACGCGGCGATCAAGTGCTGGGCGTGATGAACCTGGCCTACCACGGAGGCCCGCACAATTACGACGAAAACGAGCTGCGCGTGCTCGACTTGCTGGCCGACCAGGCCGCCATCGCCCTGCACAACGCCAATCTTTACAACCAGGCCCGCGAACGGGCCATTGAACTGGCGGCAGCCCTGGCCCAGCGTGAAGAGTTGGACCGCATGAAGGATGAATTCATCCAAAACGTCTCACACGAGCTGCGCACCCCGCTGGCAATCACGCGAGGTTACGTTGAGCTGTTAGATTCAGGCGAGTTGGGTGAACTGAGCAAAACCCAGGTCGAAGCTGTCAACATCTGCAAGCGGCGGGTAAACATGCTGATCAAATTGGTGGATGATTTGGTGGTCATCCTCGAGGCAGAGGCGCGCGAGGCGGTACGCGAGGCGATCAACCTGAAAGAATTGGTCCTGGGCGCCAGCGCAGACTTTCAAGATGCCGCCGACCGGGCTAACCTGACCCTCGATGCCAATATTCCTCAAGAATCGATCTACGTGCTGGGCAATTACTCCCACCTCAACCGCTTGCTGGACAACCTGGTAGGCAATGCAATCAAGTTCACCCCACCCGATGGAAACGTGACCATCAACCTGCGGGCAGAGCAAGACGAAGCCAGGATCGAGGTGATTGACACCGGCATAGGCATCTCGCCCGATAAGATTGAACACCTATTTGAGCGTTTCTACCAGATCGATGGCAGCACCAAACGCCGCTACGGCGGCATGGGGCTTGGCTTATCCCTGGTCAAAGAGATTGCCGAGGCGCATGGCGGGAAGGTCAGCGTTCAAAGCGAGGTGGGACGCGGCAGCAGCTTCACAGTGATTCTGCCAATCCAAAAATCATCTGAGCTTGAATAAGCAAGCTTTGCCAGGCTTGTGTTTCGGTATCTGGGCTGGGGCCAAGGGGATCCTGCCAGGCGCGCCCCAAGAGCGCTGCCACCACCGCACGACTACACGCAGAAGCCGCTTTTAGGTTATATCCCCCCTCCAAGAACAGCGCAATCTTGCCCTGGCAGTGAGCGTCTGCCCAATCTGCCAGGCTGGCAATCAAGTGACCATACCCATCTGCTGAAAGCTGTAAGCTGCCCAATGGGTCGCCCCAATGTGCATCAAAGCCATAACTCACCAGCAGGATTTCAGGTTGATAACGATCCAACAGCGGGACAATCACGGTTTTCATCGTCGCCCTGAAAGCCGCATCTCCCGAGCCAGCGGGCAGGGGCAAATTAACCGTGTACCCGGCGCCATCACCCTCGCCGCGTTCATCCAGGCTGCCGCTGCCCGGATAGAGCGGCGATTGGTGAGTGGAGATAAACAGAACATCTTTGCGCCGCCAGAAAATGTCTTGAGTGCCATTGCCATGATGCAAGTCCAGGTCAATGATTGCCAGGCAGGCCGGCCCGGCGCTTTGTTGAAACAAGCTTTCGGCTGCAATAGCCACATTGTTCAGCAGGCAAAAACCCATCCCCCGGTTGCGCGTGGCATGATGCCCTGGCGGGCGGGTCAAAGCAAAACCACGCCACGCCTCTCCGCTCCACACTGCCTGCGCCACCGCGGCAGCACCGCCAGCCGCGCGCTGTGCCAGGCCCCACGAAGCCGGCGTCACATAGGTGTCGCCATCCAGTCGCTCACCAACCCGGCAAGCATCTTCCAAATATTTCAGGTAGTCCACGGAATGCACCGCTTGCAGTACCTCATCAGGCACCACCAGGGGATCCAGCAAGGCAGATGCTCGCCACCAGCCCGCCGCATCCAAGGCCTGCCGCACTGCTTCCACCCGGTGTGGGCTCTCCGAATGGCCCTCTTCGGCGTGGGCGGCATGGCCTTCAGGGTAAAACAAGGCTAGGTCGCGCACAATCGCATCAGCCCTTCACTGTGCGCAGCGCGGCACGGATCTTTTCCCAGTAGCGCTGTACCGCGCTGGCCCGCACGGCTTCTACAGGATGCTGGCTGTAACGCGCATCCACGAAGGCCTCGGTCATCGCCCTGAGCGCTTCGTCCACATCTCCAGCCGAGTCTTCATCCGCCAACTGGGCTTCGATCTGCCGGGTGTATTCATAGGGCGTTTGCCAGGGTTGGCGCGGCAGGCCGCGCTCACCACCGCGCCGCACCAAGGCCAGGTAATAAAACAGCACGCGCTGGCGCGGGTTAAGGTGGCGCAGGCTTAAGAACTGGTGACCTTCTGCCAGTGGACGCTTGCGCCGCAACCCATCCAGGCGGCGCAAACCAGCCTGAACCGCCTGGGGCACCAACCCCGCCCCTGCCCGCACCCGCTCTGTCAGCCAACGCCAGGCCTTAACCAACCAGGCCATTCCTGGCAGGCGGCGCAGCCTTTGGGTCAGATCTCGATTCTGGCGATAATAGGTAAAAAAAGCATATCCCACTGCACCAATCACCAGGGCCCAAAACACGATCGACCGCAAGACCTCTACCCAGGGGGCGGGGCTGGCTGTAGTGGGCACCGTGGGCGGCATGAACTGCTGCACAGCAGTGATGTCAGGCGTTGTGACGGCTGATCCTCCTAACAGGCTCATGATCCACGAAAATAGATAGAACACCGGCAGCAAGATCAACATGATCACTGTGTAGACGGCCAAAAAAACTACGCTGAAAACGTAACTTAATATAGGCAGCAGGCCAATGGTATAGTGAGTGGGCAAGATGAAAGCCAGGAATAGAATGATGCCCAAGAACAGCAAGCTGTACAGCACCCAGCGCCGGGCCATCCCCTCGCTGACGGGTAGATGCTGCCAGGCCCAGGCAGCGCGCCGCACCGATAACTGAGCCAAGCTGAGCAGTGCCAAACCCAATAAGAAATACACCAGCACGTGCAGCATACTACCCTTGACCGGCGGCGCGCCCTCGTGCAAGGCGATGAAATCCATGCGCACCAATGCCATGAAAAAGACCATGCCCACACCCACCCCAAAAACCCGGTTGGCGAGGCGCTGTTGGGTAGAGCCACGGTTGCTTGAGGCTTGATCCAGGCTTTCGGCCTGCAGGATCAATTCATCCCCCTCCAGGTTAGCCAGGTCATCGGCATAATTGGTGCTGATCATCCACACCAGCAGCACCACCAGCAGGCTGAGCAAGTATTGAGAATCCAGGAAGGTACCGAAAAAGTCCTCCCACCACAACGGCAGGTCGGCTTTGAGATGCGCAAAGCCTTGCCAGGCGTAAATGGCGACCTTCAGGCCCACCATCACCACCACCAGCTCTACCAAGCGGTACACAATCACCGGCGTATCCAGCTCGGCGGTGCGGCGCAGGCGGCGCTGGCTGAAGACAGCCTCCAGCGCAACCAAGAAACAGACCCAGGGCAAAAATCCCCCTTGCCACCCGGGTTGCAAACGTTGGCCTAGCGCCAGGGCGGTCATCCCCAGGCAGGCCATCATGGCAGCCACGAAAAAGACGCCGATGGCGCTTGCCAGGCGCTCGTTGCTGCGAAAGGATTCGATCAGGTTGCTCATCTACTGCCTCCAGGCATCCAATTCCAACTCATTGCGGAAGTGGTAAACCGGGAAACCGAATTGTTCGCCCAGGGCCTTGATCTCGCGCAGGCTGTGGGCAGGCGTTTTGCTCGTACCCACCAAAGATTGCCCCGTCAGGATCAGCACCAGGTTCAGACCAGCCCTGCGCAAACGGAAAAGCTCATCAAACAGGCGGTCGTCGGCGCGGCCAGTGATCAGAACCAGGGTCGTACCCCAAGGTAGCAAGGCACTCTCTCGATTGAGCAGATCTGCCAGTGGTTCTGTTTCGATCGTTTCAACGCGTGCCAGCACATCCAGCAGGCGCATCAGGTGCGCCCGGCCTTTGCGCGCCGGTACGGGCCGGAAGGAACAGCCTTGGCCCGCGACATCCACCGACAAAGGATCCATCCCATTGGTCAGCAAGCCCACCATTTGCCTCTGCCCAATCACCCAATTAGCCAGGGATGCGGCGATGATCACAGCCAGCTCAGTGGCATCACGCCAGGCATGCGGGTCATATTCGGCGGTATTCATGTTCAGGGCCAGCACCGTAGACAGTGAAATGGAGGGCTCATACTGCTTGACCTGCAAGCGCCCAACGGCGGCGCTCGCCTTCCAATCCACGCGCCGCAGCGAATCGCCAGCCGTGTAATCTCGCTTGCCAAAAACGCGGGTGGGGTCTTCATAGATCGGTTGGGTATGCCGCAGTGTGCCCATCGGCGAATGAGATGGCAGTTTAAGGTTGCTGAACTGGATAATGCGCGGGTAAACAACCATGTTTTCCGCCGCACTTTGCCAGCGTTGTTCACCCCCCAGGCCCAACAGGTCGCCGGTGGCGGCGAACAATGGCCCCACGGTGTAATAACCGCGCTTGCGGGCCTTCATGGTGTAATCGAAATGGGCCTGGCCGCGCGGCCCCATGCTGATGACCTGCTGCATGGGGTTGGGCGGGGCCAATTCCACCGGCACGCTTTCTTGCAGCCGCAGCCAGATAACGGGCAGCCAGCTCGTATTGCGCAGGTGCAGCCGCACGGGCACCTCTTCACCCGAAAAGGCACGCGGCACGAACTCGCGCTGCGCCGCCAGGTGCCTGACGGCCTGCCCGCTCCACAGGCGGCCGATCAGGTACGCTCCGGCTAAGAGATACACGACGGTGAAGACAACATCGTCGCGCGCCAGGATCGCCACAATTAAGAGCAGCGCCAGGACGATCAGATGCGTTTCGATATCAAGCTCCGCTGCGACTGGGTGTGTCCAGTTCCAGGGGAATGGACTTTAACAGGTCGTCCAACACGCTGCGCGCCGTGCGGCCGCGCAGTTCAGATTCGGGCTTCAAGATCAGGCGGTGCGCCAATGTGGGCAGGGCCAGGTATTTAACGTCTTCAGGCAAAACGTGATCGCGCCCGCGCAAAGCCGCCAAGGCCTGGGCGGTCTTAAAGAGGGCCAGGCTGGCGCGCGGGCTGGCCCCTAACAACAGGTCAGGGTGGCCGCGGGTGGCAGTTACCAGGCGCACCACGTAATCCTGTAGTGTCTCGTCTACATGGATATCCCACACCATATGCTGGAAATCCAGCAGACGCTGCCCTTCCACCACTTTCTCTAAATGCGTGATCGGGTGCTCACGGCGCAAATTGGATAAAAGCTGCTTTTCGTCTGTCGTAGATGGATACCCCATCGAAATCCGCATCAAAAAGCGATCCAACTGGGCCTCTGGCAAGGGGAAAGTACCCTCATACTCAATTGGGTTTTGCGTAGCCATGACCAAGAAGGGACGCGGCAGGGCCCGCGTGACGCCATCCACGCTGACCTGCTGTTCTTGCATTGCCTCCAGCAGAGCCGACTGAGTGCGCGGTGTGGCGCGGTTGATCTCATCTACCAGCAAGACATTGACGAAAATTGGGCCGGGCCGGAATTCAAATTGGCCGCTGTGCTGGTTATAGACCGAAACGCCCGTCACATCATTAGGCAGCAGGTCAGGGGTACACTGCAACCGCTTGAAATCTCCGCCCATGCTGAGCGCCATGGCGCGTGCCAGCATGGTCTTGCCAACCCCGGGCACATCCTCTACCAAAACATGCCCCTCGCACAGCAAAGCTGCCATAAACAATTCGATCGCCGGACGCTTCCCCACGATCACACGTTCCACGTTCCCGATTACCGTATCGGCAAACGCCTGGATTGATTGTACATCTGTCATTTATCTCTCCTTCTTCAGCCAGACTTGCATGGCCCAATGATGAGGGGCAGCGGCTGGGGCCCGGTTGGCCCAGGCATAGTATGGTATAGCTGTTAACGTGATGAGGGATGAACGATCTGGGTCTGCCCCCGCAGGTACATGCCGGTACAAGCGCCCCTGCCATGCCGGATGCGGCGGCTCAACAGTTCCCGGCATGCGCAAGGTGGTCACCCCGCCCAACAGGCCCGGCGCATCCTGCACGGCAGGCAAGACAGCCGCGTTAACCGCCACATCCTGCAGCCTGGCGCCTGGCCATGCCGACCAGTCTCCTTGATCTACCGCCTCCAGGCAGTACAAGAGTGGGCCACGCCCCAGGGCCACACGCCCAGAATTTTCTACTGCATAGGGATGGCTTTCGAGCCAATAGGGCGGCATGCCCAATTCCAAGTCTACCACATCCCCAGGCTGCCATGTGCGCCGCAGCTCAACATACGTGCCCGGCTGAAGATCAGCCTCCCAGGCACGCCCATTCAAATCCAGCCTGATATCCCCAGCCCGCAGCCAGCCCGGCAGGCGCAGGAAGATGCTGTAAGGGCCTACCAGGTCCTCGGCGGGTTGAACTTCTAATCGTACGCGGCCATCCCAGGGATAACGCGTCTCCTGGCGCACCTTCATGGACGGCCCTAACCCGCCGGGCAGGTTGACCTCGGCCTCGCCTTGACCGTATAAATGCACCCACAACCCCTCAGCCGAGGTGCTGTAAAAATATGCCGGCAGCGAGGCCAAGAAGCGTACCAGGTTGGTGGGGCAGCAAGCGCAGTCATACCAGGGTTGTCGGCGGTGCCAACCGGCCCCATCATAGCCGCCGGCATCTGCCAGGGGATTGGTATAGAAATAAGATTGACCATCCAGACCCATCCCTGGCAAAACGGCGTTGTAGAGCATCCATTCCAGGGCGTCAGCATAACCTGCCCGCGCGGCCGGGGAATGGTCTTGCCAGACCAACATGCGGTTGGCCCACATGACCCCACCAATAGCGGCACAGCTTTCGGCATAAGAGCGCTCATTTGGCAGCTCATAGGCAGCACCAAAAGCTTCGCCCTCGTGCCGGGCGCCCAGCCCACCGTTGACGTAAACCTGCGTGGCGATCATCGCTTGCCACAAACGCTCAAGCGCCTGCCGCAGAGCCGGTTCTCTGGTCTCGGCATACACATCCGCGGCGGCCGCGCACAGGTACATGGCCCGCACAGCATGCCCTTCCAGCCGCTCTAAATCGCGCAGCGGTAGGCGGTCCAGGTAATATGCCCGCCCGCCCAACAAACCGTGCCCGCGTTGATCGATGAAGTGTTGGGCAAGCTCGAGGTAAGTACGCCGCCTGGTCTGGCGGTAAAGCTCAACCAGAGCCACCTCAATCTCAGGATGCCCACAAATCCCTGCCCGCTTCCCAGGCCCAAACACTTGATGAATATGATCGGCAAATCGCGTGGCTACACGCATCAAAGCGCGGCTGCCGGTGCTGCGCTGCAAAGCCACCGCCGCCTGGATCAGGTGCCCGGCGCAGTACATCTCGTGCATATCGCGCAGGTTGCTCCAACGTTGACCTGCCCGAGTGCCCGCATAATAGGTATCCAGGTAACCATCTGAGCTTTGGGCCGCGGCAATCCATTTCACCACCTGCCGCACCTGTCCCGCCAATTCCTTTGCAGGCGCCGGATCGGCCAACGCCAGTCCCCAGGCTGCCGCCTCCAACCACTTGTAAACATCCGAATCGTTGAAATAGTACCCCTGGAAGCTCCCGCCCGGAAAAGTTGGCGAACCCGCCGCCCGGCGGAAATTCTCCAGGCGGCCCGTTTCTTCTAACAAACGGTATTGTGCCGGCAGCGTGACCTGCTGAATGCGCTCTAACCAGCCAAGCCAAAAACCACCCTTCAAGCGCACCGCCGGGAGAGGCAATTGGTGCATGTTTGCCGCGGGACTGTTGCAGAAATCCACGAGCGCGGCGGGCGGCTTTTCTTTCATAGCTGCATCGTCCAGGTTAATGACCGGCCAATTGGATCAGCGAAGGCTGGCCCACCCCTTCCAGGTCGGCATACACCCCGCGATACTGAGGCGGCATTAAGGCTGCCACCTGGTACATCAACTCATCCGCAATGCGCTGGCGCACTTGTTGGCCCGTGCCATGCAGCCCAGGGGTCAGGGTCCATAATTGGCCAACCGAAAAATGGACCTCGGTACGGCGTAAGCGGCGGAAATTATCACTAAACGATTCAACCCCATAAATCGCCATTGGCAGCATCACCGCTCCGCTGTGCTGTGCCAATAGTGATACGCCAGGCCGGGCGCGCTGCAAGCGTCCATCCCCACTGCGAGTGCCCTCAGGCAAGATCATCAACAACTTTCCCTGGTCCAGGGCACCCAGGCCCTGGCGCAACGCATGGATATCCGCCTGGCCGCGCTGCAGCGGAATAGCGCCCCACAGGTCAAACAAGAAGGCCATCAACGGCGAATCCCAGGTCTCTGTTTTGGCAAAGCCGGTCAAAGGGCGCGGCCGAAGCGAGGTGTAATAGAGCGGAGCGTCGAGAAAATTGATGTGATTGGCAACCAGGATCACTGGCCCCTGGTGCGGCACCTGCGCCAGCGCCTCGGTATGCACTTTACAAAGGATGCGCGTCAAGGCATGGATCGCCCCTGTTACCAGGTGATAGACCGGACCCGGTCTTCCACCTTTCATACCGCCTTGAATGGCAATATAGCGCAGGGTGCCGTTCAGGAAACTGGTCATCGTGCCGCTCCAGGCAAAGAGAGGATCTGCAAGGCCTGCGGCAGCAGTTCAATCATCAGGTCACTCCCTGCAGTACACAATGTTTCGCCATCGGCATGCGCGGGCAGGGTTCCTTGCAAAGCATGGATACGCAGGCTGCGGGCGCGCTTGATCTGGACATCTGGATGCGCTTCTTGGGTACCCTTCATGAAACGTCCAATCAAACCCAATAAGCCCAGCCGCTTGACGGCGCCCACCAGGCAGATATCATATAAGCCATCTTGCATCGATGACTGCGGCGCCATTTTGAACAACCCGCCCATGCGCCATCCATTCATAATGGAGATCATGATCGCCCGCTGCTCAAGCTGGAAGGCCTCGGTTTCGATGCGCACCAGCGGCGCATTGTGGAACAGCATGATCGTGCGCAAGGCCGCCACCAGGTAGGTGGCGAAACTGAATAAGCGGTAGAAAGGGCTGCGGTTTAGCTTGAGGGCTTCAAAACCCACCACAGCATCAAAACCAATCCCCACGCCATTTCCGAAATACAAACCCTCAGGGTACAGCTCGCCCACCACCCGACCCACATCCAGGCTGTGCGCCTGGCAAGCCAGCAGGCGGTCCAGGCAAGCAGCCGGATCAGGCGAAGTGCCCGCCGCCAGCCCCAGGCCCGCGGCAAAATCATTCCCCCGCCCCACCGGGATCACCCCCATGATGCTCTTGCCTTCACCGTTTTGGCTGGCCTGGAGCAAGCCGTTCAACACCTCGTTACTGGTGCCATCGCCGCCAACGGCAATCACCACCCGGCAGCCGGCCGCTGCAGCCTGGCGCGCCAACTGCGTGGCATGCCCGGGCGCAGATGTCATCACCAGTTGGTGATTTAACTGTAAACGGTTAGCTGCCGTCTCCAGCAGTTGAAACGCCCGCTCACCAGCCCCGCGGCCGGCAACCGGATTGACAACAAACAGGTATTCACTTGGTTGAGTAATTGGGTTCACCATATCATGGACAAAGTTGTGGCATATTGCCATAGTTAAAAACCAGCACCGGCCTATCGCCTAATTGCCGGATTTCCCCGGTGGTTTGCAAACACTGCCCTGTTTTATCCTGTGTCCACACCACGTCATAGGTAATCCAATAAAAAGCAGATTGAGCATCCGAAAAAACAACGATAAAGCCGGTCGTTTGAGGTTGAATGTACAGCACAATCCCACGCACACAGAGGGTTTGGCCGACATTGGCAGACGTGATTGTGGTTGCATCCACGCAGCCTGACGAGTCGAAAGTGGGAGATGGCACGAAAGTGGATGTTTCGGAAGGACCTCCTGTGGCAGCGGCTGCCAATGTACTGATAGGGGTAGGGGTAACCGGCCGGCGAGTAGCGGTTGGCCGGGGGACAGTGGCGGTTGGTGTTTTTGTAACAGCCGCAGCAGGCTCAGGGGTGGTCGGTTGGGGTGTGTATGTTGCTGTGGGGGCTGCATCTGCAAGGCGCGCCAAGGCGCCTTCGAGGGCAGGACGACCCGGCCCAATGAACATGAGCCAAACAATCGCCGCCAGCACGATGAAGGCCCCTATGCCAATCAAATGCTGGCGGCTGAACCAATTTGCCAGGCGCGCAGGCACCTGGCGAGGCCTGGCCTGGCTGGTGACTAACCAATTATCCCCAGGTTCGGGCCGGCTCAAGCCTGGCTGAACAGCCTCCCCAGTAGTATCAGGCTCTGCAAAGATTTCACGCTCGGGTTTTGAGGCTGTTCGCCGGAGCTTATTGAACATGCCATAAGTATATCTTAATTCCCAAAAATAATAACCTCGGTACTCACCGGGATACACGGGAACCGAGGAGGCAAATCGGCACGAAAACCACCCACTCATCCTTCACGATCAAGGCCTCAAAGGCATCGGCATTATTGGTTTCATCAGGGTCGGCTGTATGCGAAGTTAATATTGCATGGTTGACCAGAGAGCCGGAAACCTCAGGTGCGGCCACCGTGATTGATATCACCTGGGTGCTGTCGATCGGGATATTGCCCAACTCGCAGGTCACCACGCTGATGGCGTGCAAACACGGTGCAGTAGCCGATACAAAAGTAACACTCAGAGGTAATGTGTCCACCAGCTTGACCTGAACGGCATCATCCGGCCCAGCGTTTGTTACCGTTAACGTGTAGGCGATCGTCTCGCCCTCCCCTACCACAGCCAGGCCATCTTTGACTAGAAGCAGGTCAGCCGTGGTAGTTTGCACAAGCGTTTCAAAGATCGCGCCATTGTTGGCGCTGTTTGGATCGAGAAGTTCAGACCAGGCGGCAGCACGATTGATCAGCAGTCCTGCCCCGCCGGCCCTGGTCACGATCTCAACGCTGGCTTCGTCGCCCGAAGCCAGGTTTCCAAGATCACAAGTCACGATATGGGCTGCTTCTAAACAGAGCGCATCGGCTGAGATAAAGGTCACCTCCACCGGCAAAGTATCGGTCACCATAACATGAAATGCACCATCCGGACCAGCGTTTGTTATTGTCAGCGTATAAACGAGCATCTCTCCCACCTTCGCTAGGGCAGGGCCGCTCTTGACGAGAGATAAGTCGGCAGTAACCGCGCGCACAGTGGTTTCAAGAGCAGCATCATTATTGTCGCCATCAGGGTCAACCACTGCTGACCGCACTACCGCCAGGTTGGTGAAAACCCCGGCCGCATTTGCCGCGGCTACAATCTCAACCGCTGCCACGCCTCCCGGGACGATATCGCCCAGATTGCATATCACAATCCCATGCATGTGATTGCAGGAGGCATCTGCCGAGACAAAGGCAATGCCCGCGGGCAATGTATCGGTCAGCACCACCGCAAGCGCGGGGTCTGGGCCGGCGTTGTTCACGGTCAATGTATAAGTAAGGATGTCGCCTTGCTTTACGAGAGCAGGCCCTTCATTTAAAGATGACAAATCTGCCAGGTGTCTCGATACAATGACATCCGCCGCGGTATCGTTATCCTCCTCATGCGGGTCAAATGTGGCCGACCACACCCAGGCCCGGTTAGTGAGCAACCCGAGCGCATCTGCTGTAACCACAACCTCCGCCGTCAATACTTCGCCGCTGTCCAACACCCCCAGTTCGCAGCTCACTACCCCGGCTGCGTGTGTGCAAGGAAGGCTGGCCGAAACAAAGGTTGTGCTGATTGGCAGGGTGTCCGTCAGAGCAGCGTTCAGGGCATCGTCTGGCCCATGGTTAGCCAGGCTCAGGGTGTATGTCACCTCATCCCCCACCAACACTGCATCAGGCCTGGCCGACTTATTCAACGCCAGGTCAGCCAAGGCCATCACAACCACTTGCTTTTCCACAACCCCCATGCCGCAATTGTTGATCGCCCACAAAGTCACCGTATACGCACCACTGGCGACATAAGCATGGGTTGGGCTGGCAAGCGTGCTTGTAACACCATCTCCAAAGTCCCACAGGTAGCTGGCAGCGCCGAGGGAGGTGTTGGTCAAGGCCAGCGTAAGGCCATGCGCAAACTGGGCAAAGCTCGGCGTGGGTGGCACGGTGATCGCAATCACTGCATCCTCAGTATCACAGCCAAATTCATTGCAGGCCGTCAGCGTGATGGTATAAACACCCGCGGCAGCGTAGGTATGAGAGACATTCTCTGCCCCGGCGGTCATGGTTACCCCATCGCCAAAATCCCATTGCCCTTCGATCCCCGGCGGGATGCCCGCCTGCGTGGTGTCGGTCAAGACCACCACATCGCCCAGGCAGTGGTCGCCATCCACGTCAAACGTCGCCGCTGGGGCAAGGAACTCATCGGCGATGTGCATCAGCACATCGAAGCGCGGCATCTCTCCCAGCGGGCTGTTTTCAATGATGGCATATTCAGCAGCATAATCGCCTAACGGCAAGGGCAGGGTATTCGAAAGGGCTGACATCACGATTGCCACATTGACCCTTTCTCCAGCCGGGATCGTACCAATTACCGGCTCCACCCTCGTCCAGGGCAAATCCACGGCCGAGACACCCACCAGCCACAGGATGGCATTATGCATCACAACATCCATGCCAGTGGTCCATATATACCCGGCAATAGAGACTACCGTCCGCCCAGTTTTAACCGCCACAAACAACTCATCATTTTGGAAACGCGCCACCTCTTCAGAGCCGGTTGTCAGGTAAGTTGCATCCAGGGGGTATGCCTCACAAATGGCGGGCACACCGGCCATGATGGGGTGTTCTGCATTGTAAGTTCCCAGGCAAGAAGCGGTCGAGAGAACGATTGTACCGTTCATCGCAGTATAAGCCTCGTCCATGAACCGCCCCCCCATGGCCCAAAAATCTGTCCCAAGGGCAAACATCATGTTGATCACCTTACCCCCACCATCCACGTAATCTGCCAGCACATTCCCGATCCCGGTTGGGTCCTGGTACAAGGCCGCTGACCAGGTGATCACCACGTCATAAGCCTGGAGTTGAGCCAATGCAGGGGTTGCGTAACGGGCATCAAACCCATCCACCACCCCCAGGCCGCCCAAGGCCAAGAGTTGGCTGCGTATCGTAACAATATTATCGCCAGCATGCAGCAGCAACACATCTGGACTGGCTGCGGCTATGCCGCCGTCTAATTGAATTCTTCCTGGTTGTTTTACGATCTCATATTGGAGCGCCTGGCCCCCGTTATTGATGATCTCTACCCCAAACGGATCGGTATAAACCGCCGTGCCGCTTAACACCCAGGCTTCAATAAGTTCATCCGTCACCGCCACGCAAGGCCGGTCGGGAACCAGGCTCACATCCAACCATACATCACCCTGGGCAGAGATGTCCACCGCGGCTGTTGCGCTCAGGTAATTGGCCCCACCAAAAATCACCTCATACTCCCCAGTATACAACCATGCCGAATAATAGCCGTTATCTGGCACGCTGAGCGTGCTGCTGACTGGGTCTCCATCCACGATCTCGACCCATGCATCAACCGCATCCAATGTGCAATTGTCGACCACATTCCCGTGCAAATGCCCCATGCCAGCGGGCGGCGCCACCGTCATTGTCACCGGAATCGTCAACGAAGGGCTGCCGGTCAGGTTAAGAATAGTGTTGTAATCGCCTGGCTGGTCGATACCGGCTGCCAGCGTGGCAGTAAAAGACAACGTAAAGGGCAGATCTCCGGGCAGCGTGCTGCTGGCAGGGATGGTGCTCGTCAGGGGATTCTCGCCCAGCCAGGGTACATCGGTTGAGCCTTCCTCAAATTCAAAATCGTAAGGCAGAGGCAGCCGGTTGTAGAGGCTTCCAGTGAGCGTACCCGTAGCATCCCAATCCAGCCAGGCATGCACAGGCCCAGGCACAAAAGCCACCCAGGCGGTTAACATGAAATCTTGCTGCAAAGCCACTCCTGAGCGCATATCGACCAGCGCAGAAGCAGGCGCATAGTTTTGCATCGTCACCGTCACAACATGCAGGCCCTCGTCAAGGTACATCTCATAGGAACCGTCGGGCCGGGTAACCACCGAAGTCCCGTCATCTGCATCCACCGCGGCGCCGCCCAACCCAAAACCATTGTCGGCATCCCGCGCATAGCCCAAGAGCATCCCGCGCCGCGTCATGGCAATATCTTGCACGGTGATCATCGCAGCAGTGACCTCTACCCCCGAATCGATTTCGGTGGCATATTCGGGATGAACGGCTGTCACGGTATAAACCCCAGTCAAGGCCATGATCTGGTATGCACCGGCCGCGTCGGTCACAGCCGAGGGACTGCTGCTTACCAACCCCGATACAGCCGTCACCACAACCCCAGCAATTGGGTCACCGCTGGCAGAATCTGTGACAGCGCCAGCCAGGTAGCCGGTGCTACCGCAGGCCTGCAAGCCCGCTGCATACACATCCAGGTGACCATACCCATACGAGTAGTTACCCTGCCCACTTAGCGGAGCGCCGCAGCTCCCGGCTGGGGCGGCGCTGGCTGTATCTTGCAATAGTTGAAAAGTCTTATCGATTTGCCCCACCAGGCCTGGGTTGCAAGCCCACAGCAGTGCCACCGCCCCCGCCGAATGCGGCGAGGCCATCGAAGTGCCGTTGATGCAGGCATATTTGTTCGTTGGATAGCTCGAACACACATTGACGCCAGGGGCCGAAATATTGGGTTTTGTGTAAGGGATATCGTCAAAGCTGCCGGGGCCGCGGCTGGAGAAAAAAGCAACGCCGCCGCTCATGTCGTGTGCCCCTGAAGTAAAAGATTCGGGGTATTCGCCGGGCGAGGTCAGGGTAGCACACCCTGAGCCGCCATTGCCGGCCGAGAAGGCCGGGAAGATGCCCGCATCCACCCAGGCTTGCACCTTTGCTTGATACCACAGATCGCCGCGAGCGCCATCCCATGAATTATTGACCACGTGAGGGCGATTAGCAGGATCACCGCCCGGAGCCAGGATCCAATCTGCACAGGCATTCACGGCCAAATCGCTGCAAGATTCACCCACACAGCCCCGGCAGGCAATCCACTGTGCGTCGGGCGCCATCCCCACCTGGTAAGCCAGGCTCGCGTCATTATCGCCAACCATCGTCCCCATGGTGTGCGTGCCGTGTCCATCTGGGTCACAAGGCCCGGTTGTACAAGTGCCTGCCGGATCAAACCAACAAGCCGGGTCAGCCGGGTTGGCACTGCATTTGTACGATTGGTCCAGGGCGGGGTGAGTCCACTGCACACCAGTATCAATATTTGCCACCACAATCCCCTGGCCTTCGGCATCGAAAAATGACCAGAAATCATCTGCTCGCGCATACGAGATGCCCCAGGCCAATGAGCTGCCTGAGGCAGTGGGAGCTGCCAGCATGTCATAGGCCAACAGGTCGCCGGCCCAATGCAGACCAGCCGCAGGGTTTGAGGGCTGAGGCGGCTCAATGTGATACGTGCGGGTGGCACGGATGCTTGCCACCTCACCCAAAGACGCCAGGTCATAGGCCGCCTTTAAATTACCGCTGTCGACATACAATTCATTACCGGCGATGAAGGTACGATACTCCAGGCCCATTGCGTCCAAGAAGCCCCGGGCCTTGGCCTGGCTGCGGCGGGCAGTTTCGCTTAACCTGCTGTACACGAATTGACCGCGCGCCTCCCAATCCATGTCATAGGCCGCCGAAAGGTCAGCCTGTTCGGCAAAGCGCACAATGAAGTCGGTGTGTTGACCCTGGGCTGAAAGTTGGCTCATTAAAGCCGCCTCAATCTTATCTTCCCCCTGGCTGGCTGGTATATCCAGAGTGCCAGCCCTGGCATCAGCGGGGTGAGCCAGGCTCAACAAGATGCCACTGATCAACAATACCGACCATAACCTCTGCAACACCGGGGATGTCATGGCAAATCTCCTGAGCCGCTCAAATCGCAAGAAAAAAAACCGCCGATTAAGAGACAAACACTCTTTGTTTCTACAAATAATATACCACTAAAACCGAAGGGCCAAAAGACTGCCCCAAGCCCGGCACAACCAAAGCACAAAGCTTTTAGGCTTTCGATCGGTTTTAGGTGCTATAATTTATTAAAGTATTGCAAAATGAGTGAAAACACTGCCCTGACCCTTCAATTGAAAGAAGCATGTAAACAATCCGGCGCACGCTGGGCAGTTTGGCTTGAGCGCGTTCAGGATGCGTGGCAGCCATGCGAACAGCATAACCTGACCCAAGCCCGCCTGAAAGCGCTGGTAGCTTATTTGCAAGTCGTCGAGACGGCCGAATGGTTGGCCGGCACACTGGGCAGCCAACGCGTACGCTCGCGCAGCACAGGTCAGCATGCACAAGCTCTGGGCTGCCAACGGCTGTATGCTTTTCCCCATGCCACCACTCACTCTTTGCTCTTGGTTGGCGCACAAGCACTTGACCGCCAGGGAGAGGGCATGTTTCGCATCGTAACGCTGGGCAGCCACTCTGCCATGATCGTCCCGCCTGTCATTGACGACGCCGAACAGGGCCAGGCATCTCGGGCTGCCAGCAGCGAGACCAAACTAGCCGATGCGCATGAACCGCCTGTACTGCCCATAGAAGCCGGCATCGAGGCATCTTACGATCCCCAGGCCGCTCTAGAACGGGTATTATCCTTTTTAGCCCGCCAGATTGCCTGCCAGGCCGCTTACCTTGCTATCCGCAGCGGCGAGACTTTCCACGTCCAGGCAGCCTGGAACTGCCCGGTTGAGGTACAGGGTACCGACATCTCGATCGGGAACGACAAACCCCTGGCAAGCATCGTCATCACCCGCAAGGGATTACTGATCGAAGATACAGCCAATTTTCCCCTTGACCGGGGGTTCACATTGTATGCCCCCCTGTCTTCAGCCGGCTTACTTGGCTCATGGATGGGCTTGCCGGTCAAGATCGGCCAACGCATCATTGGCATCACAGCTTTTACCGCCCGCCAGCCGGGCGCTTTTAGCGCTTCTGATCTAGCCAAGATGGGAGAGCGCGTTGCGCGCCTGGCCTATAACATTGAAAACGCCATCATCTTTGGCGAGGTGACCCACTACCTGCAGCAATTGGCACTGTTGAATGAGCTGGCTTCTACCGCCTCGCTGGGATTGGATACTGACCAGGGCAAGCCGCAGGATGAGTTTGCGCGCCGCGTGATGATGCGGCTGCGTAGAACCTTCAAAGCAGATTGGGCCGCCGTACTGCTCTTATCGCCAGATGGGAAAACCCTGCAAGAATACGGCGGCGGGTCGCACCTGGCACCAGCCTGGGAAGTGCCCGTAGAAAGCAGCCTAATGGGCCTGGCAGTTCAAAAAGGCCTGCCGGTGCGCATCGGAGACGTGCACACTGCCACGCGCTACTTCCCAATCCACCCCGATTTTCGCTCTGAGCTGGCTGTGCCACTTAAATACCGCGGCCGGATCATCGGCGTTTTGGTGTTGGTCAGCGTTCAACCCAATGCCTTCAGCCGTCCTGATGAACAGTTGTTGATCGTAATTGCCTCGCAAATGGCCGGCCTTTTTGAGAATATGCGCCTGAACGAAGAAACGCGCGAGCGCGCCCAAAAGCTGGCCGACAGCGTCCGCCAATTAGAGGCTGTGCGCGATACGTCTCTGGATATCGCCGGCGACCTGGATTTTGACACCTTGCTTTCGCGCCTGACCATCCGCGCCCGCGACCTGGTGGGCGCACGCGGGGCTGAGCTGGGGCTGTACAATGAACACGAGCAAATCGTTGAGGTTGTGATCTCAGATGCCCCGTGGGAACACGTCCAGGGCAGCCAGATTCCTCTCATGGCTGGGGTCGCCGGACGGCTGGCAGCTTTTGGAGAGCCCATTGTAGTGGATGATTACAACACCTGGCCTGGCAGGCTGCTTCCGCATCGCAAGGCCTCCTTCAGGGCCGTTGCCGGGGTGCCCCTGAAATTCAAGGGCCAGGTGATCGGCACCCTCACCGTGTTAGACGACCGCCCCGACAAGACTTTTAAGAGTGAAGATGTCAACCTGCTGGAGCTTCTGGCCCCTCAGGCTGCCATCTCTATTCGCAACGCCCGCCTGTATCAGGAATTGCAAGAGCGCATCAAAGCCCAGCAAGTGGCCGAGGCTCGCCTGGTGCGTTCAGCCCGCCTGGCCGCGGTTGGCGAAATGGCTGCCGGTGTGGCACACGAGTTGAATAATCCCCTTACCACGGTGGCGGGCTTCGCAGAGCTGATCTTGCAAGATCTAGAACCCGGATCGCCATTCAGAGAAGATCTGGAATTGGTATTGGCAGAGGCCGAACGGGCGCGCCACGTGGTGCGCAGGCTCTTGGATTTCTCTCGCCCGGTGGAAGACCAGCGCACAAAAACCGATCTGAACGAGCTGGTAAAGGGTGTACTGCTCCTGGTCAACCACCTGACGCGTACCAGCAATGTCAAGATTGTGCTTGAGCTAAACGAAAACTTGCCCTGGGTAATGCTGGATCCCAACCAGATCAAGCAGGTCTTTCTTAACCTGGTGCACAATGCACTCCAAGCCATGCCCAAAGGTGGCAAGCTGACCGTCACCACCGGACAAGAAGAACACGAAAGCGGTGGACGCCAACAAACCTGGGCGATACTGGCTGTGCGCGATACCGGCGAAGGCATTCCGCCTGAAAATGTAGAAAAGCTATTTGAGCCTTTCTTTTCTACGCGCCCGCCTGGCAAAGGCACGGGGTTGGGCTTATCGGTGAGCTACGGCATCATATCCAGTCACGGGGGCTTCATCGACGTAGAAAGCAAGCCTGGACAGGGAAGCTGTTTTACCATTTACTTACCGCAGGAGATGAATGGTGCCTGATCGCACACGCAATATACCCCCGTCGCCAGCAAAAAACGTCCTCACTGCTGAAGCAAGAACAGCCAGTGGACCGGCAGTGTTTGTGGTGGATGATGAGCCGGGGATCATTCGCTTGTGCGAGCGGCTCTTGACCCGGGCAGGTTACCAAGTTTATGCCTTCACCGACGCCCAAGAGATGCTGCAAATCTTACCCCAACACCAGGCCAGCCTGCTGCTGGTCGATATCCGCATGCCAGGCCTGGATGGATTTCAAGTGGTCAAGCTGGCCCGCCAGCAGCACCCAGACCTGGCCGTGGTGATCATGACGGGGTTTGGTACCGTTGAAACCGCAATCGAGGCCTTGCGCGAAGGCGCCGATGGTTTGATCTTGAAGCCTTTCTCAGGTATAGATCTGACCAGCAGCGTTACGCGCGCCCTTCAACAAAGCCTGCACAAACAAGATGTACTGCGCCTACAAGCCTTACGCCCGCTGTTCAATGTGACCGAGACGTTGTTCAGCGAAACCAATCCCCGCCGCCTGCGCACCCTGATCTTAGAGGCCGTACGCGGCCATTTAAAATGCCGTTATGCCGAGCTTTACCGGGTTAAAGAGACCAGCAAGTCTTCTTCAGCCGGCCGCGAGAGGCGAGCCAAGAAAGCTCCCAGCGCCATCAAGCCGTCTGAGAGCAAGCCAAGCTCTGCCAGCCTGGGTGCGTTGGTAGAATGGCTGTTGGAAAAGGAAACCGATTCTGAAGAACAGAGCCAGCCAGGCAAAACCAGGAGCGGTAAAACCATACCCATATCAAACAATCGTGTGACAGCACCGGTTTTATTCAATGATCAACCGGGCTCCGGCATCCGGTCTTTGATGTGCGCCCCGATGAGCCTTGCAACAATGGGCCAGCAAAACACCGGATGGGATCAGGCGAACCACCTGCTGATTGCAGCCCGGGCAGAAAACGAGCCTCCTTTCCGCGAATCTGACCTGGAAATGTTTGCCATCCTGGCCCGGCAGGCAGCCATCGCCCAAGAAAACGCTCGGTTGCAAGCCGAACTGCGGGAGTATATTCGCCAGCTAGAGAATTCGCAGCGCGCCTTGATCCAGGCGGAAAAAATGGCCATTGCCGGCCGGTTAACGGCTTCGATCGCCCACGAGATCAATAATCCCCTCCAGGCAGTACAAAACTGTGTCCACCTGGCCGGGCGGGTTGAACTGGCAGATCGAGAGCGCCAAAATTACCTGGCCCTTGCACAAAGCGAGCTCGAACGCTTGATGCAAACCGTTCAGCGCATGCTTGATTTTTACCGGCCAACAGCCCTGGACCGCAAACCGGTCGATATTAATTCGCTTATCGAAAAAGTAATGTCCTTGATGGATAAACAACTCAAGGATCACCATATTCAAGTATACTTAAAGCTGGCGGCACACCTGCCCCACGTGTACGTGGTCGGAGACCAGATCCAACAAGTGCTGCTGAACCTGGTTTTGAATGCAATGGAAGCAATGTCATCCAGCGATCGAGGTGAGCTTTCCATCGAAACCCATGCCAACCTGGCTGGGGCCCAGGTAGAAGTCTACATCAAGGATAATGGACCAGGCGTGCCGGCTAACGAACGCAAACATATTTTCGAACCCTTTGTCAGCACCAAGGCCCAAGGCACCGGGTTGGGCCTGGCTGTAAGCTACGGCATCATCACTGCTCATGGTGGCAACCTGGAGCTGGTTGACTGCGACCAAATTGCTGGCAGGAAATTATTAACAACAGATCAACCGGCAAACAACCATTCAAAGCGAAAAGCCGCCCCGTCGACCAATCGGCATACTGGCGCTTGTTTTCGCCTGGCTTTACCTGTTGCGGAGTACATATGAATCCAACACCCCCCTCCAACAATCTTGAAACACATCCCGAACGCTATCACCTGTTGGTGGTAGATGATGAAGAAGCAACCCGCTGCTCATTAGCCGATATCTTACGGCTTGAAGGTTTCACCGTTTATACAGCGCCAGACGGCGAAAAAGCCATTAATCAGCTCAAGAAGAAAGAGAGCATCGATCAGAAGGCCAGCTTTGAACACGCGACGGATACAGGCGTACTGGGTTCGAGCATCGATCTGGTTCTGTTAGATCTAAAAATGCCGGGCATTGACGGGTTAGACGTGCTCAAGTACATCACAGAGCATCGCCCTGGCGGAATGCCCGACTCTCCTGAGGCGATCCGGCCGGTCGTCATCCTGCTCACGGCCCACGGTTCACTCGAATCGGCCATTGAGGCCTTGCGCCACGGGGCTTCGGATTACCTGCTCAAGCCCTCTTCACCGGCGCAAATTTTAAGTAGCGTGCGGCGAGGACTGGAACGGCTGGAACAAGCCAGTCAAAAACGCCAATTGATCGAAGACTTAGAGTCGTCAGTACGCAGGCTAAAAGAAGGGGATACCGCCATTGAGTCAGAAACAGCCGGCAGAAGAGGCGGCGGGCTCGGCGATGGACAATCCTTGCTGCGCCCGGCCGGACTTGCAAACGGTGAACAAATTCACTCTAGCGGCCAGTTGGTCGTATTAACGCTGGGCAAAGGCAGTCAGCCCGACAGCCACTCAGAGCAGCGAACAGACCAGGCTGATACCAAAATCACCATTGACCTTGCCCGGCGCGAGATCCGCCACGGGAACACCCTGGTAAAGCTCACCCCCACTGAAGGGCGTTTGATGAAAGTCTTTTTGGAGAATCCGCAGCGCGTTTTCTTGCACCGCGAGCTGGTCTGGTTGGCCCAGGGCTATGAAACCCGCGACTGGGAAGCACCCGAAGTCTTGCGCCCCCTGGTAAGCCGCCTGCGCCGCAAGCTAGCGCACCTGCCCCGCGGCGAAGATTGGATCGTCAGCGTGCGCGGCACAGGCTACGTTTTCGACATCGGCGCTATCACAAATCAATCGTAAGGCCAGGGGATATCGCGCGGTAAACCGGGGGGGCGTAACCAACCCAGCCAACTCTTGCCGCCACCGGAGGAGGGCCTGGTGGGCTTTTCTTTGGCAACCAGAACAATGCTGAACAGCAAGAGCCCTGCCCCAAGCCACTGCGCCAGGCTCAAGCGTTCGCCCAGCCACAAATGAGATACTGCCAGGGTCACCAACAACTCACTTAACCCCAACAAAGCGGTTTGCAAACCGCCCAGGTTCTTAACCCCTAAGAATAAGGTCAGGCGAGACAAAAAAGTGACCAGGGCCAGACCCATCACGCTGTTCCAGGCCAGGGCCGGGACTGCCGGGATGGTCATCCCGCTCAACAAAAACGCCGGCACTACCACCAGGCTCATTGCCAGCAAGGTATAGAAGGTTACCGTTGGAGCAGGCATATCGAACAGGACGCGCTGGTTGATTGGCAGATGCGCGGCGTAAAGCAAAGCCGACAGCAGCATCATCAATATTCCAACCAGGTCAACATCCTGGTAATTCGAACGGGTAAGCAGAAAAATGGCCGGCAAGGTAATGGATAAACGGATCAGCGTCAGGCGGCTGGGGGGCTGGTGATCCAACCACAAAATGAGCACCAAGAACAAGGGGTAAAGCGAATAGAGCAACTGCCCCAGGCTGGCGTCGATGCGGCCTAAAGCCGCATAATAGAATAAAGAACCCACGCCGTTGATGCCGCCTGCCAACAGGCAACCCAGCAAACCAGCCGGGTAGATGTACAAGAAACCCCGTTTGAAGATCAAAATCGCCAGCAAGAGCAAGAAGGCAGCCAGTGCAGTACGCACAGCCACCACGCCCAGGGGAGGAATGCCAAGACGGATGGCCTGTTTACCCAAAACAGGGGCCATCCCTAGAAAAATGGCAGAAGCCAGCGCGGCGTAAAGACCCTTTTTTCTCACAGGATTGGGCTATCTAAGCAGAGCGGTCACTTCATCCAACAGCTCATCGCTCATGAAAGTACCTTTTTCCATCAGGGAGTGGATGCGGCCTTGTAAACGCGTTTTCTCGTCTGAGGTCAGTTCTTTGGCAGTCACCACAATCACTGGTATGGAATCGGTTGAGGGGTCGGTCTTCAGAGAATCTAAGACTGAAAAACCATCCACTTCGGGCATCATTAAGTCCAGGATGATCAAATCCGGGAGCTGCTGGCGGGCTAACTCAATTGCCTCGCGGCCATTTGAAGCCTCATAGAGGGTATAGCTCCCCTGGGATTGGAGAATACGGCGGATCAAACGACGAGCATCAGGGGTGTCATCCACGATCTCGATGCGTGAAAACCGCTCTGAGCTGACGCGCGTGAGGGCCGAAAGCAAACCTTCTTCATCGGCTGCTTCACCAGCAGCGATCTCTGGCTGCAAAAGGCCCGTACCAGAAGCCTGCCCCCCAACCATAGAGCCGAGGTCGCTGGCAGCCTGCGCCGGGCTGTCTGTTTGCGAGAGGGTAATGTCACGCGACCAGCCTTCGCCCAAGATCATCTTCTCAACCGCCATGGTATGCCCAGAACAATTGACCACCACTACATCCGTAGGCTTGATTTGCCCCTGGCGAACAAGTTTGATGAGTCCAGCAAAAGCCACCGCCGCGGCCGGTTCCATCGAGAGGCCCTCCATCTTGCTCAAGATGTGAATGGTACGGAAGGCCTCTTCATCCGTCACGCTCTCAAAAATGCCCCCACTGCTCTCCAACATGCGCTGGCGCAGGATTGTATACGTGCGTCCCGGATCACCCGTTGACAGGGTGGTGATGTGGGTGCGCGGTGAGCGGATCGGATCGGCAATGTCAAGCCTTTGCTGCCAGGCATGCACCATGGGGGCACATCCACTGGTTTGGATGCCCGCCAGGGCTGGCACGCGATCGATCAAGCCCATCTGGTGCAGCTCAAGGAACCCTTTTTGTACGCCATGCGGACCCAGCCCTCCGCTTACAGCCTGGATATACCAATCCGGAGAGCGCCAAATTGGTCCGGCAGGGGGCTGAGCCGAGGAGCGGGAAGAACGCTTGGCGGTTGTGACCGCATTGGGGGACCCAAGCAGGCCGGTAAGCTGCTCTACAACCTCATATGCAATCGTCTTCATTGCCTCAACCGAGGGGATCGAGCGCGAACCGCGTTCCAGGTGCAAATCTCGCTGGCGAGCAAATTCTGCCGCCACCTGCTTGGTCTGGTCATAAGAGGCCGTGACCTTGACCACCTGAGAACCGTACAAGGCCACCTCTCGCATTTTATCTGCCGGAACCAGGCTGGTCAGAAAAGTCCAAAGCTTGATCCCAGCCCGGGCTGCATAAGCAGAAAACGCGATCGCCACGTTGCCGGTAGAAGCAAGCACCACCTCAGACACTCCCGCTTCTTTGAGGGCGGCTATCGTCACAGAGGCCTGCCGATCCTTGAAAGAAGATGTCGGGCCTTGGCGCTCATCTTTGATGTAGATGTTGGGGCAGCCAAGCATCAAACCCAGGTTGGCAGCATGAATGAGCGGGGTTCCCCCTTCGCCAAGCTGCAGCGACAGGTTGGGGGCATGTACAGGCAGCAGCTCAATGTAACGCCAAAGGTTAAAAGGCCGTTCTGGCAAGGCTGCCGGCAAGATGCGCTTGATAGCATCATAGTCATATACTGCTTCACGCCACTGGCTGCCACAGCTTGGGCAGGTGTGAGAGGTGGGATAGAATGGGGTCTTATGTCCGCAGTCCAGGCATTCGGCAAAGCAATGACTAACGCTCATACAGGAGGCTCCTGAGATCAAGGTTGAGACAAGCGGTTAAGCGCATTTTGGAGGCTGTCGAGAAGATCTTGTTCTTTGAAGGTCGATTTATGGAGCATCCGCTGTGAAAACTCTGCCAAACGGTCGCGCTGTTCTTGAGTCAGGTCTCCGGCAGTAAAGATGATGACAGGGATCAGGTTCAAACGCGGGTCTGAACGAATGGTCTCTAAGATCGTAAAGCCATCCAGGTCTGGCATGAACAGGTCAAGGATGATGGCCTGGGGAGGCTGTTCTTGGATAGCAGCCAGCCCGGCAGACCCTCCCTGGGCCAGGCGAACGTTGAATTGGGGCTGCGCATCAAAGATCTTCTTGACCAGGCGCAGCACCTGTTCATCATCATCTACCACCAAAACATCCTGGGCTTCCCCGCCCTTAGCCCCCCCATTCAAACGCTGCAAGGCCTTGAGCAAGTCATCTTCCAAAACAGGCTTGGTGAGGTAACCTACAGCACCCAGGTTAATACCCTTTTGGCGGTTCTCTACGATCGAACAAATAACAACCGGAATTGAGCGTGTGTCAGGATCTTGCTTGAGTTGTTCCAAGATCTGCCAACCATCAATGTTAGGCATCATGATGTCAAGCGTGATGGCAAAGGGCTGGTGCTGCCGAGCATAAGCCACCGCCTGGGCTGGGTCAGCCAGCGTGATCACCTGGTAACCATGGTCAGTCAAATGCCGCTCATACAGGTTGAGCACCTGGCGATCGTCATCAATGGCTAATATCATTTTTGTAGCCTGGGTGCCCTTGCCCTGCTTGCCGTCCAGCGCTTGAGCATCTTCACCGGCCTGTGCATCCTCTGCCTCTTGCTCTGGAGATGTCAGCGGCAGGGTGAAGTAGAAAACACTGCCTTTGCCCACCTCACTGGTGACGCCAATGCGCCCGCCGTGCAGTTCAACCAACAAGCGCGAGATCGAGAGCCCTAGGCCAGAACCACCAACCTTGCGCGTGGGCGAAGAGTCGACCTGAGAGAAAGCCAGGAAGAGTTTCTTCTGATCTTCTGGAGAGATGCCCGGACCAGTATCGATGACCGACACAACCACCTCGGGTTTACCTTGAGGCGATTCGGCGATCTCAGTCTTAACCGTGATCGAGCCCTCATCCGTAAACTTGCTGGCATTGGAAAGGAAATTGATCAAAACCTGGCGAATGCGGGTAGGATCTGCACGAACGATCGGCAAGTCGGGCGGGATGATCTTTTCCAGCTTGATCGGCTTATCTTTGGTCAACCCGGCGGCAGTGGACATGGCACTGGTAATGAGATCTGCCAGGTTAACATGATCATCGAAAGCCAGCTCCATCTTCCCAGCCTCAATTTTGGAAATATCCAACACGTCGTTGATCAACTGAAGCAAGTGCTGACCAGCCGAGTTGATGGCGGTGAGGTCTTGCTTTTGGAGGTCTGAGATAGGGCCATCAATCCCTTTCAGGATCACGCGCGAGAAGCCAATGATCGAGTTAAGCGGCGTGCGCAGCTCGTGCGACATATTGGCGAGGAACTGAGATTTCAGCTTATCCAATTCGCGCAACTGCTCAGTCGTGCGGCGCTGTTCCTCGTATAAACGGGCATTTTCAAGAGCCGCGGCGGCTGAGTTAGCCAGGGTCATGGCAAGGTTGGTGTAATCCGATGTAAAGGGACGTTCTTGGTGGAAAGCACGCAGCTTGATGATACCAAAGCCCTGGCCTTTCGACGCCAGCGGCAGCAGTACCTGCGTCGTGGCATTGTGCACCCGCATGTCATTCAACTCCCATGGATCGGCCTTGGGGTCCGATGCCTGGATGATCAGGGGCTGCAAAGTTTCCATCACATTTGCCATAGCCGGGTATTCCACCAGGTTAAAGGATACCCTTTCGGGGGCATATTCTGGCACATGGTCATCTGGGAAGCGCTCGGCATAAGTGCGCAGGCGCATACCTTGTTCGACGGCCTCTTCTGTCTCTGTCAAAGAAATGGACACGTAGGGCATGCCGGTCACGTCACGGAAATGGCTCGCAATGATGTCGCTGATGTCGCCCAGGTCCATGCTGGCGGTTGAAAGCGCCTGGCCGAAGTTATAGAGAACGCTCATTTCTTCAGCCCGGCGACGGGTCTCAGCCACGGCTTGCTGGGCAAGTTCATACGCGCGAGCGTTATCGACCGCAACAGCGATCTGGTCGGCAAGGGTTTGGAGAATGGTTACATCGTCAGGGGTGAAAGCATCCACTTGAGCAGCCTGGACGTCCAGGGCACCAATGATGCGGAATTGACCAGCCGGCTCGCCTTCAGCAGACGTGGCTGTGTGTTCACCCGACTGGCCGCGCTCACCAATCTTGAGCGGGATTGCCAACTCGGCCCGCGTGTCAGGCAGCAAAGGATTGGGGCGGTGAATTGGGCTCTGCAGCACATCGTTCAACACCAACGGCTCGCCTTCTGCGGTGACCGTACCGATCACCGATTGAGAGCCCACCTCCAGGCGATGGCTGCGGCGCTTCAGTTCCATACCAGCCTCACCCGTTGAGGCGCGCACCAGGGCGTATTTCCCGCTCTCATCGAGCAGGAAGATGGAAGCATGGTAGAAGCCGTAACGATCACGGATCAGATCGACCGAGCGATTGAGCAACGTGTCCAGCGCCAGGGTGCCCGAGGTATCGCGGGCAATCTCGGCAGCGGTTCCAAGCTGGGTAGCACGACGGCGAGTTTCAGCCAGCAAGCGCAAGTTCTGAATAGCAACAGCCGCCTGCCCAGCCAGCGCCATTAAGATGCGCACGTCCTGTTCATCGAAGCTCGTGGGTTGGCTGTAAGCACCGATAATGTGACCAAACCATTCACCACCAGCATACAAGGGGGCAAACACCAGGCTGTTCCCAGCCATGCCCTCGACGTATGCAGACCGGGCATCATCATCCAGGCGAGGGTCGGCTTTGGCATTCTCAACCACCGTCACCGAGCCAGGTTGATACAGCCTGGGGGTATTCTTCCAACCGCTGGTTGACTGGCGAGCCGTAGAGATTTCGGGTTTGGCATCCTCCCCAGCCGGTTCTTCAGCAAGAGACCAGCGAGCAATCGGGGTATACCACTCGGGCATATTGCTGCCCACCCAGGCCTGATCAAACAAACCGATGGTGGTATTGTTGGCATTCGGGTGGCCCAAGATGGTAGAGCGCCTGAGGATGGCAAGGATCTCTTCGTAGGTTTGAGCCGAGTTCAACTCACCCGAAGCCTGGTAGAGGGTTTCTGTTTCTGAAAGGGCGCGCTGGGTCTGCTCATAGAGGTTGGCGTTTTGAATGGAGGTAGAGATCTGGCCTACCAAGGTTTCGGCCAGTGCCATTTCCTCGGGGGTAAAACTACGGCCCTTTTCAGCCGTATCCAGGGTAATGGTACCAATCACCTCACCACCGGCGATGATCGGGAACAACGCCATCGCCTGGATGCCGCGCTGGCGAATCAGGACGTGTAGCGGGGCCAAGAGCGGACTGGTCTGCGCATCGGGGATCATTAATGAACGGCGAGTACGCAGCACCTGCTCTGTCGAGGGGTTACCCTTGACCGGGATATGCGATCCTACGGCATCCGACTGACCTTTGGCCCGGATATTTTCGTCAGTCTGTTCAGCAACAACCGTCAACGAGGTGCGCTCAGGATTGAGCAGGGCAATATTGGAGTGAGCAAGTTTGAAGGCTGAAAGCAGCTCACCCGCCACGGCATCCAACACCTGGCGCAGGTCAGGCGACGAAACCATAGCCGACACAACCCGGTTGACCAGGCCAATTTGTTCGGAGCGTTCTTGGGCTTCGCGAGCGCTCTCTTGAGCGATCGAAACGCTGCGCAAGTTTTGGGTAGCCACTGCCGCCTGCCCGGCCAAGGCCAACAAACGGCGAATTTCGGGCTCGGGGAAATTTACTTTTTCAGGATAATTGGCATTGATGAAACCAATCCATTGAGCACCCACCACAAGCGGCACAAAGATGGCACTGGCAGCCTGGAACACCTCGGTATACAGGGAGCGCACACTCTCGTCCAGGCGAGGATCCGCTTTAATATCCTCAATAAACAAGACCTGATCTGAGTGCAGGAGCTCAGCGATCGATGGGTAAGCCTGCAAGGGATACCGCGCCATGAAATCTTCGGTTTCCTGTGCGGTCCAACGCGTGATGACCTCAATCCACTCGGGGGAGCGCTGCGGCGTCCAGGGGGTATCAAAGTAATTGATGCTGACATGATGAGAGTCTTGGCCCAACACGCTGTGACGGCGCACTGCCGACAAGATCTCATCATAACTTTGAGCCGTGTTCAATTCGGCAGAAGCCTGGTACAGAGAGGCCGTCTCACCCAAAGCGCGTTGTGTCTGTTGGAACAGACGCGCGTTCTGGATGGCAACAGAGGCCTGGCTGGCTACTGCAGTCATGATACTCAGATGCCGCTGATTGAAGAGATTAACGATCTCTGTGCTCTGCACAACAATCACGCCAATGAGCTGTTCACCATACAGCAAAGGCACACCACACCAGGATACTGCCGGCTTTGTATCACCCAGGGCCACAAACTTCACACCCAGGCGCTCACGCTCGGCGCTCAGGTCTTCGCCGTTGAGCAGCAAGGGCACCTTGTTGCGGATGATGTAATCAGAGAAGCCGTACCCCAGCTTGCGCTTGGGTGGATAAATGCGATTGCCGCTGTTATAGACAACCGGCATGCTAACTTCTTGATTCTCTTCATCGTATAGGCCGACAAAAAAACTGGGGGTGGGCATCAAGCGGCTGACATAGCCATACAAAGCTTCTGCAATGGCCTCAATGTTCAGCGTAGACGAGAGCGTACGACCCATCTCGTTAAGCACCGAGAGCTCTTCTGCACGGGATTGGGTTTCACTGAAGAGGAGTGCGTTTTCAATCGTAATACCAATCTGTTGGCCAGCCACCTGCATCAGTGAGACGGCTGCCCCTTGCGATTCGAGGTCGGCACGCGGGGTGGAATGGTAAGCGCACAGGGTGCCAAGCAAACGGCCCTTTGATTCAAGCGGCACACCCAGGACAGCACGTTGACCCAGGTTCTGCAAGTTTTGAAGGCGGAGGCGCAAATCAGCCTGTTCAGATGTTATCGCATCGCCACTAGCTTCCATCTTCGAGATCGTCGCCGCCATGTCTGAGATGCTAACTGATTTGCGATTCTGGAAGATAAAATCGGCCAGGGTGCCAACCAGGCCCTCAGATTCAATATAGTCCACCATGGGCACGGGCAAGCCGCGCTGAACAGTCATCTCGTGAAGGCCAGAGATCTCATTCACAGTGCTGATGAGGCCAACATCCATGCCAACAGCCAGTAAAACCTGTTCCAGCAGTTCTTGGAGGGTCTCCTTTAACTCAAGAGAACGTGTAGCCGCCGTAGCAATGGCGTAGAGCGTACGGGTTTCGGCCAGGGCCGACTGAGTCTCTTGAAAGAGGCGGGCATTTTCTAGGGCCAAAGATAATTGATCAGCAACTTCTTCAACCAACCTGCGTTCATCTTCGCTCCAAGGGATATCGGCCCTTAGGCGATCGGGAGAATCATCCAATATCTCCAACACCCCACCTACGGCACGCTCGCCGCTGGCTTCTCCCATGGCAGTTTGAAGCCCAAAGGGAACCGCAAGAACAACGCTATCACGCGAGACCGGCAGTCGATCTTGGGTAGAAGCAATCGAGACAGACGGAGGCGCAGCAGGCTTCGGCTTGACCACCAAGGCAGGAACAGGTGCTTCAGGTTGAGAAAGCACAGGCTCCTCGGCAGTTAAGGTCTCTGGAAGGGCGCTGGGGCGTTCGGCGTCCATCTGCAGCCCCGGTGCCTCCAATACATCTTCAACAGGCGCGGGACTAACTGCAGGCGGCACTTCTTGGCTGCCGCTCTGCGGAAGATCAGCGGTCTCTTGACCGAGATCTTCAAACAGGCTGTCAATCCGGTTGCGAAGCTTTTTCTTGGACATGCGCTACCAACTCCTGAGCTAAAGCGGCATACTGGATGGCGCTGCGACTCTTAGGTGAATAGTGGGTAATGGGTAAACCAGCAACGGTACTCTCGCGTAGCTTTGTATCCACTTCAATGATTGTGTCGAGCAAACCCTCACGGAAAGTGGCCTGGAGCTGCTCGAGCAAGGTGCGGTGGATGCGGTTACGGCGGTCCATCATCGTCACCAGGATAAAATAGGCCAATGCAGGGTTGCCTTGCCCGCGCACCCGGCGGATAGCCGCCATAAGGCTGCGCAAGCCATAAGCCGAGAAATATTCAGGCTGGGTGGGCGCTACAACATGGCTGGCTGCCATCAGCGCGTTGGTGGTCACAGCCCCCAGCGAGGGAGGACAATCCAGAAGAACGAACTGGTAAGCCGAGAGGGCCGGATTATCATGCAGGGTGTGCGAAAGGATTGTCTCATAATTCTGGCGCACCGGCAAAAAGCGCTCAGCTAACCCCATGTCTGCGTTGGAAGGAACCAGGTCAAGCCCAGGGATTGGGGTTTCGCGGCTGACGCTCAACAACGAGGCCGAGTTGAGCAGCACATCAGAGACCGAACGACGCACGGTGGATGGGTTGAGGCCAAGCGCCAGGGTCAGGTTGGCCTGGGTATCCAGGTCAATCACCAACACCTCGTAGCCGGCCTGGATCAGAGCACCTGCCAGAGATACCACGGTGGTTGTTTTGGCTACTCCGCCTTTTTCGTTTGCAATCGCAATCACATGAGGCATAGTCCGCTCCCTACTCTGTTCCAGCGGGTGGAATCTCATTGTCTGAACCCGCAGTCGATTGGCTGTCGGGCTTGGATTTCATCACCACTTGTACTTGCCTTGCACCCAAGGCATTCTTCAACTCTGAAACAGCGGTCTCTAAGATGGCCTGGGGATCGTTGGACGCCCGCAGGCGGGTGGTGATTTCGGAAACGAGGCGCTCGCGTTCTGCACGCCGTTGGGTTTCCTCAAGCAAGCGTGCATTTTCAAGCGCCAAGCCAACCTGGTCGGCCACAGAATTAGCCAACTGGATTTCTGCTGGCGACCAAACGTGCTCAACAGCAGGGTCTTCAAGGTTGATCAGGCCGATGACCTCGCCGCGCAGGCGAATGGGCACCAACAAACCTGGCAGGCTTTCTTCCACGCGGTTCGTTTGATCGACCGAGGGCGTCTCTGAGGTGGGCTCGCCGGCTGCCTTGCTGGTCAAATCCAATCCATCCCAGGCATCTTCAGAGAGCACAGCGTCCAAGGGGCGTACCTTGCCAAGCTGATAAGCATAGCCGCTTTGGCGGCGTTGTACCATCAGGGTGCCCCATTCCTGGCGCAGGTACTGGCGCTGGGCAACCTGAAGCTCGCGCAAAGCACGCCGGGTTTCGCTGAAGAGGCGCGCATTCGAGATTGCCATGGCAACCTGGTCAGCCAATGTAGACAGAAGGGCAATATCATCTTGTGAAAAAGCTTGAGACAGCTCAGACTGCACATCCAGCGCGCCGATGATCTGCTCACCAATCTTGAGCGGCAGAGCAATTTCTGACCGGGTATTGGGCAAGTCGGGGTTATCGAAGAAAACAGCGTCTTTACCCACATCCAGGGCAATGCGCGGCAGGCCTTCAGAGGTAACATAGCCTACCAGGCCTACCTGCCCCACTCGCAGGCGGTGACCACGTTCGAGCATATGCTGCCCACCCTCTGAGTTCGAGGCTTGAAGAACGGCGAATTCTTTGTCATCATCCAGCAAGAAGATGCCGACATGGTAATAACCAAACTGCTGGCTGATGGTGCGCGCTACAAGGGGCAGCAGCGTTTCAAGATCCTGTTCTGATGCAATCGTATGCGCCACCTCGGCCACGGTCTGCAGGCGGGCAGCACGGGTAGCCATTTGTTCAGAGGTCTGCGCAAGCTCGGCCGTACGCTCTTCAACGCGGGTTTCAAGGCCGGTGAGGGTCTGCCGTAGTTGAGCAACCATACTGTTAAAGGCGGCGGCGAGAGAGCCGATTTCATCTGTACTCTCTACCGGAGCCTGCAGGTAAAGGTTACCGGCAGCGGCGCGTTGTGCAACGATCGTCAGGTTCGAGATGGGCGTGGTGAACATACGCGCCAGGATGGTAGAAATAAAGATCGTGAGCGCTGTGACGCCCGATGCCAGCAAGGCTGTGTTTCTGGTCTGCGCCTGGACTGGTTGCAAGGCAATGCTCTGGGGCTGCATGATCACCACCACCCAAGGACGGTTAATGATCTTTTCAACCGCGGCCGAGTTCAAAGCACTCCCCGTGCCAAGCTCGGCAGCGCTAAAGTAAACCGCGCCACTTTCGAGTCCTTCGGCAAGGTTCTCTGGACCGGTGATCCTATAGGCCTGGGGAATGCGCTGCTGTGCGACCAAAACCTCCAACCGGTCTTGGTCCAGCGCAGAGACAAACGAGAGAGCATGGCTGCTATCCAGGCTGTGGGCAATGCGCATATGGTTCTCGTCATACAACACAGCAAAGGTTTGGCTGCTGGCCATAGCTCCAACAGATGTAATCACTTCTTGAACTCTTGTCAGCGAGAAGCTGCCAACCAGAACCCCCAAGGGAATCGTTCGATTAACATTGACCGGGTCGATACCTTGAATCTGGGCAACGACCAGGAAATAACCATTGCTAGCCTGGCCTTCTTGACCGCTGATCTCAGCAAAGATGACGGGAGAGATATATGGCGTGCCGCTTAACAAAGTTTGTTGAAGCCCACTCTGCAAGGTTGGGGGAAGCCCCAAGAATGGCGGCACAGCCGAAAGGTCAGAGATGGATGTGTGCAGCACCACCGCGCCATCCCGATCGATGACCGCGTAAAAATTTGCGCCCGATTGGATCTGCTGGGTGCGCAAGTAGCGGCGGGCATCTGCCGTGCTTTGCTCAACCTCAGGCATCAAGAAAAAGCCGAGCGTAGAAGCCTCTGCCTGAGCGTCAAGAGTCTCAGCCAGGTTAGCAAGGTAAGCATCGATCTCATCCCCAGTCTGGCGGGCCACCAGGCGCAAGGTCTGGTTGGCCGCATTGAGCAGATTGGCGCGCGCAGAAATATTATTGATCACAGCCAGCAGGCTTACAGAGATGATGGCTGGGCCAAACACCGCAATGGTGATCTTCGTACGCAGGTCGTAATATGAAAAGTAAATCATCAAGACCACCAGGTAGGCCAGGGCAAGCAAGCCCGCCGCAACAAACGCGAAGGTGGTCAACAGAGATGGCGCAGGGATTTGAAAGATGGTCACAAACCCATCAAGCAGCAGGGAGGAAACACCCAAAATTACGCCCAATATATTGGCACGGGTATTATCGCCCTTGGCAAGCACAAGGTTGCCAACCGCCAGGAAAGCAGCAGCCAGCCCCACAGCACAATATGGTCCCAACCCGCCCGCAAAGATGGGGCTGAGCGCCACCGCCACGCCACCGCCTAACAGCAGCAGCCAGATACCGCGGCGAAGCTTGCCCTGGCGTACAAGCACAATGCTGGCAATGCCAAAAGCCAAGACCGCCACTGCAATGACCACCAGGCCAATGTATTGCCAGGCAAAATTCCGGACCAGCAAATAGACAGTCAGCAGGGTCCCAATAACCGAACCCACAACTGCAGCCACGGATACCCAAAAAGCATTCTGCTCGCGGTTCGCCAGGCGTTGGTGCAGGCGCTCAATAACACCAAAGAATGGCACTTGGGCTGTCGAAACGGCAACCTGACTGTTAGAGGAGAGAGGATCTTCACGCATGAACGTCATCTCCTTGCATGGTAGAGGCTGGCGCAACGTTATTGGCCGAAGATGAAGCACCATCTACCGGCTTCGCACCTTTGGGCTTTTCTCTTGCTGCCTGTTGGGTTTCGGTGCGGCGCAGTTGGATGGCACCGCGCGGGATACGCAAAGCTTCAGCCAATTCTTGCATAGCAGTTTGGAGGATCAGATTGATATCGGTAGAAGAACGCACTTTGGCCGTGATATCTGACAGAAGGCGCTCTTGCTCGGCACGTTTTTGGGTGTCTTCGTACAAACGGGCGTTCTCGAGCGCAACGCCCAGTTGATCAATGAGGGTTTCCATCAGAGACTGTTCATCCTTTGACCATTCGCTGGCCTGCGGCTTACGCGCCTCAATATACCCCAGCAATTGATCACGGACTTTGATTGGCAGAGAGAGCGTAGAAGAGGTACCTTCTGCCGCTTGCGCCTGGCTAACAGGGCTATGCGCATGGAGTGGGCGAACACCCGTGGCATCGCCAATATAGCCTGCCGTACGGCGCAGGCGGATCGCATCGACCCAAGCCTTGCGCGATAACTCGCCATAAGACCGCCGCAGTGCCTGGATGGCATCTTCGCTTTCAGCAAAAAGATTGGCATTGTCCAGCGCAACGGCCACCTGGTCAGCCATGGTCTGAAGAAGAGAGATAAACTCAGCATCAAAGATGCCCGGATGAGTAGACTGTACGGTGAGCGCGCCAATCACCCGGCCGCGAGACCGCAGCGGCAAAGCCGCTTCAGAACGTGTGTCTGGCAGGTCAGATGTAGCCAGGCGAACGGCATCCTGTTCTACTTCTAAGGCCACGCGCGCCTGAGAGTTCAACACGGCCCAGCCGACCATGCCCTCGCCAACTTTGATGCGGTGCCCCTGGGCCAACATCTTCTTGCCGGCCTCGCCTGTGCCGGCCCGCAAGTCGGCCCATTCGTTGGCCGCATCAACCATGAAAAGGCCAACATAGTACAAGCTGAATCGTTCTCGAATGAGATCTACAACCTGCTGAATCAGGCGGTCTGCATTCAGGATCGAGGTCACGGCATACCCAACCTCACCTGCCGCACGCAGGTAAGTAGAGCGCTGGTCCATCTCACGTGTACGGTCTGCAACGCGCGTCTCCAGGTTTAAAATATCCTGGCGCACCCGATCAGACAATGCATTCAACACTTCAGCCAGCAGACCAAATTCATCCCGCGCCCGCACAGCCAGGCGGCCGGTAAAATCACCCCCCGTAATACGCTGGGCACCCTCAATCAACTCTCGCATCGGCCCGGTGATCATCACCGATAAGACCCAGCCTAACAAGAAGCTCGCCGGGATCATAAACGCGAAAATCAACAAAGCGATCGATAGGATCTGCCGTTCTTGAGCCAACACATCGTCGGCCAAAATATCAATCCCAAGGACGCACTCCACCCGCCCATCACTGGCATACACCGGAGCATATCCGCTCAAGAAGGTGCCCCACTGATCTGTATAGAATTCTTCTTCCACAATAGGCCCGGTAATGCGGCTTAGTCTCGGCAACAATTCGGGGTTGATATCATCATAAACATCCCCCAGATGAGAGATATCATCAGGATTATCCTCAGCATCCACCACGAAAACAGCCTGCCCGGCGCCGACGCGCATGGTATAAACAAATCTAAAATCCTGACCCGCGTCACGAATGCTTTGCATCACCTGCCTGATCTGGGTATATTCGGGACCGCCTTCTTGCGAGGGATCAAGCAGCGTGGCATGCAGGTCGCCATCGATTTGCAGGCTGGCAATCGCCACCGCATCGAGCAAGAGGTCTTTAATATCCTGGCGCAATTGTTGGCGGACAACCAGGTAAAAGATCAGCGTCACAAGCCCAACGGCTACGATCACAACCAGCGCAAAGCTAAGGGTGAGCCTGGCTTGAAGGCTCATGGAAGACCTACCAGGGGCTGCATCCCTGCGGTCACCGGCAGCATCCATGCTCAAGTCTGTCACCATTGGGCGGTCGCCAGGATTGGGTTCACTGTTGTTCATGAATGTCTCCCAAACGGATAACGATCTCTTCGAGGCCGATCGCGCGGCGCATTTCGCTCACGGCGGTCTGGAGTACGGTGTCAATATCAAGGCTTTCACGGATACGGGCCGAAACCTCAGCCGCTACACGCTGGCGATCTGCCAGGCGCTGGGTATCTTCGTACAGGCGGGCGTTTTCAAGCGCAACACTCAACTGATCTACCAAAGAGTTAAGCAAAGCCGCTTCATCATCCGTCCATGCTTCGCTGCCATCCGGCTTTTGGGCATGCAGAACACCCAACGTTTGCTCACGCACCTTGATGGGCAAAGCAAGCTCTAACGATTGGGCAGCCTGGGCTGGTTCTACATTTTCATCAGCCCGAACAGGGAAGATACCCCGTTCATCGCTGAAGTAACCGCGAACGGCGCGTGTGCGAAGGGTATCAACCCAGGCCGCACGAGAAAGCTCACCGTAAGAACGGCGCAGCGCATCAAGAGATTGCTGCGATTCGGCAAAGAGGCGGGCATTATCCAGGGCCACGGCCACTTGGTCTGCCATGGTCTGAAGCACAGTAACCGTAGACGGATCAAAAGCATCTGAGCGTTCAGACTGAACGGTGAGAGCGCCCAACACGCGGTTACGCGAGATCAGCGGCAGTGCAGCTTCGGCACGGGTTAAGGGCAGCTCTGCCGAGGTGAGCCGCACTGCATCTGTGCCTGCCTCGCCGGCAATGCGGGGGCGGGCATTCGAAATGGTCCAACCCACCATGCCTTGCCCGACCTTGATCCGATGGCCGCGCGCCAGCATGACCTTACCTGCTTCTCCGGTGCCGGCACGCAGGTTCGCCCATTCGCTGGCCTCGTCTACGGTAAATAGGCCAACATAATAAAGATCAAAACGGCTGCGGATCAGATCGACCACCTCTTGGAACAGGTCGTCTGTATCCAAGATCGTAGCCGCGGCACGGCCCACATCAGCAGCAGCCTCGATCAGGTGGGTGCGTTGGGCAAGGTCTTTGGTACGCTCATCCACACGCTGCTCCAGACCCGATAGGGTTTGACTGAGGCGGCTGGTCAGCAAATTAAAGGCCTCTGCCAGGGTATAGAATTCGAGCGGGCCGGCAGGCAAGGCACGCTGGGTCAAATCTCCGCCGGTGATAGCCGCCGCCGTTGCGGTGAGCGCATTGACAGGGCGGGCCAACTGAATGGCAGTGTTGGTGGCGACCAACACAACCGCCGCAATGACCAAAATACCAACCAGGCTGGCGGTTTTCAGAGAACGGGTAAGCGAAGCCAGCGCATTGGCACGCGTATCGTAAGCAACCACCTGCCAGCCAAGTGTTTTGAGTTCATTGGTATAGCGTTGGGCCGTAGAGTTAAGGGGCGAATGGGCAATAATGGCCGGATTGGCCAAGGCATCATTCATGAAACCCCATTCTGCCTGTCCTTTACTGAGCAAACCAGAAAGGCGCAGATCATTCCAAACGGCTTGCCCAGGTACAGAAACAGAAGATGCAACCAGGTCGCCATCAGCGGTGACCAGTTCTACCGGCCCGCCCGAGGCCGTGGCCAAAGAATTGAAATCCTGCTGGATGAGTGAAAGATCATACGTAGCAGCCAGCACGCCAACTGTAGTTCCGGCCTCAGCCGTACCAGTACCGCGCGTTTGAGGATCTTTGACCACCACGGCGACCAGAATCGATGCCTGGCCAGTTTCTTCATCAAACTCCAGCTCGCCAATATACTGCCCACCCTGTCCATCATTCCAGGCCGCCTGCCACCAGGGCTCATCGCCGTAGTAAAAATGTGCCGGCTTACGATCGGTGGCTGCCACCAATGCACCGAGCCTGTCGGTGACGATCAGGCTACTATGGCGGGGGTTTGAAGCCTCAAAACTGGATAAAATCTGCGCCTGCTGATTGAGGGTGTACCCACGCACAAGCTCAGAATTCTCATGCGCCGTCTGCCATTCAGCATCGGTGGCACGCAGTTCATCCAATGTCTCGGGGCGGTACAGGTCAAAGCCATACTCTGTATTGGCTGTATTGATGCCGTACATCAGGGTTTGCTCGTACCAAAGCGATTTCAGCAGTACAATCTGTTGTTCCAAATCATTGCCCACACGCTCAGCATTGAACTCGGCAACCATCTGAAACGAATCACCGATTTGCTCTGTTTGCGTGGTAGATACCTGCCAAAGAATAACCACAATGACCGCAATAATGGAAAAAGCCGCAATTGCGGTGAATAGAAGCGTTAACTGGGTGGAAAGGGCCGCCGAACGCGTGCGCCCTTCTCTGGCTAGAGGGCCTGCTGCTTCGTGAACAGCAGAAAGCGCAGGCAAACGGCGGAGCGGTACGATGCTGATCAGGATGGGGGCCAGGGTGAAAATGAACCACAACACAAGACCCAAAATGGCGGCCAGGCGATTAGCAGGTGCAGTCAAATCGGGGAAGATGTAATTAGCCTGGGCTGCTCGCAGCGGATCAATGGCAGAGAACACATTCGAGACGACCCAAAGATCAAAAACCAGCATCAATGCCAATACCAGCATCAAGTAAAGGGTGAGCGGAGGAACGATGCGCGTGTGGCCTGCCAGTCCGACCTGAAGGATCAAGACAAAGGCCAGGATCAGGGCAATGATCCAGTAATCGGCGAACAAAAATACCGGGAAGACCAACGCAGGCAGCAAGAAAAGCGCTGCGACGATAAGCCCCGGAGTAAGGTATTGGCCGGGTCCTGTTTGAGAAGCTGCACCCAGGTCAATCGCCTGGTGCCTCCGGCGTACATCGACCAACCACCCAACCCAATAACCCGCAAAAGCAATCCCAAATACACCCGCCAGGTAAAGGTAAGCCGGGTCTTGGCGCTGCAAGAAAAAGATGATGCTGACTACCAGCAGAACCAGGTTCGCCAGGCTGTTGAACAGCACCAACCAAAACAATGATGGCTGGGTGTTGGCAGCCGCAAAGCGGCTGTTGATAGCTGGAGGCCGGTCAGGCGCAGGGTTAGAAGATGCAGGAAAAGATTGGCTCATGATAGTATCTCATCTGGCGCAATGGCAGTGGCAGAATCGGCTTGTTCGCCAGTCCCGGCAGCTTTCGCTTCACCGGGTGCAGCAGGCTGCAGACGAACTTCCACTTTAGCAAGACTGAGGGCGCGGCGCATTTGCAAAACCGCGGTGCGCAAAACCTCGTCTACATCAAGGCTCTCGCGCATGGTAGCAGTTACCTGACCAATGAGTTGCTCCCGGATGGCTCGCCGCTGCGAATCGGAGTAGAGCTGAGCACTTTCGAGCGCGGTACTCAATTGCGTGGACAGGGTTTGGATCAAATCGATTTCTTGTTTACTCCAAGCAGAAGCAGACCGCTCGCCAGTATTCTGCGCAGCATCTGAACGCTCGCTTGATTTACGCAGACGCAGCATGCCGCCCAGGCGACCGTGAACCTTAAAAGGAACGAGCAGCGTATTGGGGTCAGGAGAAGCAGGCTCTAAAGACCGCAGCACTTCTTGCATGGCTTCTACCCTGCCCCCTGTTGTGATGGGATGAACGGTATCGGTACGATCGCAGACATACCCAACAGTGGGCCGCCCACGCAGGATCTTTTCCCAGGCCTGGCGGCTGACCTCGCCATACGCGCGCCGGGTCATCTCGAGGGCGTTTTGGGTTTCAGCAAAGAGGTTGGCGTTCTCAATCGCAATGGCTACCTGGTCGGCCAGGACTTGCAAAGTAGTAATATCATCTTGAGTAAAGGCTGCTTCCATTGTGCTTTGCACATCCAGGGCGCCAAGCAGCTTACCACCTGCGATGAGGGGCAGGGCCATCTCAGAACGGGTGGCCGGGAGGTCGGGATTATCGAAAAACACCGCATCCTGCCCAACATCCATAGCAATACGGGGTTCGCGGTTACCCGTCACATAACCCACAATACCCTTTTGGCCTACAGCCAGGGCATGCCCACGTTCCATCATACGCCGCCCGCCGATGCTGTTGGATGCCCGCAGAACAGCGTTTTCTCCGGTAGAATCCAAGAGGAAGATGCCAACATGGTAATAATCGAAGCGTTCACTGATCAGGTTGGTGACCTGTTGCAGCAGTTCGTCCAGGTCGCGCGTCGAAGCAACGGCCTTCCCCACCTCAGCGGCAGCCTGAAGCTGGACAGCTCGTTTCTCCAGCTCTTGGGTACGATCAGCCACGCGCGCTTCAAGGCCCTCGACCAATTCTTGAATTTGGACGGTCATTTGGTTAAAGCTGTTTGCCAGGATACCGGTTTCATCCTCCGCCAATACCGGCACCGGTTGGTCGAAATCTCCACCGGCAACGCGCTGGGCGGCATTGCTGATGGCGATGATTGGCCGGGCGATCTGGCGCGCCACAAACACAGCACCTATTGCCAGCAAAGCCACAGCCAACAGGCTTGCGCCAAAGATCGTTGCAGCCAGGCGCGTGGCAGGCGCAAAGGCTTCAGCCTGGCTGATCTCAGTCACTAGAACAAGCTGGCGGTCAGGAATCCAGCGATAAACCCCCAACACTGGTATTCCCTGGTAGTTGGGATAAGCACCCTGGTTGTTGACGCCTGCAATCGCCATATCAATGCCCGGCGTGTGCACGCCGCTGGGGAATTCGCCAATCGCATAGCGGGTTTCAGAAACAAATGCTGCAAAGCGGTTGATCAGGTATGTTTCGCCGGTTTCTCCCAGGCCGGTGCGCTCGCTGATAATGCGGTCCAAGCGGTCTAGGTTAAGCTGAAAGACTAAAACGCCGACTGTATCGAGCCGGTCTGCCGCGAACATGGGGGTAGCAATGGTCATTGCCAGTTCGCCAGTGAGCAAAGAGGTGTAAATATTCTGCACGTAGGTGTTTTCGCGGCCCTGCAAGTAATAGTCTTCGGTCGAACGATAATCGCCCTGGTGCGAGGAGGTCGTAGCCAAAACGACCTTCCCGTTTCGTTCTGACAGGATCAAGATTTCTTCAACATTTGGTTTGTTGAGCAAAAACGTGCTTAAGTAAGTGGATAGGGCATTGTAAGCGCTCGAAAATTCGGCTGAATCTTCGGGGCTTTCCAATAATTGTTGGCCATAAGCCTTAAATTCATAAGACCCGGCCAACAAGTAAATATCCGCCACGTTATCGTCAACCCACCGTTTCAGTTCCGCATCTTTCAAGGTCGTCGCAACTTCAAGCCGGGCAAAGATTGATTCTTGCAGGCTTTGGCGGGCCAAGAAATAAGAAACTGCCGGCACGATAATCGCAGTGATCACTGAGAGGAAGAGAATGGAGCGCACAATACGGGCAACCAGGGAGCGGCTTCTGAAGAGCGACCGCCTTGTTCCTTGCCGGCTGCCAGTGGACACTGGATTGTTTTTTTCAGCGCTGGGTGTACTAAGCATGAGACACCTTCGAAGGATCATCAGTTTGGTCACCTGCTGCTTTGAGCAGGTCAGGGCCGGCCAATTGTACTTCAACCTCCACCAGGTCTAACACACGCCTCAGTTCGCGGCTGGTAGTCTGAAGAACAGCATCAATATCCAGGGTTTGGCGCATGCGCGCAGAGATCTCGCCGACCAGGCGTTCAGTTTCAGCCTGAGCCTGAGCTTCATTGAAGAAACGAGCACTTTCAAGAGCAATGCTAAGTGTATTGGCAATCTCTTGAACAAAATCAATTTCTGGAGCTGTCCAGCCAGGCCCAGAGGCCGGCTTATACCCTCCCAGGGCGCCAATCACGGTGTCGCGCACTTTTATGGGGATCGCCAGGTAATGCTCGCCCTGGGTATTGCGTTCGGCTGGCAAGCTGCCCGTCAGCGTATCGGCAGACCGGATCGCCTGTTCGAGCTCGGGCTGCCAGCTCGTTTCGGTGACGATTTGCCCGCTGGCCTCAGCCCGGTACCCAAGGTTTGGATTGAGCTGAACCAATTTAAGCCAACTCTCGCGCGTCATTTGGCCATAGGCCCGGTTGAGCGAATCAATGGCCTGTTGGCTTTCTGCATACAAGCGGGCATTATCCAGGGCTGCCGCCACCTGATCGGCCATGGTTTCAAAAACTGCGATGGTAGCATCATCAAAGGCATCCGGCTTTTCGCTCTGCATCGAGAGGGCTCCCACCACACGGCCACGTGAGCGCAGCGGAATAGCCGCCTCAGAGCGTGTGTCAGGCAGATCAGGATTGGTCAGGCGAGCCGCATCCATCTCGGCATGCAAAGCCACGCGCGACAGTTGGTTGGCAACGCTCCAACCGATCATGCCGGTGCCAATGCGCAGGCGGTGATGACGAGCAAGCATTTTTTCGCCCGCCAGGCCAGTGCCGGCGCGCAATTCAGCATATTCACCAGCATCGTCAACCAAGAACAAACCGACATAGTATAGGTTGAAACGCTCACGGATGAGGTTCACTACCTGCTGGATCAGTTGATCTGGATCGAGCACAGAGGTAACTGCCTTGCCGACCTCAGCCGAAGCCTGTAAGTACGCCGAGCGCTGGACGACAGCCGCCGTGCGTTCAGCCACCTGCTCTTCAAGCCCCGAGAGGGTCGAGCGCAAGCGAGAAGTCATGGCGTTGAAAGACTGGGCCAGGTCGCCAATCTCATCCTTTGTTTCAACGGCGGCCTGGAGCTGGTAATCGCCGCCTGCAATTCGCTGGGCAGTTTGAGAAAGATTGGCAATGGGCACCGTGATACGGTTGGTAACCATAAAAGCTGTAAAAACAGCTAAAAGCACAGCCCCGGCTGTAACGCCAAGGTTGATACCCACTGTTTGCAAGGTGGGGATCAAAACTTCCGATTGATCTTGCTCTGCAACCAAGATCAAATCCAGCCCCGGAACAGCGCGGTAAACACCCAACACTGCCTTACCACTGTGGTTCTGGTCAAACGCGCCTGCCGTATCCCGTCCCAAAGCCGCCTCGGTGATCCCATCCGAAAAGAGATATGTCTCTTGAATGACCAGGTTCTCATCAATAGACGGCGTAAGCAAGCGAAAATCCCAACTATCCACCAGCAAGGTCTCGCCCGTCTCCCCCAGGCCAGAGCGGTCCAGCATGATGGTATTCAGGTAGGTGAGATTAACCCGGCCTCCCAGCAGTGCAACCACGTCGCCATCTGCTTCTTTGATCGGGGCCGCTACAACCATAATACGATTGCCCGTAACTTGCGAGAAGTAAAAAGGCGAAACGGTAGATTCCACTAAACCACCCTCAAAATACGGGTAACCCATTTCGTTCAAGCCCACATGATCTGGATCGGTCGAAAGGCGCACCACGCCGTCTAAAGACACAATGAACAGCTCGTCAAAGATACCGCCCTCGCTGATGATCTGATTAAAACGCCTTACCTCAGTATCATAAGTACTGCGATAAAGGGTCATATCGGCATCCGTTGGGTCGGTAAAAAGGACGCGCATGTAATACAGATCAGAGACAGCCGGCTGCGCCAGCAGCAGATTAGTATGAAGGTTATCTGCCCAGGTCAGGATATCTGTCATTTTAAGCGATGCAATAGCGCCCAACTGGGTAAGAACTTGCTGTTGGAAGCGATTGATACTGACCCATGTGGAAATACCGCTAACCAACAAGGCGGGCAGCAGCACCAGGATCACAAAAATGGTCAGCAGCCGGGCACGAATGGAGACCTGGCGGAACAAGCGGAAAAATCGCCAAAAACCGACCAACACTAACAGCGCAACGATCACGCCGATCAATATACGGAAGAATATGGTTGCATCTCCCGCACGGGCAACATCATAGCGTTGGATGGGCGAAAAGAGGTTCACCAGCACAAAATAAGCAACATACAGCACGCTGAGGAATACTACCCACAGCCAATGACGAGGAATAATGAAAACGCCGATCAAAATGAACAGCAGAACACCGCCCAAGCCAAGGAAAATGGTAAGCCCCTTGTGGAACAATTCCCCACCGCCCAGGCCAATCCAAAAACAAGCAATGACCACATAACCGGCCACGGTCAACAAGCGCTGGTTTTCATTGGAAGCAGAGAGCCGGTCTGTATCCTTGCGTCCAAAAACAAGCCAGGCCGTAAATGCAAGACCCGCCATGCTGATGCCTTGGGCAATGGCAACTGCCAACATCTGCCAGGCACCAAGCTGAAAATACAACGCAAGGTTACCAATGCCCGCCAACAAGTTCGCGCCAATCCCCAATCTGGTTGTCAGCCGCAGGCCAGACATGCGCATTTCATAAGGCCGGTTTAAAACTGCACTGATATCCCGGCCGGATGCCTTGGAATGAGCACCGGTACCGGCAGGAGGTTGGCTTTGCGGAGGCAGGTTGTCTTGCTTAGACATGGCTTTCTCCAGATGCAGGGGGTAAAGGCTCAGCCGCCGGGTCCATTGGAGGCCGATCGCCTGTTATCGATAGCTGGTCACCTTGGGCGTCTGCAGGTGTTCCCAGGCGAACCACAACCTTCGAGAGGTTAAGCGCCTGGCGCAGTTCTTGAGAAGCAGTTTTCAAGATCGTTTCAATATCCAATGTCTGGCGGACGCGTCCGCCAATCTCGCCCAACACACGCTCTCGCTGGGCCAGGCCCTGCGTCTCTTGATAAGAACGCGCTCTTTCTAGAGAGATGCTCAATTGATCAAGCAGCGTTTCTAACAAGCCCACTTCTGCAGCAGCCCATTCTGTGTCGGCATCATCTTTGCTGATATCCAGCACGCCCAGCACCTGGTCGCGGACTTTGACCGGGGCAAATAAACGCGCCCGCCCCCCTTCGCGAACCTGCAGAATGCGGCCCGAGCGAGCAGCCTGCGCCATCGTACTTCCGGCCCACTCGCGGCTGCCCCAGGCAGATGGGATGGGCGCGACATGCGTCCCATCATAGCGATACCCCACTGTGGCGCGCGATTGAAGCATCCTGACCCAGGCATCGCGTTCCAACTGACCATATGCACGCCGCTGGGCATCCAACGCACCCTGAGATTCTGCCAACAAACGGGTATTGTCAATCGCGGCTGCCACCTGGTCAGCCATCGTCTGTAAAACAGCTACGGTCTCAGCATCAAAGATGCCTGACCGGCTGTCTTGCACGGTCAAA
>Ga0209605_1000478_pt1 | contig 50312 bp, 43 predicted proteins | sample AD_UKC035_MetaG_FD_184408 | JGI IMG/M metagenome (GOLD analysis project Ga0209605, IMG submission 184408) | Active sludge microbial communities of municipal wastewater-treating anaerobic digesters from USA - AD_UKC035_MetaG (SPAdes) (version 2) | ecosystem: Engineered > Bioreactor > Anaerobic >...
ATTCCATGAGATACTCCACGTTCACCGCCAGGTGCCCGCGGTAAGGCCGGCTGAGCCGCTGGGCCACGATGCGGTCCTCGTGGATGGATCGGCCGATCTCGCTTTCCAGGGTCTCCTGGTAGGTGGAAACGATGATCTCCAGGTAAACGCTCCGTTCCCCGGTGAGGATGAACTCCCGGAATTCTTCGGCCGCCGCTTCCCCGCTCCAGCCCCGGTGGGAGAGGATCCGAAGAATTCTGTCCCCCAGGGGGACCGACACGATTTCTTCCCGGGGGGGAACGAAGCGGACGATGTAGTTGGTGGCGTTGTAATTGCCCTTGTGGGTCTCCTCCTCCACGATGTCGCAGGCGTCCCTGGAAAGGAGGATCTCCTTCAGCTTTTCCTGGCTTTCCCTCTCCAGGATGATCTTCAGGCCCGCCACGTCGTTGATCACGAGAGGCCCCATGCCCGACAGGGCCCGCCTGTTCCGAAGATCGTCGAGGAACCGCTCTTCCGCCCGGAGAAACTCGGCGATCATCTCCTCCTGGGAGCTCACCAGGTGGGAGCGGGAGACACCCATAAAGCGCGCCCGCTCCTCCGCCAGCGCCTCGGCGTGTTCCCGTATGTTCATGAATATCTGGTCGATAATCCGCCGGGCCGCCTTTTCGGCCAGGCGCCGGATGCGCTTGATCCGCGACGCGCCGAGACAGTGCGGCCCCTCCCCCGGATCCCGGAAATACAGGGTCCCGTAAAAGGGGGTCTCGCGGTAATACCGGCCGGGGCTGTCCCGGTAATCCCGGATGAGTTCGTCCACCCGGGCGTTCCGGTAAGGGGGATTTTCGATGAGGGCGTCCTTGAGCTCCCCCTTCAGGGCCACCGGCCGGCTTTCGACACCCGCCCCGTGAAGGGCTTCGAGGACCCAGCGGCTGAAGATGCCGAGATAGCGGGAAACGTAGACGTTGTTGAAATGGACGAGCCGGGTCACCTGGTCTCCGTCGGTGGGCCGTAGGTCCCCGAACATCCAGCGCCGTATGATGTCGCAAAGAAGGGATCGGTGCACGTAACTGCCGATGGTGATCATCGCATCACGACCCTTTCCCGGCGCCGTCGCCGCCCCCCTCGAAGAGAATCTCGTAGCGCTGCTCTCTCAAGCTCATTCCCCACTGGACGACCGCGTTTTCCTCGGTCACGGTGAATCCCGCCGAGCGGTAGATGTGGGCCGCCGCCGGGAGGATGTGGACTGTCCACAGGAAGACGGACCGGTACCCCGCCTGCCTCGCGAACGCCAGGGCCTTCGACACCAGGTGACGGCCGATTCCCCGCCCCCGGACGGACGGGTCGAGGAGAAGCCATCGAAGCTGGGCCTCCCCGGGGGAATGGGCCACAATGGCCACGGAACCGGCGAACTCCCCTTCCCTTTCCACGATCCAGAGTCTCTGACTTTCTCCCGGCTTCTCCGCGAAATCGGAAAGGGGCCGGGCCACGTAGATCTCGATGGTGTGGTCGAATCCGCACTCCCGGGAATAAAGAATGCCGTGCTGTCTTACAACGGCCCCCAGGTCCCCCGGTCTGAGGCCGTTCCGAATCCGGACGGATGAACCGTCCCGGCATGTGAAGACCTCCACGGGTTTGCCGTCATCACCCATTCCTGTCCTCCTCCGGCCCATGAATACTTACGCTGGCCGCAGGCCCCCCTGTCATGAAGACCTCGTCACCCTTCCAGGAGATCCCTGAGGGCTTTCTCGACCCCCTCCAGTCCCCGGTGCCTCTCCACCGCCGACCCGGGCCTCAGGACCACCAGGGTGGGTGTCGCCACGACCTTGTCGTCCCGGAGCATCCAGTCCCTTTCGGCCATGGTGAGGGACGTGTCGTAAGGGACCATGGCGATCCCCAGTCTCTGAAAAACCCTGTCGAGGACCGCCTCGTCGACAGGGGCGGCCGCGCACTGGAAAAGGATCTGGCGGATCTCCAGGGCCCTCGCGAAACCGGCACCCCCGTTCACCGCCGCCAGGTAGCGGTAAAAGTACCGATCCGTCAGGGAGTGATGGGGAACCTGGACGAAGCGGATCCGGTACCGGTGAATCAGCTTTTCAAGAAGCGGGTAAATCCGGGGCTCCAGGGCCTGGCAGGGCCGGCAGAAGTAATTCGTGTAGAGTCGGACTTCCACGGAACCCCGTCCGAAAACGGGGACATGCCGCCCGAGCCCCTCCGGCGGATTCGGCACGGCGGTCAAAGAGAGAAAGACGAGGGCGAATCCCAGCCCCGCGGGCACCCAGAGGGGAAACCGCCGGATGCCGATTTCGGGGAGATTCACCTCCCCGAGGCTTCTCAGAAGCCGGTCATACCCTTTCTCCCAGCGAGACGGCCGCTCGTAATTCGCCGCAAAAAGCAAAAGAACGACAAGGGCAAAAGCGAGGCACCAGGGACAGAAGACCTCTTCCCAAACCTGGAAGAAAACGAGGAACCCCTCGGCCCCCAGGGCTGCGGCGAGAAGAATCCCGAGGCCCCCCCGGTCTTTCAATATTGTGAATAGCAGAACCAGGGAAAGAAAGACATACCCCAGGATCTTCAGGTCCACCCCGAGGATGTCCCCCCGAAGATAGCGGCATTCGGTATCGCACAGGGAATAGTAGGCGAGAACCCCGAACCCCGCCAATGAAAGAAAGACGCTGATCCCCTGCCGCACCGTCCATCTTTCCGTCACCCATTTCATCCGTTCTTCCGTCGCCGCAATAAAAATGATCTTCCGTCCCTGCCCAGTCCATCCGCCTCTCTTTCGGATGCAACCGCCTTCTTGTTTCGCGGCCTTTCCGTATTCACTATAAAATTCATTCCCCTTGCGGTCAAGGCATCATCACGACGGGGTTAATGCCCCTTGTCACCCACAATTTCCACTTCTCTCTTCCGAGGGTCGGCTCCTCCCCTTTATTTTTCTTTTTCTTGAAATACCACGATATCTCTTCATAACCGGTACCGCCTGCCCCCTTATCAAAGCCTGATCCATTGCTCTCATCGCGTGACACGGGAAGGGGCCTCAGCTCAGGATTATAAAAAAGAAACGCCGGGTTCAGATCGATCCCGGCGCCAGTCCTGGTTGCGGCCTATTTTACACACCGTGAAAAGTCGGCACATTGCCCTGAGATAAAGGTTCCAGTCTTTCTCTTTTTATGACTATCACGGAAAATATGCGAAGGTTTCGTTCCTCCGAAATTTCATGCAGATTTATGAACATTGGTTCCTTTTAATCATCCTTTCTTCGAAGGGCCATTTTTCCGTCTTTTGATCAAAAGCACTATGAAGAGGACCCCGATGCCGAGAAGAATGAGGGTTGCCGGCTCGGGAATATAGATGAGGGGGATGTCAATCTTCTCATAGAGGACATCATTGGCACAGTTAAGCGTCCAGCCCACGATGAGACCGTTCCGGATATCGATGGAGAATTCGGGATCAAAAAGATAGGTTACCCAGACCACGTCCTCGGGTACTCCCGGGGGCCAACCTGAAAATGACGCGCTTGAATAGGGTATCCCCCCCTCGACGGCGATGGGGTGATCATCCCGAATATTATAACCATTCCAAAGACCGTCAGCCCCCGACATGACATATCCGGGACCGGCCAGAGGAACAGAAACGCCATTCACAGCCACATTGTTCCAATCAGTCGCTCCAAAGGTCCCCACTGTATAATCCCAGGTTTGATCGGCGCCGAGATCTATGAAAAGATCTCCCGGGGTGAGCCTGCTCCAAAGATTCTGTTCCTGTGTCACGATGAAGCTGAACTGGATGCTGACCAAGTGGTAATTATCGTCGTAGATCAGCTTTCCGCCCAGAATATCAGGAAGTCCGATCACGTCTCTCGAGTCGTCATCGGTTCCATTTCCCCAACCGGGGAAATAGATGGCCGTATCACCAAAGCTGACGGTATAATATGCTTGGGCTGGATGGGCGAGAAGTACGGCAAAAGCAAATACGATGAGGAAAAATGATTTTTTCATTTCTTCTCCAGTGACCACGTCGTCGACATCATCTGAGAATATTCAGTATATTTATACATCTTTTCTGTTTTTAGAACAACAAAAAGAACGTGTGATTGACTGTTTCCTCTGTCGTCAAGGCTTATTTTATTTTTAATTTTTGCAGAATATGTGCCACGGATGAGAATCTTCCTCCGATTTTGTTAAGTTATTACATGGGTTCAATGTATTTTTTCGGTATATTTTTGGCTCGGCTGCTATCTTCTTTTTATCGCTCCCGAAATTGATACGCTTCCGTTTCAGTCGCGGCGGGGTTCTTGCCGGGCGCACTTCGTTGAGTGGCCAGACAAGCGACTTTTCGAGAAGTATCATGCCTTGACGCCATGGGGTGTCGGATTGTTTTACATGCTCGAGGAAGCCGTATTTAATTTAGAAAAATGCAAAAATATTTGAGGAACAGACGCTGTCTCTGTGGAATTAAAAAAAGCAGGACCGTTTCTGGTCCTGCTTTTTTGGGTTTGGACTCTTAATTATTTATGCTTACTTCTTAAAGCTTCTCCTGTAGCCGGCGATTCCAATCAGACCAAGTCCAAGAAGGAGCAGGGAAGCTGGTTCGGGAACAGGTACATCATAGCGCACAAGATAGTTCTGCCAAGTAGTGTCTATGATGCTTTGACCTTCCACAATTTCAGGGTTGACAGCAAGAACCCAAGTATAACTGGCAGTGGGAAATGAGCCCGGTTTCTGGCCCCAAATAAAAGCCGCCTCGTCCGTATAATTGTTATTTGTCGTGGCTTTAAAAGTTCCCGACGTTAAGTCAAAACCCGTACCGTCAAAGACAACCTCCCAAACTGCGTTCTGCGCACCGGCCTTATACGTTTCCTCTGTTGCCTTTCCTTCATAGTTGTTCCAGTAATAGTCAGCGATCCATGCCGCGGCAAGGTAATTGGTAGCATTCAGGCCATAAGCTGAAAGCCCACCGTCGATTGTGAGCAGTGTGTATTGCAATGTACTTGGCGGACCGTCCCTATCTTCGACGCAAAAAGCTTCAATTTGTTCACCACCATTCAGCGACACATCGTAATCCAGGTAATAATTCCCATATCCGGAGTTTGGAAAAGTTACATACCCGGTCTCTGGCGAAGGGTATTCTGTCAGGTTCACATCCCCGATGATGTAAGCATTCCCATACATGGGAAACGCAAACATCAAAGAAACCAATGCAAGAGCAACAAACAACCTTTTCATGTTCATCTCCTCCTTCCTCAATTTCCTATTGAAAAATCCAATGAACCAAAATTTTACTTAATACTTTGCAAAGGAGATGCCATGTTTTTATTGTTTTCTATGCGTAACGAATATATTAAATAATATTAATTATATAGCCAAAGAGCCTAACATCATGCGGCCGGTTTCGGTGATTTTCAATTATCAAATAATGTAAAAAAAACCGACGTTTTAACGAAGGTGTGTCCCTTAGGATTGAAGTATGGAAAAAATGGTTAAATATATCAACTGCATATAATTATAAAATCAAAACGGAGTGTGTAAGGAAAAGCGACTATTCAAAGAAGCGTTTAGATCATCTTCTTTTGCAAATTTCTCATGTTCCCCGTCATCTGTTTTTCGATATCCCGTGTTTCTCCAGAAGATCGTAAAGGGTGGGCCGGCTGATTCCGAGATCTGCAGCGGCCTTGCTCAAATTCCCTCCGTTTCTTGAAATAGCTTGGAGTACCAGTTCCTTTTCGAGATCTTCCCGGGCTTCCTTCAGTGTGACCGCTTGCACCGCACCAAGCCCCGCTTCCTCCAGCTCGAGGTCCCGGGGTTCGATCTTCTTTCCCTCAGCCATGATCACGGCCCTTTTAATCCGGTTCTCCAGTTCCCGGATGTTGCCGGGCCATGAGTGGCTCTCCAGGGCTTTCGCCGCTTTTTCGGTGAACCCGGTTATCTTTTTCTTGTACTCCCCGGCAAAATGGTCCGCGAAGGCCTTAGCCAGAAGAAGGATGTCCCCTTCCCGATCCTTCAGGGGGGGCAGGGAGAGGGTGACAACACCGAGGCGGAAGTAAAGGTCCTCCCGGAAAGTCCCCTGACTCATCCCCTCCTTGAGATCACGGTTCGTCGCCGCGACGATCCGTACGTCGACGGGAATCGGGTGCCGGCCCCCGATGCGCTCGATGATGTTGTCCTGTAGAAATCGGAGAAGCTTGACCTGAAGCTGGAGGGACAGGTCCCCGATTTCATCGAGGAACAGGGTGCCCTTGTGGGCGAGTTCGAAGCGGCCTTTCCGCTGGGTGTGTGCTCCCGTGAAGGCTCCCTTCTCATGGCCGAAAAGCTCGCTTTCCAAGAGGTTTTCCGGGATAGCCCCGCAATTGATGACGACGAAGGGGCCGACGCTTTTGGGGCTCAGCCGGTGAATCGCCCTTGCCACGAGTTCCTTTCCTGTGCCGCTTTCCCCCGTAATGAGGACAGGAATATCCGACGGGGACACTTTGCGGATCATTGCATACACGTCCATCATCTTTCCGCAGGTGCCCAACATGCCTTCAAAGCCGCCCTTCAAGAACTGACTCTTCCTGAGTTCCCTCTGCTCCCTTTCGAGTCCGGAGATGTGAAAGGCTCTCTTCAGGACGACCTTCAATTCGTCGATCCCGATGGGCTTGAAGAAGTAATCGTAGGCGCCCATGCCGACCGCCCGCAGGGCGTATTCCTTTTCGCCTCTGCCGGTAATGATGATCACCTTTACATCCGGATCTTCCATCAGGATTTCCGAGAGGGTCTGGAATCCTTCTTCGACGCCCGCAGGCGCCGGAGGGAGACCGAGATCCAGGGTCATGACGGCGGGACGCTCGCTCCGGACCTTCTCCAGGGCCGTCTGCCGGTCTTCCGCCAGGAGGACGCCGTAGTCCCCGGCGAGAGCCCATTTCATCTGAGTACGGAGATCCTCGTCATCCTCCACGATGAGAAGCACCGCTTTCTCCTGTGGATGTCCTTTTTTTGAGCTGTCGTCGTTCATCTTGCCACCGGTCATGAAGGTACGCCGTTTCCATTCACTGGCAAATAGACCCGGAACGTGCTTCCCACGTCTTTTTCACTCTCCACGTCGATCCGTCCGCCATGGGCTTCCACAATGGCCCGGCTCTGGTAGAGCCCGATCCCAAGGCCCCGCTTTTTGGTCGTCCGAAAGGGCCTGAAAAGATCGTTCTCAATGAATTCCCTGGACATTCCACATCCCTTGTCCGTTACAGCGACGACGGCCCAATTCCCGCTTTGCCCTGCGGCCACCACGATGGGACCCGTGCCTTCGGAAGCGTCGTTCGCATTGAGGAGAAGATTCAGGATGACCTTGCCGAGTTGTTCCCCGTCGGCGATGCAGTCCGGAGAGGAATCCAGCCGGAGTTCCACCAGTTTCCGGATCGATCCGTCAAGATCCCGGACGATTTCCCGGATCAGGCCGTTTATGTCGACCCTCTTTTTTTTCAGTTCGATCTTCTCGCTGAGGATCTTCAGCCGCTCGGTCATCGCGTTGATCCGGCCCACACTCTGGGCTACCGTTCGCAAAAGGTCGTTCCTGAATTCGGGGTTGTCGTAGTGGCGGGGCAGGTTTTCCATGGTGAGCGACAGTTTCGTGGCGACGTTTTTCAGGTCGTGGACGAAAAAAGCGGACATGGTCTGGAAAGCCTGCATTTCCTTGGCCTCTTCGAGCCTCTGGGAAAGAAAGATATTTTCGAGACCCATGGCCGCCTGGGAAGCAATCGTTTCGAGCAGTTCCACGTCCTCTTCCGTCAGGGCTTCCCTGTCGATCCGGTCGTCCACGGTGATAACGCCGATGAGCCTCGTAATCTTCTCCGTGCTCCAGACGGCTACGGCGTATCGGATTTTTGCGTCTGCGAAGAAATCTTTTCCGAAGCCGTTCAGCGCGGCGGGGACAGGGGTTTTCTGATAATCCAGTCCAGCAAAGGGAGCCACCTCTTCAACCCGGAGCATGAAATCCCGCATCCGGACCGCGATGTTTCCCTTTTCAGGACCCTCTGTGGCGGGATAGACTGTGGATCCCAGGCAGAGGGCCTTTTCTCTGAGGGGCTGGTCAAAAACCCACAGAGAAACGGAGAGGGCCTCGAGGGTCGAGGAAATGGTTTTGACGATGAAACCGGCCAGTTCCTTGGGATTCAGGATGGAAGAGGTTCCGGTGGTGAATTTTCCCCACTCCCTGCGGTAATCGTGAACCGGCCTCCGGAAGTGACGGCTGATGAAGCGTTTGGTCTTCTTCCGAACCCGATCGGAAAGAAGAAGCGAAAAGAGGACGACGAGCGACAGGAAGACGAAAAGCGCGGTTACGGGCACGCTCCATTCACCTTCCAGGCCGATGGACACTCTTGCAACGACACCGACAGCGAGGAGATAAACGCCTGCGAACAAGAGGGTGAAGGACTGGAAGAGAAAGGTTTGAGACACGTAAAACGCCGCAGGAAGCTCCCGCCGGGATCGGAGAAGAGATTTCGTGATTAGGAAGCAGGCGATGAGAAGAGCCGCCCCGTTAAAGATGTCAAGGGACAGGTCGATCAGCCTGTATAGGATGGCCTGGCTTAAGGTGAAGATCCGGGCTCCCCAGAAAAGCCCCAGTCCAAAGATCATGAATTTGATCTGCCAGCGAATGCGTCCCTGGGAGGTGCGCAGGGTTTTTTCAAGATTGAGGAGAATGAGGATGGTGAGGGTGAGGAGGCAGACCTGGAAGGCGTACCCGTAAGGGGTCAGCCGGAGGACCATGTCCAGGGGGACCCCGAAGTACAGGAATTCATCGATCAGGTTCCCATTGTAGAGGACAGCCAGCGCAAGGGGCACAAGAAAAGAAAGGACGATTCCCCATCCCCATCTGCGGATATAGTCCCGATAATTCGACCGGGCATAGGTCAGACTGAAGGAAAGCCATGTTCCGGCGAGAACCGCCGTAACGACGAAACGGACACGAAGCCAGAACTCAACGTCTGCGGCGCCGGGAGCAGTTGAGATTCGACCTGTTGAGAACGATTCGGCTGCCAGGAGAATCATCCCCGCAAGATACGGGGGATAAGGAACAATTCGTGACTTCCCGATGTTGCCGAGAAATGCGAGAACGAGGCAGAAGACGGCGCTTCCGTATGAAAGAAAAGGCGAAAGATATTCGACGATCTCGCTCATTCTTACCTAAGTCCTTAATTATCTATCCGATATTCCTTCCGCTTTTCTCAGTCCCCAAAGAAGCAGACCGAGGAGGAGAAGGGAGGGCAGGAAGAAGAAAATGCCCCCTGAGTGATGAAGGAAACTCTGGGTGAGAAACTTTTCATCCACGTGAACGGCAAGAAGAGAGAGGGTTGTGATCCGGACGGCATTTTTCAGAATTGTCAGCGGTATCACCGCGAGGATCAGTACGATCCTAGTCCACGGCCGCCGGAGAAACATATGGCCGGCAACAGCCATGGTGATGACGAGGGCAATGCTGGAACGAATCCCGCTGCACGCATCTGCGATCTCGATAGAAATGCCAGGGAGCTGAAAGATTCTATCTGTCCGGATAAAGGGGGTATCAGTGATTCTGAATAGCGCCTCCGTCATATGGGATGATCCGGCCACCAGGGTGTCGATGATCCGTTCCATCAGAAAAGTTGGAATCGGGATCATGAAAACAAGAAAGAAAAGAGGGAAAAGCGCCTTTCGGTAGGCCCTCGTGCCATAGGAGAAAAGAAACGCACCATGAAGGAACAGGAGCCCGGAAAAGGTCATGGCGGCGGTGTGGTCGTTGACATTTAACTGAGTCTCAAAGTGGCTACCCGTAAAGTAGAAAGCTGTACCGGCGAGGAGCAGGACCGTACCGGCTCGGGGGGAGAACCTGGTCTCCGAAAAAATCTCCTTTCTCTCGGTGAAAATAAAATAAAGGCTTGCAAGGGGTATGAGCCAGATGTGCGTGTAATGGTGATTGCTGAAGGAAAATTTTGTCAATTCCTTCAGAGGCTGGAAGAACATGAGGAGCGACAAGGCGGTCAGCGCGAGGAAGAGAAGATGGCCGTTTTTTAAAACGGCTTTCATGAGATCAGATCTCCTGAAAAGCACATTCGGCTATGTTCCCGACAAGTGGTATAAGTTGAAAATTTTTCGGTGATATTTTTCTTTGATTGCATGAAAATTTCATATTTCAGAAGCTTCTTTTTTTGATCAGCTTGATTCCTAAGTAGCCAAGTAACTTCCCAAGATGGTCACAATTCTTGATTAGGTATATTAAAAAGAGAGGACGGCTCACTACCATCAGGATGGGAAGACAGAAAGTGTAACTCATAACGGCTGCTACAGATTTAAGAGTTTCCTTACTGACCAGATATTCCCGCCTTGAGTTTGTCAGACCACGTAGCAACGCTCTCTTGACATGGTATACAATCCGTTGTCTTTCCTTGGGAACAAACTCGAAAACAGCTGCCTCATCGCACCAGATAAAGGTATTACCTTTGTTTAGCATTCGTTTGAAAAAATCGACGTCTTCTCCACCCGTGAGGCCCAACTCAGGGTCGAAAGGTGTCTCTAATTCTTTAATTATATGCCTGGAAAAAAGGACATTGCCTGTTCTCATAAACTTCGAACTGTCAAGAATGGTCCCGGTAGGGAAAGAATCCCGGTTACAGAGGCCGCTTTCGATAAGCCATTTTGGGGGTATCCCATCATAAACAGGAATTACAGGCCCGAGAACTCCGTCGACTTGGAATTTCCTATGTGTGTCAAAAAGCATCCATAACCATCTTGGATCAGGGGTTTCATCATCGTCAATGAATGCGATGAGGTCTCCCGGGGCATCTTTGACAGCCCTGTTTCTGGCCCTGGAAATGTTCTGCTCCGGTTCACAATCATAGGTTACTTTAACATTTGTATGAATTTGAAATTGGCGGACAACATCTTCACCCGTTCGATATTTGTCATTGTCTATGATAACAACATCGAAAGAAAAACGTTCATCGATTTTTTGGTCGATAAGTGAATCTAGAAGTCGGGCTAGTAAATCCTTTCTTTTATAAGTACAAATGCAAACAGATATCAGAAGTTTCTTCATGGGATCCTCATGCTCATCTAAAAGATAAGGATCTCACATTAATTATATTTACAGATCTGTTGGCCATTCTTAAATTTAATAACTGTGATTTTGTAATTTTTTATTTCCGTTATATTCAACAGAATGAAGACAAAAAAACCTGTTCTTTTTGTTAGAAATAATTACATCCCAGGGAGGTAGCTTCATTTTACACCATTGTTCAACGAGAGAAACCGTTGCAATGCGCATACCTTCCGCAACCAAGTGCCCGTCATAAAAAAAATAACAAGGCACCTCGGCATGGCGATCCCGAATTGCCGGGCATTGAATAACCTCTGCGAACTGTCTGGCTGCGTACGACCAAAACCCAGAAAGCGAAAGACAGGGAGGCGAAGATAAAATAGGGCACCATCAGCGTTCGGAATCTCCGCTGCAGGAAATTGCGAAAGTTCGGATGCTTTTTCACATTGAAAAGGTATCCCGAGATCCAGAAAAAGAGCGGTATGTGAAAGGAATAAATGATTGTTTCGAGAACGGCGCAATTCGTTTTGACCGAGGAAAACGGAAAATATGGCGACGGCCTTCAGCGTGTCGATCCAGCCGATTCTTCCATGGGGTGTCGGCCGGCGGTTTTCATCGCTTGTAAGCATCTGGTGAAATTCCTGAGACAACTTAACGGCAAATCATGGCTTCTCACGGGAGAACATCAGCTTTACCAGAGAGAATACTTCAAGAAAGGGGTGCGTGCGTCGCCGGCAAGCAATTACAACAATCACGTAAAACAACGAAGCGATAAAGGAGGTGATCAATATTCTGAAAAGAGGACCGGCAGAGAGAAGGAATTCCCTTAGCGGAGCCCAGGATTCCGAAAGATACAGCCAGACACCGCAGACAAGGAACGCGGAAACAAAGAACGGCCAGACGGAGGACAGGATTTTCCCCGCGCTGAGACGCACCGGGATCCCCGCGTACCACAGGGATGGAAGGAAGAGAATGAAGGAAACGGCGCTGTAAGCGAGCGCCATGCCGATGGCGCCGAACGGTGTGGCGATGATGAAGGCGGCAACGGTGATAATCGTCGCCAAGATGTTCCATCGGAGCCACCTGTCCGGCTTTCCGAGGGCAAGGTGAATCCACGAATGCGTTCCATAGACGAGCATTGGGGCGATTCCTGGACCGAATGCCATGACGACGCGGCCGGCTTCAACCCAGTCCGGACCAAGCAGGAAGGGTATCAGGTCCCGGGCGGTAAGCGTCAGGATTGCCGCAGAAATGGAACCGAGCAGGGCAACGGTGGAGACGGCCTTCGTGAAGTAAGAAGAAAATCGATTTTCATCGTCCCTCAACCGTGTCAGCGTGGAGAGCGCGATTCCGTGCAAAGGGGTGAGAAGCTGATTGGCGGGCATGGAGGACAGGTGGTACGCTCGGTCGTAGTTGCCTAGAATGTCCGATCCGTGAAATCTGCCAAGGAGGACCTTGTCCATGTTTCGGCTTACGTAACCGAGGGAGAAATTGAAATATACCTGGATCGCGTACTTGAGCCCGGGCATGGCAACTGCGAGGTGTCTCGGCCGGTCCGGTCTCCAGGGACACAGGATCCACGCCGCGATCATGGTCACCGCTGGGACGGAGAGCTGGCGTGTGACAACCGCCCAGTAGCCCCCTCCGCCTAGGGCGGCTGCGATGGCGAAGATCACGCTCAGGATAACGGCAATCAGCTCGGCGACGGCGATGGAGGAGAACTTCATCTCCCTTTTCAGGATGGCCATGTGGCTCGTTGAAAGGGCCTGGAAGACGAAACTCGCCGTCATGGCGACGGCGATGCCTCTCAAGGCGGATTCGGAATAAAAATCGACGAGAAACAGTCCGAAGAATGAAAAGCCGATCGCCATGATACAGGCCAGCCCCAGATGCAGCCAAAAGATGGAATTGACTTCCTCCCGGTAGAGCTGTTGCTTCTGGATAATGTATTCCGTGAATCCATTGATTCCGAAGTTCATCACCCAGAGACTGAATGCCGTGACCATGGTCACCAGGCCGAAATCTCTCGGCGTCAGGAGGCGGGCAAGCACGATCACGCCGAACGTGTGGCACAGGAAACCGATGAACTGGGCGGCGACGTTGATGCCGGCGCTTTTCAACGCTTTTGTCTTGAGCCCAGTCGTGCTCAATTCGGAAAATGGTTTATTCATGACTGGGAACGGGGTGAGGGGGAGATCCTATGCGAACACGGATTTATACAGGACATCGATACATCGGAGCCTTTGCCTTGCGAAATCGGTGATCAGAGTGGAGAGCCATGTCAGGACCATGACGATCGATATCAGGGCCAGGGGGTGAACCGCATGGACGTTAAAAGCCATAGCCGCCGGTTTCAGCAGTTGAAGAAAAAAGATCTGGGCGATGTAGCTTAGGAGAGAGTACCTTCCCAGTGTCGTGACTTGCCGCGTCAGTATGGATGCGGGATTCACCCTCGATCCTGCCGACAATATGGCAACAAGCGCCAGTCCCGTGACGAGCATTTGGGTATAATAGGAATCTTCGAAAAAACGGATCACGACGACGTAAAGGACGAAAACGGCCGCAACGAACGCCCATGGCGGCCTGATCCTGCCGAGAATCCCATGGGGCAGAAGCCCGGCGGCCATCCCGATGAATCCGGCGCTCAGCATGTTCAGGATATATAATGACATGGAAAGGTTTTCCATGTATGTGCACAGGAGAAACACCGCAGACGCTAGGACCACGGGAAAAGATGGAAGAATCGATTGCACTCTCACAACGTGATGGCGGCGGCCAGTGTGTAACTGATGGGCAGCAGGATGTCGAATGCACTGAGCCAGGGAGCCCCGACGAGAAACATGTGGACGAGTTCGTACTTCAAGTTTTCAAAGTGGATTGCAACTCCATAATGATTAACGGACTAGACAAGACGGGCCGCCGTGTTCAGTGCGACCAGACATTCAGCCTCAGGCTTACCGTTTTCAGGTTTCCCCCGTATTTCTGCATGCACATGAAGGAACCGAAGAACCCCGTGATTATGATGAAGTTTGGCGCTAAAAAAATGACAATGTCGTGGAACAATGTGCGGTATTGCAGATAGTTACGCGAACGGTAGACAACTATCCAGGAGAACCGCGTACCCTTAGTTAGTCCGTCCTGAAAAATGGCTCCTATGAGCCTTGAAAATGCTTGATATGTTCTTTTATAACCGAAGAAAGTTGAGGATTTTCGTGGATCTCCGGGGGTTATTGTGATATAAGCCATTGACATGAGAGTGAAATATCCTGAGAGGCAACTCCCCATGTTAGAAACCCGGTTCTCCGAGGTCCTGAACCCGGACCACGAACTTTTACGTGCCGCCAAGCTGATCGACTGGGACAAGCTCCATGAGGCCCTGTCCTCGTATTACAGCCCCGTCGGCCGCTTGGGAAAGCCCATCCGCCTCATGGTGGGGATTCACATCCTGAAGCACCGGTACAACGCCTCCGATGAAACGGCGGTGGACATGCTCCACGAGAACGCCTACTGGCAGGCCTTTTGCGGATATGAGACCTTTCAGAGGGGGAAGATCCTCGATTCGACCACTTTGGTGAAGTTCCGGAACCGGATCGGTACCGAGGGGATGAAACGGATCGAGGAAGTCCTTTTTGCCGCCTGGGGGAAGATGGGTCTCGTGAAGACGAGGCAGGTGATTGTCGATACCACGTCCCAGCCAAAGGACATCGCCTATCCCACCGATGCCGATCTTCTGTACAGGGCAAGGAAGAAAATCGTAAAGATCGTTGAGAGGGTCCGCGGGGAGGTGGCCCTCCGGAAACCCTTTCGAACCTTTGCCCGGGTCGGGAAGAAAACGCTCATCACCGTCAAGAAGTTCTACCGGCGAAACCGGGAGAAAGGGCAAGAAGGGGTCGAAAAGCTGAAGGCCATGACCTCCTCGGTGGTGAGACAGGCTGAGAAGTTAGTGAAGTCCCTCTATGGCCGCGGAAAGAAGGATCTTGCCAGATCCCTGAACAAGGCCGTCGCCCAGGGAAGGAAGATCGTCGCACAGACGGAACAGGCATTGAGCGGGGAGAATGTGAAAGGGAGAATCTACTCCCTCCATGAGACGGACGTGGCGGCCATCAAGAAAGGGAAGCATCACCCGCCCTGCGAGTTCGATTCTCTCGTTGCCCTTGCCATGAACGACTCGGGCCTCATCCTGGCCCACCGGGAGTATCAGAGAAACGTGGCCGACGTGAAGACGCTGCCCATGATGCTGAAGACGGTCGGGGAAACGGTGGGCATCCCGCCAAAAGAGGCTGTCGCCGACCGGGGATTCGATCAGCCGCTGAAATCGCAGAAGAAGCTCAGGAAGAAATGGAACCTCGAACGGCTTGTCATCCCGAGAAAGGGGAAGACACCCCATCCCGACTCGGGAGAGACCTGGTTTCGCAAGGCCCTGAGAAAGAGGACAGCCATCGAGCCGGTCATCGGTCATCTGAAGAACGATCACCGGATGAACCGGTGCCGGTACAAGGGTGTTCAGGGAGACACGGCCAACGTCACCTGGGCGGCCCTGGCCTGGAACACGAAGAAGATCATTCAACTCGCTGCCGAAAAGTAAGAAAAGGAGCACAAAAGGCAACGGAAACGACCTCGAGTGAGGGCGGCGGCGTAAGAAAAGGGAAAAGGGAGACCAGAATCCTCTTTTCTCAACTAAAAATCTTCGGTTTTCAAAGAGCGGAACCACGCAAAGCTTTCAAAAAGACCGTTTTTCAGGACGGTCTAGTTAAGTCGATTGAAAAGGTTCGGGACATGGTGAATGTCGCCTTTAGAGACGTTTGCATATTTTGATTTTGTGGGGTTCACCGATAATTTCCCTGGTTTTCTTAAAAATCGCTGGTTTCTATAAACCCTTAAGTCACGTCATACCGCTCTTTCACAATCGAATTCAGGTTGACACAGCCCCCTTGGGCCCTTTTCCGCCTTTCCGATCACGCCGCTGACAAGATTCCCCTTCTTCTCTGACTGAGAATCACCCTTTTGATATTGAACGCCATGACCTGGCATAAGCGGTTCCAGCCCTCTTTCACGAGGGTCGTATATCGGGCTTTCCCAGCCCCATGATACATTTCGGTCAACCCGAAGTACTGCTCGATGACATACCGTATCTTGGAAATGCCCTTGTTCCTCTCAATCTCAAATCTCGTGAGGGATGCATTTACCTGGCCTTTCCTCATGATGCTGTCGGCCATCTCGTTCAAGTTCAGAAAATCCCGGTTCGTCTCGCTTGAGTACCCCTTGTCGGCATACACCCTTTCCAGAACATCCTTTCCATGGAGCCCCTTGGCCACAACATACGGAAAGTAAACGGTGTCATGCTCCGAGGCCCGGGACACATGGGTGGACAAAACAAGCCCGCTTTCCACATCGATGGCCGCGTGTTCCTTCATCCCGAAGATCGGCTCTTCCTTCCGGACCGTCCAATCCGACTCCAGGTCCCGCTGAAACTTGGCGGGCTTGTTTGTTCCTCGTTCCTTCTCTTCTTTCCGTTCCTTGAGCTTGTCCTTCCCCAGAGGCTTGCTCGCTGACTTCACCAGCCGTGCGTCCACCGCCATCCCCGATTCAATGGAAAACCCTTTCCCCTGAAACTGAAGAAGAAGGACATGATGAACATCTTCCAGGTGTTCCTTCCCGATCCGGGTCCGAAACCGGGAAAGAATGGAATGATCCGGAGAAGGATCAGACAAAGGCAACCCGATGAACGTCTTGAAGGAAAACCGGTCGTTGATCTGGTTCTCCAACTCAGGATCGGAGGAAATCCCGAACCACTTCTGAATCAAAAGGGCTTTCAAAAGCATCAAAGGCGGATAGGCCCTGTTCCCGTAAACGGAATGTCCCACGGGATACTGAGAGGTAATCATCTCCCCTATGGGCTTCCAGTCGATGGCCGAATCCACCTCGGAAAGAAATCTCTGGGTCCGGGATTGCCCGATCACTTTACTCAACTCCATATCGAGAAAGGTGGGTCGCCTTTCATACTTCTTGAATCCCATGCCGGCCTCCCTGTGTTCTATATTTAGCCAGCTTTGTAACATATATAATGCATCATGTCAAGTAATATCATGCATATGAGTCGCTTTATGATTCATATTAACATCCACTTATCTATAAATAATGCTGTCTATAAGTAAATGGTTGTGCAAAGGTCTCCTTTAGTGAATGATGGTATGAAAAAGCCAATGAATGGGGAGAAATCCTCCGCCGCATTGGATCGTCAGGAGGACTCATTGTCGGTCCGGCGGTCCGGCCCAGCGCAAAAGGGGAGCGGTGTCGTTGATGACTAAAGGCGTATCAATGAGACCGATGAGCAGCAATATAAATGTATTATTTAAAGGCTTGATGGAGGCTTCCGTGAAATTGTAGGCAATAACCGCCATGATGAAGCTGATCCTAAGCATGGCGGGCAGGTAGTCGCAGTGCAGCGTTCTGTAAGCTTTCACAGAACCGGAAACGATGCACCCGATGAGCAGGCCGAGACCGACCAGGCCGATGTTGATGTAGATGTCGATGTACCCGTTGTGGGCTTGGATGATATCGCCATACCTGTCCCAGATATAAGTCATGCGTGGTCCTAACCAGAAGCTTTCGAAGCCCGTTCCCAGCAGCGGATTTGTCACCATGCCTAGAATCTCGGACCAGATTTGAGTCCTGGTGGTCAGGGTTGAATCGCGCCCCAGAAGGTAAAGGATAGAGTCGGAGATGTCGAATAGGTATTCCAAGAGAAGAGAGGAAACAAGGAGGGTCACGCCGATGCATAGGATCCTTGAGGGCTTTTGCAGGATCATCGGCTGGCGTCCGGCGAGAAAGATGCACAAGACGATGAAAATACAGACAAGCGAAGTGACACTGTTGGCCATGTAAAACAGCCACAGGAGCATCGGCAGGATCAGGAAATAGATGGAATAGTGAAGACGGTGTCTCAGCTCCTGGCTTTGCCTGCGGTAAAGAAGAAGGTCCCAGGAAAAGTAGAGACCGGTGATCAAGCAAATTTGTCCAAGGCCATTTTTTTGTAAGGCCACACCGGTGAACATGGGAATGCCCATGTGGTAAGCTCTCCCCAGTTCAGGATAGAATTTGATGAAGAGCACTGATAGGGGCAATAGAACATACGCGAGACGACGTAACACCACACCCAGTGCCTCGTAGGGATGGTCTTCGGTCAGAATGATAAGGGTCATGATCAAATCCCCGAGGGCTTTTATCCATCTTTTAAATGAAACGAACGAATAATCCGACCAGGAAATGCTTAAAAGACAGAATAAAAAGAAAAGCCATATCCAAATATTCCCAGATACCAACTTGTACCAATCAATTTTTCGTTTCAGTAAGATGCACGCGCCCGCGATGAGAAGGCATAAAAAAATAAATCTATCCACAGGGTTGCCGTCAATGTATACGTCCTCGGATATTATTGGTGCACCAAGATTTAGCCATTGAGAAACATAGCGCGAACTTGTAAGAAACATCCAGGTTAGCGGAATCCAGAGTGCCTTGGATGATTCAACGCCTGTCTTCTGATCTATAAAGAACAGATAGAGAATTACAAAAATACAGAGAAGTAGCGCAATACTAGGAGGCATATCCAATAATTGTTAAGTAGATGGTGGAGTTAGTGTATTCTTAATATCTTGTTATTGCTACGGCAAATAACTGTCTATATATTCAGCATATTATGTGACACATAGAAAAGATTATCCGGGATGAATGTGCTTTATTTTTTTATTATACATACTATTTCACCGCCCAGACCAAAAATTTTACTGGCAATTATATTAATATAAGAAAATACTTTGTTAAATGCAAATTTCCCTAAAATTAAGCAATCTACTTTACTAGTAAAATATATTTTTTTATTCTTATAGGTCGAAAAATATTGTTTAATATCATTTAGGCCATGAAACCTCCATTTATCGCTTTGCTTTTTCTTACTATAGTTAACGTTATAACAAAATATAAATAAGCCATCCTTTTTTAAATATCCAAATAGGTGTTTTGTTATATCTCTTATTTGATCAATGTTCTGAGTATTATACAATGAAAATGATCGCAAAAAAACACAATCATATTTAGTTGATACAGGAATCGCGTATGCATTGCAGACCGCAAAACTCAATCCTTCACCTACATAATGTTGCTTTGCATAGTGAACACCTGTTTTACTGAGATCTATTCCAAGAACTCGCATGCCATACTTATTAAAAAGATAAGAGAAATGTCCTTGACCGCAACCTACGTCCAAGATGCAGGTATTCTTTGCGATGCCAGTTTTTTTTATTATAGATTTTACATAGATATCATTTATTAACTTTCGGTTATTGAAGTAATCTTCGCTGGAATACTTTAGGTCATATTCATTAGCTTGCATATTAAATCTCTTGGTAATTAGTCCCGTTTTGGCACAAGATCGCACATATAGTCAGCGACCAGGTCGAAAATATCAGAGTCCCTGTTATTATACCTGAACTCCAGCTCTTTCAAATAAAGAGGGAAGTACTCCCTGGAGACGCCATGATGCTTGATGAAGCGCTCCTTGGCCCAGCTCCAGAACCCCTCCATTCCGTTGATGTACATCTTGCCGGAAGAGAAATACTTGCCGTGGTCCACCTTCAGATGCCGGTATCCGCAGAACATGAGGCTGTCATAGCTCTTGAATTTGTCCGTGTAAACAAAAGATCCCCGACGGGATTTCTTAACTGTGAGCCGTAGAAGGACACCGCTGTGACATTGGGCATGACGCTCACATGGACCAGGCTGTATCTTTCCAGGATGCCAAAGGCGAGGACCTTTCCGGCGACTCCTCTTCCTCGGTTGCGCATTTTCGTCTGCCACCGAAGTAAGCATAGTCCAGCTCAATCTTCTCCTACAAAGAGGCTTCTGACATTGCCAGCATGGCTCAAGATGCACATGTGAATGGTGTTTCCGGCCCGATAAACTGCCTTATGTCGACATTTTCATCTGCCTGGCCATCTTGTGCGGATACTTCCAGTTCAATTAGCTTGATGATGGACAGTCACTGAATACAGATCAAGCGCCCATGATAGATCTAGCGAACGGAAAAATTATGTAACATGTAAAAGCATCTGGAGCAACGATGTACCCCTTATTCTAACTTGTAAAGTATACTTATACGGCAGCGTGGGCAGAGTCTCTTATAATTATGGACGCATTTACAAAATACTATAATTCGTCAGATTTTTTTAAATCCCGTCGGTGCGGATGGTTTGTTTTTATCTGATGCACGCAACGGATGTGGATATATATATGGTGTATAACCAGGCTTAGGAATATTTAAGTAAAAATCCCTATCTTTTTGAATATGGAGGGCGTTTGTGGAGCAGTTATGTTGGAAGACAGCCACATCACTATTTCCCCACTTATTGTTCCATATATAAGCTGGATCAAGAGCCTGTGGTGGATAAGGCTTTTCTGTTGTCCATAACCATTTGTCAGTAGAACGTCCGATTTGGTCTCGACATGGATAGCCTATTTGATTTGCCTCATTCCCATCCCAGGAAGAATTTCCATCACACATACCTCCATCACCCCTGCTCAAGCAACTTCTAACATTATCAAATGCAATATTAGGATTTGTCCAAGTACCTGTAACGACATTATTAAAAATAACCCCAGTTCCTCCTCGGATAAACATAGGAACCCACATGCTCTTTTTCTCTTGATTTATCGTATTATTATATATTTCCCATTTTCGAATGGCTCTGTTGTTACCCTGTACAGAATGTGCGTCAATAGACGCATCATTCACTGTATTATGACGGAATACGTATCTGCCAGCGTAATTCCCATCAATGACACTATGCCCTCCATTAAAGGTATTGTCTTCAATATATACAGCTTCAGCTGTGCCTAAACCAAGTGGACTTGACCATAGCACGTGTTGCGCATTATTATCACTCAGCATCCAATTGGTACCACAGACAAGAATTCTCATGTTATTAAAAATACAATTATCAATAAGACCGGTTGAAATGACGGGAGGATTAATATCTCTCGACATAACAGAAATTCCATCAGACCAAACATTTAAGCTAATTTGGCAATGGTCAATTCGGAAGTCGTACCCATCTGCTTCAATCTTTCCTTCTACAAATTCTATTGCTGTAATTCTTGAACCAGATTTATTTAGTTTGATAAATGTTCCGTATGAATTTCTTGTAATAATAGTATTTCCGATTCCAGAACCTTGAATTGTAATTTTCTTATCGTTGGGTATAGATAATGTTGAGTTCCATGTGCTACTTCCAGCTGGAAGAACCACTGCATCACCCGTTCTTGCCACGTTGATTGCTGACTGGACGTGAGAAAGCGAGCAACTTTCTGCGTTTAAAGTTATAGCAATCGCAGTTGATGTAAGAAAGATGTAAAATGTAAATAATAGTAAACTGATTGAAAAACAATATTTTTTCATTTTTTCCTCCTACATTGTGATCATTCTTTCATTCTGTAACAACTGCAAGTGTCAAAGGCCGTTTTTTAATTTTGCAAAATGCGTTCCATCGTAAAAATGTCCGCTTTTTGTTAATCGAAAAAACATAATGATATTATTGCATATTACTGCTTTGATTATATGTCGAGAACGAGGACTCAATTTGAAGTCAAAGATTATCACATTGTAAAGATTGAAATTAGTTTTTCAAAATAGTTTCATCTGAATATATCGTCAATTTATGTATTTTTTCATATTGTCGCTTTTGAAAAAAATGTGATTAATCAGTGCAAGCTTCAAAAGATTGTCAATTTCATCGATGTAATTCGATTTGCCTTTTTTGTGATCTTGAAGCATTTTTTGAATAAGAGTTGTGTCGAAGAACTCTCCCATATTTTCAATCCCCCAAGGAAGTATTTCATTAATGTAAGTTTGTAAAGTTGACCTGCTCCATTTATAAAAATGCTGAAATTTGTTTCTACCGAGGAACAATTTATCGAGAAGTCTTCCAAGACCAAGCGGAGAAATCCTAGCTATCCAATCTGGCATACCATGGCTTGACCAGAATTCTGATTTAATGAGTGATTCATAATAGAACCTTCTTGCAAGAAGAACAAATCTTGGATCAGCACTACGCAAACCTCTGTCAGTGGCTATTTTTAATAACTCTGGTTTATTTCGATAAATTATTTCAAATGTAAGCCTATTGTTTTTGAGAAGGTATGATGGCGCTTGGTATATAAGTTTAACAAGTTCATTGTCCATAAAAGGTGTTCTGATAATGATTTGGGAACGCTCGATTGAATGACGCCCGTAACCCTGGGATGGCGCCTGATGGAAGAGCGCAAATGTTATTGCATCTGCTGATTCCATCTCTTGAAAACTTATTTTTGCCATATCTAGAAAATGATTAAAGTGAGGCGTAATGAAATATCCTTTTGGAATGTGGCACTTAAAGGCACGTATGCCTCTCAAAAGCTCACCGCCATAGTTTCCTGTTAATCGCACGGGGGCTATCGATCTAGCCAGAGAATTGAGATAAAGTTCTGCCGCGCCAGACATGCCCATATAACCATCTGATATAAAAACTGCCTTAACCATGTATTGTTCGAAATTAGCTAAAAAATTATCGTCTAGAATAATTACACGGAACAGCTTACCGCATTCCTTCGCAACGTTTCGTGCAATTGTGACGTCAAAAGAATCTCTATACATACTTCCAAAAGTGTAACACGTGTGATTTCTTGAAGAATCACCCAGGCACGACATAATCATTCGAGAATCTAGTCCTCCGGTCAACGATATTCCGACATCCTGATGTCCTGAGGAATACTTCTGAATAAGGTCACTAAACAAGTTCGAAACTGAGTTGAAGAAGACATCTTCTTTAATTTTGTTTTGGCTTCTCCATTCAGATGGATTAAAATATCTATACTTCATGATATTTCCGTGATCTGATATCCATAGGGACCCAGGAGGTGTTACGCTAATCCCTTTATACAAAGAATGATTTCCAATTGTACAGCCACAAGTGAGAAATTCTCCAAGCCCTACCGGATCAAAACGCCTCGTTTCAGGCAAGATTGCGAGCAGTGCTTTTGCTTCTGACGAAAAGTAAAAACCTTCCCGATTTTGATGAATATATAAGCGATACATCCCGTAGCGATCGTTGAATAAAAGAACTCTTCTCAAGCGAGTATCAAGTAGAAATCCACAGAACGGTCCGTTTAATTTCTTTATAAACGTATCACCATATTTCTCATATGATTGAATGACAGATTCTGTGATGTCAGACCTATACTCAACTGTGTGAGATATAGATCTTTGTTGGTCATCGTATAATTCTCCAGCAAAAAAAAGAAAAACATTCTTTTCCTTATTAATTATCGGTAGATTTTCATAAGGTGATCCCGGAAAGCAGGTCCAGCCTACAAAAATCGACATCTCAGTGTTGCTATATATTCCAGATTTATAAAAATTTTCATATTTCATCGATGACAACATTGTCTCGACATCATGATTACTTGACTCAACTCTTTTTTTACTTATGATTCCAAATAATCCTGGCATAATTAGCCTCAAGATAGTAAAATCAGTACAGTTTAAATCTGGCAGGCATTCTTTATAGGCTGTGGAATCTTGTCGATAACCCTATTTTAAACTGAATAAGAAATTTATTTTGTTTCCCTTAATTCATACCATTTCGAGCGCAAATCACGAAGGGGTTTTAGAATCTGATCAGGCACTCGATCTTTTATACCTTTATATAATTTCATGCGAATCGCAATATCGCCCTTGATAGTAAGAGGAATATAGTAACGTGGAATATCCATTCTGACGAATCCATTATTTTGTTTGAACTGAGTGAGTGAATCATTTGTTTTTGTGCCATAGTCGAATCTCTCGTACAGAAGATATTTTATTCCTCGTTGACAGCACTGACGGACAGCTTCTGCTAAAAGAGCATTATTAGGTCTATTGTCTCTATGAGCCATCTTTGAAAGAATCTGCATTATTGCTGCTGTTTCTTTATCCCAAACTATTTTTTGATAACCGATTATTTCATTTTGATAATACGCTGCGAAAAAGGTACTTCTTTCAGAATATGTTCCATTTTCTTTTTTTACAGCTTCAAAGCTTTTTCCGTAGTGAAAGAATTTCCTTCTCTGCCTAACACGGGATTCATTGTAAATTGACATGATTCCTCTAATATAGTCTTCATTATATTCACTGACTTGAGCTGTTATCCCTCTTTTTTCACTAGCTCGGATATTTCGCCTGGTAGACGAAGGGATTTGCTTTTGAAACCAATTTTCGTAAGTGGAGATAGGTAAAACCGCATAGTTTCTCCATTCGAGATGATAGTTGAATTTGGGTTTGGCATTAGGAACTCTTTGCGAAAAAGTGAAAATGTCAGGTTTATCTTTTTTAAGACGAAGTTCTGTGATGACAAATTCCGGATTAGGAAGTTTATCTAGCTCACCCCAATATTCATCAAATATTTCGGCTATTTTTATTAAATGTCCTTGGGCGATTATCGTTGTATTAGAAATTTCCCAAGAAGGTACATATTTCTTTTTTCCCTTTGAATAAATCTCAAAACGTTTTTCCATTTTAATCACCTCCAATGGAAATTAAAAACAAGAAGGAGTTAAAGTAATTTCCATCCTTGACAGAAACACGGCCAACGCCTTATAAGTAGCCGCTTGGGCCCAGTGGAGCATGGGCGTCTTTGCCTTGATCCCGCCGGGGTACTGGCGGTAGTAGAAAAAGCCTTTTTTGTCCTGCATGTTTTGGATGGTCCAGAAAGCCACTTTCTGTGCAAGGCAAAGTGCCTCTTCATCAGTGTCCTCGAAATTGGCCAGGGTGTCGATCCCCTGTGCGGCACATTGGCTGTCGATGGGGTAGGCCCTGCTGTGGTAGTATTTAGGCCTTCCGTTTTCCTCGAAGAATGTCTTCTTGTAGTACGCGATGCCCTTTTTCATTACACTTTCATATTCTTTGTCGCCGGAGGACTCGATATAGCATTTCAAGCCGTCCAGGTTGTAGCCGGTGTGAAAGTTGTCGATCCAACGGTGCATCGGTTCCTCTCCATAGAGCCAGGAACCGTCCGGCTGCTGCCGGGAACAGCTGAATCGCATCGCTTCGCGGGCGGTTTCCAGGTATTCGCGGTTTGCAGTGTATTTCGCTGTCCGGGCGAGGACGGCGGCCCCGACCATGTTTGAGTTGTGAATCATGCCCCCGTCGTCGTGGCGATGGTATCCCAGGCAGAAGCCGGTTTTTGTCCGGGTCCTGGGAAGCGTCAGAATCCATCGGCAGAGGCTATCGGCCACCTCCAGATGACGGCTGTCGTTCCATCGTTCATAGGATTCCAGGAAGGCCTGGCCTATGAGAGCCGTCCAGATCAGGATGGGTTCAAATGTCCGGTAAAGTCCTCCGCGGCTGGCGAAATCAAAATGCTTTCCCCAGGTGTACTCAGGATATCCCGGGGACTTGTTTTTCATGAGCCAGTCAAGACAAGAGAATGTCTTTTCACGGTATCCGGCCTGACCGGTCAGATTGTACATCCAACAGTAACCCCAGGCCATGTAACCCCTCCCGATGGTCGAATCGAGGGGTTTGATCCCCAAAAGGGGTCTCAGGTTCACCGGGCTTTGCCGGACAAGTTGAAGAAGCAGGCGGTCCAGGAGAAGGTTCCCGAAGGTGAATCGCCGAAGGGGCGAGGAAAGCCCGTCGAAAGGTTCATACCCCCTGTAATGATGTTCTTCCACCCATTTCTCCACCTTCTGAAGGCTCTCGCCGACGACCTTTGCAACGGCCGATTCGTTAGTGCCATCCATGCGTTCCGTTTATTCCCCCACCTTCTTGAAGAGAAATCGCTTCAACCTCTTTATCTGTTCCTTTCGGTGGAAGGCCATGAGGTTTTGGGGAATGGGTCTTTCAATACCGCTCAGGCCCGCCCACGTATATCCAAGCATGAGGACGAGGCCGCCCATGACGAAGGGCCGGTTCTTCATCTGGTAGACCATGCGGAAGAGCTGCCACGCCGGGTGGCCTCCCAGAAAATAGTCCTTTTTCCCCTGTCGGAACCACGCCCCCATGGTGTCAGAGTTTCCTGTTCCTATGGCTCTGTGATGGCGGCAGGTCTTTTCCGTGAAGGTTCTTGTCTGCCATCCCTTCATTCGGGCCGTCGTTACCGCCGTCCAGTCGATGCCGCCGCCCCGGATGGGAATGTACCCGCCGATTTCTTCGAAACACTCCCGACGGAAGAGCTGGCAGGCCCCTGAGACGTGCTCGATGTTGGTGAACCTGTAATCATACTGGAACCCGTCCTCTACGAAAGGGGTTCCGGCCACACCAAGACGCGGATTTTCCTCGAATTTCTCTAAAAGGAAATCGAAGTAGTCCGGTTCGAAGGAAATGTCCGCGTCAAGAGACCCGATGACATCGTAGTCCAGGTCCTTCAAGCGGGCGAACCCGGCGTTGAAGCACTGGACCTTCGCCGCGAAGTGGCGGTCCCGGTGCTCCGGCATGCGGATGAAATCCAGCCATTCACGTTCCGGCATGCGGGAGGTGACGATTTCATCGGTCCGGTCCGTGGATCCGTCGCTCACGACCACCCATTTCAGAGGTTGGCGGGTTTGTCCGATGACGGAGTCGAGGGTCAGGCCGATGTACCGTTCCTCATTCCTGGCTGGGGTGACGAGCACGTAAGTGAATGTTCGAGTTCCCATGGCTCTTTTTTATAAGGATACCGGCTGTTCAGCGGAGAAATTCCAGGGCTGTATCGCAGATATGCCGAATCTGTTCCTCTGTCAGTTCCGGGAACAGGGGCAGGGAAACGATTTGCTGTGAGGCCTTGGTTGCCTCGGGGAAATCCGAGGCGTTATGGTTCAGGTAGCGATAGGCCTTCAGGTTGGGCAGGGCAATGGGATAATGAATCCCCGTGGCGATCCCCTTCGATTTCAGGTGATCCTGGAAAGCTACGCGCTTCCCGTTTTCGACCCTCACCACGTAGAGGTGGTACACCGCGCGGACGGACTCGATCTCGGTAGGGGTGACCAGTCCTGAGCCCCGGAGCCCCTCGTTATAGAGGCAGGCGTTTCTGCGTCTTTTTTCCGTCCATTCCTCGAGATGTTTTAGCTTGGCATCCAGGATGGCGGCCTGGAGACCGTCGAGGCGGCTGTTCACCCCCTCCATTTCGTGATCATATTTGTCGATCCGCCCGTGGTTGGCGAACATCCTCGCTTTTATGGCCAAGGTTTCGTCATTCGTTACTATAGCGCCACCGTCGCCATAGGCTCCCAAGTTTTTGCCGGGGTAAAAACTGAAGCAGGCCATGTCACCCATGGACCCGGCCCGGCGGCCCTTGTATTCGGCCCCGTGGGCCTGGGCGGCGTCCTCAATAATCTTAAGACCGTACTTTTTCGAGATCTCCAGGATGGGATCCATGTCCGCCGGCTGTCCGTAAAGATGAACGGGAACGATGGCCTTCGTGGCCGCCGTGATCTTCTTTTCGATCTTTGCCGGGTCGATATTGTACGTGTCGTGATTGATGTCGGCGAACACCACCTTCGCCCCGGCCATGGTGATCGCCTCGGAGGTGGCGATAAAGCTGAGGGCGGTCGTGATGACTTCGTCCCCCGGTCCCACTCCCAGGGCCTGGAGGGCGATGCGCAGGGCATCCGTTCCGTTTCCCACCCCCACGCAGTGGGAAACGCCGCAGTATCGGGCGAAGGATTTCTCGAACCGGCCCACGAAGGGGCCTCCGATGAATGCGGAAGAAGAGATGACTTCATCGATCGCCCGGTCGATTTCATCCCGGATCGAATCGTACTGGGTTTTCAGGTCCACAAGGGGAATGTTCATGAATGCTCCTCACCGTATGGCAGGTTGTTCAAGGTGTTGATGACCCTGGCCGGGTTTCCGGCGACGACGCCGCCGTCGGGCACATCCTTCGTGACAACCGACCCGGCACCGACCAGAGCGTTTCTGCCGACGGTGACGCCGGGAAGGATCGTCGTATTTGCACCGATTCTCGCATGGGACCGGATGACCGGCCCTCTCAGGTTGTCTTTGGCTCCCGGGGACTGGGGGTAGCGGGCGTTGGTCAACACGACGTTGGGGCCGATCCATGCACCATCCTCGATGACCGAAAACTCGGGGATGAAGGCCTGGCTGTGGATTCGAACGCCTTGCCCGATGCGCACGTGGTGTTCCACCACGGAGAGCGTGCCGATGCTCACGTTGTCGCCGATCTCGTTTTGCTCCCGGATGTTCACCTTGTTGCCCGTCTGGAACCCGGCGCCGATCCTGTTCCCGGCGTAGATGACGGTATGTGACCGCAGGAAGGATCCGTCACCGATCCATGTTTCGAGATCGCCTTCCCTGCCGCCCCTCGGCACGGCCCCCAGGATGCAGAAATCCTCGATCACGACACCCCGGCCCAGCCGGACGCCCCGGAGAATGATCGACGTGCCGTTCATCGGACTCCCAGCCGGCATCTCTGGGGCACGAAGCGGAGCTTGATTTCATTTCCTGTTTCGATGGATTCGTAGATGGCGCTGATCAGCTCGAGAGATTTCCTTCCCTCCAGTCCGTCCACGAGACCCGCCTTGTCATTTTCGATGGACCGGATCGCGTCTTTCAGGTATTCCCCGAGATTGTATCCCCAGCCCTCGGGATTTCCGGAGAAGTCCTTCCGCACCAGGTCGTCCATGGGATCCCGGTCCGCGAACTCCCAGGTGACGAGTTCGTTCATGAAAAAGCCGCCGATGACCACACTGCCCTTTTCGCCAAGAATGCTGATGGAACCTTCGAGATCTTTCGGTCTTGTCGCCGTGGTGGCCTCGATGATCCCGAGAGCGCCGTTCGTAAACCGCAGGATGGCCGCCCCGGTGTCCTCGCATTCGATCCTGGAAAGGCGCGTGACCCCGATGGCCTTCACGCTCTCCACATTTCCCATGAACCAAGTGAGCATGTCGATGTGGTGGCTTGCCTGGTTCGTGAAGACACCACCGTCATAAGTCCACGTACCCCGCCATTTCGCCTCGTCATAATAGGCCTGGTCCCTTTTCCACCGGACCCGGACGGTTCCCATGACCAGTTTTCCGAACCGGCCCTTTTCAAGAGCTTCCCGCGCCTTGATGATAGGCCGGTTGTATCGGTTCTGGTGCACCACGAAGATCTTGATCCCATGTTCGTCGCAGAACCGGAGGATCTCGTCCGCCTCCTCCAGCCGCAGGGCCAGTGGTTTTTCGATGATCAGGGGCTTCCCGTAGCCGACGAGTTCCTTCACATTTTGGGCGTGAATGCCGCTCGGCGTGAGAATGGATATGATGTCCACCTCGCCGCCGATGGCGTCCATCATGGTTCGGGCGTCGGAAAAGGGCTTCCCGTCGGTGTTTTCAGCATACTTCCTTGCCCGTTCCCCGTCGATGTCGCAGAAGCCGGAGATTTCGGCGTTCTCGAGGTAGTTGTTAATGACGTGCATGTGTTTCTTTGCAATGGATCCGCACCCCACGATGGCGAACCTTGTCTTTTTCACGCCTTTATCCTCCCTGTCAAGCCAAGCGGCGATATAAATTCAGCAGGTCGTATTTCTGTTTTTCCCATCCGTACTTCTCGAAGAACGCCCCGGCGTTCCGGCTCTGTTTCCGCCGCTTTTCCGGCGATTGGACAAGGACTTCGATCGCCCCGGCGAGGGAGTCGACGTTCTCCGGTTCGAAATAAGAAACCATGTCGTCGGTAAAATACCAGGAAATCGTTTTCAGCCTGGGGGCTGCCACTGGGATACCGAGGGCAATGTACTCGAGCATCTTGACGGGCAACATGAGGTCCGTGGCGATGTTCTTCCGGTTGGCCACGATCCCGATATCCATCTTCTCGAGGAAGGCATTCAGGTCTTCGACGGGGATCATCCTGTTTTCGAAGCGGACCGCTTCCTCCGCGTGAAGGGATTGGATCAGTGCGGTGAATTCCCCTGCGTCGTCCCCTTCGCCGAGAATGATGAATTTCACGTCTGGACGGGATTCTGCGATACGGGCGACCGCCCGGATCGCGAGGTCGATCCCCAGTCTCTTCGTGATGGTTCCATGGTAGACCAGATGAATTTTTTTCCCGTGTTTGCGGGGTGAACCGTTGCTTTTGCGAAAGAGCTTCGGATCGGGTACGTTCATGGAGACGATGATCTTTTCCGGACGAATTCCCCGAAGGGCCAGGGCTTCCATCTGTGGGTGGTTGACGCAGATCAGCCGGTCGGCAAACCCACAGCAGACTCTTTCCTCAAGGCACAGGAGCCTGTAAAGGATACCGGGTCCTCCTGTGCTGAACTTGGCAAGATAGGTCTCAGGAACTGAGTCGTGGATGTCGAGGATGACCTTCTTCCCGAGGCACTTGGCCGGCATGGCGGCGAACACCATGAAGTTCGGCATGTTGTGCACGTGCGCCACATCGAGTTGCCCCGAGAGGGTTCGCTTGGCGCATTCAAGAAACGACAGCGTGAGAAACGCGAGATAGGAGAGGATGTAGCGGATCCGGTTTTTCCCCCGGTATTTCCTGATTCTCAGTTCCTTGACGTGCACCCTGTCCCGGATGTAATCCCGTGCCGTTTTACCTTCCATGAGTGAGAGGAAGGTTACCTGGAACTCGTCCGTTGCGGCGAGAGTTTCCGCTTCCCGCCGGACCCGGGCGTCGGTGGTGTAATTTGTGTAAGCGATCATGCAGACGGACGTGCTCATATTCCTTCGGCGGGTTTCTTTATGAGGTTTGGCGGGTTGTCAGGGAAAGGGTGAGTTCACCGCTCCCGGAAAAGGAAATCTCCACGCACCGGCTCCTGCCGCAAGCCATTCGGAAAAAATCTTTTTCACCATCGTTTTCAGGCATGTGGACCCGCAAGAGGAGGTCTGGACCGTTTCTGTTCCCCTTGACGGAGACATTCAGCGTAAGGCCAGACGAAGAGGTGGTGACCGTTCCGAATTTTACGGATCGCCTCTTTTGGAACCAATGGACGGCCTGGCGGGCTGTGGCGAACCAGGGTTTTTCCTCTTTAAGAAGATTGAGGAGATCCAAGTAAAACTTTCCCCAGAGCCTCTCCGGGGCAAGGCTCCTGTGGTGCCAGTTAACGGTGAGGACACCTCCCGTTTTTCTAACGGTTTTAACGAGATCGTCCACGACATCCCGCGCCTTTTCTTCGTCGAGGTTCATCCTGTCGGGGTAAAAGAGGGCCGTGTCCTGAATGTTCAGGGGCAGTTCGAGGAGTTTCTCGACCCCCAGGGGACGGAAGGCCTGGGCCGTCCCGCCGCGGAATCCTGCGGCGTCGTTGTAGCCGAGAGAGGAGTCGTAGCTGTAGCCGGATTTCTCGAAGCAATGGAAGGAAAGCTCGTTCAAACACAGCCAGTGGACCCTGAGGCCCGTTTCCTCCTGTCCCGTGACCCGGGAAACCTTCTCCCTTTCCAGCCGCCCCCGGTCCGGGTCGCACCATGAATCGATCCCATGGACGGCTATCTCGAAACCGGAAGAAAGGAGGGGTGGAATTTCCGATTCGATGTCGTCGATGTCGTACCGCGTTGCCCGCCTTCCGGCGCCGGCGAACCCGATGCCGGTTCTGTTTTTGAATGGAACAACGAAGAAGGTGGCATAAAGATCTTTTTCGATGGCGCGGTACCGGTGGAACTGGATCCAGTAATCCCGGACCAGGCCAAGATAGACGAAAGGCAGAAGCAGGACGGCCATCCAGTTGGCAATCGCACGGTCGAGCGGAACCCGCCCCCTGAGGAAGTCCATGAGGGTCATGAACCACCCGCGGTAGAGAAACCCCCAGAAGGTGTGATCCAGGAAGTGCTTCCGGATGGCGTAAAAATCAACGTCATGGGTGAGACAGACGATGAAGGCGAAACCAGGGGGCTTCGGGGGGATTTCGATGACTGGGACCCCCGATTTCAGAATCCAGTTGCGGAGAAGGAAAATATGGAGATCCAAAGTCGGAAACCGGGAGAATTTTTTCTCCTGCCACAGGGTCAGTACATGTCTGACTTCCTGGAACAGATCGTATCCGACTCTTAACAGGGATGATGTTCCGTTCCGCCTGGCATATCCTGCGATGCGCCGGTCTTCTTCCGTGTAAAGGAGCGGGTGCTCCGCTTCATCAAAGCAAAGGAGCTTTCCAAACAAGGGGAGTTCCTCGCCTTCCGGTGTCGATAAAAGGGTCTGCTCTCCTTTGTTGATGATGCACCGCTTCTTGTCGTCAAACGGTGTGATGTCGCTCGAAAAGACGATGATTGTTCCGGCGTTGCAGGAAAGGGCCGTCTCTCCAACCGTATCGATGATGACTTCATAGGTCGCGTTTTCCTGGTAAAATTCCCAGGGTGTCTTGAAGAGTTCGAAGAATTCACGGGCGGCTCCTTCCTCGTCGGCCCGGGCGGCGACGCCGATCATGTAAGGCGTTCCTTTCGTTTCATTCCGTGGGCATTCATGATGTAACGGGCCGTATTCACGGGCAGCGGGTTTAAAAAGCGTTGGTCGTAATTTACTTTCACGTATTCAAGAAATTCGGAATACTTTTCCGCCGGGTACTCGTCATATCCGGTGTTTCCGTCGAAATTCATGTAGTCAGGATGGGTGATGAGCAGTGCCATACCCCCTTTTTCGGCGATCCAGTCCAATTTCCTTTTCCATATATCACCGCTTTTGTCCCGGAGCAGAATGAAGACAAGAAAATCCTGGGGCAGTGTATAGGGCATTTCAACAAAGGGGCGGTGCTTCTTCTTTTTCTGAACGATGAAGGGAAAGATCGTCTTAACGCCGTCGGGTTGAGGTTCAAAGGGGTCCGTGTCGAAGCTCGAGGAGTCGTATTCGATGTTCAGCTCCCGGATCCATTCCAGGTTGCGGAACATGCTGGGGGCCCGGAAGCCGCTGCACTGCCATTTTTCAAAAAAACTGTTAATGATCTTCGAATGCCGGTTGAACCTCGCTCTGGTGAAAAACAGGTTCCCCTCGTGGTGGAGGCCGTGAATCCCGATTTCAAAGCCGTTTTCTTGAAGGAATCGTTTCAGTTCCTCCGGGACGGCATAGTCGCCGACCACGAAATTGAAGGATGACCGGAACCCATGACTCATTTCCATTTCGGCGATTTTCTGACATCTGTTGAGGCCCTTGGACGATTCGACGTCGTGGGTGAGGACGAGGGCGAATGCCTTTCCTTCCGGCCAGCCGGGCCAGTTTTCCGGTTTTGCACCGGCTTCCTCGTGGATCGGCCAGAGGTGCTGTACGGAGGGCATTTTTCTCCGGATCAGCACCCTTCGGATCCGGATCTGAAGGGGACGGGGGATCAGGAGCTTCACGGTGTAGTAAAGCTCGAACTTCAGCTTGTTGAGGAAAAGGTTCATTCTGAGTGGTTTATACAGCTCCGCCCTCTCGATTACATCGAGGACCGTTTGCGCCATAGGTCCACGGGTTCCCGGATGTGTTTCCTTAACCCATGTACCCGTAAGCCGCCGTACCGATAAGGCGGAGAACCGGGACGGGCAGCTTTCTGAAAAATCCGCTCCACCGGGGGCTTCGGGCCGTTCCGCCGGCCAGGAAAGCCTTTTCGGGGATACTGTAACGGTGATAACGGATGGTCCGTTCTGTCGGGCCCCACCCGAGTTTGAACCGTCTCAATCCCTCATTTCCGATTTCCGTCCGCCCGAAGCAGAGGTTCCGAAAACCGTTACCGGCGTAATGCCGGATGGCTTCCCACATGACCCGGTTCGATGCCCGGAGTTCCTGGTGCACCGGGTCGGAGGCGCCGAATTTGTACAAGGCCTCGTCGTGAAAATGGAAAAAAACGCCCCCTGCGATGGTCTTGCCCTGCCGTGAAGCCAGAATGACGACCCCGTGCTGTTTTGATATAACATGCTCCTGTATTTTTTTGAAGAACTTGAGGGGCTGCGGCGGGACGCCCTGTCTTTTCCGGGTCAGGCAGTGGAGGCGGTAATAAGCCGCCATAGACAGCCAGGTGTTTCCGACAGCTACCTCGACGCCTTCCCGTTCGGCTTTCCGGATGTTTCTCCGGGTGGCCCCGCTGAGTCCCGAAAAGAGCCGGGATTCCCCCTCTGTCAGGTTGAGGACGTGCCCGTAAAAGGTTTCATACGGCCGATGTCCATCGAAGTCGCTGCACGTTGTCCGGAATTCCAGGTATTTCCAGTTCTTGTCCTGTCCAAGCCTCGCCGCGGCACTGAACAGGGCCGGAAAGTCGGCGTTGGAAAAGAGGGGGTTGCAGTGGTCCGTGAAGGGAAGAGAAATGCCCCTGCGGGGAGTGGGAAGCCGCCGGATATCCATAAGGGGAAGGACTCCGATAAGCCGGCTGCCCCGGTGAAGGCGAATATAGAGGGGGTGAAAGCCGTACGATTCTGACAGAACCGTCGCCCAGGCCCTGGTGTGAAAAAAACCGGACCCGGGAATGGGAAGGATGTCCGAGTCCCAGGACTCACGGGGGATGGGATCGCAGATCTCCACCTCCATATCCCGTGTCTTCGTTTTAATTCTGTCGAAAAAGGAGAACATGGGCGTTCCCGCCGCCTATCCGACGAGATCGGCGATCTTCTCCACAACGTGGACTATTTGATCCTCTCTCAGTTCGGGAAACATGGGGAGCGAGACCAGTTCATCGGCGATTTTCTCCGCTACGGGGTAAGCGCCCCGGCGCAGGCCCAGGTTCTCATAAGCCTTCTGCAGGTGAATCGGGACGGGGTAGTGGATTCCGCAGGAGATCCCCATCTCGTTCAATTTTTCGATGAGCAAATCCCTTTCTTTTACCCGTATGGCATAGATGTGGTAAACGTGGGTCGACCAGAGGGCTTCATGAGGGGGGGTGACCGCGCTCAGTTTTTTAAGGAGTTCCGTGTAGCGCCTTCCGTTCTTCCGCCTCCCTTCATTCCAGGCGTCGAGATGCCGGAGCTTCACGTCCAGAACGGCCCCCTGGATTCCGTCCATCCGGCCGTTCCAGCCGATGACCCGGTGGTCGTATTTCCGGGCCTGACCGTGATCGCGCATGATGCGGATCTTTTGGGCCGTGTCTGCGTCGTTTGTCACCACCGCGCCGGCTTCCCCGTAAGCGCCCAGGTTCTTCCCGGGATAGAAGCTGAAGCACCCGGCAAGGCCCAGGGAACCCGCCGGCCTTCCCTTGTAAGCGCTTCCATGGGCCTGGCAGGCGTCTTCGATCACGGGGATTTTCCTGTTTTTCGCCAGGGCCAGGATAGGATCCATGTCCGCCGTCTGGCCATAGAGGTGGACAGGGATGATGGCTTTTGTTTTCGGGGTAAAGGCCTTTTCGATGCGGGCCGGGTCCATGGTGCAGGTCTTTTCGTCCACATCGACGAAAACGGGTTTCGCGCCGCAGAAGCTGATAGCCTCCGCCGTCGCGATGAAGGTGTTCGGTACGGTGATCACCTCGTCACCGGGGCCGACTCCCGCGGCGAGAAGGGAGAACCACAGGGCGTCCGTGCCGTTTCCGACGCCGACGGCGTGATTCGTCCCGCAGAACCGGGCGAAGTTTTCCTCGAACCGCGAAACGAAGGGTCCCCCAGCGAAGGCGGTGCTCCTTAAAACCTGACCTATGGCGTCATGGATCTCGGCCTTGATGGATTCGTACTGTGCTCCCAGATCGATAAAGGGGACTTTCATGGAAGGTTCTCTCCAATCCTTCGAAGGACTTTCGCGGGGTTTCCCGCCACGATCGTATCGGCGGGAACGTCCTTCGTCACGACGCTTCCGGCCCCTATGATGGCGTTTTCATGAATGACAAGATTGCTCAGGATCGTGGCGCCGGAACCGATGGAGGCCCCCTTTTTCACGACGGTGGGCTCCACTTTCCAGTCCTTGTCTGTCTGGAGGCTCCCGTCGGGATTTGTCGCACGGGGATAGGAATCGTTGGTGAAGGTGACGTTGTGGCCGACAAAAACATTGTCCTCGATGGTCACCCCCTCGCAGATGAAGGTGTGACTTGAAATCTTGCAGTTTCTGCCGATGATGGCCTTCTTCTGGATTTCGACGAATGTCCCGATCTTCGTGTTGTCGCCGATTCGGCATCCATAGAGATTGATGAATTTTGCGAGAAAGACATTCCGCCCGAGTTCGACATCGTCGGAAACGCACAGGTAGGCGTTCATAGGGGCACCAGTCTCCCCCGGTTCTTCAATGATTTGGTCGTCGCCTCCAGGATTTTAACGACCCGGAGACCTGCATGACCGTCGTTAATGGGCTTTTCTTTTTTCTCAAGGCAGTGGACAAAGTACTGTGCCTCCCGTTGAAGGGCCTCCGAGTTGTCGAGCCTGGGTATCCACATGTCGCCGGAACGATAACTGACCAGGAGATTGTAGATGCTTTCCCGGGAGGCCACGTCCACCCCTTTGTCGTAAACTTTGATTTTCTGGTCGGTATCGAGATCATTCCAGACGAGCATCTTCCTGTTACCGCTGATCAAAGTCTGGCGGATTTTTACCGGTGACAGCCAGTTTACGTTGAAATGAGCGATGAACTGGTTTTGGAAATACATCGTGATGAAGGCTATATCTTCCATTCCGTTCAGGTGGCTCTGGCCCGTGGCGCTGATGTATTCCGGTTTTTCGCCGATCAGGTAATCCATGATGGCAAGATCGTGGGGAGCGAGATCCCAGACGACGTTAATGTCGTGTTGGAAGAGGCCGAGGTTCACCCGTGTCGAGTCGAAATAATAGAGCTTTCCGAGACTCTCCTCATCGATGAGTTCCTTGATTTTCCTGACGGCCCCGGTAAAGAGGAAGGTATGATCCACCATGATGGTGAGGTTTTTCCTTTCGGCAAGCTCGATCAGGTCTTCCGCCTGCCGGACTGTCGATGTGAAGGGCTTTTCCACAAAGACATGCTTGCCGTTTTCCAGGACCTTCCTGGCCAGTTCATAATGGGTGTAGACGGGTGTCACGACAGCGATGGCATCGATATCGGCCGATTTGATCAACTCATCGCAATCGCTGTAGGTTTTTATACCGGGCCAGGCCCTGGCCGCTTTTTCCCTGGCCTCGGCTTGTATATCGCACACCGCGGCCATTATGACCCCGTCCGTATTCATGAAGTTGCGAACGATGTTGGGTCCCCAATACCCGTATCCGATGACTCCCATGCGGATCATGATGCATTTCCCCCTTCGGACGATCTTTCAGTAAGCGCCCTTTCCCCTAAGGACAGCCCATGGAGTCTGTAAGAGAATCTTGATATCGAGCCAGATTGACCAGTTGTGAATGTAACGGAGGTCGAGACGGACCATATCATCAAAATTACAGGAACTCCTTCCCTTGACTTGCCACAAACCGGTAATACCGGGTTTTACCTCTACGACCCTGTTTCTATGCCAGATTTTATATTCATCAAATTCATAAGGAATGGGGGGCCTCGGACCAACGAGGGACATTTCCCCCTTGAGAACGTTTATGAATTGAGGAAGTTCGTCCAGGCTTAATTTGCGGAGGAATTTCCCAAAGGGCGTTATCCGCGGATCGCTTGTCATCTTGTATGTCTTTTCAGGTTCGTTTTCATGATGACCGGCGGCAGGCGTATTTCCATTTATGAGGTTTTTCACGTAATCTCTGTGCAACTGTTCGCTGTTTTCCGTGTACATGGTCCGAAATTTGAGCATGCCGAATCTTTTGCCGTGAAGGCCGAGTCTCTCCTGGCGGAAAAAGACGGGACCCCTGGATGTTGATTTGATGCCGATTGAAATGATTAAAAAGAATGGGAATAAAATGAAAAGTCCCGAGACGCTGCCCAAGATGTCTATCGATCGTTTTATAAATTTTTGAGATTCCGTCCAGATATCGTTTCTCAATACCGGATAGAAAATCATGTTTTCGCCGTTTCTCAGCTCGATGTCTTTTGCCTCCTCCGGATACCAGTTGAAAGACATTTCCAGGCCACAACCGGGATGGGCGTTGAGAATATCCCGAATTTGATCGTTGATTCTTTCTTTTAGGACATTGATCGCTCGGTTCCTTGGGATCTTGATTTCCGTAAACAGGACCCCGATGACGCTTCTTTCTTTGAACCATCCCTTAATGTCCACTTCACGGGTTGAGTTCTTGAGAGCGGAAGCGATGGATCGAACAAACTCTGGATTGGAAAGCCTGTCTTGATTTCCGAACAGGCGCATCAAGAGGAGGACAACCGGCGTTCCCGATCTTGCCGACCTTTTCCTTTCGATTTGAAGGATCTCGTGGAAAAACTCCCTTGAGTAGAGAAGGTCGTCCTCGTCTTTCAGGCATTGCGTATTCACCGTATTTTCCGGTGGCGTCATTTGAAAAATGTTTTTCATGGCGGTTGCTCTTTTCATGACTTGTTAGCCTCTCTTTCTGCAACAGACATGCCTGCACTCAAGAGCATTCCCTGGATATTGTTAAACAATGACCGCCGAATCGTCATAGTTGCTCAGCCCGCAAGAAATCAGCGTCGATTAAAAAATAAACCACAATAAATAATAATTGGGATTTCAGGTACTTGAATCAACGGATCTCTTGAACCCCCGTTTTAAGAAGAACCGTTTTTTCCCTGCCACGCTGGACATGTAGAACACTGAAATCAACCGGTCATCATGTTCATCGGTCTTTTGAACGTCAGACACCTTTATCCAGTTACAAATTTGCATTCACACATACATCAATGAGTCGACTGATTCTATGTCAATGACCATCTTCTCCAACGTGAGGCTGTTCCATCCCTCGCACAAAGGAACGATGCCGATTTTAACCGTGGAACACTCTCGTGCATCCGAGTTCTTGAATTAATCACCAATACAAACAAAAGGGGTTGTAATTATATGCGATTTTAAATAATTATCAAGGATTTTTATTGCGGGCGAGTGTTTCATGCCGAAATTGTAGAACGATTACAAGATAATATTGCGGAAAAGGGGGAAAAAATAATAAATCGTGATCCCCAGGAGACTTGCGAGTAACAGGATAATCGGAAGAAGGATTTTCATCCTCGTTTTTTTGGATTTCCTCCTTAAGTTCGTCTGGGTTTCCTCAGCCTCCCGTGAACCGAGAAAATGATCGATCCGCTTCTCCATGCTATGCTTGGACATCTTGACGAGATCGATTAAAAGCTCATCCCTCTTTTCCATGGAGCAGAAGAAAGCACCCAGCCGCCTTGTAATTCCCATTACATTATGGACATTGTCTTCCAGGAAATCGATCCGCTTTTCCAGAAGATTCATCCTCTTGTTCATCTGGCGGACAATTTCCATGGACGCCTCCGGGACGGCCGGCTCCTGCGTTACCCGCTCTTCACCGTTTTCAATGATGTCCATGTTCCGGTATTGGACGACTTCATCGATGCAAGGGCCGTCAATGACCTTCTTTTCGTCGGCATAGCCGTGAACCAGGGCGGAGTCGCACAGGATATTGATGAGGCGGGGGATCCCCCGCGAGTGCTGGAAGATCGCCTCGATGGCCTCCTCTCTGAAAATCGTGTCGCCCCGAGTGCCGGCAACCCGAAGACGGTGGTCGATGTATCGTTCCACTTCTTCGCGGGCCATTCCGGTGAGATGCCATGAGACGGTTACCCTCTGTCTGAACTGGTCGAGCTTTCTGCTTTGAAGCTTATACTTGAGTTCCGGCTGGCCGATCAGAATGATCTGTATAAGATGGTGCTTCGCCGACTCCAGGTTCGAAAGCATTCGAAGCTCTTCCAGGGTGGCTGGGGGCAGGTTCTGGGCTTCGTCGATGATCAGGACAACTTTTTTCCGCTGGCTGAACTTCTTGATGAGGAATTCATGAAACAGGTTCAGCATAGACGACTTGTCCAGGCCGTCGACGGACAATTCGAATTCGTGACATACCATTTTGACGAATTCCTTCGGCTGGACAAGGGTCTGGTTTATGAGCCCATACTCGATGTCGCCGGGAATCCGCTTCAGAAAGTAGTGAACAAGGGTGGTTTTTCCCGATCCGATTTCCCCCGTGATGACAACGAAGCCTTTCTGTTCAGCGATGGCATATTCAAGGTGGGTGTATGTTTCCTCATGCCCCCGACTCATAAAAAGATAATCGGGGTCGGGTGTGAGATTGAACGGCTTCTCCCTGAGTCCGTAGAAATCCTTGTACATAAGGCTGCTTTCCCTATGGTCGGAATTTCGTCAGGATAGATCCGACGACGGGTTTATCACCGAGGAGTTCTCTCATGCGGAGAAGGTCATTTTTCGTTGTTCTTTCCGCTTCGACAACGAGGAGAACGGCGTCGGCATGACCGGTCAGGATGAGAGCATCCGCACCGGTAAGCAGTGGGGGGCTGTCGATGATGATGAAACGGTCGCTGTACCGGTCTTTCAGTTCACGAAAGATGGACTCCGCCCTCGGTGCCGCAAGGATTTCCGATGTATTCGAGATGTGACGGCCGCTGGGAAGTACCACCAGCCTGCTGATTCCCGGGTTTATCAGTGATTCCTCGATGGACGCCTGGCCAAGGAGGCAATCCGTCAGCCCTTTTTCCACGGACAGGCCGAGAATCTTGTGAATCGAGGGTGCCTTGAGGTCGGCGTCCACGAGAAGAACCGTGCTGTCCAGCTGCTGGGCCATGCTGATGGCCAGGTTGATTGCCGTGGTGGTTCTTCCCTCATTCCGGTTTGCGCTCGTGATGAGGATGCTGTTCCTCTCTCGTTCCCTGAGGAGGGAGAGCACCTGGGTCCGGAGGAGCTTGAAACGGTCTGAGACCTGATTGCAGTGATGAATCGAAATGATTTTACGCTCTTCCAGTTTGTTTAAATCGATGTGCTGGATTTTCGTTTGAACGTATGTCGGATCGATTTCCTGACCTTTCCAGGAGGAAGTGGAAGCCTCCTCTCGTGGCAGGCTTATCGCTTGGTCCTCCGACCCGGGAAAACTCTCCCTGGACTGCCGTGCTTTTTCCAGTGCTTTTTTAAGCTTACTCATTATACATACCGTTAGCCCGATCAGAATTTCGTGACATTCATGAAATGGGTGAAAAACTTGCTTTGTATCTTGATCCAGAGGATCTCGAGGGGCATCCAGAGAAAATGAATTGCAATGAAGGCGATTAAAATCGTGGAGACCAAGACGGAGAAGACGATTTTCAACCGCTGTTTTCTTCTCCCGATTTCCGCGGCCGTCTCGAGAAAGGGAATCGAGGTAAATACGGGAAGACCGGTAACTTCGGACACTTCTTTCTCCGACTTGACGGATTGGTCAAAGTTCTCCAGGAGAACCACAAGGCCCGCCGCGCCGGCAAAGGAAAGAAGGAAGCCTGCCAGGGCGAGTTTCATGCGATCCGGCTTGCTCGGCGCTTCCGGTTTTGATGCTGGTTCGATGATCGTGAACCGTTCGCCGTGCTGGGTGGCCTCCATCTGTTGAGCTACCGTCGCCTCGAGTTGCTTGGCCTTGATCTGGTTGTATTGCTCCCGGATGTGCTCGTAGTCTATTGTCAGTTCTTTATAAGCTTTTTCAATGAGGGGCGCCTTTTCGATTCTCTTCCTGTAAAGGATCAGCTCCTGGCTGATTTCATCCCGCTGCTTCAAAAGGCCCTTTGCCTCGATGTCAATGGCGTCAATCTGGGCCTTCAGACTGATATAAGCGGGATTTGTCGGTTTGTCCGCCGCCTCTTTGAGTGTTTTTTGATCGTGTGAAAGGTCCGCGATTTCCTTTTTCAAGGAATTTACCTGCTGGCTGAGCCGGATTACATCGGGATGGGTTTCCCCTTCCTTTTCCCTGAGGTCTTTGAGGCGCTTCTGGAGATCGGCAAACTCCCTCTGTTTCCTGACCGCCGGGGAACTCTCCCCGAGCTGAGATTCCAGTTCCTGGATCTCACTTTTGATCCGGATCATGTCAGGATGTTTTTCCGAAAGGAGGGTTTCCATCTTGATGAGCTGTATTCTCAGATAGAGCAGCCTCTCGGTGGGGGACGACTTTCCCTCCTGCGCCATGACGGGCGATACGGGGTCTATGGTGGCAAGCTGGCCCTCGAGATAGACCCGCCTTTCCCTGAGGGAGAGAAGCTGCATGTTGATCTGATCCAGAAGCCTCTTCAATTCGTCGGCGGCGCGGATATTGGCATTCAGATTTTCCGGCAGTTCGCCCATGTGTATTTTCTTGAATTCGGAGATTCTCAGTTCATAATCGTTGATCTGGCCGCGTAACTGATCGAGTTCCTTTTCAAGGAAGTCGGTAGTCCTGGCGGCCTGCTCTTCCCTCGCTTTCAGGTTTTCCTCGAGGTAAAGTGAGGCGAGGACGTTTGACACCTTCTGCACCGTGTCGGGGTTTCTCCCCTCGTAGGAGAGCTTGAAGGCCACCGTCCTCGACAGCGCCCTTCTCTGCCCCCCCGTGTCGGCGGCGCTGATCGTTTCAAGGCCGATATCCTTGCGCATCTTTTCGATGACGACCTCGGTGGCGTACTTTCTCCTCAAGTCTTCGTAAAGGTTGAATTCATTGATGATACGGATGAGGTTGGGCCGGCTGATGATCTGCTGGGTGATGGCCTGGAGCCTTTCCTCGACATAGCTTGTGACGGTTGCCCGGACATATTCCTCCGGGATCTGCTGGGATTCGATGAGGATCGTCGAGGTGGAGACATAAACAGGAGGGAGCAGATAGACGACCGTAAGGGATGCTATCAAGATGGCCAAAAAACTAAAAATGAAGGCAGACCATCGTTTCCTGATAACTCTCCTGATTTCCCGAAAGGAAAATTCCGTCATATGGACACGCTTTATATCCCTTAATGGTTATTCCCGCTTCGGGCCTGTTTTGAACCGGACCGCTGTTCTAACAAGCAAGCTTCATGCCCACGTACTCTCAAAGTTTGCTGGGGAATTCGAACGTGAGAAGGAGCCAGACCTGGTTCCGGTCCCGATCATCGTCCTCGGCGAGCAATCTGTCTTCAGTGGCCGAGTACGTGTAAGCAAGATCCAGGGCAATGTTTTCCGTGATCCTGTAGCTCAGCTTCGGCGAGATGTTGTAGGATCTCTCGTCCGTCTCGTCTTTGTTCGCGACGCTCGATGATTTGGTTAAATAAAAAGCGCCTGTGAGATTCATGGAAAAACGCTCCGTAAGGTCATATCGAGCCGACAGGGAAAACCGGTTGACCGTCACCAGGGCGGAAGAGGAGTCGAACATGTCCTGCCGGGAAAAACCGAAGGTCAGGGCAAATGTCTGCCATCGCTTCTTCAGATCGGCCTCGGCGATCCAGCCCCACCCCGTTGTATCCTCGTCTGTTATTTTATCGGAGACTTCCGTGTACAACGCCCCGCCCTTGACGCTCGCTTCCAAAGTATTCGAGATCTTGTGCACGAGACCGAGAGCGGCGCCGTACTGGTTGACCCTGGCAAGATCGGAGTCCATGATCGAAGAGAGCGGCTGAAAGATCAGGGTGTCGATGCCGTCGTTGAAGATGTAATTGAAATCGGCGGCGATGTTGTGTTGGTCACTGTCCGTGTAAAGGTCCCCGGAGAAATCTTTCTTCTGGTACTTGTAGGCGAGACCGGCGGCGCTTCTGGCGGAAAGAGCGTGCAAAAATCCCACTCCCCCCGTGTAGCTGTTCCGGTTCTCTCTCTTTTTGACCAGACCGGTCTCGTCGAATTCCTGATCGAGGGTCGTGTCGCGGGTGAAGGAGGCCTCTCCGAAAAGCTTGGAACCCTCAGCATACAGGTACTCCGCGTCGACGGAGACACCGTACTTTTCCGTGTTGTTTTCCGTTTTGTCGAGGTATCTCTGGATTTCCGCCTTCCCCTCGGCTTCCATGGAGAAGCGGGGAGTCCTGTATTCCAGCTTCATGCCCGGCAGCAGGGAGCCGATGTAGTCGCTCTGCTCATCTTTTGCCGTATATTCGATATTGTCGTTGTACTCTCCCTTCAGGCCAACGGACGGTGTTACCATAACATCGGCTGCCATGACAATCACCGGGCTCATAACGAAAACGGTAAGAAACAGGAAGACAGCGAAACCTTTACCCATTTTTGCCCCCTCCTCTCGGACTGCCTTGCTATGCGTTGCTCTCATGGAACGATGACCACGTCCCCCCGTTTGAGTGTAATGTTCTGCTCCAGGTTTTTCCCTTTTTTCACCTCGTTGTAGTCGAAGGAGATGGTTTTTGTTTCATCGTTTTCCTTTCGGAGAATGATAATGCTTCCTGGCGAGGCGAAGGGGTCCAAGTCTTCCGCCATGGCGAGAATCTGTATGACCGTCGTGTTCATGTTGATGTCATACTGCCCGGGCTTGTTCACTTTTCCAACGACGTAGGCGACAAGACTCGTCGGTTTGATCAGCATGACCGTTACCGCCGGGTTCTTGACGAAGGTGCCGAGCTTTTCCACGATGGCCTTTCGAAGATCGGCGATGGTCAGTGTTTTCGTGTCCACGTCACCGATGAGGGGAAAGGTAATGACGCCGTCCGGGGGGACAACGATTTTCCGTGTCAGGTTTTCGTCCTTCCAGACCGATATTTCGATTTCATCCCCCGGACCGAGCCGGTATGCGCCTTCCTCGGCCGGAAGGGAGCCCGGCAGCAAAAAGAGTATAGAAACAACAAGGATAAAAGCGACCAAGGTTCCTCTTTGCATTGAGTGTCTCCTTTTCGTTCCCGGCGCCGCCCCGCCGGCATCCTTCATGGTTCCGACGACCCTCGGAATATCCGGAAATTACCAGGTGATGTGACGTACCGGAACCTGGCTTTCAGTTTGATTTCAGTTCCTTCAGGGCTTTGTCCGCTTCCCCTTTCCCGGGAAACTCTTCCCTGCTCTCAACCGCCTTCATCAGGTATTCGACGGCCTTGTCACGGTTACCCAGGCGGGCCATGGTCATTCCGAAATGATAAAGGGCCGGGACGGGGGGAGTTTCATTTTTGCCGACGATCCCTTCCAGGAGGACGCGGGCCTTGTCGTAGTCGCCCTTCCTGAAGTGGATCCAGGCCATCGTATCGGCAATCGCCGGAGCTTCCCTGTTCTTTTCGAAGAAAGGAGCGAGAATCCTTTCCGCCTTTTCGAGGTTCTCCGGTCCCGGGGCATACTCGGCATAAAAGAAGGCGAGATTGTTGGCGGCGACGGCGTCGCCGGGGTTTCGGGACTGCATGTCCTCGTAAATCTTTCGTGTCTTGTCGAGGGCTCCCTTTTCTTCATACAGGGAGGCCAGGGCCAGGAGAATCTTGGGGTTTTCAGGACTTTGTTCACGGATTTTTTCGTAAGCCTCGATGGCCTGATCCCGTTTACCCTCCCTCCTGTCCAGGTCGGCGAGTCGAACCCGGTAAGTCAGGCTGTCGGGCTTTTTCTCCAGGGCATTGGAAAGAACACGCCTGGCCTTGGCGTTTTCTTTGTTGACCATGAAAAGTTCCGCCAGAAGAAGGGGATAATCGCCATTGTCGGGAGCCCTTTCGATCTGTGCCTCCACCCGGCGGATCGCGCCGCCGGCGTTCTTCTGTTTTCTGATCAGAAGCCCTGAGACCTGGACCAAGGCCGGCGTGAAACCGGGGTTCAGGGCAAGGGCCTTCTCGAAAAACGGGAGAGCCTCCTCGTCCCGGCCCTGCAAGGCCTCGACAACGCCTTTTCTGTAGAGGGGATGGGGTAAATCGGGATCGATGGCCAGGAGTTTGTCGGCATACTGGTTCGCCGTCTGGAGATCTTTCTTTGCAATGGCGATATCGCCAAGCATGTTGAGGGCCTCCCGCGAGGAGGGGTCGATCTGAAGGGCCTTTTTATACAGGTCCTCCGCCAGGGCCGGCTCCTTGTTCAGCAGGTGGGCCCTTGCCAGGGCCAGGGTCGCGCGGATGTCGTCCGGTATTTCCTGGAGAATGAGCCGGTACTCGGAGATGGCCCCGGCATAATCCTTTTCATTCAGGAGAACTTCCCCCTTCATCCGATGCGCGACCAGGTCCCTCGGGTTTTCCTTCAGCACTTCCTCAAAGAGACGCTTCGTCTCGTCGATTTTTCCGTCCTGAAAGGCCATGGCGGCGAGGAACAGTTTTGCCTTCAGCTGCTCCGGGCCGTATGGAACGATTTCCATGTACTGTTCCATCAGCCGGGCCGCTTTATCCTTTTCCTTTTTCTCCATTTCGTATACGGCCAGCATCTGGTACGGCTCGTACTGTTTCGGCAGGTCCCGGATGGATTTTTCGAGGACCTGGACCATTTCCTTCTTCTTTTCCATCCTGCTGTAAAAATTGGCGAGATCGATTCTGTATTCTTTTTGCTGCGGATTCGCATCGACGAGTTTCTTCAGGATGTCTTCCGCTTCCTCAGGCTTTCCCGAACGTTCATAAAAGCCGGCAAGGGACAGCTTATACCGGACGTCCCCTTCGGTCAGATCGACGATCTTGCGGTATTCATCCTCCGCTTCGCTGTTCCTTCCATTCTTTTCCAGAAGGCGGGCCATGGCCAATCTCGCGGCCACGTTCCCCCCGTCATGATCGAGAAGGTTCCTCAGGGTGCGCTCGGCCGCCGCATCGTCTCCCTTGTCCATTTGGATTTTGCTCAGGAGAAAATAAGCCTCAACGTTTTTCGGACTTTTTCCTGTAATATTATCGAGAAGTTCAATTGCCTCACTTACCATTCCAAGCGCCGAGAGACTCGCCGCCCGAAGCATCAAAGCCTCTTCGTCACCGGGACGACCGGCCAATACAAGGTCCGCCTTTGCGAGGGCGTCGTCCTTTTTGCCGGCCAGAAGGAGGATCTTCCCGAGATGAACCTGGGTGTCGAGAAGGCCCGGATTCAATTCCACCGCCTTGTTAAAGGCCCCATATGCCTCCCGGAAGCGGCTCATCTGATAGAGGGACATCCCCAGCTTTTCGTATGCCTCGGCGAAGTTGGGATCCACCATGGCGGCATTGGCAAAATTCCGTGCCGCCTTTTCATAGTTCCCTTTCTGATAAAACTGTTCTCCACTGTTGAAAAACTTCATTTTTTTTGTCTCGGAAGTTCCGCATCCGATGAAAACGATCGATAAAATGATAATTAAGACATAATAATTTTTGCGCTTCACGGAACATGCCTCCTCGGACAAATTTTCTGATATGTAACATACTTAGATTTTCAATTCAATATTATAAAGCCTGTCTAACACCCAGGGTCTCCTTCGAAAAATAGTGGTTTTCAATCCACTTTATTGATAAATTGAAACACTGTGGCAGGACAGTCGAAACACGGTGGCGGATCTTGTGAGATAATAATAAATGCGCCAAACGGAGGGGGGAGATCATGCCGAAGATTCTTGTCGTACACGAAAACAAAAGATGTGTCAGTGATCTCGAGACGACCCTTCCGGATGACCACGAACTTTATGGATGTCACTACAGGGACCTCGAATCTTATTTCCAGAAGGAGGAATACGACGCCATTCTTCTTCAGGTAGGCTCCGAGGAAGACATTTCCCGGTTGAAACGGATCAGGGAGAATTATTCCCATATCCCCGTCATCGTTCTCGGGTTGGAGGAAGACACGAGTCTCATTGTTCGCTCCGTGAAGGAAGGGGCATTTGATTACCTGACAAAGCCATTCAATCCCGCCGAAGTTCAGATCTCCGTATCGCGGGCCATGGAATCCCGCCACCTGAGGGACGAAATAGATTACCTCCGGAGAGAACAGGACATTATCTACGACTTCAACAGGATCATCGCGAACAGTCCCGTCATGAAGCAGACGATTTCCACGCTGAAAAAGTTCTCCCGCACCGACTCGACCATCCTGATGACGGGAGAAACGGGAACGGGCAAGAGCTTTCTCGCCGGGGCGATTCACTTCAACAGCCTGAGGAACAGGCACCCCTTCATCAAGATCAACTGCACGAACATCCCCGAGAATCTCCTGGAAAGCGAGCTTTTCGGCCATGAAAAGGGTTCTTTCACTGGTGCCAACAAGACCCGAATCGGAAGACTGGAGCAGGGTAAAAACGGAACGGTTTTTCTCGATGAAATCGGCGAGATGCCATTGCCTCTGCAGTCCAAGCTCCTTCGTTTCCTGGAGGAAAAAGCCTTCGAGAGGGTCGGGGGCAACAAGACGATCCACTCGGATGTCCGGATCATTGCGGCCACGAACCGCATCCTTGAGGAACAGGTCCAGGAGGGCAAGTTCAGGGAGGACCTGTATTATCGAATCAACGTCCTGCGGGTCAACCTGCCCCCCATCCGGGAGCGGCAGGAGTGCATCGAAGACCTGAGCAACTACCTGATCAGCAGGATAAGCCGCAACCTGAAGAAACGGGTGAAGGGGTTTTCCGGCGAGGTTCTGTCCCTTTTCCAAACTTACTCCTGGCCGGGAAACATCCGCCAGATGGCCAATGTCATCGAGAGGGCGATCATTCTGGAAGAACAGGATGTGATTCAAAAAGAGAATATCATCCTACCCGAGCTGCTCATCGTTTCTCCGCCGGCGGAGAAACAGATGATAAAGGAAGCGGTCCCCACTTCCATCGCCGACAACGAGAAAGACCTCATCCTGAAAGCCCTTGAGAAATCCCTCTGGATACAGAAAGACGCGGCGAAGCTGCTCGGTATATCGCCGAGATCCCTGAATTACAGAATCAAGGTTCTCGGCATCACCCACCCCCGATGGCGAAAACACAGGCCCGCCTGACGAATCTCAGGAACCGACATTGAATGAAAAGTCCTTTTCGTTACAGCCTCCGGGGCTCGTGGGGATTGTAAGATCCGTTTTGCTGCCTCGTATGCGAACAACGAGTCTTTGCGATTTCAGTGGTTCCTTTCGCACGCCAATATCCTTTTCGACGATCCCCATGATAAAGTTCAGCAGGGCCCGTTTGAAATCCAAAGAGAAAGGTTCAACAAAAATCCAGCTTTCCGTGTCTCCTTCCACCTCGATATCGTAAACGGTCATTGCGGGGTCTAATCCCTCGATTTTTCTGAAGAGGATATCGATCATTCCGAAGGGCGTCAAAAATCTTTTTTCCAGTTCGCCATCCTTGTTCATACTGAAGGAAAGAAGTACGAACGGAATTTCCATCTGGACAGAGTTCATGGAATTCTCTTTCGGATTTTTATTACAATGCGGCCCATGCCGTCAGGATTGCAATAGTCATACCCTAGCCTCACGAAGGTCCCATTGACCTTTCCCGTTCTCCGCCCCCTTTTTATGCGGATAGCGCATGCGCAGACATAAAAGAGAAAAATCCCTTTTCGCCATTCCTGCAAGGCTTTTTCCTCTGGGAAAACCTTACCGAATCACATCGATTTCCATAAGCTACCTTAAATTGCAATATTGTAATCCGTATGTGACGGCGAACCAATTTTCCCGGAATCGCCCAATTTTCCTATCCATATAAAAAGCATGTAAATACAATCAATTATACGAATAGGCCCTCAAAAAGACGTCCTTTTAAGCTTTTTTAAACCATAAAAAAAGAAACAGCCTCGAAAGCATCAATGAGACATATTTATATAACATATTGATATCAGGAGATATTACATCGTGGCACTCATATTGCTTTAAAGGAGGCAAAGACGACATCATGAACGCTTTTTGAAAATCGCAGACGTCTCATGAACGCGCTCGAAAAAGGCAAACCATCCGAAAGGGTGGGACGCAAAGCCACTGGCCTAAGTCCCCAACGGGGATAGGGCAGCAGGGTTGCCGGGCAAAGGGCGGCACCTCTCTTTGCTGCTTTTGCTTGGTTACATCGATAGCCGGGAGGTACCGCCATGAAAAACCTGTTCACCAGGCCAAGACGCAAATCCATCCCGAAAGGGATCCTTTCAGGAATATTACTGGTCCTTGTCCTGGGATTCGTTTTCAATTCCGCCCTGGCGGCGGAAGTTAAACTGGCATGGGATGCCAACGGGGAAACGGATCTTGCGGGATACCACATCTATAAGGGCCTGCAGTCCCGCGTTTACACGTCTTCCGTCAGCACCGGCAAGGTGACAAGCACCACCCTGTCCGGTCTCGAGGCGGGAAAGACCTATTACTTCGCGGCGACGGCCTACAATACCAGCGGCGTTGAAAGCGGCTATTCGAACGAGGTGGCCTATCGGGTGCCCGATGCCGTACCGTCGACCTGGACCATCACGGCCTCCATCTCGGGCAGCGGCACCATCTCCCCGGCGGGGACGAGCACCGTCGCCAACGGCGGCTCCCTGACCTACACCATTACCCCTGCCTCGAATTACAAGGTGTCGGACGTCATCATCGACGGCACTTCCCAAGGACCGAAATCCTCCTACACCTTCACCGCCGTGTCGACCAACCATACGATCAAGGCCGTCTTCGCGCCCATCACCTGGACCATCACGGCCTCCACCTCGGGCAGCGGCACCATCTCCCCGGCGGGGACGAGCACCGTCGCCAACGGCGGCTCCCTGACCTACA
>Ga0209605_1000479_pt1 | contig 50237 bp, 77 predicted proteins | sample AD_UKC035_MetaG_FD_184408 | JGI IMG/M metagenome (GOLD analysis project Ga0209605, IMG submission 184408) | Active sludge microbial communities of municipal wastewater-treating anaerobic digesters from USA - AD_UKC035_MetaG (SPAdes) (version 2) | ecosystem: Engineered > Bioreactor > Anaerobic >...
GAAGAAGGAACCGGCGACGGAACGCTGTCGATTGGCACGCTCGAAGGCCAGCACCTTGTTTCGTGGGGCGACTGGATCATCCAAGGCGTGAAGGGCGAACTGTACCCATGCAAGCCGGACATCTTCGAGGCGACGTATGAGGCGGCATAACGCTGACGTAACCGGCCTTGCGCCGGCGAAGGAGGTAAATCATGAGTGAATCGACGATTCCGGCGCAAGGTCCGGTTGACGTACTTGTTGGGCGGCTGCGTACCCATGCCGAGGCACACGAATACATTGCCAACGCCGACCCTGAGCAGAAGCAATGGATGAACGACCTGTATGACGCGGCAGACGCAATTGAGCGCGCCCCTCGCTGGCGTGATGTTGCCGACGAACTGCCGCAGGAGGCGCAGGAGGTGCTTTTCGTCCGTGGTGGCAAAACGGTGCATGGCGCATGGATTGGTGGGATTTTCTGGCACAGCAACCAGAAGATGGCGGCTGCGTACTGGATGCCGCTACCTTTGCCGCCCAACGTATCTTAGGTGTCAAAATTGATGTGTAAGATGGTCGCGCAGTGGGGCGACCGTTTCAACATTGGAACGCAGTTCTGACATCGTTCAAGAAAGGAACCAATATGTGCACATTGAAGCAGGCCCTGGCCGCGGCCTTGGCCTTGAATCGCCCCGAGCTGGGATACAAGGCGACGGCGAGAGCCGTCGGCTTGCCCAAGTCCGCAACGAGGTATGCCCTGCAGGCCATGCACGGTGGCCACATTTCCGCCGTGGCCTTGGGCGTGATCCGGGATCAGCGGGTCATCGGGATTCTCAACGCCCTGCCGGCGGCCGTGGCCCAGACGATCTCCCGGATCGAAACCAGGTTGAAGCGGCACCTGACCCGTAACCGTGCTCGTGAGATTGTCTGGCACTACTGGATGGCATCGCTGATGCGGGAGATTTCCAGGATGCCGTCGCTCAAGGACAGTGCCCTCCGCCGCAACGGCCTACTGATTGAGGTGATGAGATGAAACTCAACGAAGATCGCATCGGACATATCGTCCGAGGTTCGCTGTATCTGGCCAGCGCCGGGGAGAATCTGAAGGCATACAAGGAGGAGTGCCGCAGGGTCTACGGAGACTTGCGCGGCGTGAAGTTCGTCAAGGTCAAGGGCGGTACCGACCTGATGGCCCCGTCGCTTCCGGTTTTCGGTTGGGGCGTGCCGTACAAACGGTCCATGGAGGTGCTGAAATGAAGGTTTACGTCGCAGTCTATGAGCACGATTACGGTACGGATATCTGGGTACTCTCGGACCGTGCCAAGGCGCAAGACAAGAAGGACCAGCTTGCTGATGAGTGGTGGGAACACGAGTTTCCCGACGAGCCCAAGCCGGAGGGCCGGCGGGGGATGCCTACTTCTCCCTGATGCTTAATGGGGTCGGTAATGCTGAATACTTCAGCGTTTACGAGAGGGAAATCGAATGACACAGAATGACCAGATGCTGTTCGTCTATCAGTTGAGCAACTCGATTATTCACGGGTTGATTCAGCAGATCATTCGCGGAAACATCCCGCGTGAGTGGGACGGAATCGAGCTACGAGAACTGCTTGCCGAGAAGTTCGCTCGTGAGACCCACCATGAACTCATGCGGGGCAAGCGCAAGAAGGACTACAACAACGCAGTCATCGTCCACAACCTGTAAGGAGTTAGAAATGTCAAATCTTCGTGAAGAATGTGAAGTCGTCGTCCACGGCGTACCTGCCCGTGCCTACCCCGTGATTCAGTCACAAGCCGGCCATTTGCGGATCTTGAACCAGACCATCAAGGCCACCCGTGAGTACACCGAGGGTGAAGAGCAGTTTCGTATGGCGGTTGAACTGAGGTTCGACGACCAGTGCAAAAACGGCCATGAGTCGTTCTCGATCACGGCTGATATCCGAAGGGCCGAGCGCGGCGCCTGGCGGGAATACTCCAACGGGTGCTGCCACGACGAAATCGCCAAAGTGTTCCCGGAATGGGCGCACTTGATCGCCTGGCACCTAACCAGTGCGGACGGCCCCATGCGCTACATTGCCAACACCGTGTATCACGCCGGGGACCGGGATTGCTACGGCCTTCGCAAGGGCGAGCGGCGCCAGATCAAGAACGGCAAGACGGGCGAACTGTGCTGGCACCTGGAGGCGAAGAATCCAGGTCCTGGGTATCTCAGCAAAACCCCCACCGGCAATGAGTATGCCGACAGGGAGCATGTGCCCATGTTCATCCTGGGTGACTATCACGACGGTGAGTGCCCGACGGTCGTTCCAACATTGGAATGGGTTCCGCTGTGGCGGCATGGCGAGGGGAAGGAGCGTGATCTGAACGCGGCTCGACATTGCGCGGTGTGGCCTGACGCCACGGATGAGGAGTTGATGCAGGAGCCGGAGGAACTGAAGAAGGCGCTCGCGGCTCGGCTCCCGGCACTCATGGCCCGATTCAAGGCTGACATGGTGGCCGCCGGCATGATCTACCCCACCTGGAGGGAGCAGCCATGACCCTGTACGGGACGAGTTACTTCGAAGACACCATCGCGGCAACGAACCACTACCGGGGCTACGGTTACGAGGACGTGCTCAAGGCTGTGGATCAAAAGCGGAGGGATGGCGAGATCCACATCGGCCGCCCGCCGGTACCTGTGGGGTGCAAACTGACCGTGATGGCTGGGCGCTACTTCATTGAGGTGCCAAAATGACATTCCAGCAACGGTCTCAGAAAGCCCACAACGCCGGGCGCAAGGCGTTCCTGAACGGTGGCACCCTTGATGACAACCCGTACAACCCCAACGCCTATGAATACACGGACGAGGGGCTGTGTCGCCGGTCCTGGTTCAACGGGTGGAGGTTCGAATGGGTACTGGCCAAGTGCCCGGCTGGCCGATGGCCTTCCGCAGCTAACACGGCGGCGGCCATCGCCATCCGCGAGGGCCTGCAACCCTATCGGGTCATGCTGCACGAGGAGCCGGGGGACAAGTTCCAGCTGGTGTTTGATTGCTTTGCCGAAGATGCCGACCATGCTGCCGAGCAGGCTGAAAATGCCTACCCAGGCTGCATGGTGCGGAATGCATTCCTGTTCATGGAGGATTGAAAATGCCTGCCAATGTGATCTTTATCAGCAGTGACCACCCGAGTTTTCCTGCCGCGGTCGGGGTCGGCATGATTGCCATCAAGGTTGGTGAGCAGGGCTACTTCCCGATCTACACCAAACTCAGCATGCGGGACTTGAACGATGGCAGGGATATTCCTGCATCTGTGATCGAGTCCGCGGTGGCCGGCAGCATGTTCGGGTGGGACGTGCCGGCGGCACATGCCGCGTTGGACCACCTCCACATGCAGCACTTGGAGGAGAAGCTGAAGGCTCGCGGCTACGTGCTGGAGGAGCTTGATGAGGACAACCCCTACAACCAGTGGATGAACAGCGGGAGTGAGCCGTGATTGGCTCGCTGATCGTGATCATCGTTCCGCTGATCGTGAAGGGGCCGGAACCCAAGCTTGACCTGGCATACCAACCCTGCGCCGAGATGTACCAGGAAGCCCTGAAAACCGGGCGCCAGTCAGACATGCGGCGCGTTCAAAACCTGTGCGGAATCCGCACTGAAAGCAAGGAGAGCGAACAATGAACCACTACACCGTGGTGCTGATGTATCCCGACTACCTGACGGACAACTTTGGGCAGGAGACATATTCGACCAGCGTGCGGGCATGGGATGTGGCAGGGGCTATCACCGAGGCCCAGCTGGAGGCGGCGAGTGCGAACAACATGGAGCCAGACGACGAGGGCTACGAAGACTTTCACCCTGTTGCTGTGTTCGAGGGAGAGATTTCGAACCTTGCCCCATAGTGTTTCAACATTGGAACGGTTCCTGCCGTTCCTTCACATTCAACCTAATAGGATTAGATCATGTCCAAGTACACGGAAGCTGTTGAAAGCAGCATCCCCGAGGGCTTTCCCTACCTCGTTTGCGGTTGGCCCCACGATGAGTACGTCCGGCGGTACACCCCGGAAAGCGAGGACGAGAGCCTTGGGTTCACGTGGTCCTGCTGCGAATTGTGCGGGGCTGTGCCCGGCGAGCGCTATGCGGTGACTGCGCTGCCCCCCAACCCTGCCGAGAACCGCGATTACGTGTCGTTCGAGGTTTGTGGAGATTGCCTGAACTATATCGCCAACGGAGAGGAGCCCGATCATGATTGACACCATCGAACGTATGGCCAATGCCTACCTGGAAGCGGTTGCTTTCACGGATTTTGGGGACGTGGATCAGCCCCCGTCCGACTCCGAGTTCAGCGCGTATGCCAAGGCGGAAGCCTACATCGAGTGCCGCAACTTCTACTGGGCCAATAAGGATCTGATCCCGGATGACAAGTTGGTGCAGGCCGGCCACGATTTGTGGCTGACCAGGAACGGCCACGGTTCGGGGTTCTGGGATCGCCCGGAGATTTGGGGTGAGGAAGGTACGGATATCCTGACTCGCTGTGCCAATAGTATGGGCGAGAAGTGGGTCGCTGTGGGTGACGACGGCCTGGTTGAGATTGATTGAGGAGCCTGAAATGAGCAAGCACACATCTGGACCATGGCACCGTGGGACAGCTTTCGGTCAGGAGTTCTATGTATTCGATGCCAATGGTGACGCAGTCGTCAGCTCGATCAACAAACAAGACGTGCCGCTGATCGCCGCCGCGCCGGAGTTGCTGGCCGCACTTAATGGCATCCTGTTCATTCGGCATGCGACGGACGAGGTTGCCGAGTGCATGCTGATCCGTGCCCGAGCTGCCATCGCCAAGGCCACCGGAGGCGAGCCATGAGCAAGCACACACCTGGACCATGGACCATCGAAGAAAGCGAGCTGATGGGCCGCGACATCGTCTCAGCTGGCAACATGGCGCTTATCTGCACCCAGGTTTATAGCCCCGACGATGCCCGCCTGATCGCCGCCGCGCCGGAGTTGCTGGCCGCGCTGCAAGCCGTCGCCGAACAAACGCGGCACCCTGACTACGACTGGCCCGTGTGCCTGTCTCGGGAAGTCAGTGCAGCCATCGCCAAAGCCACCGGGAGCGAATCATGAGCGCCGCCAAACCAAAGCGTCCGCGCAAAAGTATCATCGGCGACAAATTCGAGGCCGTTGGGGAAAAGGACAACGTGTTTTTCGAGCACATCTACTGGGTGGACGGACCGGGACTTGATCTGGTCGCATGCGCCAGCAAAGAGGATGCGGAAACGATTGCCGCCGCCCTTAACTTTGCGTCTCGCGCAGCCACGGTTGAGTGGAAAGCGAAGGACCTGGCTGCGGAACTGAATGCCATCAGTGAAATTTTTGAAGGAGCCTGAGATGAGAAACCAAATTTGGATCGAACTAAGCAAGCCCAAGAACGACATTCACGGAATGGAGCAGGCAAAGCTTGCCAATAACATGCTGCGCAGGCTGGCGGATGGTGCGCCACTGGACGTGTACTTCGAGTACAGCGACGGCAAGTACCACTTCGGCAACTGTATGGGCACGAGCGAGCTGGCTGACAACGGTCGCTGGTTCAACCTTAATTACCTGGGGAGGGGCTGATATGGATTACGCAGAAAAGAAAGTGTTTGAGGGCAATGCCCGGTGCCAGTCCGAATCACGATTGAATGGGAGCAGAAATAAAATGTACTGCGGAGTATTCGGAAAAGCCGGCACCATCTACTTCAACCCATTGAATGTCGTGTACGTCAAACGCCAGGGTGTGTTGTTTGCGCCCGGCATCTTCGACTGGTGGGAAGACGGGGAGTACGAGAAGTTCTGTGATTGGGTCAAGCAAAACGAGGAGGCCGTATGAAATACGCCTGCCCGTGCTGTGGGTCCGTGGATTTGCGAGTCGTCATCGAAGTTTGGGCTGACCTGTGTCAAAGCCCGGATAACATCGAGACGGAGATCAATGACGGTGACCATGCCTGGGATCACGATTCGACGATGCAGTGCAAAACCTGCGGCGATACCGAATCCGCGTTCAGGTTTCAACTTGAGGAGGATTAGATCATGGGTTGGCTTTTTGGATGGGACACACGCAAGCAATTAATCGACCACCTTGTCAACGGCAACGGCGTCAAGACCCTGGCCCACTGCTTCAAGGGCAACGACATGTGGGCTGTGCAGGAGTACCAGCGCGAGGGTGGGCCGCTGATCCGGTTCATCTGCCTGTACATGCTGCGTGGCCGTAGCGACCAGCGGGATGGCTGGGGCTACAAGGACGTGAGCGAAGACATGGGGCCGTATCAGACGAGCTGCCCGCTCTCCTACCTGGAGCTGGTGAAAGACTTCCCGCCGACGGGCTATGCCATTGAGTGGAGGCAGAAAGTGGTGGAGCGCCACGCCCTGGCCAGTCGGAAGCTGGAGCCCGGCCAGAGGATCAGGCTCTACAGCAAGGACTATACCGTGGAACGCGTGATCCCTCGCCGAGGGTACGCAATCAACGACGACGCCGGCTTTGCGTTCCGAATGAAATCTAGCCAAGTCAAGGATGTGGTGCTGGTATGAGCCTGCGTGCGACGGTAACCCAATGCCACAGGACGAAGCGGTGCACAAACCCAATCAGTGGGCACTCTTGGCCTGAAGTGGAGTTCGTTAATCGCTGGAGGGTGTCCGGGGTGTCGTCCGGACTCACGTTCAGTTCTGAGAAGCAAGCTCAAGATTACTCTGACTTTCTGAATCGATCACTGGAGGTAGCCTATGACCAAGCTGATGGCTGAAATGATCACCGGCGGGCTGACGCATACGAGCAAAATGCCCTGCCCCTCGTTCTCGCTGCCGGCCAGCGCCTGTAAGACCGGGGCCAAGCTGGCGGTCCAACCTGGCACAGTGTGCAGCAAATGCTACGCCATGAGGGGGAACTACGCCAGGTTTACCCATGTGAAATCGAAGCTGGCCCAGCGCCTGGAGTTGTTGGAGCACTGGCTGGAGGAGGGGCCGGCGGCCTGGATTATCGCTATGACGGAGTTGATCGAGCCCTAGGCGTACTTCCGGTGGCACGATTCGGGTGACGTTCAGGGCAAGAAGCACCTTGCCGCGCTGGTGGAGATCGCTCGGGCCTTGCCGCTGACGAAGTTCTGGCTGCCGACTCACGAGGTGTGGGTGGCGAGGGCTGCCAAGGGGGAGATGTGGCCGGAAAACCTGGTGGTGCGCCTTTCGGCGTCCAAGGTGGATGGTCCGGCCTCCCGTGTGGCGGACCTCACCTCCACGGTGTATCGGGACACCGCTCCGAACGGGGACGTGTGCCCGGCTCCGCAGCAGGGCAATCAGTGCGGCAGTTGCCGTAAATGCTGGGATCCGGAGGTGAAGAACATCGCCTACGCATTCCACTGAGATATTGACACTTCTTCACATAGTGTCTAATGTTGTACTTCCCACAATCAAGGAGTTAGAGAATGAAAAACGCAGTCTTGTTTGATTCTGGTTTGGCCGTGATCTCTGAGGCCAACGGTGACGTCACGTTCAAGATTGGCATCCGTGCCATCAGCGTGCCCGAGGCTGCCCTTGGGCACCTGTTCACGCTGAAAGAACCTGTGGCGGGAGTTGTTGTGACCAACACCTACACCGACTACAGTAACTACGATGTGGTTCGCACCCTGGCTGTTACGAGGGAAGACGACAGAATCAGTATCGACGTTGAAGGGGACGTGTGCCGTATTGGTCATGCCGAGTCTCTCGGTCTTCGTACTGCCCTGTTCGGCCAATACAGCTACGCTTCAGGGTTCCACATCGATCCACCTGCCCAGCCGAATGCGGTGGAGGTCGAGGAGGTGGAGCATGCTTGAGTACTGCAATGAGCGCCGGGAAGTGGCCGAGGGCGTGGCACTGGCCGGCTACATCGATCAGACCGAGTGCCTGCTGGCCTCTCCGCTTGGTGCGGCCTCATTTGCGAATGACATGCCGGACCCGGCCCAGGCGCTGGGCCAGCTGCTGTGCCAGGCCGTGACGCTCAAGGACGACAAGGCTCTGGGCGAGGCCGTGAGGGCCAGCGTCAAGCTCTGGATCAAGGCCCATGCCGAATGGTGTGTGAGCATGTCCGGACCCAAGGACTGCGACTACGAGGCTGCCGACCACATCTTGGGGAGGGTGCCGGCATGACCCGTACAGTCTGGTTCATTCTCGGGTCGATTTACGGATTGGTCGTGGGGGTTTTCTACGCGAGTCCGATTGACCCGGCACCCTCCGTCCACTGCCGGCCGGGCCCCGGTGAGTTATCCCATCAGGACGAGAATGGGCGGTGCACCATCACCCGCAAGGGGCGGCTTGTTACGAGGTATCAGACATGAGAGTCGTGGACTTAGCTACGATCAACATCGAGGAGAACCTGCTGGGGAACCTGATCGCGACGTTTCCAGGTGGGCTACTCCCGTCCGATGGGGAGGTTGTGGGTGGTGCGCTTGACCTTGCCGGGCAGTACATCAACCAAATCCTGTACATGAGAGGTGAGGCAGCAATCTCCGGGGCCATGCGTTGGCCCCGGAGCCAGGAGGCGCGCATCGACCTGACAGGAGGGTTGAGGTTCGCCTGAATTTCGTTGGAGTTTCGTTGGAGGATTAGAGATGCAACCCACATACGTGGTATCGAGCAATATCGACGCGGTTGGTTACCAGCATGGTGAACTGGTGGTTCGGTTCCGCTCCGGCGTTTCCTATGCCTATGCAGGTGTTAACCGCAGCGTCTTCCTGGCGCTGACCAATGCTGAAAGCGTCGGCCAGTTTTTCCACAGGTTTGTGCGGAGCAAGTACGGGTACCGGAAGCTAGATTACGACCCGTTCTTGAAGCGCGCAGCCTGACAATTTCGACGTTCGTCGACATGCAGTGGAGACTGGTGCGACTCCACTGCAATTTCAGCACCACGGAGATTGCTATGAAGTTCTTGATCGTTGCACCACTGGCTATCATGTTCGCCATCCCTGCCCACGCCGAAATCTGCGACCCCAACGAGGACGGATTCGTCGACAAGGTTGACCTTTCCATCATCAGCCGTGCCAGGGGTCAGACCCCGCTGCCGCTGGATCCGCGTGATTCCAACATCGACGGGCTTATCACTCCCGCCGACGTCAAGGTCTGCATCCAGCTGTGCACCCTGCCGAACTGCGCTACGCAGTAGCCGCCAACTCGTGCATACTGCCTCGGCGGTGTGCACGATTCAAAGGAGATTAGAGATGAAACAAGTTATCGAGGGTAAGGTTTACAACACTGCCACTGCGGAATGTGTCGCCAGTGCAGAGTCGAGTGGAAGTCGACGGGATTTCAGCTACTGGGAGGAGAGCCTGTATCGCACCAAGAAGGGAGCGTGGTTCACGGCCGGTTCCGGTGGGCCGCAGTCCAAGTTTTCAAGGGGCGCCGGGAGTAACTCCTGGACCGGGGGCGATGGCATGGAGGTCCTCACGGAGTCCGAGGCGTTGGCTTGGTGCGAGCGGAACGGCATCGATGCTGACATCATCACAGGTCACTTCAAAGTCGAGGAGGCGTGATGCGCACGTATTCACCTCGACCACTGGAGGATTACAAGAGCCAGGGCGAGACCCTGGTGTACCGGCCGGCCGAAACCTTGGAAGCGTGGAACCTGATCTGGCTGTCCATTCCGCTGATGGATCGGCTTCTCGATCCCAACCACGACTTCACCGCACTGGCCGCGGAGCTGAACTTCAAGCAGGTGGGGTACATGCAGGCCATGTCCCGCTTCACCTGTGACGACCAGGAGACGCTGGTGGCCGACCTGATGGGTCCGTCACCCTTGAAATTCGTGCAGGATCTTCAGGACCTGATCAACCTGCCCGGCCTGAACTTCTGGGCCGAAATGGGCGGGCAGACCTGGGTCGACACCATGGTGGCCAGGGCCTACCTGTCGGCAGGGTTGGCTGATGTCCACGAGGCCGCCGCGAAGTCAGCCAACGTAATCGTGGCGGACTTCGCGGCGCGGCGAAGAGCGTGAGGAGGCAACATGACGCACATGGAAATGATAAAGAAGCAGCATCTGGCCATCCGGCTGTACGACGAGGTCGTGCAGGCCCTTCGGAGGCGGCTCCCGGACGACTTCCACTTGACCGACGAGGATCGAGGGGCGCTGATAAAGCTTGCGCAGGCTGAGCAGCTCGTCAGGGAAGTGGAGCGAGCATGAGCCTGTCCTGTTCCTGTGGTGACTACGACGGCGCGGACTGGTGGTTTCACGTACCCCAGGACGAGGCACCGCTGGGTACGAAACGCAGTCGCAAGTGCTGTTCGTGCGGGTCGAGGATCGCCGTCGGCCAAGTGTCGAGGAAAGTGCGCAGGTCCCGTCCGCCGACTGAGTTCGAGTACACCCGAGGCATCGCAGACGAGGAGGTGCCACTGGCTGACTGGTACCTCTGCGGGACGTGCGGGGACTTGGCTGATTCCATTGACGAACTGGGATTCTGTTACTCCCTCGGAGACGAAAGTCTTCAGCAGCAGATTCGGGATTACAGGGGCATAGGCGAATGAGTTCAACGGGGCACCCCAACCCTAACCGAAAGGAGAGGGCTGGTGCAGGGATGCTCGGGTGCCCCACCCAACATTGGAGAGGGAGATGGCGTTGATGAATGCGGAAAAGAAGGTGATGGTTCGGCTGAACCTGAACGAGTCGGGATTCCTTTGCAACCTCATGATGGAGAAGATAGCCGGCAGAGACGTGCCGCAGTGGGCAGTTGATTTATATGAGAGGTTGGCTAGTGCCAACGATAGGTTGATGAGGGAGCTGAAACGGCCCAAGCGGGGTGGGTCATGATCGCCCACGTAATCTGCTGCAACGACAGCGTCGAGTTTGTAGTGCTGGGCGAGGAGGGTGTGGCGTACGAGAAACTTGAAGACCTGCAGGCCGACTACTACGAACGGAACAAGACCTCATTCGGGACCTGGAGGGACTACCAGCTGCGGTGCTACTGGCACATTCACACGGTTGACTGCTATGACGCCAATTGACCTGGTGTATCAGCACCACCCGCTGCCGTTCAAGTTGTACCCGTTCCAGGTCGAAACCGCCAACGAACTGGGACCCAAGGACCGGGGTGGGTACTATCTGGACGTGGGCGCCGGCAAGACCGCCACGTCTACGGCCACGGCCCTCTACAAGAAGCTGAAGGACGGACGGGTGACGCTGGTGGTCATGCCCCCGATCCTGATCCTGATGTGGAGCCGGTGGCTATCCCAAATCCCAGGCATCACACAACTTGTCTACCGAGGCAGTCCGGCCAAGCGCGCCGGGTTGCGGCTCGACAACGTGGACTTCATCCTCATGTCGATGCAAATATTCAAGAAGGACTACGACCACATCACCAACGCGCTGCGGAAGCGCAAGAAAACCTTGATCGTGGACGAGGCAACCAGCATCAAGAACCCGGCATCGGACAACCACCGGGCCGTGTTCCACATGGTTGATACATGGGAGGCGTTCCTGATGCTGCTCACTGGCACACCTTTGAGCACGCCGGCAGACGCCTACGCCTACATCAAGCTGGTGGCACCAGGCACCTACCGAAACTTGCGCCACTTCGAGAACGTCCACGTGGCGGAGTACGACTTCTTTGGCAAGGTGTCTGCCTGGCAGAACCTAGAACTGCTGAACGCGAACATGAAAATCAACTCGGTTCGGATTCTGCGGGAGGACGTGCTAAAGGACCTGCCACAGATGACCTTCACGCCGCTGTACTACCCGCTGGCTCCGAAGCACAAGGCCCTCTACACCAAGCTGGCCAACGAGGAGCTGCTCGAACTGGAGGCGGGAGGGAAGCTGGACGCCACCACGGCCTCGGCCTTGTTCCATGCCTTGGGCCAGATTGTATGCAACTGGGACACCTTCGGCGAAGATGAGAGCCTGATCTCTGCAATCTACGAGATGATCGAGGAAATTATGGAGGAACTTGGCGATAAAAAGCTGGTTGTGGTTGCCAAGTACAAGCTGACCAATCGCCAGATACTGTCCCGCATGGCCAAGTATGGGGCCGTGGGCGTGTTCGGGGATCTGACCGTACCCCAGCAAAACCGGAACATCGACCGCTTCATCAACGACCCGACATGCCGGCTGCTGACGATGCAGCCGACCAGCGGTGGCTTCGGGGTGGACGGGCTTCAGCATGTCTGCCACGACATGATCTTCATCGAGATGCCGGACACCCCGCCGCAGCTGACTCAGGTCGTGGCCCGGCTCCAGCGTGGAGGCCAGCACAACCCCGTGAACGCTCGCCTGGCCGTGGCCGAGGGCACCCTGCAGGTGCGCCAGTTCGAGCGCCTGATGGATAAGGATGCGCTGGTGAACCGGGTCACCCGGTCGTTCCAGGACTTGCGCGACGCCGTATTCGGCGGCAGTTGACCCCACAGGGGGCGCGAGTACAATCTTGACGCTTCGGAGTTTAGAAACCAATAGGGAATTAGATGGCAGCCTACCTCAACGAAGAACAAAATCTTGCTGAGCTGATCTCCCAGATCCCGGCCCCCGAGCGGGCCGCGTTCTCAGCCATGAAGTCCAATCGAATTGAGGCGGCGTTCAACGGGCGCTACCTCGTGTTGTTCAAGCCCACCGGGCTGAATCGGGATCGATCCCACCGCGCCCCCGAGGTCCTGAGCTACGCCAAGTTTTCGGCCTTTTACTGCGATGACATAGGTGGGGCTGATGTCCAGGTATTCGACTCCATGACCAACGAGAGCATGACCGTCGGCCACGTGCCCAGGCGGCTCTTTGACTACGACGTGTTCGTCCACATCCCGCCGGTATTCCGCTTGAGGTGGGATGCGAGAGACACGGACGACGGTATCTATCGCTCCTTGGTGTTCCCGGTGGGTGTCTTCACCAAGAACCGGTCCAACTTCTATTCGGCGGGAGTGACCTACGCCGAAACCCCGAACCGGTTCAAAGAGCTTTACCCGAACAGCAAAATCGACCTTCGCAACCCTTGAGGTTGTCATGGCAAATCACTGGTACTTCTATCATCAGAAGGACGGCGAGGATGCGTGGCTAGTCGGTCACGCATCGGATCGCGCCAAGATCGTCGAGGAGCGTCAGCCCCGCTACACCACCGTCCTCGACGTGGACACCAATTTCAACGGGGACATGGACCGCGAGACTCAGCTCAAGGCCCACTACCGCGGCGACCTGTACATCGACATCGACGTCAGCAAGGAAATGGGCGGGATCGAGACCGCCATCAAGCAGGTGAACACCCTGCTCGACAAGTACGAAGCGATCGGCGTGAAGCTGCAGTCCCTGCGCATCTTCTGCTCGGGGTCCAAGGGCTTCCACGTTGAGATCCCGAGGGCAACCTTCCTGGCCAAGGAATCCAAGGCCGGCTACCCGAAGCTCCCGCTGATCTACAAGGAGATGGTGCACCGGCCTGAGCTGTACGTGGACGGCATTGATCCTCGCGTCTACAGCGCCCAGCGCGGGCGGATGTGGCGGACCACCAATGTCCAACGCGAGAACGGCCGGTACAAGGTTCAGGTCACGCTTGATGAGTGCCGAGGCCTCACCCCGGAAATCTACGACCAGCTGGTCTCAGGCCCGAGACACACCCCCACCACGGCACTGCCAGAGTACTGCTCGGACCTGGCCGTGGCCTTTGCGACGGCCCAGGACGACGTCGAGAAGCGATTGAAGTCGGTCCTCAAATCGAAACTGGACCCGGCCCAGGTGGCAAGGTGGGCCAAGAAGCCGCCGGCAGAGTTGCAGCGCCTGATGAGCGGCCAAGGCATCAAGGAGGGTGCGGGGTTCCATCCCATCGCCATTCAAGTGGCCCTGGCCGCCACCTCGTTCAAGTGGTCGGTCGATGAAATGCTCGAGCGCTGCGAAGGGCTGATCGAGAACCACGTCGGGGACGGGAATCGGTACGACACACCCCGTAAGCGTCAGCGTGAGCTGGTTCGCATGTGGTACTACTATGAGGGTGGGTCCGGCACGTATTACGAGTTCGCACTGGCGCCGATTCGCACCCTGATCGAGGTTCAGCCCGCTTCCGAATCCAGCGACCCGGAGGAAGGGCCTGACGGCGAGACAGAGGACGAAGAGGAACTGCTCGACCACGTCCTCACATCCGGCGTGAAGATTCGTCGGTGGGGCTTGTTCAAGACTGTGGACAGCAACACGATCCGTGCAAGCGCGATCGGGTTTGACAACGTGACCCAGATGATCGATACCGATAACGACGAGGTGCTCGGCTACCAGTCTGACATGTTCCTGGACGGGAAGCTCGTGGGGTCGAAGTTGCTGCCCATGAGTCTGTTCACATCCAGGCAGAGCTTCCAATCGTTTGCCCTCGCCAACGGTGGTGCATCGGTGCAGCTGACGGATGCCCAGGTGGTGGGTATGGCAGAGATTTTCAGGAATAGGGCAATGAAACTCGGCAAGACAGTCCACATGGTGGGCAGGGAAGGACTTGACTACTTGAGGCAACTCGATGGGAGCGTCCATGCCGTCTATGTCTCCCACGAGGAGGCATTCGTCAACACAAACGGTGGCCCGGCCAAGGAGTACAAGTTGAAACTCGCCGGCCGCGAGTCAATCCCACTCAGATCCAACTTGCTGCATGCCCCGAAGTTGTCGGGGACTGAGGAGGAGCGACAGTTCCTGAAGAAGTTGCTGAAGGTCAACAAAAGGGAGAGCGTCGCCAAGATGCTGGGCTGGTTCAGTGCCGCGTTCTACAGCCAGGCCATCCGCCTCAAGCGCAGCCAGTTCCCGCTGCTCCACGTGTACGGCACGGCCGGTGCCGGCAAGACGAAGACGGCCGAGCTGATGGTGCACATGCACTACTATCGGAACGATGTTGAAATCGCCATGGCCACGATGCTGACGCCATTCGCCATGAAGTCGCGGCTGGCCTCGTCATCCTCCATCCCGATCATATGGGATGAGGTGAAGTTCCACGAGATGGCCCCAAACGTGAAGCACAACATCACCCAGTACCTGCGCAACAACTACGTGGCGGCCAAGTCAGAGGCCGGCACCGTGCGCAAGGACTCGGGCCAGTCCCACATAGACTTGAGGGGCTATGTGAACGGGGCTCCGCTGGTGTTCATCGGCGAGACGATGGAAACGGAGACCGCCATCGCCGAGCGCTACGTGGCCGTGGCCTTGACGAAGCAGGACCGGGTCGGCAAGCAGCGAGACTTCGACGACGTCTTCGCCAATCGTGACCTCATGGGCCACATCGGCAAGTCCCTGGTGGCTGATGCCCTGGTCGTGAACCTGGACGAGATGGCGTCCACCATTGCCGGGCACGAGGCCGTGGTTGCCCAGTGCGTTCCAGGCGAGTCCTCCGACGAATCCCGGCGAGTATTCAACTACGCCGTGACGCTGTACGGGCTGGATCGACTTGACGCAGTCATCAATCAGGTATTTCCGGGTGAGTTCACGGAAGCGTTCATAGGCTTGAGAGATGCCATGATCGCGTCGGTCACCGGCGACCTGCCGCGGAACATGAGCGAGTCCAGCAAGGTTCTGGATGCCATCGCGTTCCTGACCAAGTCTGAGACGGAGGATCAGTTCCGCCTGATCTACGGTACGGATTACACGGTGGAGGGCAACACGGTGGACTTGAAGCTGCAGAACGCATTCAACAAGTACCTGCGGCACAGCAAGTCCATAGGCATGGCGCCCTTGTTCCCTGACTACGGGAGGTTCGTGGCGGCCATGCGCAAGTACCCGGCAACCGTGGACACGTTGTGCCATGACAACGAATCCCTGAAGGACTCCGCAAGGGTGGACGTGTACAGGTTCAGCGCGGCCATCCTCGAGAAGGAGGGTGTGGATGTGTTTCGAAACTAGGAGGCTGAAATGAAGAAATAGTTTGACACTTTTTCACTTCGTATCTAATATGACAGCTCGTTCATACGAGCGACCCGAAACTGACAAGGAGTACGAAAATGGCACTGCGCAACGCTGAATCCCCTGAGACCACCAATACCGCCAATACCGCCAATACCGCCACCGCTGATCGTCCCGACGACAACGTCAAGAATTCCAACCCCGGCTCGGCCGTGGCCGCTGCCGCCAAGACCGCCATCGGTGCTGCCATGAAGTTCAAGGCTGCCCTGGAAGGGTTCGAGAACGTCATCGACCCCGTCGGCATGGAGTTCGGCGTCTTCCCGAAGATCACCGTTTCCCTCGGTGGCTTCATGGAAGACGGCAAGAAGCTGGGTGACGACGTCACCATCAAGCTCCTGAGCTGGAACCGCCGCTGGCTGGCCAGCCCTGGCTCTGATGACAAGGAGGCTGGCAAGTTCGTGAAGTACAGCAATGATGGCGTCACCATCGCGTCGGACGGCTCTCCGCTGGCGGACTATGTCCAGCACCTGAAGGACGTCGAGGGCTACAAGGAAGCCTCCATCAAGGAGTACTTCGCCATCTGGGGTTTCCTGACCTTCGCTGAAGGCAAGGAAATCAGCCCCGCTGACCAGCGCATGGTCGAGCTGCAGTGCAGCCCGCAGACCGTGGGCCAGTTCAAGCGCCACCAGATCGAGCACGGCATGAAGGTCAGCCAGGGCTTGGTGCCCGAGTCCGACATCCTGAAGTGCCACGCCAACACCCGGAAGATCAACAACAAGGACTTCGGTTTCGCGTCCTTCACCGCCGGCTAATCAGGTTCCCTCCCGCCGGCTGCAATGCCGGCCTTTACGGCTCCGCCTCGGCGGAGTCCTTTTTCGGCCAGGTTCTCAGAGCCTGTCAGATAAAGGATAGAGGAGACAGAAATTGCACGACGTGATCCGCCCCGTTCGGAAATTGATGGAAGCCGGGGATCAGGCCTACCCCGACCCGAAGACCGCTGAGCTGTACCAGAACCTGATCGCGGAGGAAGTCGCCGAGTTTGTCCGGGCCGAGGGTGAGGAGGAGGAGTTCGACGCCTGCCTCGACATGATCTGGGTGATCACCGGCTACATGCTGGCCAGGGGATGGCTGATCAAGTCAGGATGGGGTGAGGTGGTCCGCAGCAACTTGAGCAAGATCGACCCCGAGGCCGGCAAGTGTATCAAGCGCGAGGACGGCAAGGTGCTGAAGCCTGCCTCCTACTCCCCTCCCAACCTGGACCCGTTCCTGAAATGATGCGATTCGCCGTACTGGACACTGAGACCACCGGGTTCGGACCTAAATCCGGAGTCTGTGAGATTGCCTTCTTGGAGTTCGATCCGTCGAGCCTGGACGTTGTCCGCCGAGGCTACAGCTTGGTCGATCCGGAAACGCCCATTTCGCCCGGCGCCTCCGGCGTGCACGGGATCACGGACGATGACGTGGTCGACTCGCCAACCTTGAAAGAATATTTCGACATCGTCGAGGGTCGACCCTTCGACGGTGGAGAGATGGTCATCGTCGCCCACAAGGCTGACTATGACATGCAGTACGTCGGGCCACACATCAACAACCTGGCTGGCACAATCTGCACCTTGAAGTGCGCCCGCAGAATCTACCCTGACGCGGACGACCACAAGCTGCAGACGTTGCGCTACGCCTTGAAGTTGAATGTGGAGGCTGCAGACGCGCACTCCGCGGCCGGAGACGTCGAGGTCTGCTTCGCCCTGCTCAAGCGATTGATGCAGGACAGCGGCCTTGGCCTTGAAGGTCTGATTGAAATGTCGAAATTGCCTGGCATCCTCAAGATGCCGTTCGGCAAGCATAAGGGAGTCCGGTTGGCTGATCTGCCCGCGGATTATGTTCACTGGCTCCTGAACAAAGCGGAGATCAAAGACGATCTCCGCGCAGCTGTCGTAGCAACCTGTACTTAACCTAGATATTGGAGAAATACATGAAGATCGAGCAAATCGTCACCACGTCTGACAACAAGAAATTCAAGGGTGACGACGCCGTCGCCCGCGCCCAGGCCCATGAAGCCGGCTTGAAGGTCGGCCCCCTGGTCAATGCTTGGCTGGACAAGATCGGTGCCACCAGCGGCAAGCACGGCCGCCGCAAGGTCAGTTCCGCCTTGATCGCCCGCTGGGAAGCCGACCGCGACAGCGGCGTGCTGGCCGAGCTGGAGGCCGAGCTGGAGGCCGAGTCCGCCGAGGTAACCCCGGAGCCCGAGGCTGTCGAGGCCGTCGCCTAAGCTGGCCTGCTCAGCGTGAATGGACAGGCCAGCACCTCGGTGCTGGCCTTTCTCATGGAGGTGTGAATGAAGACCAGAACGGCACTTGAATCCATGGTGCAGTGGTCAATCAAGCGGCTGGGTACTCCCGGCCTTCAAACAAGCCTACCCCGGCGGATGGTTGCCAAGCCTTCTGTCGAGATCCCTGAGTCCATTGCGGACAAGCGGATCAGAAGCCTCGTAGCGAGTGTTCGCTACCCCATTTCGGCTTACCGCGACACGGATGCCAACCATCTTTGGCAGGCATACGAATCAACCATTGAGAAGTTCTCCAACGTGCGCCAGCTTGACAGCTGGACCGGCAACGTCGGCTTGTACCTGTGCGAGCAACTCAAGGTGCCGGAGAAGACCGCCAGCTACCTGTTCGGAGAGGGCGATGGCACCACAGGCGAGCAGCTTGAAATCCTGGCTGTGATGGTGGCCAGAATCGCCAACGAGTTGTTTGGCTGCCCCTATTCCACCGAGCCGGGAAGTTTCGCCACCAAGATTGGCAAGAACCCAGCTTTCGGCGTTGTGAACGGGCACATCGTTTCTCGATTCCACGCCGATATCCCGGTCCAGCTGGCGAGGCCGATGTTGGCCATAGAGAATACCCCGGTCACCAAGATCGACGTGGGCGCCCCGGCCATCCTGAATTTGTACAACAGGGCGGAGCAGGTAGGTGACGAAGCAGTGGTTTATTTTCTTGACTCGGCAGTGTGGCTATCGCAACATCGAGCGTCCACACTGCACAAGCTCTTGTATGACTACGTCCAAATGCAACTCGCGCTGTCCACAGGTCGGGCTGACGAGGTTGCCAAGGTGGTCAAGGACAAGGTCAAGTACAAGAAGTCAGCGAAGATCCCGCTCACGCCCAGCGTGTACAGCCAAGGAAAGTACATCATCGACCATGCCGAGGAGCCCAAGTGGGCTCTTTATGCTTTGCTCGTCCCCCACATTATCTCCTCACAGGAGTACATGAAACAGTTCGCCAACCCCTACGACAAATCACGAGCCAGCACTAGGACGCTGGAGAAGATGCACCTATCACTGGATAAACTTTACGGAATTTTCCGCTGATCATGAAAACTGACAAAAAGAACAGAAAGAAGCTAATTGGACTTACCGGCAGGGCCAGATCAGGAAAGGACACGGCCGGCAAGCACCTTGTCATGGCCCACAACTTCCACCGGATGGCCTTTGCCGATCCGCTGAAGGACGCGATGGCAGCTACGTTCGGCGTAGCCGTGGAGGAGTTCCACTGCGACGCCTTGAAGGACGAAGTGGAGCCCCACTGGGGTCTGACACGCAGGGTGATGCTGCAGCAAGGGGCTGACGCACTGCGCGACATGTTCGGCCAGGACCTGTTCATCAAGCGCTGGCTGCATGGGTTCTTCCAGCTGCTGGGCCACGAGCATGTGGTCGTCACCGACGTCAGGTCCGACGCCGAGGCGCTGGCAATCAAGCAGCTTGGCGGGCGCATCGTCCAGGTGCAGCGCGACGGGGCTGGGCTGGCCGGCACGTCATCTCAGCACCACACCGAAAACGGTATCTCGGCCCACCTGGTGGATCTGGTCATACCCAACAACGGCGACAAGCAGGACGTTTACGCCTTGCTCGACGCCTATCTCAACGAGGAATCCGATGCTCCCTGATCCACTGGATGTAGCCTCCGAGCAGGAGATGCTGCGCACGGCCGCGGTCCTGGCCGATCAAAGGGCGAAGGCCGCGCCCGAGCAGGTTCCCAACGATGACGGCAGCTGGCCCACTGAAGATTGCGTGGACTGCGGCGAGCCCATCGGGGAGGCCCGCCTTGAGCTTGGCAAGGTGCGATGCATACTGTGCCAAGAGGCCAAGGAAAGCCGCCAGAAGCGAGGCATCAGGTGAGCGGCCTGCCCTATCGCTTCCCGAGTAGGTTCTGGTGCGTACGCATGGCCCAAGTCGCAGCAACCCTGCTGGCGCTGTGGGTAGGCTGGCTGGTTGTCGCCGCGATTTTCGCGGCACATACCGTGGTACGAATTCTCGTTGCCACCTTAGAGTTGAGTTTGAGAGTGATTGAGGAGAATTGGCATGAGAAGGATGGTCGTTGACGTCTCCAGCGTTTGCTGGACGAGTTTGATGGCGGGGAAGGACAACGAGTTTGGTCGGGATGTGGAGTTCGATGGCAAGACTGTGAGGGTCAATTCCGCAGCCTTCGGGTACGAGAACGCCATGTCCCACGTCATTGCCGCCATGGGTCAGGCGAATGTCAGGCCCCACCAGGTCATCCTGGTAGTCGAGGGCATGAACAGCAAGTCCCTGCGCAAGATGTTCATGCCCACCTACAAGGACACCCGTGAGACCCGCCCGCCGGAGTCCTACGAGGAGTTCGCCAAGCTTCGTGGCATGCTGTGCAACGCGCTGATGAGCGTTGGAGCTTCGTCAGTGACACAGGATGGGCTGGAGGCTGACGACGTCATCGCCTACCTGTCCACGAGCCTGGGTGGTGAGGTCTACATCCTGTCACGCGACGGGGATTTGCTCCAATTAGTCGGCGGCAATGTCCACCTAATCCGGGCCGGCGAGATCGACGTCAACACCTACGGCCCCTTCCCCACACGATTCGTCACCTTGCGTAAAGCCCTGGTTGGAAAGCCTGACGAGACGCCTGGTGCCTACAAGTTCGGGGAGAAGGCATTCCTCGATGTCTGCGCGGTGTTCGGGGAACAGGGGCTGGCCGCACTTGAGAGGCTGATCATCGAGAAGCGCATTCCTGAGCTGGCCGAGGATGTGACGGAGCTGAAGTGCTTGCAACGCATCATCGACTCTGAAGAGCAGGTCTACAAGAGCTACGACGTGGCCCGCCTGTACCCTGAGAAGGTCAACACGGGGCGCAAGCCCCTGGTCTGGGGGGTTGGTATGGTCAAGCCCCTTGCCGACGTCCAGGACGAACGCCTGAAGCCCTATGCGGGACGGACGAGGCTCGTCCACGCCGGCAACTATGACCAGGCCATGGCTTGGGCCGCGCCACTGATCCGGGCCTCGCCGTTTGTGACCTTGGACATTGAAACATCAACCCCGCCGGAGTCTGATGAGTGGCTGGCCGCCGCCAAGGGGCTTGACCCCATGGATGGCGCCGAGGATCTGGGCGTAGACGTATTCGGTAGCTTTCTCGTCGGCATGTCCCTGACATTCGGCGACAACCAGCAGTACACGTTGTACCTGACGCACAAGCATCGCGAGACGGCCGAGGTGAAGAATCTCACCTTGGCACAGATGCGGGCCGCAGCAGCCTTGATTCCGAAGTCGCTTCACACGGTGATCCAGAACGTGTCCTTCGAACTGCCCATCCTCTACATGGAGTGGGGCAGCGACTGGCACGATGACCCGGAGTGGCACGGTTTCCTTCCCAACTGCATCGACACCAAGATCATGTCGAGCTATGTGGACGAGAACAGGCCTTCCGGACTGAAGGAAAACTCGAAGCACTACCTCGGCTACGACCAGCAGACTTTCGAGGCTGTCACGCAGATCACCGGGATCAAGGGTAAGCTGCCGGCTGGTGGCAAGCTGGTCAATGAGGCCGAGTTCGAGCCTGGGCTGGTGCAGCAGACCCGCCGCTACAAGATGGACGAGCTGACCGCCGAGCACGTGTTCCATTATGGCTGCGATGACACTATCTGCACGGCGGCGTTGTACAACCACTACCGGACCGTCATGGAACTGGAGGGCGCTTGGGCCACGTTCATGGCTGTGGAGCAACTGCCGGCCTACCTGACCGCACTGGCCTACGTCCAAGGCGTTCCCATTTCCTTGCAGCGCATGAAGGAACTAGAACTTGAGGACAACGTCGCCTTCGACAAAGCATGGGCCGTGGTACGCCAGTTCCTGATGGACAAGGGTTGGGAGGGCACCGTCTGCCCTGAGTGGCTCAGCGAAACGGAGTACGCCGCCAGGGTGGCCGAGGCCATGACCGACCACGTAGTCTCCGCTCCTCCTGATGCGAAGTTCGACGAGGATGATCTGCCGGTCAAGTGCGTGTCCAGGCCTTCGCACATCAAGCTCGCGGCCATGCTCTACACCGGCACGTACCCGACTACGGCCGTGCGCAAGATCGAGCGGCTGGCCGACGCCCTCGACGAGCAGTTCCCGAACGAGCCGGCACTGGCTACGGCCGTGCGGGAGCAGGATGCCAAGGCTCTCACCGCCCTGGTCAAGTCTCGCTTTTCTGGTGAGCCGGTACTGGACATCGACTCACCGAAGAAGATGCAGCACCTGCTCTATGACGTGATTGGCATTCCACCCAGACTTGTCAACAAGACGACGGACACCGAGCGGGAGAAGAACAAGCCCCTGGCCGCGGCCGTGGCGAAGTGGAACAAGATCCTAAACGGCAGCGGTAGCGCCGGTGATATGTCCCCGGACGAACTCCAACTCCTCCGCAAGAAGGCAAAGACGGACGCCTTTGCCATGCGCTGGGCGCTGAAGTTTGACGCCACGCCGGAGCAGGCTGTGATCCTGAACGCACTTCAGGAGATGGCCACCATCTCGACGCGGCGTGGCCTGTATTACGGGCCGTACCGGTTCGTGCGCCACTGGAAGGACGGGCTGGTTCACGCCAATGCCAACCAGTGTGCGGCGGTGACCCGGCGTTACAGCTTTTCCAAGCCCAACTTTCAGCAGCTGCCCAAGAAGGGTGAGGGCATCAAGTTCCGGGAGATCGTGCTGCCGGCGTTCGCCGGTGGCCTGGTGGGCTCCATCGACTTCGTTGGACAGGAGCTGCGGCTGATGGCCGGGCAATCCGGCGACGCCAACATGATGGCTTGCTACGTGGGTGCGAAGAAGAAGGACATCCACTCCATCACCGCGGCCGGGGCCATGTCCAAGAAGTGGACCCGTGCGAAGCTCAAGGCTTACGAGGAAGCGTTCAGCGATGGCCTCGACAAGGCTGACGGCGACTACAGTTACGACCTGTTCCTGCGCCTGCGCCGGGCGGACGACAAAGCCACCGCCAAGGAAGCCGACGACCTTCGCAAGGACGCCAAGAATGTGAACTTCGCGGCCCAATTCGACGCCCAGGCCAAGAAGCTCTCGGAGATGCTGACCATCCCACTTGAGGATGCCCAGGCGTTCCTGGACGCAAAGTACGCCATGTTCCCTGCGGTCGAATCATGGAAGGACGACGTCCGGAGCGGCTTGATGAGCAAGGGCTACGTCACCACCATGCTTGGCGCTCGGCGACACCTTGCCCATGCCGTGATTGGCACGGACAAGTGGGAGGCTGAGCGTGCTGGCCGGCAGGGTCCCAACTTCAAGATTCAAGGCTCCGCCGGTGAGATGTCCAAGCTGGCCATGGCCCGTATCTGGAGGTCCGGCGTGTTCTGCCAAGAAGGCGTCAGGTTCTACTTCCCGGTCCATGACGAGCTGGTCTACAGCACGAAGCGCGAACTGTTTACCGAGGTGGCCCGCATGGTCCACGGCTGCATGACCGAATCCTACGCGGACCTGCCGGTGCCCATCTTGGGCGCCATCTCGGTTGGCCCCAACTTCGGCAAGCAGACCGAGTGCAATGATGCCTACCCCGGCGACACCTACGCCTTCGTGGCTGAGGATGTGCAACGGATCGTTGACCAGATTGGAGTGTGAGATGCCCAGCTTCAAACCCGACAAACCCAAGACTGCAGACCGAGGGAAGGCGGCTGAGGCTGACGTCCAGAAAGTCCTGGACAGCTACTCGGCCGCCGACGCCCAGTTCGACTACCTGCGCCTGCCTGATGCTCGAGCAGCCATGGGACGCATGAAGGCCATGCCTGCCGACTTCGAGTTCTACAAGCCCGGCGTGCACGGCCTCATCGAGGTCAAGGAGACGGAACACGACTCCCGCCTTGCCCGTAGCAAGGTGACCCAGCTGCCTATGCTGCGGAAACGCATGCTGGCCGGCGGGCGCTGCTTTGTCGTGGTGTTCCACAGCGTCGCCGGGAGGTGGCGCAGAGTGGACGCCGCACACCTTGACCCCGGAGCTTCCTCGTGGGATCTGAGCGGGTACCCCACTCACCCGAGTGCGGCTGAAGCGCTTTACGGAGCCATCTGATCATGGCCGAAGAAGAAGAAGTCCATTGCGGGTACTGCGGGAAGTTCAAGCCCGTCAGCGAGATGCGCTGGGTTGAAACGGGCCGGGGCTCTACCCGGAGGAAGAAGCGCAAGTGTGTCGACTGCATCGCCGGTGGCAAGGCCCCGGCGGCGGAGCGCGACAAGGCCGGGAAAGCCTACGCCGCCGAGGTGCGGTCGAAGCGATCCCGGATGTTGAAGTCCTACACCGAAGCAAAGAAGAAAGGCGAACTGTGAATCCCCAAGTTGTGATGAAACCCAAGTTCCTCGTGTGGGCCATGGCCGTGGCCTTGAACTACGCCTGCCCGCCCGTCCTGGTCGCTGTGAAGGACGGCAATCGAGTTGTTGTCAGGAGCTATCAGGTATGAAACCGATGCTTGCCAGTGATTTCGACGAGAAGAAGCTGCGCTTCCCCTTGATGGCCCAGCCTAAGATTGATGGCGTGCGCGGCCTGAACTTGACCGGTGCACTCACCGGCCGCAGCTTGAAGGCCCATGCCAACGTCTACACCACCGGGTTCTTCAGCAAGGATGAGTACCTCGGCCTGGACGGCGAAATGGCCGCGGGTGCCATCACCGACCAGGAATTGTGCCGCAACACCACCAGCGCACTGAACTCCATCAAGGGTGAACCTTACGTCCACTGGTATGCGTTTGACTTACTGCTGCCAGCCACCCTCGACATGCCCTACCAGGCCCGATATACGGCCTTGCAGGCTCACATGGACCTCATGCACAGCACCGGGCGTTGCAACCGGGTCACAGTCGTGCCGTCGCACCATTGCAGGAACCTGGAAGACCTGCTGCAACTCGAGTCCGCATGGCTTGATCAGGGCTACGAGGGTGCCATCATTCGCGACCCGATGGGGGCCTACAAACAGGGGCGCAGCACTGTAAAGGAGGGTGGGCTGCTCCGCATTAAGCGCTTCATGGAGGAAGACGCGTTGGTGCTGTCCGTCGTCGAAGGGCAGGTCAACGGCAATGAGGCCAAGACCAACGAACTGGGCCGCACCGAGCGCTCCAGCCACCAGGAAAACATGACCCCGAACGGCATGGTCGGCACACTGATCTGCCGGGTGTTGAAGGACGTGCCAGATGCACGCACAGGCGCAATACTCTTGAGTGCCGGCCAGGAGATCACTGTCAGCGCCGGCAGCATGCCCCACAACGACCGCGTCAGGTTCTTCGAGGACCCGAGCCTGATCCTCAACAAGACAGTCTCGTTCAAGTTCTTCCCAAAGGGCATCAAGGACAAGCCTCGGTTCCCTACCTACCAATCTGTCCGCATGGAGTCCGACAAATGAGACTGACCGCAAAACACAAATCCGACTTCGTCAAAGCCGTAATGTCGAGCGTGCCAACTCCGGCGACCAAGGCCCGCGCCGATGCCATCTCGGACTTCACCAAGGTCCTGGAGCGCAGGCTGCCTCCCAGCATCTTGAAGCTGTCCAAGCAGTACCCCAACGTGTTCAGGCGGGTGTCCGGCTACTGTCCTGAACTGGGCGAGCACGTCTACCACATCAGCATGGACCCGACGGCGCCGCTGCCCGAGGCTAAGGGTGCCGACACGGTGATGATGAATTACCGGAAGGAGCTAGAAAACCTGCGAAACCTTCGAGTGAGGTTGAGGGACCTGACGGTGGCGTGTACCACACTTGCTCAGCTCTCAGCTGCGCTTCCTGAGCTGACTGCGTACATGCCGAAAGACGTGGCCAAGGAGCCCAAGCTGAAGAACCTGCCGGTGGCCGCCGGCGGGGTCGTGGCTGATCTGCTCAAAGCGGGGCTTCCCGTTGGAGGTAAGCATGGCTGACGGTATCGACTTCTGCCCCATCACCGGCCTCGTCATCGCCACGGCCGACTATCACGTGCTCTTCAATTTCGGGCACGGTGAAGAGTGGATCCGCCGGGACTACATCAGGGAGGACACCATGTTCCCCGGAGACATCAAGACTTGGCACATCAGGTCTTTTGCACTTGCTTCTTAATCCATCAACGCTGAGCCAAATGCACACTATATTCAAAGACTTCCAATTTGAGGCTGCACACGTACTACCCAATGTTCCGGCAGGGCATAAGTGCGGCAGGCTGCACGGCCACTCGTTCAAGTTTCAGGTGGCATTGTCTGGTACTCCTGACCCTGTCACAGGTTGGATCGAGGACTTCGGAGACGTCAAAGCCAAAGTCCTGCCGACGTACAACAGACTTGACCACCACTTCCTGAACGATATCCCGGGACTTGAAAACCCAACCAGCGAGAACCTGGCGTCCTGGCTGTGGGAGGAGCTGAAGCCATCGCTGCCAACGCTTGTGAGTGTGACAGTGTGGGAAACCTGCACTTGTGGTGCCACGTTTGACGGTAATCTCAGTGTTTAAGGTGAACGAGGTCTTCTACTCACTCCACGGTGAAGGCGCTTATGCAGGTACACCATCTGTGTTCTGTAGATTCTCTGGCTGCAACATGTGGTCTGGACTGCCAGGTGACAAAGCATCGTCCGCTTGCCCGTTTTGTGACACCGACTTTGTCGGAGGGGTCAAGGTTGACGAGGACGAGCTGTTCGGCAAGATTACGGCAGCTTGGCCTGCCGGCAAGGTCGGTGCTCGTGTCGTGTTCACTGGCGGGGAGCCGACGCTACAACTGACTGACAGCCTGGTGGCTAGGTTAAAGCGTGCCAATTTCAATGTGGCAATCGAGACCAACGGTTACAGGAAGCTGGAACTTACTCAACCATGCTGGGTAACTGTGAGTCCAAAGAGGGCTGACATACTGGTGCGTAAAGGCGCGGAACTGAAGCTTCTGTACCCTCACCTAACCCTTACCCCTGATCAATTTGCTGATTTGGACTTCAGGCACTTCTACCTGCAGCCAATAGCTGGGCCGGACTACGCGTCCAACTTGGCCGCGGCGGCGACTTACTGCCTTGAGAACCCCCAGTGGAGACTCAGCCTTCAAACGCACAAAATCATAGGACTGCGATGATTCACTACCATGGAACACCTGTAGGGGGCAAAGTGCCTGAACGGGCACACTTTCTGCAGGGGCGCCACGCACTCATATCCTATGCTCACAAGATAGACATAGGTTTGGCAGCGGACGTGTGCCAATCGTTCGTACTTGATAACGGTGCGTTCACAACCTGGAAACAGGGCAAGACGTTTGACCTTGACGGCTACTTCTCGTGGGTCAGCCAGTGGAGCAAGCATCCGGGACTGGACTGGGCGCTCATTCCTGATGCGATAGGCGAGGGGTCGGATGACAACGATCGACTGCTTGAGCAGTGGCCGAGTGAACTGCCTGGAGTACCCGTGTGGCACATGGACGAACCACCGGAGAGGCTGCGAAGGCTCAGTCAGCAGTTCAGGACCGTGGCGCTAGGCTCAGCAGGAAAGTGGGATCGACCGGGTAGCAGTGACTGGTGGGTACGAATGGCTGAGGTACTAGACGACGTCTGTGACGAGCATGGTCGCCCACCTTGCCGGCTACACGGGCTGAGGATGCTGGCTCCCAAGGTCTTCTCGTTCCTGCCCCTATCGTCGGCGGACAGTACAAACGCCAGCGTCAATGCCGGCAGCTTGGGTAGATTCGGCATGTACGTGCCGCCGTCAAGGTGGCAGCGTGCCGAAGTGATTGCCGAGCGCATCGAGTCTTACAACTCCGCCCCGAGATGGGATGGAACGGCTCAACGCAACATGGACTCCTGTGTAGATGAATTGTCATTCCTTGACACTCCAGATAATACGGGCCAATATTAAATCTCGATTAGGAGTACCTAGATGATTATTCTCAATGACGTCCACCTCGGTGCAAAACGCCAGGGCGGCACCACTCCCCAGACCCAGCAGCAGCTTCGAGACTACCTGCAGGACGAGTTCAGGGGCTTCATGAGCAACCACCGGTCTGATCACGTGATCATTGCCGGCGACCTGTTCGACAACTTCGACGTGGATCCGCGGGATCTGCTGAACTGCTTCGAAACTTTGTCGTGGTTCCTGGAAAGCCCGGAAGCAAAGATCACCCTGATTGCCGGAAATCACGATTGGTCGCCGAGGGGTGACAAGCTGTCTGGCTTCCACCTACTGGCAGGCGTCCTGCCCGCAGGACGTGGCACGGTCCAACTCATCGACCGGGGCCTTACCGGTATCGACGGCGGGGTGTGGGCCATCCCGCACATGCCCAACCAGGACCTGTTTGATATGGCGCTGGCAGAGGCCCTGGCCCTGGCCGGGTCCGAGGTCAAGCACCTGATCCTGCACGCCAACTACGACAACAAGTTCACCCTGCACTCCGACCACTCGCTGAACGTCAGCCGGGAGAAGGCCATGGCCTTTGCCGCGGCGGGCTGCACCTTGATCTTCGCGCACGAACACCAGGCCAAGAGCGATCTCGGCGGCATGGTCCGCGTGTTGGGCAATCAATGGCCGTCGTCGATTGCGGACTGCCTGCACAACGTGCACAAGTTTGCACACAGACTGTACGAGGGCGAACTGGTCCCAATCGAAACGTGGTCCCGCGAAGGTGCCCATGGCTTCTCCCAAGTGGGTTGGCGGGATCTGAACCCCGAGGCGGAGGCCGGCGAGGGTTTCATCAGGGTCACCGGTGAAGCGGCATCGGCCGAGGCCGAGGCCGTGGTCGAGGCCATTGCCAAGTACCGATCCAAGTCCAAAGTCCTCGTAGTGGGCAATGCCGTGCGGGTAGAAGGGATGGCAGACATGGATGCCATCAGCGAGGTCAGTGCCGAGTCCATCAAGGCTTTTGACGTGCTGGCCGCGCTGCTGAGTGAGTTGACCGAGAAAGAACAGGAAGTCGTGAGGAGCCTGCTGTGATCACATCACTGAAATTGACCAACTTCATGCGCCACGAGCGCCTTGACGTGACGTTCGGCCCTGGCCTTCAGGTCATCCGAGGAGCCAACGAGGGCGGCAAGTCCAGCCTGCTCATGGGCATGGCCTATGCCCTGTTCGGAGCCAAGGTGCTACGCACCACCTTCGCCGAGGCCGTGACGTGGGGCAGGCCGGAGTCCTCGCTCAAAGTCGTGCTTGATCTCGACGTGGGAGGCCGGCACCTCACCGTCTCTCGGTCCAAGGGCAGCGCCGAGGTCGTCGAGAACGGTCACCCCATCGTCACCGGCCAATCCGAGGTCTCCAACTACATGGCCGGGCTGGTAGGGGCGGACGCCCAGGCCGCGGCCAAGCTCATGCTCGCCAACCAGGGCAACCTGCGTGGATCCCTTGAGCAAGGTCCGAAGGCCACTGCTCAGATGATCGAGAGCCTTGCCGACTTCGAGTTGTTCGAGCGCCTGGTCGACGCGATGACCACCAAGCTGGTGCTGGGCAACACCGAGGCTGCCGAGACTGCACTGGCCGCGGCGACCGCACTGGACCAGTCCATGCCCAGTCCCGTGAGCCCGGATGTCGTAAAGATGCAGGCCGAGGCGGATCGGCTCTCAGCCTTGCGCGACGGGGCTGAGGCAGAGTCCTCCCGGCTCTACCAGGCGGTGATGAAGGCCGAGGATGTACGCAAGGCAGCGAGTGACCGCCTTACCGCCCTCGATGGCCTGCAGAAGCGGCTGGCTGAGGCCCGCCACGTTGGACAGGAACTGGACGCACAGGCGTACGCACTTGCAGAACAAAGCCAGTGCGACGTCACGCCCGAGGGCCTGGAGGCCCAGCGCGAGGCGATCGCCGCGGCCAAGAAGTGGGCCGAGGTACACGAGGCATTCACCAGGTTCTCTGCACTGACCTACCCCACCGTGTTCTGGGAGGGATCCTACGACGAGTTCGATAACGAGCGCAGGGCAGCTGCCGCGCTCGTCAAGGAGACCGAGTCCAATGCCGCCGAGATCAGCAGCGACATCAAGGTGCTGCGCGGCACCCTCGTCACATCGGCCTTCTGCGGGTACTGTGGGCAGGACTTCTCCATGCTGCCCAGCGTGGCGCAGAAGAACGCTGAAACCCAGGCCAGCATCGACAGGATGCTCTCCGCCCGCGCCAGCATTGACGTCGACCTCGTCGCAGCACGCAAGTACAGCGCCCACCTTGAGGACCTGGACCGCACGGCCGGCGACTTCAACGGCAAAGCTCTGGGCCTGAACGGGTTGATCAGCTTCGACAAAGGCTTCTGGCCTCCGCGGATTTCCTGGACCGGGCCGGAGCAGACCTCGGAGGCGCCCGACCTGCCGGCCCTGGCCGCACAACTGGCCGACATGGAGACAAGGCTGAAGGCTGCCGACGCGGCCAAGGCCAAGCTGGGCCTGATCGAGGTGCAGCTCGCCGCGCAAGCACTGAAGGTTCAAGGGCTGAAGTCCAGCCTTGTGGACTACACCGACGCCACGCCGGACCTGGTCGCGGCGGCGGAGGCGGCAAAAGCTGCCGCGCACGAGGCCTGGCACAACTCCTACCAGACCTTCTCCACGGCATCCATTGCCCACTCCGACATCGTTCGCCTGAAGGATCAGGCGGTGAAGGACTACGAAACTGCCGTGGAGGCCAAGGCCAAGGCTCAGGCCGACGCCGAGGCTGCCCTCCAGCACCTGGAGACCATGCGATTCAACAACGGGCTCATGAAGAAGGTGCGCCAGGCCCGGCCCATCATCGCCGACAAGCTCTGGAACACCGTGCTCACCGCGGTCAGCACCATGTTCACCCGGATGCGCGGCGAGACATCTGTCGTCACGAAAGACAACGGCGGGTTCAAGGTGAACGGGCAGGCCGTTGAGTCGTTGAGTGGCAGCACGCTTGACTTATTGGGCTTGGCCATCCGCACGGCCCTGATCAAGACCTTCATCCCACATTGTCCGTTCCTCGTGCTCGATGAGCCGGCCGCGGCCATGGACGTAGACCGCACCGCGGCCCTGCTTGGATTTGTGCACGCCACGGGATTCAGCCAGGTCATCCTGGTCACCCACGACTCGCTGGCTGAGTCCGTGGCCGACAACGTCGTTCAACTGTGAGGTGGTTATGAGAAACTTTGAGAGATTCAGACAGGAATTGCTGGACGAAATCGCCAAAAGCGAAGTCCTCAGCGCTGGCGTCAACGAAATCAGCGAGCACCCATTGGGGTTGGAGTGCTTGCACGTGGTGAGGTGCAACGGCATCGACCTACACGTTATGGTGGTCATCCGCGAGGAGAGGCTGGTCCATGCACAAGGTGATTGGGCTCGGCGCCACAAGGTGTACGTTGCCGAGACCGTAGCGGACTTGATCTTGGCTTCAAAAGGGGGAGCTGCATGACCTGCCACAACTGCGCCAACCAACTTGTATCGAGGAGCACTTCAACGTGACTACACCAGGTTACCACCTCATGCCTTGCCCGTTCTGCGGCGCTGGCGCTGAAGTTGTACACGCAAGCCACATTCGTTGCACGAACTTGCGCAACTGCGACTGCGAAACCAGACTTGGCCCCAGCGCCTGGAACCGCCGGTCAATCAATCCACACGGTGTGGATATGAAGCGGTATGGGGACAGCGTGGTGACTGCTCCTGCTGAACCAGTAGTTGAGCCCGTCGCCGAGCCCAGTGTCATGTACACCGGCTCCTACATGGACAACTACGAGCCGGTGAAGCCTGCCACGGCTGCGCCTAATCTCGGCAAGTGGGGCAAGTTCGTCCCCATCGCACAGGCCGTGGCCGGGATGTCGAAAGACCCGTCGACCAAGGTCGGCGCCCTGGCTTTGGACGAGGGCCGCAACATCGTAGCCACCGGGTACAACGGCTTCCCCCGTGGTGTGGAGGACGCCACCGAGAGGTACGAAGACCGCCCAACCAAGTACAAGCTGATCAGCCACGCCGAGCAGAACCTGGTAGCCCAAGCTGCCTACGGCGGCCGGTCACTGCGGGGGTGCACGGTGATCCTATCGGCGCTCTACCCTTGCTCGGCCTGTGCCAAGTCGCTCATCCAGGCCGGCGTCGTCCGCGTGATCTCGCCGAATCCGAACACAGATCCGAGGTGGGAAGAAGAAGCCAAGTGGGCAGAGTTGATGTTCAGCGAAGCTGGCGTTGAAGTTCTGCACTACTGACCGTCACATTTAACAAAAGGGACCAATATGAAGATCGTACAGCCCAGCTTTGAAATCCTGGACCACTCCAACCTCACAGCCACTATCGAGATTGGTGGCCGTACCTGCTACAAGAGCGAGGACAAGATTTGCGACGGTAGCGCGGACCCGTTCATCGAGAAGATCAAGAACTTCAAACATGAGAGTGTGCTAGAGCACGGCATCGTCACTGTGCGTTTCGTCTGTGACCGCGGCGTGAGCCACGAACTGGTACGCCACCGCCTCGCCTCGTTCAGCCAGGAGAGCACACGGTACTGTAACTACACAAAGGGCAAGTTCGGCAATGAGATCACCGTGGTTGAGCCACAGACAGGTCTGACCAAGGAGTCGTATGTCTCGTGGCTGCAGGCTATGCACGCTGCCGAGGATCACTACCTAGCCATGGTGAAGTGGGGCTGCTCCGCTCAGCAGGCCCGCTCCGTCCTTCCCAATTCGCTGAAGACTGAGGTAGTGGTCTCCGCCAACCCACGTGAGTGGCGGCACATCTTCACTACCCGCACACATCGAGATGCCCATCCCGACATGGTTGCGTCCATGCGGCCCGTTTTGAAGGAGTTCAGGGCACGCTGGCCGGTCTTGTTCAACGATGTCGGCACTTTGGGCGACACTGCTTAAAAAACGAGCAACTACAACGCACCATGCCGAACGATCTCAACACGGCCAAGGCCCCACTGCCAACATCGGGGTTGGACGCAGCCAAGGGCCTCACAACCCCTGCGGATTTGAACCCGCAGCTGCGGACCCTCGGACCGGCCGAAATTGCCCAAATTTTGGGCAAAAGCGAGTCCACCATCCGCAGGGAGGCCAGCACCAACCCCGAAAACTTGCCTCCGAGGTTCAAGCCGCCAGGGTGTAACAAAGTCCTGTGGCTTGAACACGTTGTCGTCAAGTGGGTGAGTGATGTTCAGCTTGGGCGTGCCGTCGTCAACAAGGTGAGGACTGGCCGGCGCCGTCAGGTGCCGGCTTAACTGTGTGAAACGGAGACTGATATGACACCAGACGAATACGCTGTGCTGATTGCCGTGTTGAGTGCAGCACTGGCGTTTGCCCATGCCAGAGCCGAATACTGGAGGGCTAGGGCAAAAACGATTGATGAAGAGCGCCAAAACGATGGGTGGGAAAACGAGGCGCAATTTTGGCGAAGGCACTTCGATGCTGACGCTGCGGAATGGACCACGGAAAACCACTAAAGCTTAACCCAACTTCTTCGCCAGATCCGTAACGGTCGGCGAACCTGGACGTTCCAGGCGCCACTGAGTTGTCTGATCGTTGCCATCTAATCACCGTGTCACAGCGTCTAAGGACTTCATTGTGACACAGCTGTGACAAACGTCTACTGGATTGGCTTAACCTGCTGATTTTGAAGGAGAGCGCACTCGTTGTTTGTTGCCTCTCCTGGGCACCACTTTACTACCAAAATCCCAACTCGTGTGAACAAAATCAACGAGTTGGGATTACCAGCACTTACAGCGAATTACAGCTTTTCGCACCTCGTTGTGACAAAAGTGTGACACGACATCACGACTGGTAACCAAGCAGGGTCAGCTTCAACCCCTTGGCAGTGCCGTCACCGATCTGATCGATGTCGACACTGATCTCAGCATCATCCGCTAAAACCGCGTCAGAGACCACTGCTGGGGTTGCCGCAGTCGTCGACGTGCTCTCGGCGTTGTCGATGGTGAGCTTGGTGGACAGGATGGTAGCCCCGCCCTCGTTCACATCCACAGTGAAGATGTTGCCGCTGGCCTGGGCCGTGGACAGGCTGGCACGCACGCCAGTAAGCGTCATCTTGTAGGGCATCCTGAACTTGAACTTGTCCGTTGCCGCGGCCAGGGCCGTGGTCTCGTCCGAGCACGCCAACACAAGGGCTGACAGGTTCTGCTTCACCCAAGTAGTACCGTTGTGCCAGTAGCGCAGGTTGTTGGCAAGGTTGTGCACCGCCCAGCCTTGTGCCGGCATGATGAAGTACCACGCCGCGTCATAGTACTGTGCGATCTCCTGGTCGTGTCCGGCCCAAACGCCTGTGGCCGACGCGCCGATCAGCCAGCACTTCCCGTCGGTCGGTGCGCCAGGGGGCGTGGCCGTGTAGTCCTGCACCACCGCCTGGCCCAGGCCATCGATGATCCGCAGAGCGTCATTGTGGGTGAGGTACTTGCTGGCTTGAGACTCGACGATCTCCGGCATTGCAAGGTTCGGGGTGGTCATAGTGTGATGCTCCTTGAGTAGCCATATCCAACTCTGTCGCTGAACTGGCGGACGACTATCGTGTTGCCTGCCACGGCGGGTACGGTGGCGTATTGATTAGAAGTGTTGGCTGAATGGACTTTCGTGAGGCCGTTCCAGACCTCCACCCTGTAGGACTCGGCCACCTCAGACAACGGGACGTCCACGTTATCCCGCCACTCGCCGTCCAGGCGCGTCCGTCGTACCCATGAGACGTCGTAGTCCCCACCACCGGCGTCAACTGCTGCGAGGTGTGCGACGGCATAGGGCCAGTAGGCGTAACCGTGATAGGTGACGTCCAGTGGAGAGATGCTAGACGGCTCCTCGTCGTACGGCACGAAGCGGTACTTGATTGCCGATGACAGCCTGCTGTCAGGGATCTGCACGCGGTACACAGCTGAGTCGTTGAGCAGGACGAATCGATCCCCGATCGCATGCGCAGCTGCCGTGTCCGTACCCCTCAAGCCCCGATGCAGGCCGGTCAGGTCGTAAACGCCAGGGCTCACCAACGTGGCTGTTTCGAAAATGATCAGCTCGTCGCCCAGAATCGCCGCGTTGGTCGTCCGGGACAGTGCCGTGCTGAGACCGATGCTGGAGAGCGTGTCAGTAGTTTTGAGCAGGGTGACACGCAGGGTATTAGCCCGATCCACGGTGTCCGCGGAATGCGCTGCAAGTACCGTAGTTGCCTCGCCCATAGTGGGCTCATCGTCGATCCACTGCGTGTCGATCCAAGTAGCTCCGTCATCCATCGACGTCTGAAACATGGCCCCGAAGAACAGCTCGTCAGACCCAGCCACCACGTACACCCCGTCTGGGTCATGCGTATCAGCAAGCAGGTTGATGTCCAGCCAGTGCCCCGTCACGGCCCCCACCACCGACGGCGGATTACTTCCGGCGAACACCCCGTGAATCCCGACAGCATCGCTGGCGTACTGGCCCTCGCACTCAATCACCCCGGTGCACTCGACAGTCCCGGAACTCTGGTAGTTGATCTTGTTGATTCGAATGCGATTGGTGACACCTTCGTCGGTAATCTCGATGACATCGGTCGGGCGTAGGTTGATCTCAGTGTACGGCAGCCTGAACGGCCCCACTTGCTCACGACCAACCCACGCTGACGCGAGCAGCTTCTCGGCGATCTGGGCTGCATCGTTGGCGTTCATGGCGATAGCCCACTCCAGCGTGGTTTCGCTCACAGCCCTACCAGCAAGTCTCGATGCGTACTGTAGCGACTGCTCATACTCCCTGTCAGGATCCACATACTGGACGTTGATCTTTCGAGGCAACTCCGACTCATTAGTGCGCTGGATAGACAGCACGTCAGTCGGGTCGCTGCCGTAGGTGTGTGCATCCAGGTCATCAGTAGTGTAGGTAGCCCGCACAGGCCCACCCCGAGCCACGAACACGACCCGGCCGTCAGCCTCGTAGGCATCGATCAGGTATGCCTGCATGAGTGACTCCATGGCCGCCCGCGCAGGCATTTGCTTGGTCACGATGTAGCCCTGGATCTCCATGTTGACGCTGACGTCCATGAAGTACGGCACGCCCATGCGCTGGCACAGGTCCCCGAGAACGTCAGCAACCCTTACTTTAAGCAGTGTGCATGTGGCCATCAGCCATCCTCCCGGTGGTACCGTATCTGCACGCGCAGGCCCTGGTTCATGCCTACTTGCTGGATTCTGCCGGGCGGCACCGCCACGAGATTACGTTCGACGGTGTAGCGATCACGCTGCTGGCGGTAGCGGATCCATCCGGCCCTCACGTAGATGAACAGGATGTCGTTGTAGCTGTCCGCACCCTGGCGCTTGTCGTCCATGCACAGCATGGGGTTTGTGCAGTCCGCGAACGTGGTGGTGGTAGGCCCAGGGATGGTGGTGTCATACCAGTAGAGCTTGCACACCCCTGCATGCATGTAGGCCACGGCAGGCCTCATGTTCTGATCGAAAGCCAACGAAACCTCAGTCGTTCCAGCCGCGGTAATCGGAGTGGTGGGGTTGTCGTAAGGCGCCCTGGCCAAAAGGATATCGTCACCCTCGATCCACACCTTCCAATCGTAGGAGTTAACACCCTCAGACGCATCGTTGAGTGCCACCCCACCACGCTCGTAGTCGTAGAGCGTGTTGACGCGAATGTGCGCGTCCGGCGAGAGATAGCCGGACGGCACGGGCGTGGCCGAGAGCTGGTTATTAGGCAGGGCCATTACGGTTTCCGCGCCCAGGACACGTCGAAGGTCAAGCTGAGTTCCTTGGTGTTGTCCTTGGGGATCTTGGGATCGAACTGGCATTGCCAGCCCATTTGATTCTCTCCGCCGTAGCCAATCACGAAAAGCGCCACACTCCTGATGCCGCCAGACAGATTCCAGGCGTTGATTCCCGCGTCGACCTCCAGCGTGCGCTTGTAAGAACCTGCTGAGTACTCGGCAACCGCTGCGCTTACGACCCCGGACACCGTTCCTGCCGGGCTGGCTGTCATCGCACCGATATCACCCGTATAGCTATATACGGCTGAGTTCGAACTGTAGCCATAGGCCTTGAAGCCATGCGATCCCCAGGTGTTACCACCAGCGTATGCGGGCCGGATGATGTAGTCGTAGTCCGCGCCGTCCAGTGTGATGGTGCCTGTCACATCGGCGGTGGGCGGGTACATGCGCAGTTTGTAAGTCACGGTCAGGAACTCAATGGCCTGGACTGTGATGGTGGTGGGGTTGTTGCTTCCGTCAACGATCAGCGCGCGACTGAACAAACTGCCGTTTGAGGCCCAGCCCACCCCGACCTCGGATAGGTTGCCGGCAGCCACACCCTGGTCGAACTGCCACGTGTAGGTTACCTCCGTGTGGTAGGTGGGATTGCCGCCATAGGTATTGGCCCTCGAAAAACTGCGGTTGGTGCCTGCCAGCCGATTGGCCAGGGCGCTGTCCGTGTTCGCCGGGGCGGTGGAACCGGTTCCCACCTGGACGTATGCACAAACGTCGCCGCTACCAGCCGTCCCCAGGCGTTCCAGTCCGCCGTTCGTAATCAGGTTGTCGAACTCGGCCAGGAAGCGGCGCTCGCCGGTCTCGGCGTTGACGGCTTCGAGCAGGAAGTGGCCAGTCAGGCCGATTTGCAGTTTCGGGTTCTGGGTCATGTGAGACTCCCGGAGGTGAGGGCGCAAGCGGCTTGCAGTTCCTCTGGTTGGTAATTGGCGTAGGACACGTAGCCGGCCGTCACGGCGATACTGCCGCCGGTGCAGTCGGCGGCCGACTGGAGATGCTCGGCACCATCCAGGGCACCGTAGTTGGTGTAGCTGCCGTACATCACCGTGGCCACCAGCGTGCCGCCGGTGCAGTCGGCAGCGGACTGTAGATGTTCGGAGGTGTCCCCGGCGATGGCGCCGTAGTTGGTGTAACTGCCGTAAGAGACAGTCACGACCAGGGAGCCGGAGGCCAGGGCGCAGGCCGCGTCCAGATCCTCAATGGGCGACATCCAGAAACCGCCGCCTATGGGCGCGGCAGCAGACGTCAGTTCCTCCAGCACGTGGATGGGGTAGGGCTCGGAGGTGTAGTAGAGATCTGCCCGCACCAGCTCGACGCGCACGTTGGGGATGCGGTTTCCGTAGTTCTGCAGGGGGAGGTTGTCGAACACGAGATAGGCAAGGCCCCTGAATGCCGGAGTGTCCCCCGCCCCTATCACTGCCTCGATCACCGGGTCTGCGAGTTGAGTCTCGCTGCCGCGGTAGACAGTCATGATATTCTCGAACTTGGTATTGGCTGCAATGACCTTGGGGTCAACGCTGGTCAGGTCGTAGACAAGGTCGGAGTCCAGCCACACCCTGCGCACGCAGTTGATCTCGCCCTCGCACAGCCCCACGGCGAAATCGCAGTAGTAGCTGTAGGTCGTGACCTTGGTCTTGCTCTTGCCACTACCTACCTTGGTCCTGACCTTGACTTCCCGGAGCCCGGCTGACCAGATCACGTTCCCGGACAGAGCCATGGTTCCGTAGACGATGGGGATGCTGGCGCCATAGGTAGAGACCTGCACCATCCCGTCCTGTGCACGTGGGCCTGTCTGACCAGGCATGGCCGGCGGGAACATCATGGACCCGAGCATAGACCCGACCATGGTGCCGACGGCATACTGCCAAGTGCCAGCGATCCACGCCGCGTTCATGGCCGTAGCCGCCCAACCTCCGACTGCTGCGCCTACGAGTGGGGCAATGACGGCCATTACGCAAACTCCCGCAGGCGGTAAACGGACACGATACGGCGCTGCCACTTAGCATCAAGCCGATGCTCCACCACCTTGCCCACGGTCGCGTAACCGTGGATCACGGTATCGCCGGCCAGAACTGCTGAGTGCTGGGGCTCGCCTTGAAAGCGCATGAGCAGGATGTCTCCTGGTTGCTTGTCGGGAACCTCGACGAACTGCAGTGCCAACTCCCTGATCAACAGGTTGCCGGGATCCGGTGAGTAGTCCGTGCGGTCGATCAGGGAAAGTCCGGCGTCACGCGCTGCACAGACGACCAGTCCCATGCAATCAAGTCCGTGGTGTGATCGACCCTGGTGTACGAACGGCGTGCCAATGTAGGCCCTGGCAGCTGCTACAAATTCGAGTGGAGTAGCCATCACTTCTTACCCCACCGCATGATCTCAAGTGTGCCCGGCACATGCGCGAACCCCCTGAAGTTGACCACGTTTGCGTAGGTTGCTCGACAAGTGTCGATGTCCTTGTCACACCCAGGTGTCAACGTGTACTGGTCATTTGCTGCAGCGTCGTAGACCAGGGGCAGCAGCAGCGTGAACGTGCCGTTTGATTCGCTGCTTTTCACTTCGTGGCTGCGGCCGATATTGGCGCCGGATGTGAATGTAAGCAGACCGCCTCGCCAGTAGTCATCCGCTTCGTTCCTTATCGCGTCCACGATAACGGTGCGGCTGATCTGGCCGTTAAGGTCTCCAGTGACCTCCAAGGCAGCAAGGTTAACTTTGCACCTCCCGTCCCCAAGCTCTGCATCACAGGCCGCCGTGTAGATGCGGCCCACGGTCTGCTGCAGCTGCTGCGACAGGCTGCGAAACTCGGCGACGAACCTACCTTGGTAAATCTGGCACTCACCCCAGTTTCCCTTGGCGATCAACTTCACCAGCGACCCTGCCGACCAGTCCCACAGGAACAGCTCAATGTCGGCCAAGTCATAGAGCCCCGCCCTGATGTCTTCCCGATCAATTCCCGCCGTGGCCAACAGGCCCTCGACGTCGGCATTGTCCACGGCCAAGCCGTCACTGCTCGAGTAGGTGGTGGGCGTATAGCCGCTCGCGGTCTTGTAGGTCAGTCCGTCGATGACAAGCTCATGGTCAAGCTCCGTCAGGCACACGTTCACTCCGTCCGTGCGGGTGATCTTCAGGCAGGTGGTCCAAGTGGTCATGCCAGCCTGTCCTCAACCAGCATCACCGACGTGTTCAGCGCTGAGTACGACTCCCAGTCATAGGCCAGATCGTCTGCGTCAAACCTGACCGGTACGTCGAACTCAAACCCGGCGGTGACCGACACGGCAGCGCCCGGCGCCACGGCAAACGTCACCACCCCGGTGGTGTAGTCAACGGTGTACCCGGCGCCCTGTAGCACGCCGGCCAGCCCGATCAGGGCGGAGCCGGACACGGGCTTCTTGATCAGCCTGACCTGGCTCAGCACCCCAACCACATAGGTCTTTTTGAGCTGGAAGGCTGTCGTGACACCGTCCCCGGTGCCGATTACCTGGTCAGTGTGGCTCACGGTCCCGGACAAGGCACAGGATTTGTAGTCCATCGGGTCCTTGAAGCGGAAGCTTGCGTACCTGCCGGCGACAGCCATGAAGTACTGCACCAGCTCCTCCATCTGAGCCGGAGAGTCAAGTGCCCGTGACACGTCGTACTGGTACCGCGGATAGGCCCAGAGGCGATTGCGGCTCTCGTGGCCGGATGACACCTCGACCACGCCGGTCGCAAACTTCGGTCCACCTTTGGACGAGTAGGCGATCCGATCAGGGAACCGGGGGGTTTCAAGAAACACGTTCGGCATTACCCATTCCTCCTGGCAGACCGGGCCATGCCGGAGGACACCGCGGCCTGGACCTGCTGCAGACTGGCCTTGGACATCTTGCCTTCCGGAGAGGAGACGTTGATGGTCAGGTTGGTGATGTTGGACCCGCCACCACTGTCCACCTTGACACCGAGGTCACCATTGCTGGTGCGGGTCAAGGGCATGATGGCCTCGCCGGGGCTGCCGGGCTTCTCGCCCATGAGGCCCACACCCTTCGCGAAGGGGAACAGGGTGGGCTTGCTCACCACACTGTTGCGGTAGGCGTTCAGGCCGGCAGCACCTGGCGCTCCACCTTTAGCGAAGAAGTTGGAGAACGCACTGATGCTGCCAAAGTCGGCGCTGGAGAACGCGGCGATGTTGCTAGGAGCCCCGAACAAACCGCCGGTCAGCGTGCCCAGTATTCCACCAAGTCCGCTGCCGCCGCTGTAACCAGAGCTGGTAGTCCCACCCATCCAGTTCGCAAGAGGCTGAGTCACTGCCCGCTGGATCTGAATGCGCAGCAAGTCGGCCACCACGCTGTCGGCGAAGGACTTGAACTCGAACTTCCCGGTGTGGATGAACTCCAGCAGGACGTCTTCCATGTTCTTGAAGAACTTCTTGAAGGCATCTTCGGACACCTTGGCAGCGCTGGTCGTGGTCTCGGCGTACTCTTTCAGCCCCTTCTTGGCCCCGTAGATCCAGTCGTTGTCCATGTCAATCTGGGCCTTCTTGAACGCCTCGTACTGGGCCTGCAGGCCTGTCAGCGTCTCAGCCTTCTGCTTGAGCACGCCGATCTCAGCGTTGGCGATACCAAGCACTTCCCGTTGGGCCTCGGCGGATGTGATCAAGCCGGCCAACCTCGCCGCATCGGCTTCCATCGCCACCACGTTGCTGTCCCGCTCGGCCGTGGTGAGCATCCGCATGGCGGCGGTCTGAGCCTCTACGGCCTTGACCATTTCTTGAGCGTTTCGCAGCTGCTCATCGGTGTCGCCGTACTTCTCCTTCATGAGACTCAGCGCATCGAGGACGTTTGCTTCACTCCGAGTGTCAGTGCGAGATTGGCCCGTCACCTTGGCTTGGGCTGCCTTGCTGTTGGCCTCGTCCACGCGGTTCTGAAGTTCCTTCAGGCGGGACACCACGGTCTCGTCCTTGCTCTGACCCTTGAACTTGGCCATGAGCGCCATCTTGTTGTACGAGTCCTGGGCGGTAGCGGCTTCGGCCTCCTGCCCCCGCACGTAGAGCGCGAGCTTGTCCTGGGCTTCCTTATCGGCAGCCTCACGGATAGAGTTGCGCTGAGCCAGGTAGTCAGCCTCGGCCACCAGCCCCACGGAGTGGAGCGCCTTCAGCCTCTCCAGCTGACTCTTCTCAGATTCGGCGATGACCCCGAGCTGATCCTGGTAGGTGGCCACGTCAGCCTTGAAGTCCTTGACGTAGCGCTCCATCCAGGCGTACTTGCCCACTTTGTCCGGGATGCTGAGTTCACGGGTGCCAGGCCTGGACTTATCTGCGGGATCTACGTTCTCCCACCCCGACCCCTTAACCTCCTGCAACTGCCGGCGGGCTTCAACCAGGCGGGCTTCAGCCTTGGCAACTTCACCAGCCCGCATCTTCGAGAACATGTCGTTGGACTTGCCGCCAATACCCCATGCACCCAGACCACTGACTTTGGCGCGAGCGGCGTCAAGCTCCTTCATCGCCTGTCTGACGTTATCCTCAGCCTCACTCCTCGGCGTAACCTTAGACAGTCGCATGCGCTCTCTTGACTGAGCAAGCTTCTCATCCAACGACAGCACTTTCTCCTCGGTGCTCGCCAAGGCGTCGTCGGAGTTATCTTTGAACATCGTCCAAGCGGCAGCGGCCATGCTGATGGCCGTGATCAGAATTCCGATCGGACCGCCGGCCAGGGCCACAGCACCACGGCCTACGATGGACGTGGCGGCGGCGGCCCTGCCGAACATGCCGGACGCGCTGGTCGCCGCCGCGCCGGCTGCCTTCCATTGCCGGGCAATACCCCCGACGTACGTGCCGGACACTGTACCGGCATGCTGCAAGACTCCGCCGGACAGCTTCACCGCGGTTGAGTAGGCGGCCATGCTTCCCGCGGCACGGTTCAGCGCAGCGCCGATGCCGGCGATGATGCCACCGGCGAACGAGACAGTCTTGAAAGCGAGGTAGGCCGCCAGCACCGAGGCCAGCGCCCGACCGTGATCGAACAGCAGCTGCGTAATCGAGGCCACAACCGACCCGAACTTCTCCAGCCCAGCCAGGAACTGCGGGCTCTCCACGGTCTTACGCAAGCTTTCCAGGACTCCGATGACCTTGTCCTTGTTACGCTCATACAGCTGAGTCAGCGAGTTCATCAACGACACGACCAACTGGTCCACCTTGTACTTGCTGGTTTCCTTCAGTCGGGCGATGAACCTGTCGAGAGCCCCGCTGGCCGTGTGTGAACCCTCGTTCAATTTCTCGAACGCCCCGGCCAGGTTCCCGAGGGGCTTGCCCTCGGCCACGAGTTGCCGCACCTTGACAACCAATGCCTCAACAGCGTCACCCATGTTGTAGGTGCCGTCGGCAGCCCTCTTGATCGAAATTTCACCAGACTCCACGGCCTTCTTCGCGGCTGCTGCGTACTCGGCATAAAGTTCGTTGGCTACCTTGCCACCGCGCTCGCCAAAGGTTTTGTCAACCACATTGACGCGAGAGGCTGGGTTCAGCTTCGCCAAGGCCACGGCCAGGTCGCGAACCGTATCAATCACCGGACGGAGCTTTCGATCGGCAGTAAACGCCGACACGCCGAGAGCCTCAAGAAGCCCCTCTGCCCTGTCCGTTTTCGGGGTGACCATCTCAGCAATGAAGTTACGCGTGTAAGTACCGGCCTTCGTACTTTCGATCTTCCGTAAAGACAGCGTGCCGAAGATCGCCAATGTTTCTTCAAGCGTGGTGTTGTATTGCGAGTTGACACCAATGGCCTGCTTCATGGCCGCCATCAGTGTGGTAATCGACGCCGGGGTCTCAGCCGCCACATAGGAGAGTGCCTCGCCGATGTGCGCAACGTCCTTCATACCGAGGCGGTACATCTGCATGATCGCGACGAGATCGCTCGACGCTTCCTTGAGGTCAACCTCGCCCTGCAGCGCCACCTTCATGGCCGTTGGCAGCACGTTGCCGATCGAGTCGGCAACGCTGATACCGGCAGCCTGCAAGTCCCGCATCCCCTCGGCGAGATCACCGACGGTGTACGTGGAGTCCTTGCTCAAGGTGAACAGCTGCTTCTTGGCTGCTTCCAGCTGGGCCTGCGGCAGTTCGCCCAAGGCCCCGGCAAATTGGGACTGGTACCCGAACTTGGAGCCTTCCTTCAGCGACGCCATGATCGTCTTGGCACCGGTGAACGCCGCGATCATGGGGGCGAGAGACTTGCCATAGGTCAGCCACAACCCGCCCATGGCACCGGACAGGCCCCTGGCCACCTGGTGGCCGGTGTAGGCCGTGGTGTTCCAGTCGTGCTGGGCACCGCCTGCCGCGACAATGGAGGGCTTCAGCTTGGCGTACTCCTTAGCCTGCTGAGCCGTCAGCGACGACATCGTGCGCATCGCCGCCAAGCTTGTGGCGTCCACAAACCCTCCCCTGGTGGGAACGGCAGCGGCAGCCCTCAACAGTGAATCCTGCTGAGCCTTATTGAATATCGCGTCAACGGCCAGCTGGCGCTCGCGCATCTTGACCAGGCCCGCCAGATGCTTCTGGCGCTCCTCCATGATCGAAGCGCGACGGGCCTTCTCCCTCGCCACATCACGAGCCGCGGCATCCTGCTGGGCCTTGTCAAAAATCGCATCAACGGCCAGCTGGCGCTCGTTCATCTTGATCAGGCCCTGCAGATGCTTCTGGCGCTCCTCCATGATCGAAGCGCGACGGGCCTTCTCCCTCGCCACATCACGAGCCGCGGCATCCTGCTGGGCCTTGTCAAAAATCGCATCAACGGCCAGCTGCTTCTCACGAGCAGCCAGCTTGATTTTGTCAGCCTTCAGCTCCGCTGCCGCCGCGGCCATGCGCTCCTTGGCCTCCAACACGGCAACCCTGTGGAACATCAGCCGGCCACGATTGTCGTCCTTGATCTTCGACGCCTCGTCACGCAAGGCCACGGCCACACGGTGGTAGGCCCGCTGATTGGCAAGCAGTTCCTTGTTGGTCTTGTTCTGTGCGGCCACTACGCCACGCCCACCACGCTCGGTGACGTCCACCAGCTGCTTGTTCATCAGGTTGACCTGAGAGACCACAGCATCAAGGCTCTGCTTGATGCCCCTCGTCTGCTTCAGGAAGCCGGCCTGCATGTCGCGCAGGTTGACCCCGCCGACCGTCATGGTCTTGAGGTCGGCAGCAAGCAGCTGCTTCTCCCTCTGCACGGCCGCACGGAAGGTCTTGAGATCCTCCAGGGCTTTGACGGTACTTACGCCAAGGACCAGCGTTGCCGCCGAATTCACGTCACTCATTTGGCGCTCCCGTTGGTGGCCTTCAGGCGCCTGAAGTAGGCAGAGTCCATGCTGCGGATCGTGCGAAGACACGACAGCCGCATCTCAGGATCAGTCCCGCCCACGATTTCGAAATAAGCATTCACCGCTTCAACGGAGATGGGTTGGGGCACAGGTACAGTAACTGGCACCGGCCCTGGCATCACCATCAACAGCTCCTGTCGACAGGAGTGAAGCATCTGGAACATCTCGTACACCCCGTGGTACTCAACTGGCAGTGTGGGCCTAGACAACAACGCCTTCGGCGTAATGCCTGACTGCGCCTGCATATCCTCCAAGTGCTTCAGATGGGGACCCCACTGCAGGTCCCAATCCAAGTACTCGGTTAAGGCTTTCCCGCTTCGGCTTCCTTGCCCAAGCGGTAGGCGTCCATGTCCGCAGCCATGCGGGCAATCTCGGCCCTGAAATCCTTCAGCGCCAGCGCCTTGACCGCGTTCTCACGGCTGTAGGGCAGCACCTTGCCGTCGAACTCGACCTTGCCTTCCCAACCCAGCAGGATGGTGTCGGCCATCACCTCGACCATGAGCTTTTCGTTCAGGGTGTTGGCCGCTTCGTCTTCCATGTCCAGCGCGTGACGATGGGCCTCGTAGAGCTTGTTCAGCTTCTTGGCGTAATGCGGGTTGCCCATGCGGGCCACCAGGAACTTGACGTCGCCAAACGGCACCCAGGTACCATTGGACTCAAGGGCGCTATCCGTGGCAAAACTCTTGAACAGATCCATGACTACTCCTATTGGTCTATAAACTAAACGATGTCACAAAGTGGGGGCCGAAGCCCCCACTCATCAGACGCCTGCGCCGACTCGGTCGATGATGATCGTCTTCAGCGTAGCCGCATCCATCAGCGCCTCGAACGGCATGGACAGCATGGCATCCGAGTTCAAGGAGCCGCCGGTCACCTTGGCGTCCTTGTATTTCACCTTGGGCAAGGTGAACACGTAGCCGTTGCCATCACCGTCGACTGCGCTCCACGACACGCTGGAGGCGGTGTTATTGAGGAACTTGTCGTACATGGTGCCGTCAGCCAGGTACACCTCCATGGTGCCGGAGATGGCGATGGTGCCGGAACCGATGCCCACCGCGCCAAGGGTACCGATGGCGTCCTGCGCACGCAGGGCGTTGTCGATATCCAGCGCCAAGGACTTGATGCTGGTGCCAATCAGCGCAGCACCACCTTCGTAGATGTTGCCCACACCTGACACGGCGTTCATGATGCCGAAAGACTGAGACTGGGCAGAGGCGCCCATCTCGGTCGCCACACCTCGAACAGCATCCTTGCCCATGAAGTCAAAGTTGCCAGTGACGATACTGCCGGACTGGAAGGACAGCGACATCTTGGAAGCCGTCATACCACGGAAGTTGAAGAACTGGGCGATGTCGGCGTGCTCACGCTCGATGGAGAACGAGCGCTGGACGATGCCGTTGCTGACGCGCTGGGTGTTCACCTTGACGGCGATACCGCCATTGCCCAGCATACCAGTGAACGGCGTGCCTTCGAAGGTCAGCACGGTGTCGGTCGGAGTGACCGTCTTGGACACCTGCACCAGCTTGTTCTGACCGGAGATGGTGGACCCGCTGATACGGACCCACTGGCCGAGTGCCAGGTTGGTAAAAATGCTGGCGCCGGAGGTAGCACCGCCAGCAGTGAGCGCTCCAGCTGCGAAGGTCGCGGACACCGGGATCGAAGCGCCGACGCCGTCAACGCCCCAGGTGCTCCAGGTACCCTGCAGCACGGCCTGGATCAGGTCGTCGTACTCGCGATAGCTCAGCTCGAACGGAACCCCACCGGTGGCGCTGGCGCCGGTGAGCACCATGTCGGTGACCTGGCGGTCGGAGCGGATCTCCTTGGACGTCTCGGAAGTCAGGGTGAAAGCCAGACCGGCGGTGTCGGTACAGCGCAGATTCTTGCCGTTGCCTGCTGGGGTCACACCGAAACTTGCCTCGGTTTTGTAGCGCAGCTGGGTCAGGTTGGCGGATGCAAAGGTCATGGCGAAATCCTTTCAAAAGGCTATCAGAACACTATCAGATAAATTTTGCTTATTCAAGCATAAATTTTACTGATGGAACCAGAACGGTACGCACCATTCTTGGCTGAACCAGCCGTCATGGCTTTCATTCCGGCCGGGGTAGGGCACTGCAAGCTGCAGTGCTCCGAGGCTCAGGTGCCGCAACTCAGCATTCAGTATCTCAGCCCTGGCGAGTAAGGCCTTCGTGCCTGTGCCCTCGCGCTGCATGTGCAGCAGGCACAGTTCCCCCGTGTACCGGGTGATTGGGTCATTCTCGATCGAAGCCTGCCGGGCGCCTTGGAAGTCCACGCGCACACGCAGTACCGCGTCACCTACGGAATCCACCGGCACGCTGCGGGTGTTCTCGTAGAACGCGGGCAAAGTCGAAAGGCTGGCATCCAGTACGGCCTTGACCTTGGTGATCAGGGCGTCTCGAGCTTGCTCAGGTGTCATGACCAGGCTCCAATATGTCGATTACTTAGGTTAACAGCAGCGGACCTGGAGATTATTCCAAGTGGTCCGACAAACAGCGACCTCACCGCGGCCATGGCCCGTTGACCCGTGGCACCGGTGTTGCCGGCCCTGAAATTGATCTGGTTGTTCTCGATCTTCCAGGCGTAGAAGTCAGTGTGGGCAGCGCTGTTGCTGACATACGCGATCTGCCCCAGCCTCTGAAAATCCAAGTCGTTGCCCGCGTTTAACGAGATCGCGGCGTTGATGGCAGGGGCGTCGCCCTGGATGAACGGTTCTGTCGTAGGCTTTGCCCAGATGTCCTCGCCCCTGCCGACGGACCTGCGGGCACCTCGGAGCCCCAATGGCTCAAACGACGCGTCCACAGACCCCACCGCGTACTTCCAGTTTCCGGCGAAGTCGCCGCTGTACTGGGGCGAGAGCCTGACTGCGTAGTTGAACAACTCCGAAGACAAGCCACGGGCCACGGCCACAGTCAATTTCTCAGCGTCATCAATCCACCGATCAATGCTGGCGAAGAACTGGTCGAGGTTCGAAGCAGTCAGGCTCACGTGTGCCTCACGTGCAGATGCCAAACGGTTCCGTTCTGCTGTACGTCTACAACCTCGCGCACACCAAGGCTCAAGGTGACCCTGTCACCAGTCTTTGGCGCGGCAACCGCCGCTGCCGCAACCAGCACAACGTCATCACCCTCGGCGTACTTCGCTGTGGCCGGGCTCATGTACTCGAACTTGCTCTGCCAACGCAAATAGAGTGCCTTGACGTTGGTCGCCACTACGGAATAGGCATCAGTCACCGGATTGTACGTCCGAGCGCCATAGCTCACCGTCTCGAAATTTGGCACGTCGAGCTGGTCTATCGTGGCGGCCTGGAACCCTGACGCCGTGAGATAGGAATCCTTTACGAAGTACCAGGCCCCGTCCAGGTAGACGAGGTCGCCGGCTGAGACGCTCTCACCCTTGGCGAAGTAGGCCGTGAGAATGTTGGTCATCTCCGATGACTCGTCCACCTCCTTGCCACCCTTCAACCACAGCAGCGCGGCATAGGCCGGTGTACCTGTCACATTGGTCAGTTCCTGAAGAACTGTCACGATTTCGGCGAGACCGTCAGCCCGGTGCACAATGAACTTGCTGCGGATGGGTGATGCCTGGAAGTAGTCGTAGGCTGGCAGGTGCGACACCAGGTAAACATCGCTGCCCAACTTCACAGCGTGCCTAGCCGGCATGTCCAGGCCCGGCGCCACGGAAAGAATGCGTCTGACCGTGGTCAGGCCGTCGCGCTGGCTATCGTCATACAGATCCATCTGCCCAAGCATCGCTTGCTCATCGCTGTAAGCATCAATGACAGCCAGCTTGTCGAAGTACTTGGCTGCGGCGGTGAGCTTCATGATCCAGTCACCGGGTCAACCGCGGGAGACGACACGCCCATGAACACCAGGGGCACCGAGGACGCGGTCGTGCTATTGAGCGCGGCTAGGGCCGCGGCGAGGCCCTGCCGGGCCTTCTCGTACTGGCTTTCGACGGACAGCAAGGTGCTCTTGTACGGGCTGTCGGAAAATCGGGTCACGACGGCTTTGCCGTCAGAGATGGACTTGGGCGCCATCATGGGCAGCGTGGTGCCAAGATGCCTCGCCACCGCGTAGGTAGCAAACAGCGACACCGAGGACAAGACCCGGCGCTGGGCTTTTGTCCGAGTGCCCGGTACCACCCCCTCAATGGTTTCCACCGTAGTGGTGATGTCCTCGGCGAGGGCGAACTCATCCGTGATGTTGTTGAACTCCATCCCCAAGTGGTTGCCGTACAGTGGCAGGCCCAGTACACCGTCGTCCACCTCCTCGTCGGAGACCCCAAGTGCCGCACGAACCTCGTCGTAGCTGGTGTAGTCCAGTACAGCAACCTGACCGTGATCAGCGTCGCTGTACCTCAGCGGCATGGTCGTGGTCAGGGCGTAAACGCTGGTGCCCTCCGTGGCCTCGCAGCGGAACCTGTAGCGGCAGCCGGCGACCCCCACCCCCACCTTGTGCTGGACGACCGGGCCAACAATGACGGGTGCACCTATGAGGACCGCACTGGGCGTGGGATCCGTGCCACTCTCTACTTCGACAGTGACGACGGCGGAGCCAATAACGACGGCAGAGCCGGTGAAGTCGAACGTGACGTAGAAGTTCTCGGCGGGATCTTTGGGCGACCAGTTGTTCATCACTTACCTCAGCTATAGGTTTCGGTGCGGGACTTGGGCGTATAGGCCCCGCTGGTTCGACTTGATCTCGTCACGGACTGATTACCTGTGGCACGTGTCGCAGCATTGGGCTGTGAGTGCCCATCTGAAACACTCGGCGCCCTAGAGTAAACCGATTCACGCCTCGCGGGTAGCGGATGAAGTAGCTGGCCACCTGCCCAGCCACCTGGCGATGTGGCTGACTGCACTGTTGATCCACCGAGTAGTACGTGAATCTGTGCGACGGCTCCGCCGAGCGCCTGCGCTGCCTGGGCGCAGCCAGCCCCACCCAGCACATGGGTCTGGCCAATCGTGCCACCTGGCGTGCCGGCCGACTGCGTGGTGGCGGCACCAAGGAGCTGGGAGCCCGTGCCAACCGCCCCACCTGGCGTGCCGGCCGACTGCGTGGTGGCGGCACCGGCCAGGATGTGAGTCTGGGAGACGGCCCCACCTGGCGTGCCGGCCGACTGCGTGGTGGCGGCACCGGCCAGGATGTGAGTCTGGGAGACGGCCCCACCTGGCGTGCCGGCCGACTGCGTGGTGGCGGCACCGGCCAGGAGCTGGGTCT
>Ga0209605_1000484_pt1 | contig 49850 bp, 40 predicted proteins | sample AD_UKC035_MetaG_FD_184408 | JGI IMG/M metagenome (GOLD analysis project Ga0209605, IMG submission 184408) | Active sludge microbial communities of municipal wastewater-treating anaerobic digesters from USA - AD_UKC035_MetaG (SPAdes) (version 2) | ecosystem: Engineered > Bioreactor > Anaerobic >...
CGCTGCCGGTCGGACCGGGCAGCGCCCACTTGTCACCGTCCCAGCTGTACCGTCCCTTGTAATAGCCCTTGAGCTCGACGCTCGGCGTGATCTGCGCGTTGGGGACCGCGTGGCCCGACTCGTTGACGACCATCACCACGTATTCCTTGATGTAGGTGAGGTCGTTGCGGCCGGCCTTGATGTCGCGGTTGTGGCCAATACTCACCGAGATCGATCCCTCGTTGACCGTCAGCGTGGAAATCGCGACGTTTGTCGCGCCGGCGCAGGAATTCGGAGCCGGCGTCACAAAGTCCGTCCGATCCCAGCAGACCCGGACCGTGACGCCGTTGTTCGGGCTGCCGACCGTGCCGGGGATGAAGCTCGCCCGGGCAACGCCATTGGCATCGGAATATGCGTAGTTCCCGACGACGCTGACACGGCCGTAGGCGTCGCTCGCACCACCGACGATGTCGAAGCGCGCGCGCATGTTCTGGATCGGCCGGTCATCGGCACCGATGAAGAGCGCACGCAACTCGACCTGGTTGCGATCGCTTCCCGCGGTGTTGACGGCAATCACCGATGGCGTGGGCCGGATCGAAGCGGACCGCGCGTCCTGGGTCGCCGCCGGCACCGTGGCCGCCGACGAGACGGTCACGGCCTGGGTGTAGCGGTCGCCTCCTCCGTCCGCCACGATGGTGATGACGCCAGGCGTCGACGGCGCCGTGTACTCGTAGCGCATCCTGCCGTTGTGATCGGTGTTGCGCGTCACTGTCGGCAGCCCGTCCGCGCTGACGCTGATCGGCTGGTTCACCATCGGGTGCGAACCCGAATCCACGAGCGTGTACTCGATCAGGTTGTTGACGCTCCCCGCGTCGACCAGCGGCGACGCCGATGCCGTCAGGCGCGCCCCGCGGACGATGAAGGTCGCCGTGCGCGTCAGCCCGCTGCTGCGAGCCGTGACGGTCACGACCCGATTGGAGAGATCGCCGCCCAGCCCCACTGCCGCAGTGACCTTTCCGTCGTTGCCGGTGACCGGACTGCCCGGCGCGATCGTCGCACCCGAATCGACCGCGAAACTCACCGGTACGCCGCGGATGATGTTGCGGTTTTCGTCCAGCGCAACCGCCGTGGCCGTGACCTTGCCGTCGCTGCCGTTGTCCAGTGCGTTGGGTGTCACCTCCAGCGTGAGATCGGCCGCCACGGCGTTGAGACCGTTCGGATCGGGGACGACGCGCAGCTTGCGCGTGCTTGTCTTGCCGTCGGCCCAGGCGGTGATCGTGATGTCGCGCGTCGTGCGATTGGAGCCGATCCCGATCTCGACGCTCAGCTTGCCCGAGGCATCGGTACGCTGTTCAGGCACGGAGACGACCGCGTCGTTGTCGACTGCGACCTTGACCTTCACCCCTTCGACGCCGTTGCGGTTGGCGTCGACCGCGGTGATCGTCGCGGTCACCGTCTCGGCACCGGAATTGCTGATCGTCTCGGCGCTCAGGCCGATGACCAGGTCCTTCGCGGTGCCGGCAGCGCCCAGGACCGGCGTTCCCGCGTCACCGCCACCGCCGCCGCAGGCGGCCAGGCTCGCGAACAGCAGGGTCGCGAGCAATTGCTTCCAATGCCTCATGTGCAGGTTCCTGTGGTCTCTGAATACGCCGGCGCGCGATGCGCCGGCGCAGGGATTCAGCGGATCGCCGAGCGGTCGGTGACGATCTTGGGCGTGATGAAGACGAGCAGCTCGGTCTTGTTCGAGACGCGTTCCGTGTTCCGGAACAGGTGGCCGAGTACCGGGATGTCGCCCAGCAGCGGCACCTTGTTGACCTGGTCGTGATCGTCCTGCATGAAGATGCCGCCGATCACGACCGTGCCGCCGTTCTCGACCAGCACCTCGGTCTCGACGCGCTTGGTGTTGATCGCCGGCCCCGCGGTGGTGTTGACGCCACGGCTGTCCTTGCTGACGCTGAGCTTCATGATCACGTTGCCCTCGGGCGTGATCTGCGGCTTGACGTCCAGGCGCAAGGCCGCGGTCTTGAACTGGATCGAGGTCGCGCCGCTCGAGGTGGCGATGTTGTACGGAATCTCCTCGCCCTGCTCGATGCTCGCGTTCTGCTGATCCGCGGTGACGATGCGCGGACTTGAGACGATCTTGCCCTTGCCTTCGGACTCCATCGCCGAGAGCTCGAGGTTCAGGAAGCGGTTGGCCGCGGCGCTGAACAGCGAGAGCCCGAAGGTCGCCGCTGCCGCCCCGGACGACAGGACCGGCGCCGGCAGGTTGACGAATTGCGACCCCGGATTGAACGTGTTCCCCTGATTGGTCTGCGCGCCGACGTTGGTGTAGTTGTTGCCGATGGTGACGTAGTTGCCGCCGCCGACGCTGTAGCCGGGAATGCCGCCGTGCAGGCCACGCAGGTCGGTGCTGCCGAGCTTGACGCCCAGCGCGCGGCCGAAGCTGTCGTCGGCCTCGACGATGCGCGCCTCGATCAGGACCTGCCGCACCGGGATGTCGATCTTGGCGATCAGGCTCTGAATCTCCTCGAGCTTGGAGGGGATGTCGGAGACGAAGAGCTGGTTCGTGCGCGGTTCGGAGAGGACGCTGCCGCGCGCCGAGAGGATGCGCGTGTTCTGTCCGGTGGAGCCGCCGCTCTGGCCGACGGACTCGCCCCGCAGGCCCTTGGCGATCTCCTCGGCCTTGGCGTAGTTGAGCTGGAAGGACTGCGTGCGCAGCGGTTCGAGTTCGGCAATCTTCTTCTTGGCCTCGAGCTCGACCTGTTCCTTGGCCGCCAGCTCCTCCTTGGGCGCGATCCACAGCACGTTGCCGGCCTTCTTCACGCCCAGGCCCTTGCTCTGCATGATGATGTCCAGCGCCTGGTCCCAGGGCACGTCCTTGAGCCGCAGCGTGACGTTGCCGGTCACGGTGTCGCTGGTGACGACGTTGAAGTTGGTGAAGTCGGCGATGACCTGCAACAGGGCGCGGACCTCGATGTTCTGGAAGTTCAGCGACAGCTTCTCGCCCTGATAGCCGGGGCCCTGGACGAGCTTGTCGGGGTCGATCTTCATCGGCCGCACTTCGAGCACGAACTGGTTGTCGGTCTGATAGGCGCTGTGCTCCCAGACGCCGCGCGGCTCGACGATCATGCGGACGTGATCGCCCTGCTGGAAGGTCGAGACGCTGTGCACCGGCGTGCCGAAGTCGGTGACGTCCAGGCGCCGGCGCAGCGCGTCGGGGAGCGAGGAGCGCATGAAGTCGACGACCAGGCTCTGCCCCTGCTGGCGGATGTCGACACCGACCTGGCTGCTCGGCAGATCGACGATCACGCGACCCGCGCCATCGGCGCCGCGGCGGAAATCGATGTTGCGCAGGCCCTGCACCTCGACGTTCTGCGTCGGGGCGAACTGGCTCGTCGGTTGCGTTGCCGCGGCCACCGCCGGGCCGCTCTGCTCGAGCGTGACGAGCAGCGCATTGCCTTCCAGCCGGGCCTGGTAGTTGGCCGCCTGCTTCAGGTTGAGCACCACGCGCGTGCGCTCGCCGGCCTGTGCGACGCTGACCGAGCGCAGGTTGCCCTGGTTGAGCTCGACGGTGTTGCGGCCGAGCGCGTTGCCCACGCCCGGCAGGTCGATCGCCACCCGCGGCGGCGCCTGCACCGCGAAGCCCGCCGGCACGGACGCCAGCGGTTGTGCGAGCTCGATGCGCACGACCTCGGTGCCCGCCTGCTGCGAACTGGTGATCGACTGGATCGCGTTCTGCGCCCAGGCCGCGAGCGGCGCGCACAGCATCGTGCCCACCAGCACGAGCACGGCCGGCAGCCCTCGCCACTTGCCCATGTTGGTCATCTGCAGCTTGTTCCTCATCGCGCCTTCTCCTGCAGCTGCAGGGTGCTGATCCTCTCGGTCCATTCGCCCACTGCGTCCTGCACCACCTCGCGCAGCGTCAGCTCGGTCTCGCCGATGCGGGTGATGCGCCCGTAGTTCTGCCCCAGGTAGTCGCCGACCTTGACCTGATAGAGCAGGTTCTCCACGCGCAGCAGCGCGTACGGCTTGCCGCCGCGCGCAAAGCTGCCGACCATGGCCATGTTGTCCAGCGGATAGGCCTCGAGCGGCTCCTTGCGCCGGTTGAGCTCGCCGGCCAGCAGCGGGTTGAGCTGGCGCACCTCCTGCCGCAGCGCAACCGTCAGCTTCTGCGCACTGAAGGGGTCGACCGCCTGCGCCTGCACGTAGGGCTCCGGTTCGAACTTCTTCGGCGCCTCGAGCCGCGGGACATTGGGCTTGACCTCGCGCCGCTTGGTCTCGATCCATTGCTGCAGCTCGTCGAGGTCGCTGCCGCAGCCGGCAAGGCTGCCGAGCGCGAGCGCGAGCGCGGCGAGGGCGGCTGCGGTGCGGGCCTGGCGCATCATGGCTTCTTCGCTCCTGCCTTCGCGGCGGCGGCCTTCTTCTGCTGCTCGGCAACCTCGGCGGCGTCGAGGTAGCGGTAGGTGCGAGCCACCGCCTCCATCGCCAGCGCACCGGTGGCGTCGCGCGCCGGCGGGGCGATCGAGAGGTCGTGCAGCGTGACGATGCGCGAGAGGTTGGCCACGTCGGCGGCGAAGGCGCCGAAGTCGTGGTAACGGCCGCTGACCCGCAAGGTGATCGGCAGCTCGGCGTAGTAGTCCTTGACCTGCACCTGCCCGGGCCGGAAGAGTTCGAAGAGCAGGCCGCGGCCCAGGCCCGCCTGGTTGATGTCCGAGAGCAGCGCGTCCATCTCGGCCTTCCCCGGCAGCTGCTTCTCGAGCTGCGTCACGTATTCCTGCACCTGCAGCTTCTGCTTGCGCAGCTCGTTGAGGTTGACGGCCTGGCCGAGCTTGCGCTCGAACTCGGACTTCAGCGCCGGCTCGCGCTCGCGTTCGCCGTCGAGCTCCTCGACCGAGCCACTCAGGAGCGCGAACCAGCCGATGACGAGGACGGCCACGGCCACGAGGAGGAAGACCGCGGCCTTGGGCAACCAGGGCCACTGACCCGGTTCGCTCGGATTGAGGCCGCGGAACTGCGAGACTGCCTGTTCGAGCATCGCGGAGGCGTCGAAACCCGTGGCGGTGGTGTTGCTGCTGGTCGCCATGCCCTGCCTCACGATGCCTTGCGCGGGGCCGCGGCGGCACCCGAAGCAGCCTGGTCCGGAGCCGCCGGTGGCTTGATGCGCACGCGCATCTGGTACTCGAACAGGCGCCGTGTCTCACGGCTGCCCTGCGAAACGGGCAGGTTCACCGAGCGGATCTCGACCAGCTCGGGCTGCTCAAGCCACTCCGAGTTGTAGAGCAGATTGCGCAGCATCTCGGAGACGCGCTCGTTGGACTGCGCGATGCCGGAGAGCTGCACCTGGTAGCCGGTCTGCTTGATCGACGTGAAGTACACCCCCTCGGGCGTCTGCTTGACGAGCTCGTCGAGCAGGCGCACCGGCGTGTTCCGGTCGGTCTGCAGATCCTCGACGGCCTTCTGCCGCGCCTTGAGCGAATCGATCTCGGCGCGCAGGGTCGCGATGTCCTTGATCTGTGTGTCCAGCCGCGCGATCTCGTCCTTCAGGAACTGGTTTCGGGCCTGCTGATCGCCGATCAACTGCTGCAGCCCCATGTACCAGACGCCGGCAATCACGAGGCCGACCGCCACCGCCAGCCCGACGCCGGCGTAGAACGCCTGCTGGCGCTGGCGCCGCTTGGCCTCGCGGTGAGGCAGCAGGTTGATCAGGATCACTGCACGAACCTCCGCATCGCGAGGCCGCAGGCCGTGAGGTAGGACGCCGCCTCGCGCCGGACGCGGCTTTCGCGCACCGCCGAACCGAGCTGCATGCTGTCGAAGGGGTTGACGACCATCGACGCGAAGCCGGTGAGCTCGGTGACCCGGTCCTTGAGCCCCGGCAGCGTCGCGGTGCCGCCGGCCAGCATCACGTAGTGCACCTTGTGGTGCGGCGTGCTCGTGAAGAAGTACTGCAACGCACGGCCGATCTCCTGCGACAGGCTGTCGACGAAGGGCGCGAGGATCACGCTCTCGTAGTCCTCGGGCAGGTCGCCGGAGAGCTTCTTCTGCTCGGCCTCCTCGAACGAGAAGCCGTACTGGCGCGAGATCAGCTGCGTGAGCTGCGAGCCGCCGAAGGCCTGGTCGCGGTCGTAGAGCTGTTCGTCGTCGCGCAGCACCCTCAGGCTGGTGCTGTCGGCGCCGATCTCGAAGAGGGCCACGAGCGCGTCGCGCCCCTCATTGGGCAGCGCCGCGATCACGCGGCTCATCGCCAGGCGCGAGGCGTGCGATTCGATGTCGAGGATCACCGGCGTCAGCCCCGCCGCCTCGGCCAGGCCTTGTCGATCCTGCACGCGGTCCTTGCGCGACGCCGCGATCAGGACCTCGACGTCCCCGGCCGAGCTCGGGCTGGGCCCGATGACGCAGAAGTCCAGGCTCACCTCGTCGATCGAGAACGGGATGTACTGGTTGGCCTCGGATTCGACCTGAAGCTCCATCTCCTCCTCGCGCAGCCCGGCTGGAAGGATGATCTTCTTGGTGATGACAGCCGACTGCGGCATTGCCATCACCACATGCTTGGTACGCGTGCCGCTCTTGCCGACGACCTTGCGCACCGCGGCAGCGACCTCGTCGAACTTCTCGATCTGCCCGTCGGTGATCCAGCCCTTCTCGAAGGGCTCGAGCGCGAAACGCTCGAGCACGAACTCGCCCGAGGAGGTCTGACCCAGTTCCACCAGCTTGGCACTGGACGAGCTGACGTCCAGGCCGATCATCGGCGGCGATTTCCGGCGCAGCAATCGATCCAGGAAACTCACTTCGGAGCGCTCCTCATGCAGCCGACAAGGCGCCTATCTTGTTAATAAGTTACTTGAATGCTAGCAGTAAAGCCTTTGTGCGCCATAGAGAAATGGCGGGCGGAAGCGGGCCAGTCGTTGTGATTGACCGACGCTGCCGGCAGGGGCTGAAACAAGCTGCAATGCGATATCAAGGGTTTTCCCGCGTTTACCATCCGACGACCGGCGCCTGCGGCCTGCCCGTCCGGTCGCGACCACCATCGCGCGGCCTTTTTATAATCCACCATAGCTCCTTCCCGGGACTCTCATGCCCGCATCCGAGCCCGAGAAACCGTCCACTTCCTCGCATACCTCGCAAGTGCGTGTGCGCCCTCAGCCGCTCCTGAGGGCGGCCGGATGGGCGCTGGGCATGATGCTGGGAGCCTTGTTCGCGCTGCTGCTCGTGGTCGCGATCGCGCTCGCGGCCGCCTATCCGAACCTGCCGTCGATCGCCAGCCTGACCGACTACCGCCCGAAGCTGCCGCTGCGCGTGTTCTCGATGGACGGGGTGTTGCTCGGGGAATTCGGCGAGGAGCGACGCAGCTTCGTCCCGATCGCCGAGATCCCGCAGGTGATGAAGGACGCCGTGCTCGCCGCCGAGGACGCACGCTTCTACGAACATGGCGGCGTCGACTACAAGGGCGTTGCGCGCGCGGCGCTCGAGAACCTGCGCGATGCACGCAGCCAGGGCGCCTCGACGATCACGATGCAGGTGGCGCGCAACTTCTACCTGAGCACCGAGAAGACCTTCACGCGCAAGATCTACGAGATCCTGCTGGCGCTGCGCATCGAGAGCGTGCTGACGAAGGACCAGATCCTCGAGCTCTACATGAACCAGATCTTCCTCGGCCAGCGCGCCAACGGCTTCGCCGCTGCCGCCGAGGTGTACTTTGGCAAGCCGCTGAAGGACGTGACGATCGCCGAGGCGGCGATGCTCGCCGGCCTGCCCAAGGCCCCGTCGGCCTACAACCCGATCGCCAACCCGCGGCGAGCCCGGGCGCGCCAGCGCTACATCATCCAGCGCATGTTCGAGACCGGCTATATCACCGAGGAACAGCAGGACGCCGCACTCGAGGAAGTCCTGCATTACCGGCAAGCCAGCGAATCCGCGGTCCACGGCGAGTACGCCGCGGAGAGCGCACGCCAGCTCGTCTATGCACAGTACGGCGAGGAGACCTACACGCGAGGGCTCAACGTCTACCTGACGCTCAAGGCCAACGATCAGCAGGTCGCCTACCAGGCGCTGCGCCGGGGCCTGATGGACTATGAACTGCGCCAGTTCTATCGCGGCCCCGAGGCCTTCGTCGACCTGCCGGCCGACCGGGACAAGCTCGACGCCCGCGTGGCCGAGGCACTGGCCGATCACCCCGACAACGGCGACCTGCGCGCGGCGGTGGTGCTCGAAGCCTCGCCGCGCAAGGTCGAGGCAATGCTGCAGTCGGGCGACACGATCACGATCACCGGCGCCGGCCTGCGGCCGGTGAGCTCGGGGCTGGCCGAGAACGCCGGGCCCCAGATCCGCATCCGGCGCGGGGCCATCGTGCGGGCACGCCAGAGCCCGAAGAAGGACTGGCAGCTCACGCAGGTTCCCGAGGTGGAAGGCGCCTTCGTCGCGCTGGACCCGCGCACCGGTGCCGTGCGCGCGCTCGTCGGCGGCTTCGACTTCGCGAAGAACAAGTTCAACCATGTGACGCAGGCCTGGCGCCAGCCGGGGTCGAGCTTCAAGCCGTTCATCTATTCGGCCGCGCTCGAGCGCGGATTCACGCCGGCGACCGTGGTCAACGACGCGCCGCTGTTCTTCGGCGCCGACGTCACCGGCAGCCAGCCCTGGGAACCGAAGAACTACGACGGGAAGTTCGACGGCCCGATGTCGCTGGCCACCGGCCTTGCGAAGTCGAAGAACATGGTTTCGATCCGGGTGCTGGACGCCATCGGGCCATCGTACGCGCAGCAGTGGATCCAGCGCTTCGGCTTCGAGCCCGACAAGCACCCGGCCTACCTGACGATGGCCCTGGGCGCAGGGTCGGTGACGCCGATGCAGATGGCGACCGCCTACAGCGTCTTCGCCAACGAGGGCCTGCGCGTGACGCCGCACCTGATCGAGCGCATCGTCGACGGCAAGGGTCGTGTCGTCGTCGACGCGCCGCCGAAACCGGTGGAGGAATCGGCGCGCGTGCTCGACGCCCGCAATGCCTACGTGATGGACACCTTGCTGCAGGGTGTCACGCGCTTCGGCACGGCGGCACGCGCGCAGCAGGCGCTGCATCGCAACGACATCTACGGCAAGACCGGAACGACCAACGATTCGATGGATGCCTGGTTCGCCGGTTTCCAGCCGACAGTTGTTGCTGTCGTCTGGATCGGCTACGACACGCCGCGCAAGCTGGGCAGCCGCGAGACCGGTGGCGGCCTGGCGCTGCCCGTCTGGATCGAATGGATGGCGCACGCGCTCAAGGGCGTCCCCGTGCAGCCCTTGGCGCCGCCGCCGGGGGTAGTCGAAGATGGCAGCGGCTGGCACTTCGAGGATTACGGCAGCCAGGCCGTCGTCGAGGAACTCGGGCTCGAGGACGTGGTGCCGGCGACCCCCACGGTCGAGGAGCGTGCGAGCATCCTGGACCTGTTCCGGCGATAAGGGCCGAGCGCCAAGGGGTCGGGCGCGACGGGCAGCACGGCGTCATGCGGGGTGAACCTCACAGAGGCTTTTTGCGCACCCCGCTCCCGCACTCGCCCACTCCCTCGCTCCACTGCTCTTCGGCCGTTCCCCGCCCTCTGCCCTCTAGAATTCGAAAAATGCCCTTTCCGCAGCTTGCGTCCCGGCTGGTCGTGCGAAGCATGGTCGCCATCGCCATGCTTTCGGCCATCCTCCTCGGCGCAGCCTGTGGCCAGAAGGGCCCGTTGACGCTGCCGCCCGCGGCGACCTCGCCCTCGCCGGCTCCGGCCGCAAGGTCCACGGCTGCATCTGCACCTCTTCCTGCATCCGCAAACGCGCCGACGGTGACGCGATGAACCTGCCGGGAAGCCCCTTTCTCGCGCGCGACGGCGATCGCCTCTGCCTTGACGGCATCGATCTGGCCACGCTTGGACAGCGCTTCGGCACGCCGCTCTACGTCTACTCGCAGGCGGCCATGCTGGACGCTCTGGCGCGGTACCGCCACGCGCTCGCCGGGCGCAAGCACCTCATCTGCTACGCGATGAAGGCGAACTCGAACCTCGCCGTGCTGCAGACCTTCGCTGCTGCCGGCTGCGGCTTCGACATCGTCTCGGGCGGCGAGCTCGCGCGCGTGCTGGCAGCCGGCGGACGCGCCGACCGCATCGTCTTCTCGGGGGTCGGCAAGACGGCCGCCGAAATGGAACAGGCGCTGCTGGCCGGCGTCCGCTGTTTCAACGTCGAAAGCGTCTCCGAACTGCGGCGGCTTTCCGGGGTGGCCGCCAGCATCGGCCGAGTCGCGCCCGTCAGCCTGCGCGTCAACCCCGACGTCGACGCCGGCACGCATCCCTACATCTCGACCGGACTGCGCGACAACAAGTTCGGCATCGCACATGAACAGGCACTCGACGCCTACCGTCTGGCCGCGTCGCTGCCGGGTCTGCGGGTGATCGGGATCGACTGCCACATCGGCTCGCAGATCACCCAGACTGCACCCTATCTGGATGCGCTCGACAAGCTGCTCGACCTCGTGGAGACGATCGGGCGCGATGGCATCACGATCGAGCACGTCGACGTCGGCGGCGGGCTCGGCATCACCTACACCGACGAACAGCCGCCCAGGGCCGAAGCCTTGGTTGCGCAACTGCTGGCCCGGATGGACGCACGCGGTCACGGCCACCGCGAGCTGCTGCTCGAACCCGGACGGTCGCTCGTCGGCAACGCCGGGGTGCTGCTGACCGAAGTGCTCTACCTCAAGCCGGGGGCGACGAAGAATTTCTGCATCGTCGATGCGGCGATGAACGACCTCATGCGCCCGGCGCTCTACGACGCCTGGATGGCGATCGAGCCGGTGCAGTCGCGCGAGCTGCAGGCCCTGCGCTGGGATGTCGTCGGGCCGGTGTGCGAATCGGGCGACTGGCTCGGGCGCGAGCGCGAGCTTGCGATCGCCGAAGGCGACATCTTGGCCGTACTTTCGGCAGGCGCCTACGGCATGGCGATGGCGAGCAACTACAACAGCCGCCCGCGCGCCGCCGAAGTCATGATCACCAGCGGGGAAGCGGTGCTGGTGCGCGAGCGCGAGCAGGTCACGCAGCTCTGCGCCGGTGAGCGGTTGCTGCCGATGGAATCCGCACCCGAGTCAGGCGACTAGCAAGGGCTGCGCGCTTCGCCCGCGCCCGACACGCCGAAACGAAAAACCGCCCCGAAGGGCGGTTTCCTCTGATCGCCGGGTTTCCCCGGCGGACATCAGAACGCGTGGCGGATGCCGAACTCGACACCGCTCGAGCTGCCGCCCGGCGACGCCATCACACCGCCCAGGCCGTTGTTGGCGACGGTCTTGGTCTGCGTGCCGTCGTTGCTGATGCGAGCATAGGTCGCGTACAGCACGGTGCGCTTGGACAGGTTGTGCAGGTAGCCGACCGCGAACTTGTTGTAGTCGTTATCGTTCCAGGCCACCGAGCCGGCCTTCTGGTTGTAGCGGCCGTAAGAGGCGCGGATCACGCCCGGGCCGACCGGGACCATGACGCCCGGCTGGATCAGCTGTACCTTCAGGCCGGCGCCGTTGCGCTCTTCCTGGATGTTGAGCATGGCGGTCAGGAAACCGGCGTTCCACGAACCCGCGACGTTCCACACCTTGTGGTCGAGCGCGTCGGTGGCGCCTTCGGTCTTGCCATAGGCAGCGTGCACTGCGAACGGACCCGCAGCGTAGCCGACGCGGGCGCCGAGATAGTTGTTTTCCTTCTCGTTGGCCGTGCCCTTGACCTTCTCGCCGAAGGCGTACATCACTTGCGCCGAGAAGCCGCCCAGGTTCGGGGTGAAGTAGCTGATCGAGTTGTTCGAACGCACCGCGGTGGTCACGTTGGCGTTGCCTGCCAACATCGCGATGCTGCTGCTCGAGCCGATGCCGTTCGTGCCGAACGGATCGTAGACGGTCTGGTTCCAGAATTCGGGGGTGTAGTCGCGGCCGAGGCGGACTTCACCGAAACCGCCCATCAGGCTGACGGTCGAACGGCGCTGCCAGTTCATGCCGGCGGCGTTGCCGTCGTCGTTGCTCAGCTGGCCCTCGATCCAGAAGCCAGCCTGCAGGCCGCCGCCCAGATCCTCGACACCGCGGAAGCCCAGGCGGCTGCTGTTGTAGCCGGAGTTGGTCATGCCGATCACCGACGTACCACCCGCGGACAGGCGAGCCACGCCCGCGTCAACGATACCGAACAGGGTCACCGACGACTGGGCCGATGCGGCACCGGCAAACGCCGTCAGCGCAGCCAGAGCGAGCAGAGATTTTTTCATTTCAGCGATCTCCTAGGTTGAACAAGAGGTCCCGATCGGGGAGGTCACCCGGCAAGGGGCTGATCAGGCCAACCTCCTCAGCGGAAGTTATCCGCATTTCACCAGAGCCCCTTGCGGCTTGCAAAGCCAAAGACTCCCAAGCCGGCGTTTGAGCGCCAGTTTGTTGCCTGACAACAACGGGGCGACCCGGATTCGGCTTCCGACGCTGATCGCGGCAACAATTCGCCAATTTCAGTCAGTGAGCGCGAACTCTCACCGTCGCAGCCCTTTGGGCAAGGCTCGCACCGAACCGGCTTCGTGACGCCGGCCCGGCCTTGTGCCAGGCTCTGGACGTGCGCACCCTCGGGGAAGCTCGCGAGCGCGCACGCAGTCCGGGGCGCGGCTCAAACCGCGATCAGTTCGTGGCTGGTCGTGATCTCGGCCGTCTTGCCGAGCATGATGCTCGCCGAGCAGTAGCGTTCGTGCGAAAGCGCGATCGCGCGCTCGACCGCGGCTGCGGGCAGGTCCCTGCCGCTGACGACGTAGTGCATGTGGATGCGCGTGAACACCTTGGGCTCGGTCGCCGCGCGCTCCGCGCTCAGCCGAACCTGGCAGCCGCGCACATCGTGACGGCCACGCTGCAGGATCAGCACGACGTCATACGCCGTACACCCGCCGGCACCGGCGAGCACCGTCTCCATCGGCCGCGGCGCGAGGTCGCGCCCGTCGGCGGCGCCGGCCATCGTCAACAGGTGGCCGCTGCCGGTATCGGCGACAAAACCCATGCCCAGCGCGGGCGTCCAGTTCACGGTGCATTCCATCGTCTCTCCTCTCTGCTGCACGGACTTGCCACGACTGCGGACGGGCCACCGGCTCCCGGTGTCGCGGCGCACCGCGGACACTGGCCCGCATTCTGGAGGGAGCTCTCCAAAGTGGAGTCAGGGATATTGCGGCGCAACATGTTGATGCTAGACTGCCTTCATGGGTTGTCGGTGACGACCCGCCGCTTGTCTCCTCCACCTCCTCCAATGGTGGATTCGGCCCCGGCGCCTCACGGCTCCGGGGCTCTTTTTTTTGCGGCCGCAGCGTGACCGGCGCCGGCCCAACCCCGCGTACGCAAAGGGGGCGCGAGGCGCTGCCCTATGATCCGCGCCCGCTTTCAACGCAGCCCTGGAAAGAACGAGATGTCCGCTGGCGCCGTCGCCTCCAACCTCATCCCGGCGGCGCGCGTGCTCTCGCCCCGCGGCCGGCGCATCGCTTCGGACTACCTGCGCCGCATCCTCTCGGCACGCGTCTATGACGTCGCGCACGAATCGACGCTGCAGCCGGCACGCAGCCTCTCGCGCCGGCTCTCCAATCAGGTTCTGCTCAAGCGCGAGGATCAGCAGAGCGTCTTCAGCTTCAAGCTGCGCGGCGCCTTCAACAAGATGGCGCAGCTCCCGCCCGAGCGCCTGCAGCGCGGCGTCATCTGCGCCTCGGCCGGGAACCACGCGCAAGGCGTGGCGCTGGCGGCGCGACGGCTGGGCTGCCGCGCGGTGATCGTGATGCCGGTGACGACGCCGCGCGTGAAGGTCGACGCCGTGCAGGCCCTGGGCGGTGAGGTCGTGCTCGAAGGCGACAGCTATTCGGATGCCTACCTGCACGCGCTCGCGCTGCAGCAGGCGCAGGACCTCAGCTTCGTGCATCCCTTCGACGACCCCGACGTGATCGCGGGTCAGGGAACGGTCGCCGCCGAGATCCTGCGCCAGCATCAGGGGCCGCTGGATGCGGTGTTCGTGCCGATCGGCGGCGGCGGGCTGGTGAGCGGCGTGGCCGCATACATCAAGGCCGTGCGCCCCGACATCCGCGTGATCGGCGTGCACACGAGCGATTCCGACGCGATGCGCCGCTCGGTGGCCGCCGGGCGGCGCGTGCAGCTCGACGACGTCGGGCTCTTCGCCGACGGCACGGCCGTCAAGCTGGTCGGCGAGGAGACCTTTCGCATCGCGCGCCAGCTCGTCGACGACTACGTCGTCGTCACCACCGACGAGGTCTGCGCGGCGATCAAGGACGTATTCCAGGACACGCGCAGCATCATGGAACCCTCCGGCGCGCTGGGCGTGGCCGGGATCAAGCAGTACGTGAGTGCGCACCGCTGCAGGGGGCAGACCCTCGTCGCCGTGACCAGCGGCGCGAACATGAACTTCGACCGCCTGCGCTTCGTCGCCGAGCGCGCCGACTTCGGCGAGCAGCGCGAGGCCCTCTTCGCCGTCACCATCCCCGAGGAGCGCGGATCGTTCAAGCGCCTGTGCGCGCTCGTCGGTGCGCGCTCGGTCACCGAGTTCAACTACCGCATCAGCGACCAGAGGCAGGCACATGTCTTCGTCGGCCTGGCAATCGGCCGCCGCGACGAGGCCGAGCGCATCGAGCGCCAGTTCGTGCGCAACGGGTTTGCCACCGTCAACCTGAGCGACGACGAGATGGCCAAGGAGCACGTGCGCCACATGGTCGGCGGGCGCTCGGAACTCGCCGAGGGCGAGCGGCTGTTCCGCTTCGTCTTCCCCGAACGTCCCGGCGCGCTGATGCGCTTCCTCGCGGAGCTGCATCCGCAATGGAACATCAGTCTCTTCCACTACCGCAACCAGGGGGCCGACTACGGGCGCATCCTCGTCGGGATCCAGCTGCCGGCCGGCGACGAGCCGGCGCTGCGCCGGTTCCTGCAATCGCTGGCCTATCCCTACGTGGAGGAAACGGACAATCCGGTGTACCGGCTCTTCCTGCGCTGAAGCCGCTGCCGAAGCGGCGCGGACTGCGTAGACTGCGGGCCCATGCAGCCCGCCCGTTCGCTCGTCTCGCCGACCTCCCACCCGCAGCTCGAGCGCGAGGTCGTCGCGGCGCTGCGTCGGCGCAGCGCCGTCGGCGGCAGCCTCGGCCAGCTCGAGCCGCTGGCACTGCGCCTGGCGCTGATGCAGCGCACGCTCGCGCCGGAGTTCGTCGAGCCGCAGCTGCTCGTGTTCGCGGCCGACCATGGCGTCGCGGTCGAGGGTGTCGAGGCCAACGATGCGGCACCCACCCACCAGATCGTCGGGCGCCTGCTCGGCGGCGAACTGCCGCTGTCCGCCTTCGCGCAAGCGCAGCAGCTCGAGCTCAACGTGATCGACTGCGGCGTCGCGACCGACCTCGCGGCGAGCGACAAGCTGCTGACGCGCAAGATCGCGCACGGCAGCCGCAACGCAAGACTCACGGCCGCGATGTCGCCCGAGCAGTGCCAGGCCGCGATGCGTGCGGGCATGCAGCTGGGCTATCGGCTGCGCGGGAACTTCTCGATCTACGCCAGCCTGGGTCTGGGCGCCGACTTCAGCGCCGCGCTCGTGCTCTCGCGCCTGGCCGACCGCCCGCTGCAGGAGCTGCTGAGCAGCGGGCCGGAGATGCCCCGCGCCGAACTCACCCGCCTGATGGCCATCGGCCAGGCTGCGCTGCTGCGGCACCAGGAGGCCGTCGATCCGCTGGCCGTGGTCGCCGCACTCGGCGGCTTCGACGTCGCGGTGATGGTCGGCGTGATGCTCGTCGCCGCCAGCCGCCGCCATCTTCTGGTCATCGACGGCATGGCCGCCTGCGCGGCACTGCTGGTGGCCTCGCGCATCGCGCCGGCGGTCACCGACTACTGCGTGTTCTGCCGCAGCCATGGGCGCCGCAGCCTGGATCATGCGCTCAACATCTTTCGCGCCAGCGCGCTGCTGGAGCTGGACATGCAGAGCATGGACGGCACCGGCGCGACGCTGGCCTGGCCGATGATCCGCTGCGCAGCGGCGCTGCTGACCGAGGTCGTCGACGACCAGCAGCGTGAACTCGATTTCGACGTCGACAGCCTGCGCGGAGAACTCGACGAGAACCCGCTCTGGCATCTCGACGAGCCGCCGCCCTATTGAAGAACCTGAAGAACTCGACCGGGGTGCCGCTGCGCCCCGGCACGGCGACGCGTCCCCGCGAGCTCAGCGCTGCCGCTGTGCCTGCGGCGATGCCGATGGGGTCGCCTGGGGCGGCATCCCCTGCACGACGCCCGGCGCCGATTCGGTGACGCCGGCCTCGTCCGCGTGCCCGGCCGTCGATCCGTCGGCAGGCATCGCCATCACAGCCCCATGCACGGCCGGTGCGGTTGCGGGCAAGGCTGCACTCATTCCCGGCAGCGGTGGACGCGGTGCTGGCGCCTGTGCGCTGCCAGGGACACCGGTGGCCGGCGGCGGCAGCGGCGGCAACTCGAGCCGCAGCACCGACGGCCCGCCGCGCGGCCCGATCGATGCTGCGCGCGCCTCCACGCGCTGCAGCACCTGGTCACCATCGACGACCGCGCCGACGCGCAGCGCGCGCGCAGGCTTGCCATCGACCGAGATCAGCGCCACACCCTCTGCACCCGCTGCCTGCGAACGCGGTGCGGCCACGCCGAGCAAGCGGAAACGCTCGCCCCCGGGCGCCGGCGCAAGCGGGGTCGGCGCCGGCGCCGCTGCAGGGCTGTCCACGGCGCCAAAGAGACGCGCCCAGTCGCCGCCTTGCGCCGCCCCGCTGGTCGCGATCACGGTCTCGGCCGGCGCCTGCAGCGGCTTCGAGAACAGCTTCAGACTCCACGCGGCGGCGCCCGCAGCGACGAGCGCCCAGACGACGAAGGCGAGTACGCGCGGCAACATGCGGCGATTATGATTGCCCGACCTCCGTCGACCCGCCGCCCGATGCCGTCGAAGGCCGTCGATCGCCGGCAGCGCGCCGACATCGTGCACACTGCGCCGCGGCCGCCTTTCCTGCGGCCCTTTGCTGTCCTGCGGCCATGGCCGCCCACGCCCATGCGAGATTCCGTGCTTCCCCGTGCCGCTCGCGGCTTCACCTTGATCGAGCTGATGGTGGTGCTGGTCATCATCGGCGTGCTCGCGGCGCTGATCGTCCCCAACGTGCTCGACCGCACCGACGATGCGCGCGTCACCGCCGCGCGCACCGACGTCAACAACCTCGTGCAGGCGCTCAAGCTCTACAAGCTCGACAACCTCCGCTACCCAAGCGCCGAACAGGGGCTGCAGGCCCTGGTGCAGAAGCCAACGAGCGGCCCCGTACCGGCGAACTGGCGCCCCTACCTCGAGAAGTTGCCCGCCGACCCCTGGGGCCGCCCCTACCAGTATCTGAACCCCGGGATCAAGGGCGAGATCGACGTCTTCAGCTACGGTGCCGACGGGCAGGCGGGCGGCGATGGCAAGGATGCGGACATCGGCTCCTGGCAATAGCGCTGGCAATGGCGCCGGCAATGACGCGGGCTTGGCGTGCCGGCGGCGGCGGTCTCGGCACGCAAGGCAATCCGGCTTCACGCTGATCGAATTGATGGTCGTGGTGATGCTGATCGCGGCGGCGACAGCGGGCGTGAGCCTTGCGCTGCGCGACAGCACGCAGGACCGGCTCGATCGCGAGGCGGTGCGCCTGGCGACCCTGCTCGAAGCCGCGCGTGCCGAGGCGCGGGCCGCGGCGCTGCCGGTGATCTGGCGCCCGACGCCCGAAGCCGACGACCAGCCGTTTCGTTTCGTGGGGCTCGCGGCCTCGCACCGGCTGCCGACGCACTGGCTCGACGACGGGATCCGGGCGCAGGTCGACGGCGGCCGCGGCGCGCTCGTGCTCGGGCCCGAACCCCTGATCGGCGCGCAGCGTGTGATCCTGATGCTGCAGGGGCAGCGCATCGCCGTGGCGACCGACGGCCTGCGGCCCTTTGCCGTGCAGGCGCTCGACGAAGCCTCGCACTAAGAGCCTGTGAAGATATGCGCCGGAGCCGCGGCTTCACGCTCGTCGAGGTGCTGGTTGCCCTCGCGGTCGTCGCGGTGGCGCTTGCGGCCGGGGCGCGCGCCGCGATGGCCCTCGGCGCGAACGCCGAGCGGCTGCGCGACGTCACGATCGCGCAGTGGTGCGCCGACAACGAGCTCGTCGACCTTCGGCTGGCGCGCGTGCTGCCGGGCATCGGCGACGCCGACTTCCGTTGCGAGCAGCTGGGCCTCAGCTTCGAGGGCCGGCTCGTGACCCGGCCCACGCCCAACCCGAACATGCGGCGCATCGACGCCACCGTCCGCGACGCGGCCGGGCACCCGTTGGTCACGCTGACGACGGTGATGTCGCGCTATTGAACGCTATTGAATCGAGGCATTGTCGAATCTAAGCATCGAATCGAACCATCGAAGCGACGATCCAGGGTCGAGGACGCAAGGGCGGGCGCAGGCAAGACAGGCAGGGACAGGCAGGGCTCATGAGGCAGACACGAACCTGGGGCGCGCGCGGCTTCACGCTCGTCGAGGTGCTGGTCGCGCTGTTCGTGATGGCGACGATGGCGGCGATGGCCTGGCGCGGCATCGACGCGGTGCTCGCCAGCCGCGACGCGGGCCGCGCGAGCATCGACCGCACGAGCCTGCTCTCGACCGTGCTCGCGCAGTGGGAACTGGACCTGCAGTCGCTGCAGGACGATGCCGGCGTTCCCACGCTCAGCTTCGACGGCCGCACGCTGCGCCTGGTGCGTCGCACCGAGGGCGGGCTGCAGCTCGTCGCCTGGTCGCTCGAGGGCACGCAGTGGCTGCGCTGGGCGGCGCCGCCGACAGCGCAGGCCGACGCGCTGCACGATGCCTGGATGCGCAGCCAGCAACTGCAGGCCGCCGACCCGGGACAGCTTGCGCTGCTCGACGGGGTCGATAGCCTGCAGCTCTACTTCTACCGCGGCAACGCCTGGAGCAACGCGCAGTCCAGCGCCGACCTCGCCGCGCCCGCGCCCGAAGACGGCGCCAGCGCCGCGGCGCGCGGCCGCGAGGCGCTGCCCAGCGGAGTGCGCCTCGTGCTCCAGCTCGGCGGGCACAGCCTCACGCGCGACGTGCTCGTCGCTGCGGGGACATGAAGGCATCGGCGCCGAACCGGCGTGTGCGCGCGCGGCGCCAGCGCGGCGCGGCGCTGCTGCTGGCGATGCTGATCCTCGCGCTGGTGGCCAGCGCCGCATCGGCGATGGTCTGGCAGCAGCAGCGCGCGGTCGAGCTCCAGGCGGCCGAGCGCGTGCGCACGCAGGCGGAGTGGATCCTGATCGGCGCGCAGGACTGGGCGCGGCTGCTGCTGCGCCAGGACGCCAACCGCGCCTTTCCGCCGAGCGCGGGCTGGGCGCGCAAGCTCGAGGAATCGCGCCTCTCGCAGTTCCTTGCCGCCGACCGCGACACGCAGCACCTGGCGCTGCCAGAGGTCTTCCTCGGCGGCGAGATCGACGACGCGCAGTCGCGCTACAACCTGCGTCGCCTCGTCGGCGAGGACGGCAAGCCGGTGGCCGCAGAGGTCGCGGCGCTGCGCCGGCTCTGCGCTGCCGCGGGTGCTGACGCCGCGCTTGCCGATCGGCTGGCGGAGCGTCTGGCCAGCGCCTGGCGCTCGCGCGAGCCGACGGCGCCGCTGCCGCCGACGCGCGTCGAGCAGCTCGGCTGGCTCGGTGTCGACGCGGCGCTGCTCGCGCCGATCCTTCCCTACGTCACGCTGCTTCCGGCACCGACGCCGCTGAATGCCAACACCGCGCAGGCGCCGGCGCTGGTCGCGGCGGTCGACGGCCTCGAGCTGCACGACGCGCAGCGCATCGTGCAGGCGCTGCAGCGCAGCCCGGCCCCTTCCAGCGGCGTGCTCCAGGAGATGCTGCCCAGCGGCCTCACCGCCGACCCGCTGCGCGTGGGCGTGCAGTCCAGCCACTTCGAAGTGCGGGCGCGCCTGCGCTGGGAGGACCGCGTGCTCGAGGAGCGCTGGCTGTTCCAGCGCAGCGGGGTCGGCGGCGGTGCCCAGGTGCGCGTGCTGCGCAGCGAGCGCAGCAGCGTGCCGCAGGGCGGGCCGGCCTGAGGCGCCGCTCGACGACAACGATCGCCTCGGCACCGGGGCGACAATAGCCCCGACACACCGCGCTGCCCGCCGCCCCTGCCGATGTCCGTCCTCGTGATCCTCATGCCGCCGCGCCCGCGCACGGACGCGGCGGCGCGGGCGCCGGCCGAGTACGCATTCGTGCTCGGCAGCGACGGGCGTCAAGTCGTGAGTCAGGGTCGGGCGGCGGCGAGCGAACTGCCGCGCGCGGACCACGCCTGCCTGCTGCTGGCCGACGCCGACGTCGCATGGCATCGGGTGCTGATCCCCAAGGCTCCGACGGCACGGCGGCGTGCGGCGCTGGCTGCCGTCCTCGAGGAGCAACTGCTCGAGGACGATGAGGTGCTGCACCTGGCGCTCGAGCCCGCGGCCGCCGGTGGGCAGGAGGGCTGGGTCGCGGTCACTCGCATGGATGCGCTGGTCGCCGCGGTCGCCGAACTCGGGCAGGCCGGCGTCGCGCTGGAGCGCATCGCCCCGTCGAGCTGGCCGCAGGCAAGCCCGGCGCTGCACCTGCTGCCGGCTGCAGCCGACGATCCGTCGCCGACCTTGGTCCACAGCCACCCCGGTGGCGTGGCCTGCTTGCGGCTCGCGGGTTCGCTCGCGCGGCAGCGCATCGCTGCGCTCGATCATGCCGGCCTGCGCTGCACCGCCCATCCGCAGGCCGTTGCCGAGGCCGAGCGCTGGCTCGGCAGCAAGGTGCAGGTCATCGCCGATGCCGAACGCATGCTGCAGGCGCTGGCCTCACCCTGGAACCTGCGGCAGTTCGAGCTCGCGCCCCGGCGTCGCAGCGTGCAGCGGCTGCGGGACTTCGCGCGCCGGCTTCGTGCCGATCCCGACTGGCGGCCGGTGCGCCTGGGCCTGAGCGCGCTGGTGCTGGTGCAGCTCGTCGGCCTGAACGCCTGGGCCTGGAAGCTGGAGCACGAATTGCGCGGGCGCCAGCAGGCTCAGGTGCGACTGCTGCAGGACAGCCACCCGCAGGTGCGCGCGGTGCTCGACGCACCGCAACAGATGCTGCGCGAGACCGAGCGGCTGCGCCTTGCCGCGGGACAGCGCGGCAGCGGCGACCTCGAGCCGATGCTCGACGCCGCGGCACGCGCCTGGCCCGAAGGCCAGGGCCCGCTGCAGGCCCTGCAGTTCGAGCCCGGGCAGCTCGCGATCACCGCCGCCGCCTGGGATGGCGCCCTGGAGCAAGGCTTTGCCGAGCGCCTGCGCGCGCTGGGATACCAGGTGCAGCGGCAGGGTTCGCAGATCCTCATCCGCACGGCGGGCCCTGCATGAGCAGCGGACAGGCGGCCGCGCCCACTCGTTGGCAGGGCCTGGCGGCCGCCTGGCGTCGGCGCGACGCGCGCGAGCGCCGGCTGCTGCTGCTCGGGGCCGGGGTACTGGCGCTCTACCTGCTGTGGGCGCTCGCGCTGCAGCCGGCGCTGCGCACGCTGCGCGACGCGCCTGCGCGCATCGACCGCCTCGACGTACAGATGCAGACGATGCAGCAGCAGGCGAGCGAGGCGCAGGCCTTGCGCGCCGCGCCGCCGATCCCGCCGCCGCAGGCGCGGGCCGCCCTGCAGGCGGCGACTGCGCAACTGGGCGGCAAGGCGAGGCTGGTCGAGCAAGGCGAGCGCGCCGTGCTGACGCTCGACGGCGCCAGCAGCCAGGAGCTGCAGGCCTGGTTGAACGAGGTCCGGGTCGGCGCGCGCGCGCGCGTCGTCGAACTGCGGCTGCGGCAGCAGCCGCAGGGGCTCTCGGGCACCGTGATCGTGGCCTTGCCCCAGGGATGACCAGGATGGTCGGCACTGCTTCGATCCGCCCGCGCACACCCGCCCGCCGCTGGGCATTCGGGGGCGGCATCGCCGGCCTGCTGCTGGCCCTGCCGGCGTTGGCGCCGGCGAACTGGCTCGCCGACGCGCTCGCGCAGGCCAGCGGCGGGCGGCTGCTGCTCACCGATGCGCGCGGCACGCTGTGGTCGGGCAGTGCCGTGGCGGTGCTCACCGGCGGCCCCGGCAGCCGCGACGCCAGCGCGCTTCCCGGGCGGCTGCACTGGTCGGTCGGGCTCGCGCCGTCGTCGTGGAGCGCGATCGAGCTCGCGCTGCGGCAGGCGTGCTGCATCGACGGCACGATGCGCCTGCGGCTGCAAGCAGGAATCGGGCGCCTGCGGCTGAGCCTGCCGCAGGATGCGCCGACGCTGGCCCGCTGGCCGGCGGCGTGGCTTGCCGGACTCGGCGCGCCGTTCAACACGCTGCGCCTGGACGGCCTGGCGCAGCTCTCGTCGAGCGGCGTGGCGCTCGAACGCGTCCAAGGCCGCTGGCGCATGGACGGCCAGCTCGAGATCCAACTGCAGGACCTGTCCTCGGCGCTCAGTACCGTGCGGCCGCTGGGCAGCTACCGTGTCCTGCTCGACGGCAACGGCGGCAGCAAGGACAGCAAGGCCGTCGACAGCACGCGCGGCGGCCCCACGGCCCGGCTCAGCCTGCAGACGCTTCAAGGGCCGCTGCAGCTCGCCGGCCAGGGCCAGTGGGCAGGCCAGACGCTGCGCTTTCGCGGCCAGGCGCAGGCCGAGCCCGGCAGCGAGGCGATGCTGAACAATCTGCTCAATCTTCTCGGCCAGCGGCAGGGGCCGCTGGCCCTGCTGGCGATCGGATAGGAATGAAGCGCTCCCGACGACCCCATGGCCCGGCCCGCCCCGGCGGCCCGCAGCGCGGCCACGGCTCGCGCCTCATCGCGCTGCTGCTGGCATCGATGCTGGGCCTGCCGCCCTTGCACGCGCAGCCGGTGGCCATGCGCGCGCCGGTGACCGTCAACTTCGTCAACGCCGACATCGAGGCGGTGACGCGTGCGTTCGCGACGATGATCAACCGCACGATCATCGTCGACCCGCGCGTGCGCGGCACGATCACCGTCTACAGCGAACAGCCGCAGAGCGTCGCGCAGGCCTACCGCAGCTACCTCTCGGCGCTGCGCGGGCTGGGATTCGCGGTCGTCGAGTCCGGCGGGCAGCTCAAGGTCGTCCCCGAGGCCGAGGCCAAGGTGCAGACCGACACGGTCGCCGTCGGCGACGAGATGCCGCGCGGCAACCAGATCATCACGCAGATCTTCACGCTGCAGCACGAGAACCCGAACAACCTCGTCGCGGTGCTGCGGCCGCTGATCAGCGCCAACAACACGATCAACGCGAGCCCGGGCAGCAACTCGCTCGTCATCACCGACTACGCCGACAACCTGCAGCGCATCGCGCGCATCATCGCCGCGCTGGACCGGCCGGCCAGCGGCGAGGTCGACGTGATCCCGCTCGAGCATGTCGTCGCCGCCGACATCGCGCCGGTCGTGCAGCGCCTGGCCGAAGGCGGCCCGACGGTGGCGGTGCCGGGTGCCGTCGCGCTGGCCGGCGCGACCACGGTGATGCCCGACACCCGCACCAACTCGCTGCTGGTGCGCACCGGCAACCCGGCACGCCTGCTCTCGGTCCGCGCGCTCGTGGCCCGGCTCGACCGCCCGGCGACGATCGGCGGCATCCCCGGCGCGCCCGGGATGTGGGTCGTGCCGCTGAAGAACGCCGACGCGACCAAGCTCGCGACCGTGCTGCGCGCGGCCTTCGCGGCCGGATCGGGCAGCGGCACCGGGACGACGACCCCGTTCACGCCGACAAGCCAGCCAAGCCCCGTCTCGCCGGCTGCGCCGAGCGCGCCCGGACTCGGCGGCCTGAGCGCACAGGCCACGGCGCCGCTGGCGGCTTCGGGCCAGCCTTCGACCGGCGGCTACATCCAGGCCGACCCGTCGACCAACTCGCTCATCATCACCGCGCCCGAGCCGCTGTACCGTCAGTTGCGCGCGCTGATCGAGCAGCTCGACCAGCGCCGGGCGCAGGTCTACATCGAGAGCATGATCGTCGAGGTCGCCGGCGGCGACGCCGCCGACTTCGGCTTCGAGTGGCTCGGCAAGCTCGGCCGCAGCGGCAATCGCGACATCGTCGGCGCGCAGACGCTCACGAGCGGCGCCGCACCGAGCATCATCAGCATCAACAACGAGCTCGCGCAGGGCAACCTGGCGCTGGGCGACGGCCTGAACATCGGGCTGGCGCGCGTGATCAACGGCGTGACCTCTCTCTCGGCGATCCTGCGTCTGCTGCAGAGCCAGACGCAGACCAACATCGTCAGCACGCCCAACCTGATCACGCTGGACAACGAGGAAGCGAAGATCGTCGTCGGCGAGAACGTGCCCTTCATCACCGGCCAGTTCACGAACACCGGCACCGGCACGACGAACCCGTTCCAGACCATCGAGCGCAAGGACGTCGGCATCACGTTGCGCATCCGGCCGCAGATCGGCGAAGGCGGCGCGATCCGCATGCAGATCTACCAGGAACAGAGCGCCGTCAAGAGCACGACCGCGGCCGGCACGAGCAATGCGGGCCCTTCGACGACCAAGCGCTCGATCGAGGGCACGGTGACCGTCGACGACGGCCAGGTCCTCGTGCTCGGCGGCCTCATCGAGGACACCTACACGACGACGCAGAGCAAGGTGCCGCTGCTGGGCGACGTGCCGGTGCTGGGGCAGCTCTTTCGCAGCGAGAGCCGCCAGCGCAAGCGCACCAACCTGATGGTCTTCCTGCGCCCGATCGTGATGCGCGACGCGATGGCGCAGCAGCGGCTCTCGGACGATCGCTACGAGCAGATACGCGCCTACCAGATCGGCAACCAGCCGCGCCCGAGCATCGTGCTGCCGATCGAGCGCGCGCCGGTGCTGCCGCCTTCGACACCGGCCAGCGCCGTGCCGCTGGCGCCGCTGGAGCCGCCCGCATCCGCGCCGAGGGCGGCTCCGGCAGCCGTCCCGGCATCGATGCCGCAGCCGGTGCCGATGCGGCTGCAGGAAGCGCCGTAGCGCCCCGCGTCCCGATCATGCCTCGCCATCCGCTCCCCTACGCCTTCGCCAAGGCCAACACGCTGCTGCTCGAGGACGACGGCCACGAGCGCGTGCTCTGGGCTGCCGAGACGACGTCCGATGCGGCACTTTCCGAAGTCGGCCGCGTCTTCGCGATCGACCGGCACGAATTCGAGGCCGCGCCCGCGCTTTCCGAGCGCATCGCGAGCGCGTACGCGGGTGGCGAGGGCAGCGCGGCGGCGGTGATCGGCGAAGTCGAATCGGGCGTCGACCTCTCGCGCCTGATGCAGGACCTGCCGGCGGTGGCCGACCTGCTGGAAGCCGCGGACGACGCGCCGATCATCCGCATGCTCAACGCGCTGCTGACGCAGGCCGCCAAGGACGGCGCGAGCGACATCCACATCGAACCCTACGAACGCGCAAGCTCGGTGCGCTTTCGCGTCGACGGCACCTTGCGCGAGGTCGTGCAGCCGAACAAGGCGCTGCACGCGGCGCTGATCAGCCGGCTCAAGATCATGGCCGAGCTCGACATCGCCGAGAAGCGGCTGCCGCAGGACGGGCGCATCGCGCTTCGCATCGGCGCGCGCGCGATCGACGTGCGCGTCTCGACGCTGCCCAGCGCCCACGGCGAGCGCGCGGTGCTGCGCCTGCTCGACAAGACCGAGTCGCGGCTGACGCTGCCTGCGCTGGGCATGAGCCCCGAGTTGCTCGCCACCTACGAGCGCCTGATCCAGCAGCCGCACGGCATCGTGCTCGTCACCGGCCCGACCGGCAGCGGCAAGACGACGACGCTCTACGCGAGCCTTGGCCGCATCGACACCGCGACGACCAACGTGCTGACGGTCGAGGACCCGATCGAGTACGAGCTGCCGGGAATCGGCCAGACGCAGGTCAACCCGAAGATCGAGCTGAGCTTTGCCAAGGCGCTGCGCGCGATCCTGCGCCAGGACCCCGACGTGATCATGATCGGCGAGATCCGCGATCACGAGACCGCGCAGATCGCGATCCAGGCCAGCCTCACCGGCCACCTGGTGCTCGCGACCGTGCACACGAACGACGCGCCGAGCTCGGTCACGCGCCTGATCGACATGGGCGTCGAGCCCTTCCTGCTCTCGAGCAGCCTGCTGGGCGCGCTCGCGCAGCGGCTGGTGCGCAAGCTCTGCCCCGAGTGCCGCCGCCAGGGCGCGGACGGCTTCTGGCACGCGGTCGGCTGCGCCGGCTGCGGCCACACCGGCTACAAGGGCCGCACCGGTGTCTACGAGCTGATGGTCGTCGACGACGCGCTGCGCGCGCTGATCCACGGCCGCGGCAGCGAGCAGGAACTGCTGGCCGCGGCCCGCGCCGCGGGCCTGCGCTCGATGCGCGAGGACGGGCAGCGGCTGCTGCAGGACGGCACGACCTCGCCCGAGGAGCTGATCCGCGTGACGCGGGACTGATGCGGGATCGATCGCGATGCCCGCCTACCGCTACGACGCGCTGGATGCCGACGGCAAGGCCAGGAAGGGCACGGTCGAGGCCGACAGCGCCAAGGCCGCGCGCGCGCAGCTGCGCACGCTCGCGCTCGTGCCGCTGGCGGTGACGCCGCTGGCCGAATCGGCTGCCGGGACCGCCGATGGCCTGCGCTTCGCGCGTCGCGTGTTCACGAACGCCGGTCTCACCGTGTGGACGCGCCAGCTCGCCGGACTCGTCGCCTCGGGCCTGCCGCTGGAGCGCGCGCTCACGGCGCTGGCCGATGAGAGCGAGGACGAGCGCGCGCGCGAGCTGGTCTCGCACCTGAGGAGCGAGGTCAACGCCGGCAGCAGCCTGGCGCGTGCCCTGGCCACCGCGCCGCGCGAGTTCGACGAGGTCTATCGCGCCGTCGTTGCCGCCGGCGAGCAGAGCGGTGCGCTCGGTGCCGTGCTCGAGCGCCTGGCCGACGATCTCGAGGAGCGCCAGGCGCTGCGCGCCCGGCTGCTCGGCGCGATGCTCTACCCGGCGATCGTCTCGCTGGTCGCGCTCGTCATCGTCACCTTCCTCGTCACCTACGTCGTGCCGCAGGTGGCCACGGTGTTCTCGAGCTCCAAGCGCGCGCTGCCGTTGCTCACTGTGATGATGCTGGGCATCAGCGGCTTCGTGCGCCAATGGGGCCTGCTGCTGCTCGTGCTGCTGGCTGCAGGCGTCGGGGTGCTGCTGCTCGCGCGCCGCGGCGAGGCCTTCCGCGAGCGCAGCGACGCCTTCGTGCTGCGCCTGCCGCTCGTCGGGCGCCTGGCTCGCGGCTACAACGCGGCGCGCTTCGGCGGCACGCTGGCGATGCTCGCCGGCGCAGGCGTCCCCATCCTGAAGGCGCTGCAGGCCGCATCGGAGACGCTCGCCAACCGCGCGATGCGTGCCGATGCGCTCGAGGCGCTGGCGCTCGTGCGCGAAGGCGCGCCGCTGGCCAGCGCGCTGGCCGGCAAGAAGCGCTTCCCGGGGCTGCTGGCGATGTTCGCGCGCCTGGGCGAGCAGACCGGCCAGCTGCCGCAGATGCTGCAGCGCGGCGCCGCACAGCTCTCCGGCGAGGTGCAGCGCCGCGCGATGGCGCTGGCAACCATCCTCGAGCCGCTGCTGATCGTCGTGATGGGGGCGGTCGTGATGCTGATCGTGCTTGCCGTGCTGCTGCCGATCATCCAGCTCAACACCTGGGTCCGGTAGACGCAGCCGGGTCCGGGCGCAGCCGATGAGCGGCAGGTCCGTGCAGGAAGCCCCGGATTGCGGGGCCTCCCGGGTGTTGCGCAGTGCTGCATTTGTGGCAGGCTTTGGCCGAATGTCGGTGCAGAGATCCGAGGAGTCGGCGCCATGAGCAGCGGCAACGATCTGGTTCCCATCGCGCGCGGGCGGCTGCCGATCGCCAGCCTGCGCAGCGTCTATCGCGTTCACGACGTCGAGAAGCGCCTGGACAAGCTCCCGCAGCGCGAGCACGAGGGCCTGCGCGCGACCTACGAGCGCATGCTGGAAAAAGGCGCCGAGCGCTTCCAGGTCAAGCCCTCGGGCTTGCCGGCGATGGAACACCTCTACGAGGAGCTGCCCAACTTCGCCGAGGTGCTCGACGAGCTGCGCCGCCAGCTCGCGCTGTGCGAGCACAGCGCCGACCCGCTCGAGCTCACGCCGATGCTGCTGCTGGGCCCGCCGGGGATCGGCAAGACGCATTTCGCGCGCGAACTCGCGCAGCTGCTGGGCACGGGCCTGGGTTTCGTCTCGATGAGCAGCCTCACCGCCGGCTGGGTGCTCTCCGGCGCCTCGTCGCAGTGGAAGGGTGCACGGCCGGGCAAGGTCTTCGAGACGCTGGTCGACGGCCAGTACGCGAACCCGGTGATGGTCGTCGACGAGATCGACAAGGCGCGCGGCGAGCACGCCTACGACCCGCTGGGCGCGCTCTACAGCCTGCTCGAGCACGACACCGCCGAGGCCTTCGTCGACGAGTTCGCCGAGGTGCCGATCGACGCCAGCCAGGTGATCTGGGTCGCCACCGCCAACGACGAGCGCGCGATCCCGGAACCCATCCTCAACCGGATGAACGTCTTCGAGGTTCAGGCGCCCGACCGCGACGCGGCACGCTCGATCGCACTGCGGCTCTACCGCTCGATCCGCGCCCGCCACGACTGGGGCCGCAGCTTCGATCCCGACCCGGGCGAGACCGTGCTCGAGCAATGCGCGCAGCTCGCCCCGCGCGAGATGCGCCGCGCCTGGATGACGGCTTTCGGCAACGCGCGGCTCGATGGACGCGGCGCACTCGAGCTGCGGGATCTGCCCGACCCCGGCTCGCGCCGCAAGCCGATCGGCTTCACGCACTGAACGCGGCGCAGGCGCTCCGCCGACACGGCGCCTGCAGGGGCATCGCTGGCCGTCAGCGCGGCGCAGGCCGCCCGCGCTAGGATCAGGACCGCTGCGGCGCGCATGGTGCGCCCGCCCTGCTGCGGCCCGAGCGGCCGACCTGCGCATGAAGCCATCGACCTCCCCTTCGGAACGCCCGACTTCGGGCACCAAGTTCACGACGCCGCAGGGCACCCGCGCGGTGATGGACGGCATCAAGCCGAGCGCGCTGACCGAAATGCCCGACGTCTCCGGCAAGCCCGCGTGGCTGCGCGTGCGCGTGCCCAGCGGCGCCAAGTACCAGGAAGTGATGGAGATCGTGCGCTCGCACCAGCTCGCGACGGTGTGCGCCGAATCCAAGTGCCCGAACATCGCCGAGTGCTGGGGCCGCGGCACCGCGACGCTGATGCTGATGGGCTCGGTGTGCACGCGCGCGTGCAAGTTCTGCTCGGTCAATACCGGCAATCCGCAAGGCTGGCTGGACGCGAAGGAGCCCGAGAAGGTCGCCGACGCGGTCGCGCTGATGGGCCTGCGCTACGTCGTGCTGACCTCGGTCGACCGCGACGACCTGCCCGACTTCGGCGCCGGTCATTACGCGGCCTGCATCCGCGCGATCCACGAACGGATGCCGCAGACCGCGGTCGAGGCCCTGACCCCCGACTTCCAGGGGCGCCTGGACCTGGTGGCGCAGGTGCTCGACGCGGGCCTGGCCACCTACGCGCAGAACCTCGAGACGGTGAGGCGCCTGACGCATCCCGTGCGCGACGCGCGCGCGGGCTACGAACAGACGCTGTCGGTGCTCGCCTTCGCCAAGCGGCACGCGCCGCAGACGGTGACCAAGACCAGCCTGATGCTGGGCCTGGGCGAGACCGACGCCGAGATCGACGAGGCGCTCGACGACATGCGTCGCGCCGATGTCGACGTCGTGACGATGGGGCAGTACCTGCGGCCCACGCGCAACCACCTGCCGGTGCAGCGCTTCGTCACGCCCGAGGAATTCATGCGCTACCGCGAGCGGGCGCTGGCCAAGGGCTTCGTCGAGGCCGTCGCGGGGCCACTCGTGCGCTCGAGCTACCGCGCCGAACGCGTGCTCGAGCACAACAACGTCGGCCTCGACGAGGCGGTGCTGCAAGGCATCCGCGACTCGGCGGCCGCGGCGCTGCGCTGCTGAGCTTGCAAGCCGTGCGCAGGCTTGCCCCCACGCTTTGCGCGGGCCTGCTCGCCTGTGCGCTGGCGGGCACGGCGGTGGCCGCCGCCGAACCCCCGCGCATCGGCCTGGTCCTGGGCGGGGGCGGCGCGCGCGGCGCCGCCCACATCGGTGTGCTCGAGGTGCTCGAGGAACTGCGCGTGCCGGTGCACTGCGTCGCCGGCACGAGCATGGGTGCGCTCGTCGCCGGCGCCTGGACCGCAGGTTCGAGCCCCGCGCGCATGCGCAAGGAACTCGACGCGGCGAACTGGAGCGACCTCTTCCTCGACCTCACCGCCTACCGTGACCTGAACCTGCGCAACAAGCAGCTGGTGCAGCGCTTCCTGCCGGGGAGCGAGCTCGGACTCACCCCGCAGGGCCTGATGGCACCGCCAGGGGTGGTTGCCGGGCAGAAGATCAAGCTCTTCTTCGACCAGCTCGCGCGCGCCGAACTCGGTGAGCCCGATCTCTCGCGACTGGCGCTGCCGGTGGCGCTGATCGCGACCGACATCGGCACGGGCGAGCGCGTCGTCTTCCGCGATGGCCCGCTGACGCAGGCGATGCGCGCGAGCATGTCGGTTCCGGGCCTGCTCGCGCCGGCGGAAATCGGGGGGCGGCGTCTGGTCGACGGCGGTCTCGTCGACAACCTGCCGGTGGCCGAAGTCCGCGACCTGTGCAAGCCCGACGTCGTGATCGCGGTCAACGTCGGCTCGCCGCTGCTCAAGCCCGACGAGATCGGCTCGCTGCTGAGCGTGACCGCGCAGATGGTCAACATCCTGACCGAACAGAACGTGACGCGGTCGATCGCACAGCTCGGCCCGAACGACATCTACATCCGACCCGACCTGGACGGCATCAGCGCGACCGATTTCGACCGCCACGCCGAAGCGGCCGCACGCGGCCGCACGGCCGCGCAGAGTGTGGCGGCGCAGCTTTCGCGGCTATCACTTCCGCGCGCCGCGTACGCGGCCTGGCACAAGCGCTTCGACGAGGGCGAACGCGCTCCGCCCAAGGTCGACGCGATCGAAATCAGCCCGCTGCTGCGCGTCGATCCGCTGGTCGTGGCGCAGCACCTGCACCAGGAGGTCGGCAAGCCGCTGGACACCGTGCAGCTCTCGCGCGACCTCGTCAACGTCTACGGCCAGGGTGACTTCGAGCAGGTCGACTACCGCCTCGTGCGCGAGGACGGGCGCAACGTGCTGCGCATCCAGGCCACCGAGAAGCCCTGGGGGCCCGAGTACCTGCGCATGGGCCTTGCGCTGTCGAGCACGCTGCGCCAGGGCTCGGGCTACGCGCTGCGCGTGGCCTGGCATCGGACCTGGATCAATCGCGCCGGCGGCGAGCTGATGGCGGTGGGCGAACTCGGCAACCCCAACGGCGCCAGCATCGAGTGGTTCCAGCCGCTGGCGCCGGCCTCACGCTGGTTCTTCGACGCGGCGGCAGGCTACCGCGGTCAGCGGCTGGACCTCTTTGCCGACGAGGACCGGATCTCCGAGTACGTGATCGAGCAGGCGCGCGCGGAGCTCGGCCTGGGGATGAGCTTTGGCGCCCTGGGGCGTGCGCGGCTCGGGATCCATGCGACGAGCTGGCACCCCTCCCTACGGACCGGTCTGCCCTTGCTGGACGGCGGGACCGTCAGGAAGCACGGGCTCGCGTTCTCGCTCGATCTCGACCATCTCGACCGCCGCTTCTTCCCCACCGATGGCTGGGCGGTGAAGCTGGGGGTCGTGGACAACCGCGGCGGACCGAAGGCCGACTACACGCGGGCCTCCCTCGAACTGCGGCACGCCTGGTCGCGTGGGCCCTGGGTCTACGGGTCGCGCCTGTCGTGGACGGGCTCGCCGCGCGGTCGCCTGCCCAGCCACGACAGCGCCTCGCTCGGCGGTTTCCTCAATCTCTCGGCCTATTCGATCGGGCAGGTCGCCGGTGACTCGGCGCGCTATGCGCATGTCCGCAGCGAGCATGTGATCGGGCGCATGCCGCTGGGCATGCGGGGCGACATGCGCCTGGGTACCGCCGTCGAACTGGCGCGCGTGAGCAGCAGCTTCATCCCCACGCGCCACAGCGGCACGCTGTACTCGCTGACGGCCTACGTCGGCGGCGACACGCCCTTCGGCCCGGTCTATCTCGGGCTGGCGCACTCCTTCGCCGGCGTCACCAACGCCTACCTCTTCATCGGTGCGCCTTGAGCGGCGGGCTCATGGCAGACGCCGGCCGCGACGAGCCCCGCCGGCACGTGGTCGGCGGCCTGCATGACGTGGCCGGTCTGGTCATCGAAGAAGAAGTCGGGCTCGAATTCGCGCAGGAACTCGCCCTTGGGCAGCCCGCCGAGAAACATCGCCTCGTCGACCTCGATCTTCCAGTCCATCAGCGTGCGCATCGCGCGCTCGTGCGCCGGCGCGCTGCGCGCGGTGACGAGCGCGGTGCGGATATGCATGCGCGCACCCGGCGCGCGGCGCAGCTCGTGCAGCGCCGCCAGCAAGGGCTTGAACGGTCCCGGCGGCAGCGGTCGCGCGCTGTGCTCGGCCTCGTGGCGGTGGAAGGCCGACAGGCCGCCGGCCTGGAACACGCGCTCGGCCTCGTCGCCGAAGAGCACCGCGTCACCGTCGAAGGCGATGCGCAGCTCGTCCGGGTTGGCATCGGTCGCGCGCGCGCTCTGCGGGTAGACACGTGCCGCCGGGACGCCGGCGGCGAGCGCGGAACGGACGTCGGCCTCGTTGGCGGAGAGGAAGAGCTGCGCCGCCAGCGGCCGCAGGTAGCGCCAGGGGCTGGCGCCGCGCGTGAAGACGCCACGCTCGATCGGCAAGCCGTAGTGCTGGCACGAGCGGAACACGCGCAGCCCGGAAACCGGATCATTGCGCGACAGCATCACGACCTCGACGCGCGGCAGCGCGCCTTCGTTGAACGCGAGCAGCTTGTGGACCAGCGAAAAGGCCACGCCGGGCCGCGCCGGCTGCTCCAGGCGCTGCAGCTGCAGCTGCATGTAGCCGCCGTCGTCGCCGCGCTCGAAGATCCGGTTCTCCTCCTCGAAATCGAAGAGCGCACGCGAGCTGATCGCGACGACGAGACGGCCTTCGAGGCTGGCGGGCATCGGACCATGATAGCCAGCGCGCAGCCGGCGCCGGCTCACGGGTATGCTAGCGTCCGATACCACCGCAGGGCGCGCAAGGAGCGCCGCGCACGATGATCCGGGATCCCAACGACCTCACCCGCATCACCTTCGCGGTGCTGGCGCTGACGCTGCTGGTGGCGGCGACGCTGTGGGTCCTGTGGCCCTTCCTCGGCCCGACCGTCTGGGCAACGATGGTCGTCGTCGCGACCTGGCCGCTGATGGTGCGCGTGCAGCGCCTGGCGGGCGGTCGCCGCTGGCTCGCCGTCGCGCTGATGACGCTGCTGCTGCTGCTGCTGTTCGCGATCCCGCTGGGCCTGGCGATCGTGACGATCGCGAAGAACGCCGACCAGCTGCTCGACTGGGCGCGCATGCTTGCGGCCTACCGGCCGGGTTCCGTTGCGCCCGACTGGGTCCTGGGCCTGCCGATGGCGGGCGGCTGGCTGGGGCGACTCTGGGAACAGGCAGTGGCCCTGGGACTGGGCGCGTGGCTGCAGCGCCTCACGCCCTACGCCGGCACGGCGACGAAATGGCTGGTCTCGGAGGTGGGCGGAATCGGCATGCTGCTGCTGCAGTTCCTGCTTACCGTGCTCATCGCCGGCATCCTGTACGCCTGCGGGGAGAGGGCCGCCTCCCAGGTGCGGCGCTTCGCGCAGCGGCTGGCAGGCGAGCCCGGCGCCTCGACGGTGCAGTTGGCCGCCGATGCGATCCGTGCGGTGGCGCTCGGCGTGGGGCTGACGGCATTGGTGCAATCGATGATCAGCGGGATCGCGCTTGCGATCGTCGACATCCCCTTTGCCGGACTGCTCACGGCGCTGGTCTTCATGCTCTGCATCGCGCAGCTGGGCGCCTTGCCGGTGCTGGTGCCGGCGACGATCTGGCTCTTCTACACCGGGCAGCCGGGCTGGGGTGTGTTCCTGCTCGTGTGTTCGGTGGTCGTCACGCTGATGGACAACGTGCTGCGCCCACTGCTGATCCGGATGGGTGCGGACTTGCCGCTGCTGCTGATCTTCGCCGGCGTCATCGGCGGGCTGTTCGCCTTCGGCCTGGTCGGCATCTTCATCGGGCCGGTGGTGCTGGCGGTGGCCTACATGCTGTTCGAGGCCTGGATCGCCGACGGCGAGGGTACGCCTGTGCCCGCTTCGACACCGCCTGGGAGCGGCAGCGCCGAATAGAGGCTGCTCGCCTCCGCCTCAATCCAGCGTGACCTCGGTGCGCACGGTCCCGGCGCGGTCGGCGGTGGCCGAGAGCGCGATCGCGGTGCCGCGCGCGCCGTGCACGATCCATTCGACGACGGCGCGATCCGCCGTGACTTCCCGGTTCGGCAGGAAGGCCTGCAGCGAAGTCTTCGGCGCGTGGCCTTCGAGGTGCGGGCCTTCCTCGCGCTCCTTGCCGCTGAGCAGGCCAACACCCGGCGGCAGGTGGATCCGGAAGACCGTTCCGCGCACCGTCTTGCGCTCGATCGCACGCTTGCTCACGTGGCTCGGCAGGTAGCCGGCGTTGGCGACCGCGAAGCGCACGCGCCAGGTGTCGCCGCCCAGGGCCCGCACCTCCGTGCGCAGCACCTCCAGACGCGGCAGCGAGAGCGCGATCTGCGTCAGCCAGCCGGGGAAGCGCGCGACCTCGCGCTCGCGCAGGTGCGGCGGCGGGTTGCGCCAGTAGTTCATCCGGTCCCAGCCGCCGAGTTCGACCATGCCCAGCTGCGGATGGTTGAACGGATACCAGTCGACATGCGCCTTGCCGTCGCACTGCTCGTCGCTCCACTTCAGCAGCTTGAGGTCGTCCTCGACCGGGTGATCGCGGTACCACGAGGTCCACTTCTCGGTTTCGACGCCGGCCTCCTTGTTCGGCCCCCAGATCTCGATCGTCCAGAAGAGCGCGCCGAGGTGCTCGTAGACCCAGTCCTGCGCTCCGGTCGTGACCTCCTTCGGGTGATAGCGGAAGTCGTGATAGATGCTCACGGCCGGGTAGCCGGTCAGCTGCGTGCCGAGTTCCGAGAGACGCTTGTACATCCACAGGTCCTCGGGGATCATCGCGTCGTCGCTCTCGGCGCACATCGGGCGCAGGATCACGCCGCTGTGCGTGTGGAAGCTGACCGCGGCGCCGATGTTCGGGTGCCTGACGATGAAGTCGACCATCGCCCGCACCTCGGGCTCGCTCGTCGGGTAGGGGCCGGCGCCCACCTGCTCGAACTCCTGGCGCCAGAAGCCGGGGAAGTTGCGGTTGAAATCCAGGCCCTCGAGGTCCTTGTTGACCTTGATCTGCAGCCCGTCCCAGTTCTTGATCAGGCCCTCGGGCATCAGGCGGTAGTAGCTGCCGCCGAACTCGCCGGGCTCGCGCGGCACCATCAGCCGCGGCTCGTCCGGGTGCTTCTTGTAGCCGCCATGCGGATCGGGGATGCGCATGAAGAGCATGCGTCCGTCGCCGTCGATGTCCTCCATCGTCAGGCCGTCGACATGCGGCTCGTCGTAGGGATAGGGCCTCGTGCCCGAGCGGATGTGCCGCGGCCGGTCGGCGAGCGCCAGCTCGGCGCCGTCGGGGTTCAGCCGCGGGCAGATGTAGATCGCGCGCGTGTCCAGCAGATGACGCAGCCTGGGGTCGTCGGCGCCGGTGGCGAGCTGGTGCAGGAAGTACAGGCAGGCGCTGCTGGCGGTGAGTTCGGCGGCGTGGATGTTGCCGTCGACCCAGAGTGCGGGCTTGTCCTCGGCCGGTCCGGTGACCTTGTTGGTCACGGTGACGAGCCAGATCTCGCGGCCTTCGTGGCTCTGGCCGATCGATTCGAGCTGCAAGAGCCCTGGCAACGCCGCCGCGTAGTCCTGCAGCAGCCGGGTGAGTTCGTCGTAGCGGTAGAAGTGCTCGAAGCGGGGGACGGGAATGACGGCGGTCATGCAGTGATGGCAGCGGATGGCGACGAGGCCGCCCATTGTGCCGCCTGCCCGGCACAGGCCTGGATCATCGGTGCCCGCAAGCGAACATCAGGCAGGCAAGAGGCGTTGACAGCCATGCTCGAACACGCGCAGCTCGCCGGGCGCGAAAGTCTGCCAGTCCTCGCCGGTCGTCAGTGGTTCGGTGGCGACGATGGTCACGCGGTCGCTCGGACGCGTGAGCGCCGCGAAGTCCACGCTCAGGTCCTCGTCGGCGAGCGTCGCCGCACCGAAAGGGTGCTGCCGCTGCAGCGAACACAGCTTCGTCGTCGCGAAGGCCCACAGCGCCTGCCCGTTGGAGAGCAGCAGGTTGAAGCTGCCGTGCGCGGCGATCGGCGGCAGCAGCTCGCGCAGCGTGCGGCTGAGCTCATCGACCGTCGGCACGCCCGCGTGCGACTTCGCGAGTTCCTGCATCAGCCAGCAGAAGGCGCGTTCGCTGTCGGTGTCACCCACCGGGCGGAAGGCCGCGTGCAGCCGCGGCGCGAAGCCCTCGAGGTTGCCGTTGTGCGCGCAGACCCAGTAGCGGCCCCAGAGCTCGCGCACGAACGGATGCGTGTTCTGCAGCGCGACACTGCCCTGCGTGGCCTTGCGGATGTGGGCGATGACGACCTCGCTGCGGATCGGGTAGCGCTTGACGAGCTCGGCCACCGGCGAGCTGCGCGCCGACTGGCAGTCGATGTAGTGGCGCAGGCCGCGGCCCTCGAAGAAGGCGATGCCGAAGCCGTCCTTGTGCTCGTCGGCACGGTGCGCCAGGCCCGTGAAGCTGAACATCACGTCGGTCGGCGTGTTGGCGTTCATGCCCAGCAGCTGGCACATCGCGAGCCTCGAAGCGAGCTACTCGAACATCAGCTTGGTGATGCCGCGCCAGGACAGCAGCCGCCCCGGGTTCTGCGTCTCCTCGAGCACGCCGCTCATGCGCTGCAGGATGCGCGGGCTGCGCTGCGCGCGCCAGATCACGAGGTCGGTGAGCCAGGGCCGGTGATTGACGTGCGCCGCCTGCTCGTAGAGCCGGAAACGCGGCCGCAGCGCCTGCAGCGCGGCTTCGTAGCGCCCCCGCACCGTCTCGTCGCTGGCCTGCAGGTCGATCGCCTCGCCGGCGAGCAACCCGGTCTCGAGCGCCTTGCCGATGCCCTCGCCGGTGAAGGCGTAGGTGCTGCCGGCGGCCTCGCCCGCCGCCAGCATGCCCGCGCGCGACCAGCGTGCGCCCGAGAGCGAGCAGCGCAGCGGCGCGCCCTTCAATTCCCCATTCCCTTCGCCTTGCAGCGTGCCGCTGGCCATCAGCTCGCGCGCCGGTCGGTAGACCTCGCAGAAGGTCTCGAAGAGGCGCTTGAGGTTCACGTCCTGCATGCGAAAGCCGCCGTCGCCGCGCTCGACCGCGTGGCTGCCGGTAAGGCCCGCGCCGATGTTGAAGCAGGCTCCCGGCGCCGGAAAGATCCAGCCGTAGCCGCCGGCCAGCCGCGGGTGCCAGAAGATCTCGAGCCCGGTGATGCGCCCGACCATGGCCTCGCTCTTCACGTAGCCGCGCAGCGCGATCCCGCTGGGCGTGCGCCGCTCGCACAGGCCCGAGGCCACGAGCCCCTGCACCACCGCGCCGGTGGCCAGCACGACCCAGCGCGCCGCGAGCTCGTGCACTGCGCCGCCGCGGCGCAGGCGCACGCCGACGACGCGATCCTCACCATCGACGAGCGGCGCCTCGAAGCGCGCCGGCATCAGCAGCCGCGCGCCGACGCGTTCGGCCGCGCGCACGAGGATCTCGTCGAGCTGCCGCCGCGGCAGCACCGCCAGTCGCCCGGGCACGTCGACGTGGCGCCCGCGCGGCCCGGTGCAGCGCACGAAGCCCACGCGCTGCGCCTGCCCCATCACCTCGTCGAGCACCCCGATGCGCGCCAGCGCCGCGTGCGCGTCGGGGATCAGGCCGTCGCCGCAGACCTTGTCGCGCGGGAACACGTGCTGGTCGACGAGAACGACGTCCAGCCCCCGGCGTGCGAGCTGCCACGCCGCGGCACTGCCCGCCGGGCCGGCGCCGATGACGGCGACGTCACAGCTCGTCGGCAACGGTGAGACGTTCGCGGACTCAGGCATGGGGGCACGATTCTAGGCAGCGCCCCGACGATGTCCGAGTCGCCGTCGCCGATCTTGACCGCAGCCGGCGATGCGTCCAGCATCGCCGCGACCGCCCCGCAGCGCGCTTTGCGCCTGCGGCCACGCCCACAACATCCTCCGTCGCATCATGTCCCACTTCCCCCGCCTGCTCTCCTCGCTCGTCGTCGGCGGCCTGGCACTGCCCAACCGCATCGTGATGGGCGCGATGCACACGCGGCTGGAGACGCTGGACCGTCCGCACGAGCGCCTGGCGGCCTTCTACGCCGCGCGTGCCCGCGGCGAAGCCGGGCTGCTGCTCACCGGCGGCTACACGCCCGTGCCCGAGGGTGCAATGGACCCCGCCGCGCCGGTGCTGGATCATCGAGATCAGCTGCCCGCGCACCGCGCGATCGTCGGTGCGGTCGCGCAAGCCGGCGGCCGCATCGCGCTGCAGATCCTGCACGCCGGACGCTATGCGCGCGTTCCGGGCTGCGTCGCGCCCTCGGCGGGCAGGGCACGCATCAGCCCGATCGAGCCGCGCGTGCTCTCGACCGACGAGGTACACGCCACGATCCGCAGCTTCGCGACGACCGCCGCACTTGCGCGCGAGGCCGGCTACGCCGGCGTCGAGGTCATGGGCTCGGAGGGCTACCTGATCAACGAGTTCACCTCGGCGATCACCAACCGGCGCGAGGACGAGTACGGCGGCTCCTTCGACGCGCGGCTGCGCTTCCCGGTCGAGATCGTGCGTGCCGTCCGCGAGGCCGTCGGCCCGGACTTCCTGCTGATCTATCGCATTTCGGCGATCGACCTGATGCCCGGTGGCATGACGCCGGAAGAGACCGCAACCCTCGCGCGCCGCGTCGAGGCCGCCGGCATCGACCTCATCAACACCGGCATCGGCTGGCACGAATCGCTGGTGCCGACGATCGCCGCCGCAGTGCCGCGCGCGGCCTGGATCGATGCGGTGCGTCACGTGAAGCAGGCGGTCGCGATCCCGGTGATGGCGTCCAACCGCATCAACACGCCCGAGGTCGCCGAAGCGATCCTGGAGAGCGGCGCCGCCGACCTCGTCTCGATGGCGCGGCCGCTGCTGGCCGACCCCGGCTTCGCGCGCAAACTGCGGCTGCAGCAGAGCGACGAGATCAACACCTGCATCGCCTGCAACCAGGCCTGCCTGGACGCGATCTTCAGCGAGCGCGCGGCAAGCTGCCTCGTCAACCCGCGCGCCGGGCGCGAGATCGAGTTCAGCGACGGCCGCGCGGCGCACACGCTGAAGCTGGCCGTCGTCGGCGGCGGGCCGGCCGGCATGGCCTTTGCCGTCAACGCCGCCGAGCGCGGCCATCGGGTGACGCTGTTCGAGGCGCAGACGCAGCTCGGCGGCCAGCTCGAGATGGCGCGGCGCATCCCCGGCAAGAGCGAGTTCAACGAAACCCTGCGCTATCACCGCACGAGGCTGCAGCGCCTGGGCGTCGAAGTGCACCTGGGCCGGCGTGTAGCCGCCGAGGAACTCGCCGCGGGCGGTTTCGACGAGGTCGTGCTCGCGACCGGCGCGGTGCCGCGTCGCCCCGAGATCCCCGGCATCACGCACCCCAAGGTGCTCGGCTACGACGACGTGCTCGCGCGCGGCGCGGCGGTGGGCCGGCGCGTCGCGATCATCGGCGCCGGGGGCATCGGCTTCGACGTCGCGCTCTTCCTGCTCGGCGACGCGCTCGATTCGACCGAGATCGGGCGCTTCCGCCGCACCTGGGGCGTCGACGCCGCGCTGCAGGGTGCGGGTGGCCTCGCGCAAACGCCCGCGCGAGCGCCCTGGCGCGAAGTGCATCTGCTGCAGCGCAAGCCGGGAACACCGGGCAGGACGCTTGGTCGCACGACCGGCTGGATCCTGAAGGCCCTGCTGCGCCAGGCGCAACTGAAGACGCACGCGGGCGTGCGCTACGAGGCGATCGACGACGAGGGCCTGCACTTCGTCGATGCCGAGGGCCAGCGGCAGTGCCTGGCCGTCGACCACGTGATCGTCTGCGCCGGTCAGGTCGAGGATCGCTCGCTGCACGAGGCGCTGGTGGCGCGCGGCGTCACCGCACACCTGATCGGCGGCGCCGATCAGGCCGCCGAGCTGGACGCCGTGCGCGCGATCGACCAGGCCGCACGCCTGGCGCAGCGCATCGGTCAGGCCTCGCCGGGCATGTAGGCCTTCACCTCGCGATGGGACACGATCATCAGCTGTACCTGCGCGCGTCCTCGATCACCTTGCCGTCGTTCGGCAGGCTGCCGAGGTCGAGCAGCTCGACCTCGCCGCGGAGCTTGGTGATCTCCCGGATCGCATCGGCCAGCCGCGCCGCGAGCGCCTCGCCGCCGCCGGCGGCGGCCAGTTTCGCCGCATCGACCTCGCACTTCAGCGTCATCCGGTCGTTGGCCATCTCGCCCTCGATCACCAGGCGGGCGCGACTCGCCGCGGGGACCCGGCGGGTGATCTCGGCCACCTGGCCCGGGTGCACGAACATGCCGCGCACCTTGGCGGTCTGGTCGGCGCGACCGAGCCAGCCGCGGATGCGCACGTTGGTGCGCCCGCAGGGCGAGATGCCCGGCAGCACGGCGGAGAGGTCGCCGGTGCCGAAGCGGATCAGCGGGTATTCGGGATTGAAGCTGGTGACGACCACCTCGCCGACCTCGCCGTCGGGCACCGGCTCGCCGGTGCCGGGGCGCACGATCTCGAGAATGAGTTCCTCGTCGAGGATCATGCCCTCCATCGCGCTGGATTCGTAGGCGATCAGGCCCACGTCGGCGGTGCCGTACCACTGCAGCACGGTCTCGATGCCCTGCTCGTGAAACCACTGGCGCAGGCTGGGCGGCAGCGCCTCGGCGGCCAGCAGTGCGCGCTTGAGCTTCGAGACATCGAGCGCCAGTTCCCGCGCCTTCTCGACGATGATGCGCAGGAACGAGGGCGTGCCGGTGTAGGCGTCGGGCCGGAAACGGCGGATCAGCTCGATCTGCTGCTCGGTCTGCCCGGTGCCCGCGGGAATCACCGCGCAGCCGAGTCGGCGCGCGGCGCCGTCGACCATCCACGCGCCGGGAGTGAGGTGGTAGCCGAAGCAGTTCTGCACCACATGCCCGGCGCGGATGCCGGCGGCGTAGAGCGCGCGCGCGGCGCGCCACGAGTCCTCGCGTACGCCCTCCGGATCGAAGATCGGCCCGGGCGACATGAACAGGCGTCCAAGCTGCCCCGGCTCGACCGTGGTCAGTCCGCCGAAGGGGGGATCCTGCTCCTGCAGGGCCTTCAGGTCGCCCTTGCGCAGCACCGGCAACTGGGCCAGTGCCTGGCGCGAGGAAACCGCCTGCGGCTCCACGTCCTGCAGCCGCACCCGCCAGCCGCGCGCACGTGCGCTGGCATGCGCAACGAGATCCGGCAGCGCCGCCATCAGTGCGCTTTCGCGCGCCTCGGCCGAGCGGGTCTCGAGCTGGTCGTAGTAGGCGGACATCGGGGACATCGGGGACATCGGCTCAGAGCCAGCGCTTGCGGCGCTTGAACGACTTCAGGTTCTTGAACGAGCGGCGCTCCTCGCCTCCGCCGCCCAGGTAGAACTCGCGCACGTCCTCGTTGTCGACGAGTTCGGCCTGCGTGCCGTCGAGCACGATCTTGCCCGACTCCATGATGTAGCCGTAGCTGGCCGCCTGCAGCGCCATGCGCGCGTTCTGCTCGACCAGCAGGATGGTGATGCCCAGCTCTCGATTGAGCTGGCGGATGATGCCGAACACCTCCTTGACCAGCAGCGGCGACAGGCCCATCGAAGGCTCGTCGAGCAGGATCATCTTCGGCCGAGCCATCAGCGCGCGGCTGATCGCAAGCATCTGCTGTTCGCCGCCCGACAGGTAGCCGGCCAGGCCGGTGCGTTCGCGCAGGCGCGGGAAGAAGTCGAACACCATGTCGAGGTCGCGGCGCACCCCGCCGTCGCGCCGCGTGTAGGCGCCCAGGCGCAGGTTCTCGATCACCGTCATGTCCTCGACGATGCGCCTGCCCTCCATCACCTGGAAGATGCCGCGGCGCACGATCTGCTCGGGCGCCATGTTGGCGATCTCCTCGCCCATGAAGCTGACGTTGCCGCGCGTGACCTCGCCGTCCTCGGTGCGCAGCAGCCCGGAGATCGCCTTGAGCGTGGTCGACTTGCCGGCGCCGTTGGGTCCGAGCAGCGCGACGATCTCCCCCTGCGGCACCGAGAGGCTGACGCCGCGCAACACGAGGATCACCTCGTCGTAGACGACCTCGATGTTGTTGACGGTCAGGATCGGGGTGCCGGCGGCGACCGGCGGCTCCGCCTGCTTCGATTGCGCTTCGACCATGCTTGCGTTCCTGATGCGACCGGCAGCTGCCCTTGCGCGGCCCCTGGTGGCGCGCAAGAGCAGCCGGCCGCGATCACCAGCCGAGCCACTCCGGCTTGCGCGGGATCACCGACTCGCCGATCTTCTCGATGCTCTGCGCGCCGCCCTTGGAGTTGGCGCGGTACATGAACACCGTCGTCGTGCCGCGGTGGTCCTCGGCCGTCCAGGTGGACGGAATGCACACGCCCTGAAGTTCGGCCGGGACATGGTCCTTCATCTGCTCCATCGCCTTCTTGATGTTCGGACCCGTGACCCCGCCGGCCTTGTCGGCCACGGCCATCGCATCGCGCATGTAGTAGACGGAGCAGATGCCGCGCATGTAGTGCACCGGCCGGTACTGGCTGCCCGAAGGATCGGAGACCTTCGAGATCTCGCGCACCGTCGTCATGCCCGGCGCGGTCGATCTCCAGTCGGCAGCGCCGACCACGAACACCACCCCGTTGGCGGCGTCGCCCGCGGCCTTGAGCGCGTTCTCGTCCATCGCCCAGACGTTGCCCAGGAACTGGGTGTCCACGCCCACCGTCTCGCACGACTTCAGCAGCGAGATCGTCGAGCCGCCGGTGTTGGCCAGGAACGCGTAGTGCGCGCCCGACTCCTTCAGGCTCAGGCACTGCGCCTTGAAGTCACCCGGCTTGAGCGAGTACTGGATCGGCGGAACGACGGCGAAGCCCATCTCCTTGGCGTATTCGCCGCAGGCCGCCTTCGGCGCGTTCGGGTAGGGGTGGTTGTCGCCCAGGTGCACGAACTTGGGCGCGGCGATTCCCTTCTTCTTCGCATCGCCGGCGGCCCACTGCACCAGTGCGCGGCAGCCGTCGGTGTAGGACGGGCCGTAGAAGAAGTTGTAGGGCGCCGGCTTCGAGCCGTGCGCGCCCTTGCCCGAGGGGTCGGTGAGGTGACCCGAGTACGAGGCGGAGAAGTAGGGAATCTCGTCCTTCGCGACGAAGGTGACCATCGCCTCGGTGTCGCCGGTGCCCCAGCCCTGGATCGCCGCGACCTTCTGCGAACCGGTCCACTTCTTGTAGGTGGCGATCGCGCGGGGGATCTCGTAGCTGTAGTCGACCGTCTCGAATTCGATCTTCTTGCCGTTGACGCCTCCGTGCGCATTCACGTAGGCGAGCGCGTCGGCCACGCCCTGACCATAGGGCTTGCCGACGTCCGAGGTGGCGCCGGTGTAGTCGGCGATGTGGCCGACGAAGATGCCCTGGGCGACGGCCGGGCCGGCGCCGATCAGGACCGCGGCCGCGGCCGCGGCGGAAAACAGGTTGGCCTTCATTGCAGTGCTCCTCTTCGGGGGGTGGTGGCTAGTAAGAGAACGGGTACAGCTTCCAGTAGGTCTTGATCATCTTCCAGCGATGCGCGAGCCCGTCGGGCTCGAAGATCAGGAAGAGGACGATCGCCAGGCCGATCGCGCCCTCCTTGACGAAGGCAAGTCCGTCGGTGAGCGCCGGGAACACGCCCCCGACGCTGCGCGACAGCGCCCCGATGCCCTCGGGCATCAGCACCATGAACGCGGTGCCGAGCAGCGTGCCCATCACGCTGCCGAGTCCGCCGATGATGATCATGCCGAGGAACTGGATCGACAGCAGGATGGTGAAGGCCTCGGACGAGACGTATCCGAGGTAGTGACCGAAGAGCGCGCCGCCGATGCCGGCGTAGAAGGCCGAGATGCCGAACGAGAGCACGCGGTAGCGGGTGAGGCCGATGCCCATCACCTCGGCCGAGAGATAGTGGTCGCGCACCGCGATGAAGGCGCGGCCGTCGCGGCTGCGCAGCAGGTTCGTGCCGAGCAGGTACATCAGGACGACGTAGGCGAGCACCACGTAGAAGTAGCCATGGTCACCGCTGACCTCGTAGCCGAAGATGCTGAACGGCTGCGCCAGCGTGCCGGCCGAGCCGCCGGTGAACCACTTCGCGCGGGCGAAGAAGTCCTCCAGGATGAACTGCGCCGCGAAGGTGGCGATCGCGAGGTACAGACCCTTGATGCGCGCCGCCGGGATGCCGAAGAGCAGGCCGACCAGCGTGGTCAGCACGCCGGCCAGCGGAATCGCCCAGAAGACCGGCACGCCGAAGGAGTTGTTCAGCCACGCCGACGCGAACGCACCGAAGCCGAAGAAGCCCGCGTGCCCGAGCGAGATCTGCCCGGTGAAACCGACGAGGATGTTGATGCCAAGCGCGGCAATGCCGTAGTAGCCGATCTGGATCAGCAGGTTGAGCTCGTACTTGCCGAGCAGCTCGACGCCGCCGATCTTCAAGGGCGCCAGGCACAGCAGCAGCAGCGCCGCGACCGCCACCGCCCGGGTCGCCGGCGTCGGGAAGATCGTGGTGTCCTTGCGGTAGGTGGTCTTGTACTGACCGCAGGGGATCAGCGCGGACGAGGTGGTTGCCAACTCAGACCCTCTCGATCTGTTTCGTCCCGAACAGCCCGTACGGCTTGATCATCAGGATGATGATCAGTGCGTAGAACGGCACCACCGTGTACAGGTTGCCCCAGTTCAGGTACTGGCTGTCGACGAACTCGGCGAGGTTCTCGAGCACGCCGATGATCAGTCCGCCGAGGATCGCTCCGACGATCGAGTCCAGTCCGCCGAGGATGACGACCGGGAACACCTTGATGCCGAAGAACGACAGCGCCGAGGACACGCCGTTGACCATGCCCACGACCACGCCGGCCAGCGCCGAGACCATCGCCGAGATCGCCCAGGCCATCGCGAAAACCGACTTCACCGAGATGCCCAGGCTCTGCGCCACCTGCTGGTTGAACGCGGTGGCCCGCATCGCCAGGCCCAGGCGCGAGAACTTGAAGAACCAGGCGAAGCCGGCCATGACGAGCAGCGAGATCGCCATCGACATGACGTAGGGCGTCTGCACGTTCAGTCCGGCGATGTTGACCGCCTTCGTGCCGAACACCTCCGGGTAGGGTTTGGCCCAGACGCCGAAGATCCACTTCATCATCGCCGAGAAGAAGATCGACAGCCCGATCGTGACCATGATCACCGAGATGATCGGCTCGCCGATCATCGGCCGGAGCACGATCACCTGCAGCGCCACGCCGAACACCATCATGAACGCGAGCGTGACCGGGAAGCCGATCCAGAACGGCAGCTGCCAGCGGGTGAGCAGCCACCAGCAGACCCAGGCGCCGATCAGCAGGAACTCGCCCTGCGCGAAGTTGACGATCTGCGTCGACTTGTAGATCAGCACGAAGCACATCGCCACGACGCCGTATAGCGTGCCGATGATCAGGCCGTTGACCAGCAGCTGGATCAGCAGGTTGGTGTTCATCACGCCTCCAATTTGGCGGCCTCGGCCGACGCCGGCTTCGCCGTGCGCGGCGGCTCGATCAGGGTCTCGAGCACCAGGTCGGTGCGGATGCGCGACGTGGTGCCGTCCTGGAAGGTGATCGTCGTGTCGACGTGCACGCTCTGGCGGTCGGAGTAGATCGCGTCGATGATGTCGGCGTACTTCTCGTTGATCACGCCGCGGCGCACCTTGCGCGTGCGCGTGAGCTCGCCGTCGTCGGCGTCGAGCTCCTTGTAGAGCAGCACCAGCTTGTGGATGCGCTGCGGCTCGGGCAGCGTGGCGTTGACCTTCTCGACCTCCTCGCGCAGCAGCCGGTAGACCTGCGGCTGCGCGGCAAGGCTCGTGTAGTTGGTGAACGCGATGCCGCGCTGCTCGGCCCACTTGGCGACGATCGAATAGCGGATGCAGATGATCGCGGTGAGGTAGGGCTTCTCGTGGCCGAGGATCACCGCCTCGGCGATGAAGGGCGAGAACTTCAGCTTGTTCTCGATGAACATCGGCGAGAAGCGCGTGCCGGTCGAGGTGGTGGCGAGGTCCTTGATGCGGTCGATCACCACGAGGTGCCCGTTCTCCTTCTTGATGTAGCCGGCGTCACCGGTGTGCATCCAGCCGTCGCGCAGGTCGGCGCGGGTGGCCTCCTCGTTCTTGTAGAAGCCCAGGAAAGTGCCGACGCTGCGCGCGACGATCTCGCCCACGCCGTTGGCGTCGGGGTTGTGGATGCGCACCTCGGAGGTGTCGAAGGGCACGCCCACGGTGTCGAAGTCGACGTCGTCGGGCCGGTGGATCGTGTAGGCGCCCGACAGTTCGGTCTGGCCGTAGATCTGGCGCAGCGGCACGCCCATCGCCTGGAAGAAGCGGAAGGTCTCGGGGCCGAGCGCAGCGCCGCCGGTGGCCGCCGACTTCAGGTAGGTGAAGCCGAGCCGGTCGCGCAGCGCACGAAAGAGGATGAAGTCCGCCAGCTTCGAGCGCCGGCGCTGGTCGAGGGCGGCAAGCCCCAGCTTCATGCCCCACTCGAACATCTTCTGCTTGAACGGAGTCGCATCCATGATGCGTGCGCGCACGTCGGCCGCGATCTGCTCCCACACGCGCGGCGCCAGCAGCACGAAGGTCGGCCCGATCTCGCGCAGGTCGGCCATCTGCGTCTCGGGCTCCTCGACGAAGTTCACCGTAATGCGCGAGATCAGCGCCTGCGCCACCGCGTAGACCTGCTCCATGATCCACGGCAGCGGCAGCATCGACACGTAGTTGTCGGTGGGCAGCTTCGGGTCGGCGCGCAGGTAGGACAGGCAGTGGGCGAGGAAGGGCCCCGCCTGCAGCATGGCCAGCTTGGGATTGGAGACGGTACCCGAGGTGGTGCACAGCACCGCGACATCCTCGCCCTTGCCCAGCGCCACCTCGGCTGCGAAGCGGCCCGGATCGGCGGCCTCGACCTTGGCTGCCAGCGCCTTGAGTTCCTCCCAGCTCATCAGCCTGGGGTCGTCGTACTTGCGCATGCCGCGCGGGTCGAAGTAGATGATCCGCTCGATCGGCGTCGACGCGGTTTCGGCAACCTCGAGCAGCTTGTCGACCTGCTCCTCGTCCTCGGCCAGCACGATGCGCACCTGTGCGTAGTCGAGCAGGTAGCCGACCTCCTGGTTCAGCGCGTCGTGGTAGATGCCCAGCGTCATGCAGCCGATCGCATGCGCCGCGATCTCGCCCCAGAGCATCTCGGGCCGGTTCTTGCCGATGAAGCTGACCGTCTCGCCGCGTCGCACGCCCAGCCGGTGCAGGCCGAGAGCGATCTCCTTCACCCGGGCCAGGTAGTCCGACCAGGTGAACTCGTTCCAGATGCCGAATTCCTTCTCGCGCAGCGCCACTTCCCCGGGCCAGTGCGTCGCGTTGTGCACCAGCAGCTTCGGGAAGGTGTCGTGCACGGCGACGTCGCCATACTCGGGCTGCATTCAGGCCGCTCCCGCTTCGTCTTCGACACCCAGGTAGGCACTCTTGACGTGCTCGTTGGCGATGATCTCGTGCGGCAGACCGTCGGCGATGACGCGTCCGAAGTCGAGCACCATCACGCGATGCGAGATGTCCATGACGACGCCCATGTCGTGCTCGATCATGATCACCGTCATGCCCCATTCCTCGTTGAGGTCGACGATGTAGCGCGCCATGTCCTCTTTTTCCTCGAGGTTCATGCCGGCCATCGGCTCGTCGAGCAGGATCAGGTCGGGCTTGACCGCGATCGCCCGGGCAAGCTCGACGCGCTTGCGCAGGCCGTAGGACAGCGTGCCGGCCACCGCCTTGCGGATGTGGCTGATCTCGAGGAAGTCGATGATGTCCTCGACGTGGCGCCGGTGCTCGAGCTCCTCCTTCTGCGCGCCGCCCAGCCAATAGAGCGAACCGCCGAGAAAATTGTTCTTCAGCAGGTGATGACGCCCGACCATGATGTTGTCGAGCACCGTCATGTGGCTGAACAGCGCCAGGTTCTGGAAGGTGCGCCCGAGACCCAGCGCCGCGCGCTGGTTGGGCGTCAGGCGGGTGATGTCACGGCCCTTGAAGAACACCTGTCCGGCGGTGGGCGTGTAGCGGCCCGAGATGCAGTTGAGCATCGAGGTCTTGCCCGCGCCGTTCGGGCCGATGATCGAGAACAGCTCGCCCGTGCGCACGTGAAAGTTCACGTCGCTCAACGCCCTCACGCCGCCGAACTGCAGCGAGATGGTTCTTGCCTCGAAAATCGGTGTTTCCTGGCCCTGCAACTCAAGCCTCCCAGGGCCGCCGCTGCAGGCCCCGCATCGCGCGCGCACCGGATGACCGGTAGCGCCGCTGCGCAGAAAGTCTAGGGCGACGTGCAGGATGCAGTTGTCATCCGTCCGACAATCCAAGGGAAAACGAGAGCATCACGCTGCAGGGCACCCCCGGCAGGCTTTGGATGTCGAGGCTTCACACGAGGCCTCGAGCGCGCTCGACCAAGTCATGCGCCTGGCCGATCGCATCGGTCACGCCTCGCCGGGCATGTAGGCCTTCACCCGGCGCAGCGTGTTGCGGTCGGTGTGGTGCATTTCCTTGCCGCCCATGGCCTTGAGCTTGAGCACCAGGTCGGAGCTGTAGCTCATGCTGCCGTCGTCGTTGAAGCTGAAGCTCGTCGCGAACTCCTTCAACTCGGCGTTGTCGAGCAGATAGGGGTTCTGCAGGATGCCGTAGGTCGCTGAGCCGGGGGTCGCCTTGAAGTGGATCACCTTGTCGCGCGGCTTGGCGGTGGCGCCCTGCAGGCAGGCGATGCCGCGACCGAAGACGACCGCGCGCATGACCTGGCCGGTGGCCTTCTCCCACAGCAGGTAGCCGACCTCGTCGTGGAAGGGGATCATCGCCTCCTCGCCGTGGCGCCAGGCGGTCATCTTGTAGCTCAGGCCTTCGAGCGACTGGCGGCCGTTCTCCTGCTTCGGAATCGGGCGGAACCAGGCGCGCTCGTAGTAGCCGGTCTCGCCGACCTCGCGGTCGTCGTTGTGGAACGAGACGTCGACGCCGACGTTGCCTTCCCATTCGCCGACCAGCGGCGTCAGCGGACCCAGCCGTTGCGGACCGAGGATTTCTGCCATGACAGTCTCCTTGTGTTTGCCAATGGAGACGCCACGGTAAGCCCGCCGTCGGCCGAGTGCAAATGGAATGTCTCGATGCCCGCGATAGCCGAAGGCGCGAGGATCCCAAGAGGCGCGAGGGCCGCTGTGCAGCGACCCCCGCCTGATGTCGTCGGAGCCGCGCGCAGCGGCTCGCACGTCACTCTTCTCGAGCCGCTGCCTTCACCTTCAGCCGCCAGCCGTGCAGCAGCGGCTCGGTGTAGCCGCTGGGCTGCACCAGGCCCTTGAAGACGAGGTCGCTCGCGGCCTGGAAGGCGGCGCCGTCATAGGCAGGCGCCATCGGCTTGTAGGCCGGGTCGCCGGCGTTCTGCTTGTCGACGACCTTGGCCATGCGCTTCAGGGTGCTGCGCACCTGCGCCCGGGTGACGACGCCGTGCAGCAGCCAGTTGGCCATGTGCTGGCTGCTGATGCGCAGCGTCGCGCGGTCCTCCATCAGGCCGACGTCGTGGATGTCGGGCACCTTGGAGCAGCCCACGCCCTGGTCGATC
>Ga0209605_1000489_pt1 | contig 49449 bp, 33 predicted proteins | sample AD_UKC035_MetaG_FD_184408 | JGI IMG/M metagenome (GOLD analysis project Ga0209605, IMG submission 184408) | Active sludge microbial communities of municipal wastewater-treating anaerobic digesters from USA - AD_UKC035_MetaG (SPAdes) (version 2) | ecosystem: Engineered > Bioreactor > Anaerobic >...
GTCCCGGGTTCGCGCCAGTCGCCGGCCCGGTCGTCGCGGAGCGCGTCGAGCCGGTACAGCGCCTCCACCGGCTTGCCCGGCGGCGGGCAGCAGGGGCACAGGCCGACGGGACGCTGGAACCCGTGGTGGGGGACGGTCTGTCCCGTCGCGGAACAGACCAGGCGGTCCAGGTACGGATTGATGCGCAGTTCCATGGGATCCTCGATGCGGTGGAGTGCCGGAGCCGATCCGCCCCGAATGCCACAGAATAATCCCGGCGGAGCATTTTCTCCAGCCCAAAGTCGCCCCGGCGCCGATCCGCCGGCGGCTGAAAAATTGTCCCTCCGTGAACCTGTTTGCCTACGGGCATTCGTATATAGGTATGAAGAATGCAGGACGGACCCGGGAGCGGCGAATCGATGGAATGGAGCCCGGCCGAATTCGAACAGGTGGTGCGGGAAAACCAGGCGTGGGTGTTCAGCCTGGCGCTCCGATTCCTGCGGAACCGGGAATTGGCCGAAGAGGTGGCCCAGGACGTGTTCATCCGATTGTACCAGCACGGGGAAAGCATCCAGAGCGCGGCGCACCTGCGCCACTGGCTGCGCCAGGTGACCACGCGGCGCGCGGTGGACGCGTGGCGGGTCCGCCGCCGCCAGCCGGAGCTCGTGGAGCTCGAGGCGCCGACATTGTCCACGGCGCCCGAGCAGGGCGAGGCGCTGCTGCTGGACCAGCTCCGCGAACTGGTGGGCCGGTTGCCCGCGGCGTCGCGGCTGGTGATGGTGCTCCGCTACCAGGAGGGGCTCCGGCCTCGGGAGATCGCCCGGACGCTGGGAGTGCCCGTCGATACGGTGAAGAGCCGGATCCACCGGTCCGTGAGCTGGCTCCGGGCCCGGGTGGCCGCAACGCCGGAGGTGCTCTCATGACCCCGTCGGACGACGAGCTGCGCCGGGCGCTGGCGCCCGAGGATCCGGGACCCGAGTTCACCCGCCGGGTGATGGCCCGGGTGGCTCGACTCGATGCCGACCGGCGCACGTCGCGCCGGCAGGCATGGCGAGGCCGCCTGGTCCGCGGGCTGGCGGCGGCCGCCCTGCTGCTGGCCGCGGGGAGCTGGGCCCAGTGGCGGTTCGGCCTGTGGCCGGGCCTGCCGGCCGGCGGGCCGCCCGCGGCGCCTGTCGCTCCGGCGGCCGGGGCGCCGGAGCTGACCGGTCTGCCCGCGGGGATGTCACCGGAGGACGGCGAACGGTTGAAAGAGGAACTGATTCGGGCGCTGCGGTTGGCCAGCCGCAAGATGAACGCGGTCCGGGAGCGGGCCGTGGAACGTGCCCGCACCTAGCATCGGTGAAGCAGCGAAGATCCGGATCTGACGGTGTGATCAACAATGACACGGAGGAAGACCATGAAACCATACCTGTACCGTCTGTCGGTTCTGGCGTTCGCCCTGTTCCTGCTCGCGGCGCTTTCACCCGCCGCAGCCGGCCAGGGGGCCCAGATCAATTTCGACGCTCTCAAACACCTCGAGGCCAAGGCGGACGAGGTGGTGGACGTCACCCTCGACGGCGACAGCCTGCGGTTCGCCGGCGCGTTTCTGTCCAAGAAAGACCCGGAGGAAGTGGCGGTCCGCAAGCTGGTCCACTCGCTCAAGGGGATCTACGTGAAAGCCTACACCTTCGACGCCGATGGCCAGTTCACCGCCGCCGATGTCGAGTCGGTCCGCAGCCAGCTCCGCGCGCCGGAATGGACCCGGCTCGTGGGCGTGCGCAGCCGCAAGGGGGGCGAGAACGTCGACATCTTCATGTTACTGAAGGGTGACGTCATCGAGGGGATGGCCATCATCGCCTTCGAGGACCGGGAACTGGCGGTGATCAACATCGTGGGTCCCATTGACATGGAGATGCTGATGGATCTCGAGGGGCACATCGGCATCCCCGATCTGGAGCTGGAAAAGGACGACCATCGGTCCGGGAGCCGCTGACATGCGCACCGCGGTTGGACGCTTCCTGCCGCCATTCCTGCTGCTCGGGCTGGCGCTGCTTGCGGCGGCGCCCGTCCAGGCCGGCAGTAAGGAATTCGATCGGCTGGTCTGCCACGTGGAGCAGCAGCTCGGCACCGCGAAGACCGACATCCCGTGCGGCTGGCTGGTGGGGCTCGCCGTGCGCTTCGCCAAGCCGGAGGGGGTCAAGGGGCTGCAGTTCGCCGTGTTTGAGGATGTGCCAGGAGACGCCGCGGCCGGGTTCGGCGAGCTGGAGGCGGGCGCCCGCGCGTGCCTCGGGCCCGGCTGGGCCCGCATGGTCTGCCAGCGCTGCCCCGCCCGCAACGAGGCCCAGCTGATCTGGGTGCAGACCGCGAAGAACGAGGTGCGGCTCATGATCGTCTCGGTGGACGACGGCGACGCGGCCGTGCTCCACGTCCGCCTGGACCCCGACGTGTTCTACGAGTGGATGGACGAGCCCGCGGCGATCGCCCGCCGAGTCCAACGGACGCAATAAACGCGCGGACTTCGCCCACGCATTGACGGGAATGATGCAGATGAAATGCTGCCGATCCACGGCAGCATTTTTTTGCCTGCCACAATGCATGCCGCACCGTCCCCAGCGTTAATCAAGGCCGTTTGATGAAAACGAGGGCGTCAGGTGCTATGATACTATGCCAGCGCCATCTCCGGCCAACCGCTGGACCCTGCCCGACACGGCGGCGCACTCAGCCCGGGGTCCAGGCTGGTCAGGATGAAACGGAAGGGAATCTCATGGAAAAATCTGCCGGCTGGAAACGTCTCAACCGCGTGTTTCACGGATTGAGTTATCTGAAATTCGCCTTTTATCTGGGGGGCTTGTACTATCAACTAAAGGCCATGGTGTTCGGACGCCGGGAAGAATTCACGACCGATTTGTGTTTCGCCCTGCTCCTGTACGGCTTCGCCATGGCCCTGGAGGGACTGCGGGATAACAACCAAATCGTGGACCTCCGGCGGAAGCAGCTGACCCGCCGCGTCGGTCTGTTCCAATGGGTGGTCGCAGGATCCATCCTGCTGTTTTCCTTCGCGGTGCTGCTCGGGCTGGTTCTGCTTATTCTCTTGGGGGATGAGTTTCAGGGCGTGGCCGTCGCTTCATTTGGCCTGGGCGGGCTGGCGCTCATGCGACAAGAATACGACTGCCTTAACCAGGCGCTGGAGTTCCCGGATCAGCCGATCGATTCAGAGCCGTCCTCCGCCTCCGCAACCAGGCAATGATGCCACCACCGGAGACAACGTCTGCCGAAGGGAGCGGCGCCGGCCGCGACGGCGGTCGATGTTCGCCGCCGCCTCTGCGCGTCAGTCTCGTGGGGCTGGCCATGGAAGTGATGGGCGCCGTGGCGCCGAACCTGGCGGTGTACAACCTGCGGGCATACGCCCGCAGCGATCCCGAGCTGGCGGGACGCGTCGCGGTGACGGTTCACGATCTGCCGGTCACCGAGCCGGAGGACCGGGTGCTGGCGGCGGTGGCCGCCGACCGTCCCGGGGTGGTGGGCCTGTCATGCTATTCCTGGAACAGCGCGGCGATGCTGCGCCTGGCGGAAGGGATCCGGACACTCGAACCGGCGGCGATCGTGCTGCTGGGCGGGCCCGACGCGACCTTTCGGGCGGGCACGCTGCTGGCGCGGCACCCGGCGGCGGTGGACGCCGTCGTCGCCGGCGAGGGGGAGGAGGCGTTTCGGCTGCTGCTGCGGCGGTTGGCGGGTCTCGACGCCGCGCCCTGGACCGAGACGCCGGGGCTCGTGGTCCGGGACGGCGCCGGCTGCCGGGCCCATCCGCCCCCCGAACCCCTGGCGCTGAGCCGCGTGCCGGCGCCGCTGGACGATCCCGACTTTCGCCGCCGCCACCCCGGCCTGCTGGTCGTGGAAACAGCCCGCGGCTGCCGCCACCGCTGCGCCTACTGCACGTATGGCGCCCAGTCGCCCGGCCGGCGGTTGCGGCCGCTCAGCGACGTCGCCCGCGCCCTGCACGCGTTCGCCGCGACCGGGGGCGGCAAGGTCTGGCTCCTCGATCCCGGCCTGAATCAGGAGCCGCGGCGGCTCCGGGCGCTGGTCCGCCACCTGGCCGCCGCGGACAACCTGACGCTCGTCGGGGCGGAGCTGAACCTGGCCACGCTGCATCCCCCGGACCTGGCGCCGCTGGCAGGCCGGGTGGGCGACTTCCTGATATTCGGCCTCCAGTCCAGCTCGGCGCGCACCTTGCGGCAAGCCGGGCGGGCGACGCGGCTGGCGGCGTTCGAGGCCCGGGCGTGCCAGCTTCGCCAGGCCGGCCTTCCCTTCAGTCTGGATGTCATCTACGGCTTGCCCGGCGACGACTACGCCGCCTTCCGCCGGACCCTCGACGCCGCCTTCGCCATGGAGCCGAATTTCATCAACTGCTTTCGGCTCCAGGTGCTGCCGGGGAGTCGCTTCGCCCGGGAGGCGGAACGCCTGGGCCTGCGCCACCAGCCGGAGCCGCCCTACCTCCTGGAAAGCTGTCTCACGTTTTCCGCCGGTGACATGACCCGGGCGGAGCGCCTGGCCCGGGCGCTGACGGTCTTCCACCAGTTCACCTATCGGACCGAAATCGTCGGGCTGATGGCGCGCGAGCTGGCGCGCCGGCCGGCGGACGTGCTGGAGGAATTCCTCGCTGGACGCTGGCGGGGCGCTCCCCTGGGTGAGGCGGAGTTGGCCCGCCTGGCGTCGCCCGCGGGGCAGCCCGGCGCACTACCTGCACTGAGGCTGTTCCTGGGCACGGCGTCCCGGGCTGCCGGCCGGCCGGACATGCTCCGCCCGCTGGACGATCTGCTGCGGTTGCAGCACCACTGGGGCCGCCTGCGGATCCTGGCGGGCTGCCCCGCGCCGCCGTCCCCGCCGGTCCCCGCGGACACAATCCGCCTTGCGGGGACCGCCAGCATCCTGCCCCTCGAGTCGGACGCGCTGACCCTCATGGAATCGCTGGCCCCGCTCGCGGCGGTGGACCACACACCACGCCGGCTGGTGATGTACCTGGCGGGAGGACGGGTGCAGATGGCGACAGTGGATTTGGAGACCCTTCGGGTGCTCGAGTGGATCGGAACGGGCACCTCCGTGGCGGCGCTGGAGGCGGCAGTCGCAGTGCACCATCCCGACGTCCCGCGGGCCGAAGTGAACCGGTCGCTGCACCGGTTGCTGGATGATCTGGTGCGGCGGGGGATTCTGGCCTGGTGAAAGGCGCGTACACGGAGTCCGGCAGATCGTCCGATATGTCCGGCTTGCCGGTTTCGCCGTGAACGGGAGTATAATGGCGCGGATGGACGCACCAATGGACGAGACGCGACCCGACACCCGCGGCGGCGACGACCTGGAGCAGACCGAACGGCTGCTCCGCACGGAGCGGAACTTCGTCACCGCGGTCCTCGACAGCAGCAACGCCCTGCTGGTGGTGCTGGATCTGGAAGGCCGCGTCCTGCGCTTCAACCGCGCCGCCGAGCGGGCGGCCGGCCGCTCCTTCCTGGAAGCCATCGGCCGGTCGCCCGACGAGTGCTTCCCGCCCGCCGAGTCCGGCGCCGGCCTGCGGCCGCTGCTGGAGCAAATCCGGTGCGGCGAATCCCCGGTGGACGGCCGGACCTGCTGGACGGATCGGAGCGGCCGGCGGCGCTGCACCCAGTGGACGGTCACGGCCTGCCCGGGCGAGGGCGGGGAGCCGGCCTACATCATCTGTTCCGGACTCGATATCACGCCGTTGCGGGAAGCCGAGGTGGAGCGCGAGCGCCTGATCGGGGAGTTGCGGGAGGCGCTGGCGCGCATCGAGACCCTGCACGGCCTGATCCCCATCTGCGCCGGCTGCAAGAAGGTCCGCGACGACCAGGGATTCTGGCACCAGGTGGAGGCGTACATCGAGGCCCGCTCGCAGGCCGAGTTCAGCCACGGCCTCTGCCCCGACTGCGTCGCCCGGCTCTACCCCGAATATGCCAACCGGCTCAAGCGGTCCGGCGAACCGCCCGCCGAATCCTGACCGGCCGGCCGGCGTCCGCGGGCGGCCCGCTCCGGCGGTGGTGGCCCGAAATGACTTGACTTCACGGCCCTCTCTCACAATAATGCTCAGTTTCAGAGACGGCTCATCGGCCGGATGTGCGGGCGGCAAACGGCGCTTCCGGACGCTTTTTCAGCGGCATCCCCGTGGTTGGGGCGCCAGATCCGATGGACGTTCGGAAGGGGCTCCGCCGGGTGCCGGACAACCGGCCCGCCGGACTTGGATTATTCATCGGCTCAGAGGAGATATGGTTATGAGGAAATTCCTGCGAATCGCGTGGCTGGCGGCCTTCCAGCTCCTGGCCGCCACCGCGGCGATGGCCAGCGAGGCGGACCTGGCCATCCCCGACCTGCACAAGGGGCAGCCTTACCAGATGCTGGGCGGCATCAACCCCTGGTGGCTGCTGTTCTGGGGCGCCTGCATCATCGCCGGCACTCTCAGCATCAGCATCTGGTTACGGGTGTCGGTCCGGAAACTGCGCGCCCATGCTTCCATGCTGAACATCGCCGAGATCATCTTCCAGACCTGCCGCACCTATCTCAAGCAGCAGGGCAAGTTCCTGATCATGCTGTTTGCGTTCATCGCCGCGGCGATGAGCTTCTACTTCCTGGGGTTGCAGTACGGCTCCCTGGCTGACCAGTACGCCAGAACGCACAACATCCTGCTCCACCCCTACGCGGTGGTCTTCCTGGTGCTGCTGTTCTCGGTGGTGGGCATGGCCGGCTCCTACGCCGTCGCCTGGTACGGCATTCGCGTGAACACCTACGCCAATGCCCGGACGGCGTTCGCCTCGCTGGCCGGCAAACCATGGGATGTCGTGAACATCCCGCTCCGGGCCGGCATGAGCATCGGGCTCTTTCTCATCTCGCTCGAGCTCATCATGATGGTGATCATCCTGCTGTTCGTGCCCCGCGAGATCGTCGGCTATTGCTTCCTCGGCTTCGCGATCGGCGAATCGCTGGGCGCCTCGGCGTTGCGCATCGCCGGCGGCATCTTCACCAAGATCGCCGACATCGGCTCCGACCTGATGAAGATCGTCTTCAAGATCAAGGAGGACGACCCGCGCAATCCCGGCGTCATCGCCGACTGCACCGGCGACAACGCGGGCGACAGCGTGGGCCCCACCGCCGACGCCTTCGAGACATACGGCGTCACCGGCGTGGCGCTGATCTCTTTCATCACCCTGGCGGTGGCCGACGTGGAGATCCAGGCCAAGCTGATCGTCTGGATCTTCGCCATGCGCTTCCTGATGGATTTCATGTCCGGCCTGGCCTACTTTGTCAATCAGGGCATCTCCCGGGCCAAGTACGAAGGGAAGAAGGAGTTCGATTTTGAGGAGCCGCTGATGCGCCTCATCTGGATCGCGGCGATCCTCTGCATCAGCATGTCGTTCCTGATGAGCTACCTGCTGATCTCCGACATCCAGGTGCCCGTCGAAGGCGTGATGACCGCCCTGCCGTCGATGTGGTGGCACCTGGCGCTCATCATCAGCTGCGGCACGCTGGCCGCCGTGCTCATCCCCGAGTTCACCAAGGTGTTCACCAGTTCCAAATCGAAGCACGTGCACGAGATTGTCAGGGCCTCCCGCGAGGGCGGCGCGTCGCTGACCATTCTGTCCGGTATCGTGGCCGGCAACTTCAGCGCGTTCTGGAAGGGGATCCTGATCACCGGCCTGATGGCCATCGCCTACTTCACCAGCTTCGGCGAGCTGGGTATCGCCATCCAGTACCCGTCCATCTTCGCCTTCGGCCTGGTGGCCTTCGGCTTCCTCTGCATGGGACCGGTGACCATCGCCGTGGACAGCTACGGCCCCGTCACCGACAACGCCCAGTCGATTTTCGAACTGGCCCAGACCGAATCCATTCCCGGCATCCGCGAGGAGATTCAGCGGGACTTCGGCTTCGACCCCGATTTCGAGCAGGGCAAGCACTACCTGGAGGCCAACGACTCGGCGGGCAACACGTTCAAGGCCACCGCCAAGCCGGTGCTCATCGGCACGGCGGTGGTGGGCGCCACCACCATGATCTTCTCCATCATCCTGCTGCTGAAGAAGGTGGGGCTGCTGGAGCTGTCCCTGACCGACGCGCCGGTGCTGCTCGGCTTCATCACCGGCGGCGCGGTCATCTTCTGGTTCAGCGGCGCCTCCATCCAGGCGGTGACCACCGGCGCCTACCGGGCGGTGGAATTCATCAAGCGGAATCTGAACCTGGAAAAAAAGGAAGCGGACATCGAGGACTCCAAGACCGTGGTGCGGATCTGCACCGAGTACGCCCAGAACGGCATGTGGAACATCTTCATCGCACTGATGGCGATGACGCTGGCGTTCGCGTTCATCGACCCCAACTTCTTCGTGGCCTACCTGGTGTCCATCGCCTGCTTCGGGCTGTTCCAGGCCATCTACATGGCCAACACCGGCGGCGCCTGGGACAACGCCAAGAAGCTGGTCGAGGTGGACTTCAACGAGAAATACACCGCCGTCCACGCGGCGACGGTCATCGGCGACACGGTGGGCGATCCGTTCAAGGACACCACCTCGGTGTCGCTCAACCCCATCATCAAGTTTTCCACCCTGTTCGGCCTGCTGGCCACGGAGATCGCTATCGAAATCACCCGCCACGCTCAGGCGACCCAGTCGACGAACATCTCGCCGTTCATCGCGGCGCCGCTGTTCATCATCGGACTGGTCTTCGTGTGGCGCTCGTTCTACAAGATGCGCATTCCGGTGGAAACCGCCGGCAAATAGACGCACGCGGCGGGCGACACCGGCCGCCCGCCGCGATGCTTCCGTCATGGCTGGAGATTGCGTTGCCGCGCCCCGTGAACGGGGCGCGCGCTTTTTTTACGGGTGGTATCGGTTCAACTCGAGCCGGCTGACGCGGTCCGGATCTTCTCCAGAAGGCGCTCCACCTTCACCTGCCGGTCCTTGAGCAGGTCCTTCACGACCTGCGTCCGGGTGTGGTGGATCTCGACGGGCAGTTCGCACCGCTCCTTGTCGAGGAGCACCTCCAGAACGGACAATTCCTCGGGCGAAAGCTCGATGTGCATGATCCCCTCCGCATTGTGATCCCACCGCGCCGCGCCGGCGCCGGAAACCGCCCGGCCGCCGTGCGGGCGCCTACGGCAGCGGCTGAGCGTTGACGGCGGACAGGAAGTTGAGCGCCTGGTCGCCGAAGAGCGCGAAGACGATGAGGTTGCGGGCCGGGTCGCTCAGGCTCTCGACGAGCAGAAAACCGCCGAAGATGCTCGCCAGTTCCGGCATTTGCTGATCCAGCAGAAAGACGCTTCGGCCGCGGGCGGGGATATTGAGCGTGTCCGCGGCCAGCTCCATGCCGTTCTGGTCGTGGGCCGTCAGGAGGACCTGCTGAGCGGCGTCGCCCGGATTGAGCACGGCGAGCCCCGTGAAAAAGGAAGTGTTGCCCAGTTTGCCGTTGGCCATGTGCGCCACAAGGCTGCGGGCCTGCCCCTGCGCGGCTAGGGGCAGACTCGACAGGAACCGTCCGTCGCCGGTTTCTCCGAACGTCACCAGGCCCACCAGCGGCGTTGCGCCCTGCGGCTCCACGGTCAGGTAGCCCGTGGCGGGGCCGCCGAGGCCGAACAGGGTGGCCACATCCTGCTGGAGCTTGCTCTGTGCCGGGATGCTCAGAGCCGGACTGGTGCCCAGGAGCTGACCGGCGTCACCGTACCTGCGGATCACCACGGCCGTGCCGGTGTCGGTCGCGTTGAGCACGGTCAGTTTCGTCTCATAATTGACGCCCAGATTCCCGCAGGCGAAGTGTGGTGAATAGAGGGTGGCGGCCGCCTCGGGGAGGCACAGGCCGTCGATCGCCGCCAGTTTTTCACTGCTGCCGGACAACTGGCAGCCCACCACGGGGATGTCGGCGCGCAGCCCGATGAAATCGGGAGCCGCAAGGGCGGGGAACGCGGCCCCCAGATCCACCTCGAGCCGGCCGCGGCCCGCCAGCGTGTAGGACTTGGACTGGAGGACGGAGCCGTTGCTCAGCCGTTCCAGCACCAGCCGGCACTGGTCCTTGCTGGGATTGATGACCAGCAGCGTGCGCACCGGATCCGTGCCGGCGGGGAACAGGAGCCGGGTGTGGGCGTCGCGGGCGTCGGGCAGCGACAGCCCGTCCATGTAGTGGAGGGTCGCGCCGTCGTTGGCCAGCCAGAACCCGTAGGTTTCCGGCTCGGTCAGGAAGCCGCGCACCCAGCGGCCGGGCTGGTTGGCGTCGGCGCCGAACACGCTGGGATCGTTGAGGTAGCGCGCGTACTGCTGACCGGGCGCCAGCGGCACAGTGACCGCCTTCCGGTGGGTGCCCGTGCTGTCGTAGAGCTCCAGGTTGAGCAGGCCCGTCGCCGCACCGAGGTTGATGACGGAGAAGGAGAGATCCTTGCTCCGCGGCAGGTGCACCAGGTTGAACGCCCGGTCGGCCAGCGCCGCCACACCGGTCCGGGAGCAGATGCCGCCGAGTGTGGTGCCGCCGGCGATGCTCAGGATATCGTTCTCGACCAGTGTCACGTGGTTGACGGGATCCAGTTCCATGTCGCCCAGGGTGTTGATGGAGTAAGCGTAGGTCATGGTGCCGGTGGCGTCGGAGACACAGAGGCCGAGCTTGTAGTAATCGGCGTAACCCACCAGGATATCCGGCCCGTGCTGGCCGTCGAAGTTGTCGGCCTGCAGGGCCGACGGCGGATTGATGAAATAGATGGTCTGCCCCGAACCGGGCGCGAAGGTGCCGCCGGTTCCGGCGTGCCAGATGCTGATGGACTTGTTCGCCGCCTGCGCCACGGCCAGGTCGGTCCGGCCGTCGCGGCCGAAATCGGCGGCCGCCACGGCGACCGGTTGCGCGCCCAGGGTGGCATAATTGACGGCGGAGAACGAACCGCCGTCGTTGCGCACCACCGTCACCGAGTTGCCGTCGCGGTTGGCCACCGCGATGTCCGGCCGGGCATCGCCGTTGAAGTCGCCGGTGGTGAGCGCCACCGGCCCATCGCTCAGGTAAACCGACGTGCTGCTGGCAAATTGCTGCCCGTACAGAATCTGCAGGGTGTTGGTGGCGGGGACCGTGTACAGGAAGTCCTTCTGGGTGTCGCCATTGATGTCGATCACGTGCGAGGCGCTGGGTTCGCCGGCCAGCGCCGTCGTCCGCACGGGGACCAGCCGGTTGCCGGGGCGACCGGCTTTTTCGAACAGGGTTTCCCAGGCGTAGATCCGCAGGGTGCCCGCGGCGTCGGCGACGAGGATGTCCGGCCGGCCGTCGCCCGTCACGTCGCCGATCTCCACCGTGCGGGCGGCGGCGCCGTCCAGGGCCCGCCAGTCCAGCGACGGGTAGGTGCCGTCGGGTCCGGACAGCGACCAGTACAGCCGGTTGGCTGCCCCGTCGATGGAGGCGATGTCCTCGCGTCCGTCGCCGTCGAGGTCGCCCTGGGCATGGTCGGTGATCGTGGCGCCCACGAGGCGGGCGGGGGCGACGTCCTCCGCCACGGTGTGATCGAGCCGGAACAGGTTCAGCGTGTCGGGGGTGAATTTGGTGGTTGTGGCGGCGCCCGTCTTCTGGTAAAACGCGCGGACCGTGACCGGGAACATGTCCTCGGTCAGGTTGAAATCGTAGCCCCGCAGATCCCCGAAGAACTGGGAGTTGGTCTGAGTGAACTGGCCCGCGGCGCCCCAGTTGCTCCCTCCGTTCAGGGGCCATACGCCGGCGCCGACCCCGATGGTGAAGCCGAGATAGTGCTCGTCGTCGTCAGGTTCCCAGGCGCTGGTGCTCCGGGTGAGCCGCAGCCAGATCTTGTTCTCGCCCTGCACGCAGCGGAACAACTGGATCGCGTGGTCGTCGATCCCGGCGGTGGCCGCAGTGTCCGCGACGGGCTGGTAGGTGGCGGACATGCCGTCGAAGGCGTATTCGGAGACAGCCAGCGGATGCACCGTGGCGCCGGCGGGTGACACCTCAAGCTGGGACAGTTTGCCATCAGCCAAAGTCTGGCTCAGCAGGGCGCCGGTAGGCAGGGTGAGTTCCAGGATGACCGGGTTGGCGGTGCCGGCGGCGGGGAAGGTGTCGGGCGCCAGGAGGAACGTGATCGCCGAAGCTGGCAGAATCTGGGCGGCGAGCGCCTGGTTCACGTTGCCGGTCTGGCCGGAACGGCTCAACAGGGGCACCGTGGGCGCGGTCGTCGAGGTGTAGGCGTACACGCCGCTCGAGGTGGCCGCGTAGATGCGCGTGGGCGTGCGGACGTCGGTGGCCAGCGCCTGCACATCCGTTTCGGTCGTGGCCCTGGACACGGGATACCAGTTGGCGCCGTCGTTGCGCGTGTAGAACAGTCCGTCCGTCGTGCCGGCGAACATGTTCCCGCTCTTGGGTTGGCGCACCAGGGCCTGCACCCAGTGGTACTCCAGGCCGGCGGGCGTCCACAGGCCGCCCTCGTTCGCGCTCTTGAACGCGCCCCAGCGCGTGCCGGCGAAGAGGGTCTGCGGGCTGTCCTCGTTGGAGGCCAGGCTGTACACCTGCGTTTCGGTCAGGCCGGTCATCGCCGGATCCCAGGAGAGGCCGCCGTCGGTGGATTTGTAAAAGCCGTCGTCGCCGGCGGCGTACATCTTCAGCGGGGACCACGGGTCGAACATCAGATCGATGATGTTGACGCCGATGAGCTGGCCGGTGGGAGCCCAGGTGGCGCCGGCGTCGGTGGAGACGTACAGGCCGTCGTAGTCGTAATCCCAGGTCGGCCACCCCGAGGTGGCGTACACCGTCGCCGGATCGGTGGGGTGGACGGCCAGGTCGAAAATCTCCTTGCTGTTGACCGTGCCGCCGCCGCTGATCACCTTCGTCCAGGTGTCACCCTCGTTCAGGCTGCGCCAGAGGTCGCCATTGATGGCGCCCATGATGGCCGGCGGATCGGTGGCCGGCGTGATCGCCAGGTTCTGAAAAGGCAGGTTGCTGCTCACGTGGCTCTGGTCTTCCCACGATTCGCCGCCGTCGACGCTCTTGAACAGGTAGCCGGTGTCGTCGCCGGCGTAGATCACACCGGCTTCGTCGGGCGACACCGCCAGACAGTTGGTCTTGGTCAACAGGCCGGAGCTGGCGCTTTGCCAGGTGTTGCCCCGGTTCCAGGAACGCTGCACGCCGGAAATGGTGCCGGCGTAAACTGCTCCGTCCGGATCGACGGGCTCGATGGCGATGCACCGGCCGCCCGGCTGCAGGACGTTCACGAAGGTGGCGCCGCCGTCGGAGCTGCGGTACACGGTGTGCAGGTTGATGAAGAAGAATCGGTCGGGATCACCGGGATCGCAGACCAGATCGTTGAAGGACACGTTGGTCGGGTGCTGGGTCCAGGTGGCGCCGCTGTTCGTGCTGGTGTAGAACGCCATGGGCTGATACGAGGAGGCGTACAGGCGGCCGGGAGTGGTGGGATGGACGGCCACCCGCCAACCCTTGGCGGAGGCGGGCAAAATCTCTGTCCAGGTCAGGCCCCCGTTGGTGCTTTTCTGCACCCCCGAATTCCAGGTGGCGAGGTAGAGCGTCAGCGGAGCCAGCGGCGACTGCCGGATCTGGTCGATCTGCGGCGAACCGGGGAGGGTGGCGAGGGTGATCCAGTCGACACCGCCGTCGGTGGACCGGTAGACCTTCGTCATGCCAGATGCGTAGATGGTGTTGGGATTGGTGGGGTGAAAGGCGAAACAGCGGACGTCCGCGATGGTGGACACCCGGGTCCAGCCGTCGCCGCCGTCGGGGCTGCGGTGGATCCCGTCCGAATTGGCGGCGAACACCAGCAGGTGATTCAACGGATGGACGGAGCCGGCCGCCATTGGTGAATTGAAGCCGCCGATCACCTCCCAGCTCTGGCCCCAGTTCCGGCTGCGGAAGAAACTGCCTTCCGAGATGCCGGCGAACAGGACGTTGGGCGTCTGGGGATCGACGGAGATGAATTTCATCTGGCCGCCGTACGGACCGGCGGTGCTCCATCGGTTGAGGCCCGCCGGAATCGGCAGCGCCAGCGCAATCATTAATAGCACGATGCCCGCGATGCGATACATGAACCCTCCTGTTAGCGACAAGCCGTGGGACTAAGATGTGGAAACGCCCCGCGGTTGATCTCGCTCAACCCGCCGTTCGGAACGGCGGCTGTATCTTCATGGTCCTCCCGCGACCGACGGCAATCCCTTGGCAACTACAGTGTATTTGTCGTCAGATCGTCGGAAATGTGTCTATATTTTTACATTGCGTGCCGGATTAGTCAAGGCAGGCCGGGTCACCGGCGGGGCGGGATCAGGATCAGATCCTCCTGAGGTGGGATGAGGTACTCGGCGCCGGTGGCGGTGACCACCGCCATCTCCTCGACGGAGATGGTCTTCGTCGCCGGACGGCCCTGATGTTCGATGGGCCAGCAGAAGAAGCCGTCGTAGGCGAACACCATGCCGGGGGCGATGACGCGGAGGGCGTCGCCGGCGGGGGTGCGATCCGGCTGGCCGCCGGTGAGCATGGGGCCGGCATCGTGGGCCCAGTAGCCCACCGGGTGGCCCGTGCCCCACGGCACCGGCAACGACCCCTGGGCGGCCATCCACTCGCGCTGGACGCGGTCCACCTCGAAGCCGCGCGCGCCGGGCCGGAGGGCGGCCAGGACGCGCCGATGCCCCTGGACGGCGTTCTGCCAGTACCGCCGGATCTCCGGCGGCGGCGCCGCCTCCCCCTCCCGCAGCACGTAGGCGAAGCGCTGCAGGTCGGAGCACCACACGCCGTGGACCAGGATCCCGAAGTCGATCTGGATCACGTCGCCGGGCACGATGATCTTGCCGGTGGAGTGGGAATGGCCGCGGTCGGGCCCGGAGTTGACGTTCGGGTTCTGGTCCGGGGCCCAGGCGTCGCCGACGCCGAGCTCGCGCATCCGGCCCTTGAGGAACCGGGCGACGTCGGCGTCGGTCGTCTGACCGGGCATCACGGTGGCATAGGCCTCGTGCAGGAGCCGCTCGGTGAGGCGTGCGGCCTCCCGCATGACGGCGACCTCCTCGGGCAACTTCACGGCCAGCCAGGTGAGCACGAGTTCCTCGGACGAGACGAGCCGCCCGGGCCAGCCGGCTCCGAGCGCCGCCTCCAGCTCCCGGCGCTGGGTGTGGCTCAGCCCGTCGGCCACGGCGCGGGCGGAGCAGTTGACGGCGACCGCCGTGGCGCCGCGCTCGCGGAGCGCCTCCGCCACCGCCGCCCAGAGGTTCGCGTCGCGCTCCATCACCTGGTACGCGTCATGGAGGCCGATGTCCTTGAGCGCCGTCGCCTCCCCCGGCGGGGTGATGGCGAGCGACGACACCCGCCCGTCCTTCAGGAAGAACAGGAAGGCCGCCTGGCCGCCGGCGTTCTCGCCGCCCACGTGGAGCGCCAGCGGATCGTTGGCGTTCTCGCGGCAGATGACCACCCAGGCGTCGGCGCCGGCGGCCTGCATCGCCGCCGGGAGCAGCCGCTCCACACGCGCCCGGCGGATCGCCGGCCAAGGATTGGCGGCGGCTTCGGGCGTGGCGGCGCACAGCAAACCGCCGCCGACGGAGAGTACCAGCAGGGCGATCCAATTTCGTCGGATCATGAGACCTGGATGGCGAACGATGCGGACCATGGGGCGCTCCTTGGAGTGTCGAGTGAAAGCCATACCACAGTACTTCGGTGTCCCCGTCGCTGTCAATCGGGGAGGTGGTGCGCTCCGGACGATCGCGCGACAGCGGCAGTGTTTCGTAGCGCGCGTTCGATGAACGCGCGCCTGAGGCAGGCTGTCGTGGCACGGCGTTGACGCATGTTGGGTGGATCACACAGACTGCGGTCTGGCCGCATTCGTCGAATGGTCAGGGTCCGATCATCGGGCCGGTCTTGACAGGAATTCAGGCATGATATTTCGTCATACCCGGAGGCGCGACATGGGGCGATCCAAAGTGGCCATCACCATCGATGAGGCGCTCCTTCGGCGGCTGGATCAACTGGTGAAACAAGCCGTGTTCCGCAATCGCAGCCAGGCGATCCAGGTCGCGGTGCAGGAGAAGCTGGAGCGCGTCGATCAGAACCGGCTGGCGCGCGAGTGCGGCAAGCTGGATCCGGGTTTTGAAAAGACCCTGGCGGAGGAGGGATTGTCGGAGGAGTTGAGGCGATGGCCGGAATACTGAGGGGCGATATTCGGTGGGCGGATTCGAATCCGGAGCGAGGGTATGGGCAGGCAGGGCAGCGGCCGGTCCTGATTTTGAGTCACGATGTGTTCAACGAGCGTTCGGGTAAGGTGATCGCCGTCGCCATCACGGGTCAGCCGCAGCGAGCGGGCTTTCCGCTGACACTGGAGCTGGAGTCGAAAGATCGGCCGAAACGGTTCTGGGTCAAGATCAGCCAGATCCGGACGTTGGCCGTCGTGCGAATCGGCAAACGGCTCGGGAAAGCGAAGCCCGGGGAGATCGCCCAGGTCGTGGACGGGCTCAATGAAATCATCGGACCCTGACCACGGCGTGAATCCGACAGTCCGGCCGGCAGTCCCGGCAAGCCGACCCAACGTACTTCCACTGCCGATCCAATGCATCATCGGGTTTCGAAGTGATCTTGACAAGCCGCCTGCTGTGTCTTGCATCGTAAGAGTTGACAACATCAGGCCCGATCATTCAATTGGACAGGGAACCGGTCGTCTTGCTGACGACAGCCAGCCGGCGATCCGGTAAAACCCGTAGTGAAATCTGTTGCCTTGCGCCGAGCTGCTGATGCCGGGCGCTGGGCAGACTCAGGATGGAGGAAGCGATGCGGTCAATGCTTGTGACGACAATGCTGCTTGTCGGGTGCCTGGCGGGATCCGGCATCGGGCGGGCGGAGGGGCGGCCGTTTCTGCCGGTGGGCGTCTTCATCGCGCCGATCGAAGAGGGCGCTCGAATCTTCACCCCGGTGCGGCTGCTGCCGTTCGATCATCCGGAGGCGGCGGGCCACGAGTTCCCGAACGCGTTGCAGCTTCACGGAACCGAGTTTGACGCGCTCGTCCTGCTTGGTCGCCACGCCGGTCTGGGGCTTGCCGCCACGCTGCAGCGGTATCCCCGACAACCGGATGCCGCCTGGCCGTACCCGGGCTTTGACCAGCCCCCGCTTGAGGCGCTTCGGAATGCGGCGGTGGTCCGACGGCCGATGGCGGAGGCGCCGCTTCCCGGTCTGCGGGCGGCCGGCTTCTGCGGTCGCCAATTGGTCGGTTTCATCGTCGACACGCGGGGGCTGAGTCTGAGCGCCCGGGGCATGGAGCGTCCGACCGCCATGGGCCTGGACCTCGACCGCGCCGCGTTTCTCGAGGCGGTTCGGCGGGCTGCCGATGCGGCCCCGGCGGCCGCGGCGGCGAGCATTGTCGTTTACGAGCCGCGGTGAGCGGCGCCGCCAAACAACGTGCGGATACGGGCGGAGCCGCCCGCGGGTTCTCCGGGCCACCCGCCCATTGCGCCGCCCGCCGATTTCGCGGAGATCATTCGGGGCGATAGTCCGCGGCGAACTCGGCCGCGAAGGTGAAGCCGATGCCCTTTTCCTTCCGTTCGCCGTCGCAGGTGAGCCGGCCCGCCAGGCCGATCTCGTTGTACCGGTCGAGAGTCAGCCGGTAGCGGGTGGAATTGCCGCTGGGCCCATGTCCGAAAGCGGGGTGACGGACCTTGACAGTTGTCAGTTTCCCCTCATGGCTGATGGTCAGTTCCATGGCGCGGAGGTTTCCGGCCTTTTCCAGCTTGAGGCGTTCGCTCGGGTCCGTGACGGCGGCCGCGGGCAGCTCCCGGTCGCACAGGAGCACCACGGCGTCCAGTTGGCCCGGGTCGAAATGGCCGGCGCGCCGGTGGGCGTAGGCATGGGTCAGCGCGGTCGCCTCGCCGTTGACGGTGAGCGTGCCTTCGACCTGGCCCGGTTTGACGGCCAGCGCCCATGGGGCGCAGAGTGCCGCCACCATGACCAGTAACGCCGGCAGTGCCGACCGTGAAACGATGCGTCTGACAGGGGGCATCATGTCATCCTCCGTCCGCTCGAATTCCCGGGGATAAGGTGATTCTAACCGGATTATAACATTTCGGCCGCCGTCCGACGCCGCATATCCAAGACGACGGGTATCCGGTCGTCAGCCGCCCGAGCCGCCGCCCTTGATGCCGCCCTCGGTCAGGGAGCGGGGGTCCAGCAGGCGGTCCAGTTCGGCGGGCGCCAGGCCCGTCGCCTCGGCGGCCACCTCGCGTACCCGCCGCCCCTCGGCAAAGGCGCGCTTGGCGATGGTTGTGGTCCCTCAGGTCCCGGGACGATGCGCTCACTCTTGGGGTTTAACGCCGGCCCCGACTCCTACGCTGGCTTCCACCACACTCCAGTCGGGTCCCGCCGGGCCCTTGGACCCCGAACCTCGCGCCGGATACGTGAAGACATCCGGATCGTGCTGGATCCACACCTTCCATGGGCCGCCGTCAAGGAAGTCGTCCCGCGAGATCAGTTCGAACCGGTTGTCCCGATAGTCGAACCGGATGAGGTTGCCCTTGACGGTCCCCATTAGGTCCGTCTTTCCAGCGGGGCGGAAAAATAGCCGGAAGCGGCCGAACTGTTTCGTCAGGATCTCGAAGTGGACGGCACCCTCCCGGTCGCTTCGCGCGGAACCGTCGGAACCGGATCCGCCCCACACCCGACGGTCGTTGAGGAGCAGCATGCCACCCGTGATGCGCAGCTCATGCAATGGCATTGGGTACGCTCCTGCCGGCATCGCGTTTTCCACCAGAGGGACCACCTGGATGGCATATTTGATGTCGCGTCCTCGATCCTCGAACAGGTTGACAACCGCCTTTTCCAGGTTGCGCACCGTGGCCGCGGCTTTTCCGGTATGGGCGGTAGTCCCGATCTTCATGGTCCATTGAAACTGCAGCTCGATGCCGTCGGGCAGAATCCGGGCGGGCCGGATGGTGAGCTGGTACTCCCTTGATTCAGTCCGGTCGTCGGTGGTTTTCGCACCCGTCTGGATGGTGGCCGAATGTCCCAACACGACCTGCACCTTTGGAGCCAACAGAGTCATGGTTTCCGCAGGGTGGATCTGCAGCAACGCCAGATCCAGGTTGATGATGATCGGCCTCTCCCTGCCTGTGTCGTTCGCGGCGGCACCCAGGCGCTCTTCCGGCGGCGCGGCCGGCGCTCCGGTGTCGACCGGCGCGATCGCCGGTCCGGCGGTGAGGCCGATGGTGGTCAGCAACAGCAGCCAGCCGATCAACCCAACAGTGGACTGCATGATCATTCCTCCCTGAAGACATAGACTGTCGTATCCTCGACGGGCTGGCACCGGGACAGGTCCAGGACGATCTCCCGCTGCAGGATCGTGTCACCGGCGGCGATGGTCACTGTAGTGACCGGCGGCTGCCGGGTGGCCCGCAGTTCTCCCATGATGAGGCGCTGCTGCCAGATGACGATGCCCATGCCGGCGATCAACAGCCCGGCGGCGGCCAGCAGCGGGATCGGAATTTGGAGATGCCGGCGCCAGATGCTGCGTGGTGCACCCGCTGCCGCGAGTCGTTGATCAGGGGGAACGGCGTGTGCCAGCGGCGGCGCGGCCACGACGGGCCAGGCTTCATCCAGTGAACGGCGAACCGTCTGGGCCCGCCGCCGGACGGCATCGACTGCATCGCGGCAGTCTGGACAGGCATACAGGTGCGCGCGGATCGTGTCGGCGGAGAGGGAATCCAGCTCGCCGTCGACGAACGATTGCATGGCGGATCGGTCAAGGCATCGCATGGTCACACCTCATTCCAGTAGTGCCGCCAGCCTGTCGATGGCCCGGGACAGCGCCTTCCCCACGGTGGTCACCCGCAGGTCCAGCACGCGGGCCATCTCGGCGTAGCTCATCTCGTTCCAGTACAGCACGACGAGAAGCCGGTCCCGGTCGGGCAACCGGCTGAGGGCCTGCCTGACTTTCGCTATTCGGTCCTGTTGCAAGTAGTCTGCTTCCGTGTCGTGGCCGTCCGGCAGATCGGGGCTGCAGGCCAGGGGCAGGAATCGTCGCCACCGCAGGCGGCGGAGTCGATCCCGCCACAGGTTCACCGTCACGCGGCACAGCCAGGCCCGCGGATTCTCGGGCGATCGGCCGGTGTCAGGCTGCTGCGCCACCCGCAGGAACGCCTCCTGCACCAGTTCCTCCGCGGTGTCGAGGCACCCCGTCAGGCGGACCGCCAGTCGAAGCAGCCAGTCGGCATGGTCTTGGTAAAGGCGTTCCAGCGCGGTGTCCGTTTCCGCCATCCGGCCCGTGGTCTGTGTCTGAGAGAAATCCATTCTCGTTGATCCGACCCGGCTCTCACCCGCGCGAACCGTTGGTTCGCCCGGCCATCATCACCATAGACGAAGCCGCGGCGAATTTGTGGCACCGACTCAATATAAAAATGAAACTGAGTCGACGGGTGCGCTACCCGCCCGAGCCGCCGCCCTTGATGCCGCCCTCGGTCAGGGAGCGGGGGTCCAGCAGGCGGTCCAGTTCGGCGGGCGCCAGGCCCGTCGCCTCGGCGGCCACCTCGCGTACCCGCCGCCCCTCGGCAAAGGCGCGCTTGGCGATGGCCGCAGCGGCGTCGTAGCCGATCACCGGGTTGAGCGCCGTGACCATGATGGGATTCTTCTCCACCCGTTCCGCCACGGCGGCGCGGTTGACCGTGAAACCCGCCACGGCCTTGTCCGCCAGCAGCCGGGCGGCGGCGGCGAGCAGCCCCTCGGCCTGCAGCAGGTTGTGGGCCACCAGCGGCAGCATGGTGTTGAGCTGGAAGTTGCCCCACTGGCCGCCCAGGGTGACCGCCGTGTCGCAGGCGATGGCCTGGGCGGCGGCCATGATCACCGCTTCGCAGATCACCGGATTGATCTTGCCGGGCATGATGGAGGAGCCGGGCTGGAGCGCCGGCAGGGTGATCTCGGCCAGCCCCGCTTGGGGCCCGGAGTTCATCCAGCGCAGGTCGTTGGCGATCTTCATGAGCGTGACAGCGACGGCCTTGAGCTGGCCGGATAGCTCCACCGCCGTATCCTGGGCCGCCTGCAGCTCGAAGTGGTTGTCCCCCTCGCGGAAAGGCAACCCGGTGAGCCGCGCCAGCGCAGCGGCGGCGCGCCGGCCGAACTCGGGGTGGGCGTTGATGCCGGTGCCCACGGCGGTGCCCCCCAGCGCCAGCTCCGCTAACCGGGGCAGGACCGCCTCGACGCGGGCGATGGCGTGGTGCGCCTGGCTGGACCAGGCGCCGATCTCCTGCCCCAGCCGCACGGGCATGGCGTCCATGAGATGGGTGCGGCCGGTTTTGACCACGTCGTCGAGCGCGGCGGCGCGCCGGTCGAGGACGTCCCGCAGGTGGCGGAGCGCCGGCAGCAGCTCGCCGGCGGCCTGCTCGTAGGCGGCCACGTGGATGGCGGCGGGAATGACGTCGTTGGACGACTGGCCCATGTTCACGTGGTCGTTGGGGTGGACGGCGCGCGGGCCGGCGGCGTCCCCCAGCAGTTGCCGCGCCCGGGCGGCGATCATCTCGTTGGCGTTCATGTTGGTGGACGTGCCCGAGCCGGTCTGGAAGATGTCCACGGGAAACTGGGCGTCCCACCGGCCGTCGGCCACCTCGCGGGCGGCGGCGCCGATGGCGGCGGCCGGCTCCGGCGGCAGGAGGCCGAGCGCGGCGTTGGCCTCTGCCGCGGCCTGCTTGATGAGCCCCAGCGCCCTGATAAAGGGGCGCGGAAAGCGCAGGCCGCTGACGGGGAAGTTGTCCACCGCCCGCTGGGTTTGGGCGCCGTAGAGCGCGTCGGCCGGGACGCGCACCTCGCCCATGGAGTCCCGTTCCATGCGCCAGTCGCCGGGATGCGTCATCGCCATGCCTCCGTTCAGTCGGTGTGCGTACACGGCGCCCCGCCGCAACGGGCGAGGCGCCGTATCCATTATATGATGCCGGCGGCCGGCGACGGGTCCGTCAATGGGCGAAGCTGCGGCCGGGGTCCACCGGGTCGGGTTGCGGCAGCGGGCGGCGGCCGGCCACCACGGCGGTCTCCGGCGCCAGCAGCCGGGTGATTTCCGCGTGGTCCAGCTTGCGGGCTAGCGCCGCGGCGGTCACGCCGTCGGAATCCGCGAGCGCCGCGTCGGCGCCGCGGGCCAGAAGCAGCCGGACCACCTCCGTGTGGCCGTTGCCCACGGCGCAGAGCAGCGGCGTGGTGCCGCTGTCCCGGGTCCAGGCGTTGACGTCGGCGCCCGCCGTGATGAGGCGCTCCACCACGTCCGCGTGTCCGGAGCCGGCGGCGGACATCAGAGCGGTCCAGCCGGTTTCCGTGGCCGCGGCGACGGACGCGCCCGCGGTCAGCAGGATACCCGCCGTCTCCAGCCGGCCGTACCCGGCGGCGAGCATCAGGGCGGTGTAGCCGTGCCGGTTGCCGGCGTCCACCGCCGCGCCGCGTTCCAACAGCAACCGCACCACGCCGGCGTGCCCGTTGGCGGCGGCGCACATCAGCGCGGTCAGCCGCTCGCGGCCGGCGCAGGCGCCGAGCTCGGCCCCGCGGTCCAGCAGCAGGCGGACCACCGCCTCGTGGCCGCGCACCGCGGCCAGCGCCAGCGCCGGCGTTTCGCCGCCGTTGGTGGCGCCCGCGTCGACGCCCGCCTCCAGCAGGGCCTCGACCCGCGCCAGGTCGCCGGCCCGGGCGGCTTCGGCCAGTTCGGGCGACTCGGCGGCCGCGACCATGACCGTCCCCAACAGCAGACACACCCATACCATCGTTGACCGGATCATGAAAACCTCCCCGTGACCTGGATGCCCGAAACTCGGGCGGGTGGGCGCCGCGCCGGTCCGGCGGGCGTCCCCCTGCCCGTACAAACGGACGGCCGCCCCGGGTGTCCGAAAACCCGGGTTGGCATCCGGATAAATTTGAATATAAATATCTGATAATAAATGAGAAAAAATTTTTTCAAAAAAACAGAAAAAATCATCATACAAACCAGCCGGTCCGCTACCTTTAATACAAGTGTTTCCAAATCATTCAGCGTGTCGGTGAAGGTGCAGTTTACGTGGTTCGACGGTACTCACCCACAACGACCGGATTCGCAGACAGGTCACCTGTCCGCTTCCGGCCGGTCCGTCATGCGCCCGAACCGCTCCACGGGAATTAAAAACTTTGGGAGGTTTCTATGCGGCGTTTCTGGGTTGCGTTGGTTGTGGCGGTCCTTCTCAGCGGCTCGATCCTGGCGCTGAACGCGACCGGTCATCCCAAGATGCTCCAGCAGGAGCAGGTCAAGGCTCTGGCCCAGTTGCCGGAGGTCCGGTTCATCAGTGTCGACAAGGACGGCGTGCCCGACTTCGTCGTCGGCCGCCTGGGCCATCTGCCCACCCCGGACGTGGAAGGGGCCGTCGACTACATCCACGGCATCAGTGCGGTGCTCCGCTGCACCGGCCAGGAAGAGCTGGAACCGCGGGATTCGCAGGCCGATGAGCTCGGCCAGCTTCACCTGCGCTTTTCCCAGTCCATCCGCGGCATCCCGGTGGTGGGCGCCGATCTCTGGCTGCACGTCGACGGCGACAGCGGTGAGGTGCTGGTGGTCAACGGCCGCCTGGCGCCCCACGACGCCGTGACGATCCCCTGGAACTTCATTCCGCCCCGACAGGCCTTCGTGACGGCGCTCCAGCAGGCGGGCATTCACAACGGCCGGATGCTGGACATGCCCACGATGACTTACCTGCTCTCCGCCGAGAACAAGCTGTACCTGACCTGGCAGACCACCTTCGAATACACCACGGAGCTCGGTCCGCGGATGGACCGGATCTTCGCCGACGTGGTCACCGGCGACCTGGTGGACCGCCACGGCATCATCAAAGACGCCCTCAGCCGCAAGATGTACACCGCCAACTATGGCACGTCGCTGCCCGGCACGCTGCTGTTCTCGGAAGGCGGCACCTCCAGCGACACCACCGCCGTCACGGCGTACAACCATGCCGGCACCACCTACAACTACTTCAAGACCAAGTTCAACCGGGACTCCTTCAACAACTCCGGCGCGGTCATGACCACCTCGGTGCACGTGGGGTCCAACTACGTGAACGCCTACTGGAACGGCTCCCAGACCGCCTTCGGCGACGGTGACGGCTCCCAGGCCAGCTCGCTCGCCAAGGATCGGGACGTCGTGTCCCACGAGTGGGGCCACGCCGTGACCGACTACACGGCCGACATGACCTACTCCAACGAACCCGGCGCTCTGAACGAGGCCTATTCCGACATCTGGGCCGCCAGCGTGTCGGTGTACGCGACGGGCACGGTCAACAGCGACACCTGGAAGATCGGCGAGTTGTGCTGGACTCCCGCCACTTCCGGTGACGCCCTCCGCTACATGAACAACCCCACCGCGGACGGTTCCTCATACGACTACTATCCGGAGCGCTACACCGGCACCTCGGATTACGGCGGAGTCCACCTGAACTCCGGCATCGGCAACCTGGCCTACTACCTGCTTTGCCAGGGCGGCACCCATCCGCGCTCCAAGACCACCACCGTGGTCACGGGCATCGGCGTGACCAAGGCCGAGCAGATCTTCTACCGCGCCCTGACCACCTACATGACCACGTCCACCAACTTCCAGGGCGCCCGCAACGCCACCGCCCAGGCGGCCAGTGACCTGTATGGCGCCTCCTCGAACGAAGTGACCCAGGTCCACAACTGCTGGACGGCCGTGGGCGTGCCCGGCGCTCCGGTCAGCGTCATCACCCTGACCAACGGCCAGACGGTGAGCAACCTGTCGGCCTCCACCGGCACCATGCTGATGTACAAGATCGCGGTCCCCTCCGGCCAGACCTCGCTGGTGGTCACCACCTCGGGCGGCACCGGTGACGCCGACCTGTACGTGAAGCGCGGCGCCCAGCCGACGACCAGCTCCTATGACGCCCGCGGCTACACCAACGGCAACGCCGAGACCGTGACCATCACCAACCCGGTGGCCGGCGACTTCTACATCGGCGTGCATGCCTACGCCACCTTCTCCGGCGTCTCCCTGAAGGCCACCTACACCGGCTCCACCACCACCCCGAACTTCACCCTGGCGGTTTCGCCCACCTCCTTGTCCGTGGCCCAGGGCGCCTCCGGCTCGACCACCGTGACCACCACGGTGAGCGGCGGCTTCAACTCAGCGGTCGCCCTGACGGCCTCCGGCGTGCCCTCCGGCGCCACGGCCAGCTTCAATCCGACGTCCATCGCCGCGCCCGGCTCCGGCTCCTCGACGCTCACCATCGCCGGCGGCACCGCCGCGGCGGGCACCTACACCGTGACCATCACCGGTTCCGGCGGCGGATTGACCAAGACCGCCACGCTGAGTCTGACCATCACCACGGGCGGGAGCGGCGGCAACGTGCTGACCAACGGCGTGCCCGTGACCGGCTTGGCGGCCTCCACCGGCACCATGCTGATGTACACGATCGCCGTTCCGTCCGGCCAGTCCTCCCTCGTGGTCAAGACCTCGGGCGGCACCGGCGACGCCGACCTGTACGTGAAACGCGGCGCCGCGCCGACGACCAGTTCCTATGACGGCCGCGGCTACACGTCGGGCAACGCCGAGACCGTGACCATCAGCAACCCGGTGGCCGGCACCTTCTACATCGGCGTGCGGGCATACTCCACCTTCTCCGGCGTGACGCTGGTCGCGACCTACACCGCTTCCAGCGGCGGCACGTCCATGAACGAGTCCGAGTCCAATAACACCACCGGTACCGCCGACGTCATCTCCACTTCGGGTACCACCGTGACCGCCAAGATCGGCACTTCCACGGACGTCGACTTCTTCAAGGTCAGCCTGCCCGCCGGCAAGACCCTGGCGGTGGTGGTGACCCCGCCGTCCACGAAGGACTACGACATCTACATCGCCAACTCCTCGGGCACCGTCCTCGTGCGCGGCCAGAACGGCACCGGTGTCGTGGAGAGCATCTCCTACAAGAACAGCGGCACCACCACGGCAACCTTCTACATCAAGGTGTACGGTTACAACTACGCCTATTCGTCCACGCTGAACTACACCTGCAAGGCCACCTGGTAGAACGCGCCTGAACACTCTGATCCGAACTGCCCCGCCCGCAAGGGCGGGGCGTTTTTTTTAGTGAACAGTGAACAGTGAACAGTAAGTGGAAAAAGGATAATCGGGACAGGCGGGCAGATAGTATTCGGTGACAGGCGGCAGTCTGCCGGACCAACGTCGAGTTCGGTTCAACCGGCTTCAGGGGCGGCGGGCTTGGTGATGGTCACGTTGACGGTGCCCGGCATCAGCGACGCCAGCACGCGGCAGCGGTTCAGCACGGCCATGTAAGCGGCGGCGGACGCCGAATCGCGGAAGCTCGGATTGGGCCAGAACTCCACCGCCAGGCGGCCGCCCAGCCGGTGGCAGACGGAGCGGAGATGGCCGAGGTGGAGCACGTCTTCGTCCACCACGTTTTTCATCTGGCGGCGGGCCCGCCGGCGGATCCAGCCGATGGCCCAGCCGGGCGCCCAGCTCTCGTACAGGAACACCGCCCGGCCGCCGGGCGCCAGCAGGCGCAGCACCTCGGCGAGGACCCCGCTGAAGTCGTGCCGCTCGCCGAAATGGTGGAGCGAGGCGAAGGCGAAGACGCGGTGGAACCGGGCGTCGGCGAAGGGGAGCGCCCGCACGGAGCATGCCCAGAGTTCATCGATCCGCACGCCGAGGAGTTGCTCGTAGGCCTCGGCGTAGAGCAGGGCGTCGCGGGCGATGTCGGCGGCGACCACGCGGCAGTCCGGCTGCCGGCGCTTGGCGAGGCAGCTGGCCCAGCCCTGGCCGGCGCCGATCTCGAGGACCGTCTGCCCCGGTTGCAGGTCGAGCCGGTCGGCGAGCAGTTGAAAGACGCGGATGAAGTCGGCCTTGGCCGTCAGCAGGTCGAAGAAACCTGCGTCGCCGCGCGCGCGGCGGATGTCGCGGTAGTAGGCGATTTCCTTTTCCTCGGATGGCGACAGGGGGAGCGCGGGAACCGGGCGCCAGATCCGTCCGTCCTGTTCCGCCGTGACGCCGCTCTGCAACCGGACCATGCCGTCTCCACCCGGAGTGAGTGTCGGCCGCGGGGCCGTGCGGCCGCGCCCATTATACGCGATCCGCCGCCGGCGAGACATTGGGATTGGGTTCGACGTCCGAATGCCCTATACTGGTGCCGTGAACGGAGCGCCCGATCCAGCCGCCACCGCCGCCGCCCGGACCGACCGGTCCGCCATGGCCACCGCCGCCGCGGTCTTCCTGATCGGAGCGTTCATCCTGTACTGGCCGGCCCTGCAGGCCCCCTTCCTGTTCGACGACCTGTATCTCGTGTTCGACAACCGGCCGATCCTGAGCCTGGGCAACCTGCCCGCCATGCTCCACCACAACCGCCCCCTTGTCATCCTGTCGTATGCGATCAACTACGCCTGGGGCGGTTACGCGCCGCTCGGGTATCACGCCGTGCAGGTGGCCCTCCACGGGCTCAACGCCTGGCTGGTGGCGGTGGTGTTCCTGGCGCTGGCGCGCCGTTGGGGAGGCGCGGCGGGCGCGGCCCCGGCGACGCTCTGGTGGGCCCTGGGCGCCGGTGCGGTGTTCCTGGCCAACCCGCTGCTGTCCATGGCGGTGGTGCTGGTGTCGGCGCGGTCGGAACTCCTCTGCGCCGGCTTCTACCTGCTGGGTCTGATCCTGTACCTGCGGCAGCGCGACCACCCCGCGGGGATCGGCTGGCTGGGGGTGACGGCGGCTTACCTGGCGGCCGGCCTGTCGAAGGAGATGGCGGTCACGTTTCCGGCCGCCTGCCTGCTGATCGCGCTGCTGGACGGACGCACGCTCCGCCAAGTCTGGCGGGAGGAGCAGAAGCTCTGGCTGGCGCTCGCCGTGGTCACGGCGGCGCTGCTCGTGAAGGTGCTCCAGTTCGACTGGGGCGAAACCGTGGGGGGCGGCCAGCTCCCGTTCACCCGGTGGGAGTATTTCCTGACCCAGATCACCCTCGTGGCACGCCAGGCGGGCGTGTTCCTCCTGTCGCTGCCGGGCTGGCTCTGTGCCGACCCGGACTACCCGGCCGTCCGGAGCCTGCTGGACCCGCGCCTCCTGGCAAGCCTGGCGTTCTGGGCCGCCGCGCTGGCCGGCCTGGTCTGGGCGTGGCGCCGCCGCCGCCGGCTGGTGGCGCTGGCCGGCGTCATGTACCCGCTGGCCGGTGCACCCACGGCCAGCGTCATCCCCATCGCCGATCCGTTGATGGAGTACCGGATCTACGTGCCGGCCGTTTTCCTCGCTATGCTGATCGCCGGCCTGGCCTGGCCGGCGGACGCGTCGCCGCAGGGCGATCGGCGGGGCCGGTGGCGCGCCTGGGCGGGCGCCGCCGGGCTGGTCCTTCTCCTTCTCGGCCAGGCCGTCCTGCTGCAGCTGCGCCTGCCGGCGTACGGCTCATCCCTGGCGTTCTGGACCGACACCGCCGCCAAGGCGCCGGACAAGCCCCGCCCGAACTACAACCTGGCGGTGACGAACCTGCGCCTGGGCCGGCTGGACGATGCGGTCGCCGGCTTCCGGCGGGTGCTGGCGCTGGAGCCGGGCAACACGGACGCGCTGCTGCAGCTGGGCGACATCGCGCGCGACCGGGGCGACTACGCCGCCGCCCAGGGCCTCTACGAACAGGTGCTGCGCCGTCAGCCCAAGTCCGGCGTCGTCGCCAACCGCATCGCCTACCTGGCTATCCAGACCGGCCGGTACGACGAGGCGTTCGCCCTGCTGGCGCAGTTTCCCGACGTGTCGAAAGACGCGGGGTACTACCTCAATCTCGCCATCTATTTCTCCCGCACCGGGCAACTGGACCGGGCGGCGGCCATGTACCGTCACGTCCTGGACCTGGAGCCCCACAATCCCGTGGCCTGGACCAACCTGGGCAACGTCTACCGGCGCAGCGCCAGGCCGGCGCCGGCCGAGGCGTGCTACGCGCGCGCCCTGTCGCTGGAGCCGAATTATTACCTGGCCCACTACAATCTGGCCCTGCTCCAGGCCGAGCGCGGGCAACTGGATCTGGCCCGGGATTCCCTGAACACCGTGCTCGCCGTCAATCCCGAATTTGCCGCGGCGGAACTGGAACTGGGCAACGTGCTGGCGTCGGGCCGGCGGTACGCCCAGGCCGAGGGGCACTACCGGCGGTTCCTGGAGCGGCAGCCGAACCATGCCGTGGCGTGGCGCCGGCTGGGGCTGGTGCTTGAGGAACTGGGCCGAACCGACGAAGCGGCGCAATGCCGCGAGCGGGCTGAGCGACTGGGCGAATCACCCCCGGCTCACTGATCCATTCCGGCTGAGCATCATTTAATCCGAGGTTGCGTCACGGGTCCGGCGGGATCCACGGGCCGCCCGGCCGCCCGCCAGGTGTCCAAGCCGCCCGCCAGGGGACGGGCGCGGGGGAAGCCCAGCCGGCGCAGCTTCATGGCCATGGCGGCGCTCGACGCCTCGTTGGGGCAGTTGCAGTAAAGCACCACGTCCCGGCCGGACGGAATCTCCCCGCGGCGGCGTTCCGGCGGCGGATGCCGGGCGCCCCGCCGGATGGCGGAGCGCCCGGCCCGGGTTCAGGGCGCTTCAGCGAACGCGACCTTGTGGCTGGCGGCGAGCAGCGGCGCCAGCAGCGCCTGCAGGTCGGCCATGGCCGGCCGCTCGAAGCGGGTGGCCGTCAGGTCCAGCGACGCGGCGCATTCCAGGCGGTCATCGCCGGCGGTCCAGGCCCAGCGGCTGGAGCCGGCGGCGTTGGCCACCGCCTGGGGCGGCGCCGTCACCCAGCGGCGGGTTTTCAGCGTCCGCACCGTGAGGTGCATCCGGACGCGCACGGGCGCCGGCAAGCTGAGTCGCGTGCAACGCTCCGCCGCGGCGACGAGCGCCGGCAGCCGGAGGTAATCGGCCAGGGCGTCAGTCAGGGTCAGCCGGTTGTCCGCCAGCGCGGCGGTCACCGTTCCCGTCTGGATCACGCGCCGGGGCGTGGCGTGCGCGGTCTCGACGCCGGACGCCTTGGCGCCGGCCAGCGGGAGCAGGCGGGCCAGCGCCGCCGCCGCCGGCGGGTGGTCCACGGCCAGACGGGCCTGGCCCTCCAGCGTGCCGCCTTCGGATTCCTTCAGGTCGATCCAGAGTTCCACCGCCGTCGGAGCGGGTTCGGCGAGCACCCGGCCGTCGAGCGCCACGGGGACCTTGTAGTCCGCCGCCGGCGCGGCCGGGCAGACCAATCCGTCCGCCGTCAGCACGGCCCAGCCGGGATCGTCCAGCAGCGGCTGCCCGTCTGCGATCTCGGCCAGCGCCGCCACCTGGTGCTCCAGGCGGTAGTGGTCCAGCACCGCGGCGGCCAGCGCGGCCTTCTCCAGCGGCGTGGCGTAGCCCGACCGCCAGATGGCCGGCAGCGCCCGCAAGGTGTACGCGGTGCGTTCCGCGTTCAGCGCCACCGTCTCGAGCCGTTCGTTCAGCAGATGACGGAGGCGCGTGACCACCTCACCGGGCAGGGCGTCGGCGCCGAGCTGCAGCTCGGCGAGCAGGTCCGGCAGGCCGGCGCGGTCCAGTCCCGCCAGCGCCGCGCGGGCGGCGGCCAGGGGGCTGCGGAGCTCGAAGTAGATGAACGGCGTGTCCGCCGCGGCGGCGAAGTGGTTGTCCAGAATCAGCGGCGGGACGTCCGTCGCGGTGAAGCTGCCGCGTCCGGCGCCGCGCACCGGGCCGTAAGTCCGAACCGGGGCAGGGAGGCGTCCCTCGATGGTGACCGTCTTCCGGCGGATGGGGTAGTAGCCCGCCATCGGTTCATGGACGACCGTGCGGAAGGGCCGCCGGTCGGCGATGACGTACTCGAACTCCACGGTGCAGCCGGGCTCCAGCCCGGTGTGGGAGACCATCTTCTCCCGCAGGTGGGTGAAGTCGGGCGCCTGCGCCACGGCGAAGACACCCTGGTCCAGGATGCCGTTGTCCGGGGTGGGCACGGCGGTGCCGTCGGCCTGGATCGTCACCGAGCGGATGATGCGGATCTCTTCCAGATCGGGATTGTAGATCTGGTACCACTCACCCCAGCGGCCGAACGCCACGGCGTCGTTCACCTGGACCTTCTGGCGGACGTGGCGCTGCACGGCGCCGTCGGCGGCGATCTTGAAGGTCACGTGCTCCTCGATCACTTCCGCCGCGGCCTGGGCCAGCGCCGGCAGGAACAGCGCGGCGGCGAGCAGGGTCAGGATGATGATGCGTTTCATGGCCGCCTCCTCTTAATAGCGGACGATCAGGAACCGGCTCTCCGCGTCCTGGAAGGCGCCGATGGCGTCCTTGTACTCCTTCCAGGCGGCGGCCGGATAGATCCGTTTCTTCAGCGACAGGGTGGCCTCGCGCCGCAGCGTCGCCCCTTCGGCGGACGCGACGACCGCCAGCTCGGCGTATTCGCCGCCGCAGCGCTTCTCCGGCGCCAGCACCGAGCGGTCGACGGCGATGGCGCGGGGGAACTCCAGGCGCTCGGTGATGCGATACAGCTTCGTGCAGCGGCTCCGGAACCCATGCGTCCGGGCGTCGAAGTCGGGAAGGCGCGCGTCCAGCTCGTTGTTGATGGGGTCGCGGCGGGCGTACGTCAGCGCCGGGGAGCGCAGCCGCCAGCCGTCGCCGCCCCGCAGGGCGTAGCGCGGGATGACGCAGTCGATGGCCGCTTCCATGGGCTTGGCGATGTCGTTGGGATCGCTGTAGGTGAGGGCGGTGATCGCGGCGTCGGGATAGAGGCCCTTGAGGATGCGGGTGAAGTACGACTCGGTCTCCGGGCGGTGATTGGCGCGGGTGGCGCGCCGCATCATCGCGTCGGTCTGCCCTTCCGCCTTGACGGTCAGCCGGCCGGTGAAGGTGCCGTCATCGGCGATGGCCCCCGTCACCGCCAGGTCGTAGTAGTGGTTCTCCGGCGGCGAGTACGGCGTGGTCATGAGCGGCTGGCCCTCCTTGTAGCCCACGAGGTACTGCTGCTCCTGCTCGGCCGACGACCACTGCTCGCGGACCCACGGCACCCAGGTGGGATCCAGCAGCCGGAAGGTCCCGTCGCCCTGGCGCAGCGCCACGACGCTGTGGTTGAAGAAGTCGGCGGGGAAGTTGTCGATCCGGGCGCCGGCCATGGTCATGGCGGGGTAGGCCTCGAAACCGGCGGCGCGCAGGAAGGTGACCAGCAGGCTGGCCTTGTCCTTGCACACGCCGCTCCGGTCGCGGAAGATCATGTCGGAGGGATGGAGGGTGTACCCCTCGCCCTCGCCCATGCTCAGCCCGGAGTACCGGATGTAATGGGCCACCCAGTGGTTCAGGACGTCGATCTTCTCCTCGTCGGTGCGGCAGCCCTTGACCAGCTCGTCCACCTTGGCCTTGATCTCGGGCAGCACCTTGAAGCTGAAGTCCTCGTTGACACCATAAAACCACTCCGATTTGTCCTCCCAGCGCACCGTCGTGGAGACGAGCAGCTTGAGGGCCACGTCGGAGGAGGCGACCATGCCCGGCTCCCGCTTCAGGGGTTCGAGATCCTCGCGGCTGAAGATGTAGCGCATGCCGGTGTCGGTGAACTCGGCGGCCGGCGCCAGCGTGCCGCCGTAGACGCGGTACTGGATCGGCTTGCCCGCCGGCACCTCCACGGCATACCGGGTGCTGAGCACCGGGTGGCCGGCCTGCATCTCGACGATGTCGTAGAAATGGCCTTCCATGGGCGGCGCGAACCGCGTGTCGTCCAGCGCCTCCGCGAGCAACGCGTAGGAAAATCCCTTTTTCTCCAGCTCCATGGTGACGACGTCGCCTTCGGCCAGCAGGCCGTAGGGAATCGACACGCGGACGTTGGGCCAGAAGATGGCTCGCGCCGGCTGGGGATAGCTCCGGACCGCGTCCAGGGGCACCTCGCGGCGGGTGCCGTCGGGGCGGACCACGGCGGCGCCCGTCACCCGGATGCCCATGGTCAGCGGGTCGTAAAAGAAACTCAGCGTCTGGAACTCCCGGCAACCCGTCGTCGAGAGCACCTTGACCGCCGAGCGCTCGACGCGGTGGCTCATGCCGTTGGAATGCACCCGGACATCGGCGTCGTTGTAAAGGTACACGTAATCCTGCTTGCCCTTGTACTGGTCCGCCTTGCGGGACAGCTCCGCCAGCCGGTCGCCGGCCAGCGCCCAGCCGGCGGCGGCCGCCAGCACCAGGAGCGCGATGAATCGCCGCATAGAACCTCCTCGGGGAAAGATCGAAACCGCATCATAGCACCGTCCGCCGGTCCGTCCAAACCCGAAACGGGACTGGAGGATCGAGGTTTGTTCATTCTCTCGTATTCGTGCTGGAAATTCGTAACACCGGCAGTGCCCGGATATCCTGGCGCAACCGGAATCCCTCCGGCGGCCCGCGGCACGATCCCGCCGCGCGAGCGGCGGCGGCGTGTAGCCCGGACCGAAAGGTCCGGGTGTGCGGAGAGCACAGGACATCAGCCAGCTTCGCAGGAGCGGGGGAAAACGAGGGCTGAATGGCCTCGCAGTCGCCGGTGTTTCGTGCTCCAATCCGAAATCGGCGCATGGATTCCGCCGCCGCGGTTGGTACGGAGGATCGCGCGGGAAGATCCCCAGGATCGTGCCGATGCAGCGGGCCGCGTCCGGCGGTCGCGGCCTATGGCACACCGCGAAGTAGCGCCCGTCCGCCGGACGGGCGCCGTGAAACTTGGCAGGAAGATACGGGATTTCGATCCGTCCTTGCCGCGACGCGAAGCCGTGGGAGAATCGCATCATCGTGCCGATGCAGCGGGCCGCGTCCGGCGGCCGCGGCCTACGGCCGAATCCAAAGCGGTGTCAAGCCGCCGCACTCCAGAGCGCGGGCCGCGGACGGCCCGCGCTATCCAAAGTCCGCCTCACGACGGGAGGCGCGGATATAAGCCCCGCGTTCGCGGGGCGGCGCCTGACTACTCTTGTTGTAAATGTGTGGATATTGCTGGTCGATGTGGAGACGGACGGCCGAGCTGAGGGAGACCGGTGAACATCCTGATAACATTTGACAGAAGTTCGTTTGTGACTGAGTGATCGGAATCGATCCTTTCCACGATTTTCTTGAACTTCTCCGCCGGCTTGAAATACGATGGGGCGATGCCAATTTTCCCTTTGAAAAGAGTACGGGGGTCGAGGGCATGACCACCGGTTCGGGCGCAAGGATGAGCACGGCGAATGGGGGAATCAATGGCGAGCAGGGGTGACCGGGACAGGCCGCCGGAAGCGGGCCTGTGCCTCCGGACCAGCAACGATCTGAACGTCCTGGCCGACCGGCTGGCCCGGACAGTCGCCGAGGAGCCGCTCGGCGACCCGCTGCGTCCCGAGATCGTGGTGGTGCCCACCCGCGGCATGGGCCGGTGGCTGTCGCTCCGGCTGGCTCGCGCCACCGGCGTCTGCGCCCACACCCGGTTCGTCTTCCCCAACCGGCTGGTGACCGACGTGCTGCGCCCGCTGGTGCCGGATGCGGACGATCCCGCCCTGTTTGACCGGGACAACCTGACCTGGGCGGTGGCCGACCTGCTCCGTACCGACGCCGCGTTGCGAAATCGCCCGGAGACCGCCCCCCTGGCGCGCTACGCCGGCGACAGCGAGCTGCGCCTGTACCAGCTGGCGAGCCGGATCGCCGACACCCTGGACCAGTACCTCATGTTCCGCCCCGACTACGTCCGCGCATGGGAGCGGGACCGGCGCCGCCTGGCGGACGATCCGGACGAGGCGTGGCAGGCGCTGGTGTGGCGCGCGCTGGCGGCGCGGCTCGGCGGCGGCCACCACCTGCGGCTGCAGGAGCGGCTGGTCGCCCGGCTGAAGCAGGGACCGCGGGCGGCCGTCACCGCCTGCGCGGAGCGGGTGTCCGTGTTCGGCCTGTCCACCCTGCCGCAGTACCATCTGGACATCCTGGCGGCGCTGGCGCGGCACATCCCCGTCTATATCCACCTGCTGACGCCGTCGGCCGAGTACTGGGGCGACCTGCAATCGGAGCGCGAGCGGCGCCGCTTGCGCGGCGGCCGCCCCGCCGACCCGGAGTTGGATCGCGACCTGCACCTGGGGACGCGCCAGCCATTGCTCGAGGCATGGGGCCGGACCGGCCGCGATTTCCTCGAAGCCCTCATCGACCGCGACGCGCAGGAGGAGGAGCTGTTCGCGGGCCGGGCGCGCCGCCACCTGCTGGGTCACCTGCAGGCGGATCTGGAAACGCTCGTCCATCGCGGCCACGGCGACGACCCCGCCGCGGCGCCCGTGGAGCTGGCGCCGGACGACCGTTCGATCCGGGTGGTGAGTGGCCACAGCCCCATGCGGGAAGCGGAGATCCTCCACGACCACCTCCTGGACTGCTTCGCCGCGCTGCCCGGCCTGGAGCCCGGCGACATCCTGGTGATGGCGCCCGACATCGAGACGTACGCGCCGTACCTGCGGGCGGTTTTCGACTCGGCGCCCCCGGGGCAGCGTATCCCGTACACCATCGCCGATCGCAGCCCGCGCCGCGAGAGCCCGGTGGCGGAGGCCTTTCTGGCGCTGCTCCGCCTGGCGGACAGCCGCTTCGCCGCGCCGGACGTCCTGGGCCTGCTCGAGTTCGCCCCCGTGCGGGAGCGCTTTGGGCTGGCGGCAGGCGACCTCGAACGGGTTCGGGTCTGGTTGGCCGGCGCCAACATCCGCTGGGGCCTGGACGGCCCGTCCAAGGAGCGGCTGGGTCTGCCTCCGGAGCCCGCCCACACCTGGCGTGCCGGGCTCGACCGCCTGCTGCTGGGGTACGCGCTGCCGCCCGAGGCGGACGCGCTGTTCAGCGGCATCGCCCCCGCCGCCGGAGTGGAGGGGGACGGCGCTGCGGTGCTGGGCCGATTGGCCGAACTGGTGGCGGCCTTCGGGCAGTTGGCCAGGACGCTGGACGGCCGCGGCACCCGCCGGGAGTGGGCCCGGCGACTGACCACGGTGCTGGACGAGTTCTTCGTCCGCAGCGAGGAGGTGGATCGTGAGACCGAGCGCCTGCGGGCCGCGATCCACGACCTGGGCGAATTCCCGGGGCTGGGGAATGAGGGGCCGGCCTACGGGCTGGACGCGGTGCGGCACAGCCTGGAGGAGACGCTGGGACAGCCCGGCGTGGAGTTCGGGTTCCTGACCGGGCGGGTGACCTGCTGCTCGATGGTGCCCATGCGGAGCATCCCGTTCCGGGTGATCGCCCTGCTGGGCTTGAACGACGCCGAATTTCCCCGCCAGGCGCCGGAGTGCGGCTTCGACCTGATGCGGCGCGAACACCGGATCCTAGACCGCTCCCGGCGCGACGAGGACCGCTGTCTGTTTCTGGAGTCGTTGCTGTCGGCGAGGGATGTGCTCTACATCAGCTACATCGGCCGTCACGCCCGGGACAACTCGGCGCTCCAGCCCGCGGTGGTGGTGAGCCAGCTCATCGATTACATCGCCCAAGGGTACCGGTTCCCCGACGCCGGCCCGCGGCGGGCGCCGGGGGACGAGCCGCTGATTTCCCGGCTGGCCGTGGAGCACCCGCTCCAGCCGTTCAGCGAACGCTATTTCACCGGTTCGCCGGACGGCGCGCTGTTCACCTTCTCGGAAGCTGACGCGCACGCGGCGGGGAGTGACGCGGCTGCCGCGCCGGCCGTGCCGTCCCGCCTGCCGCCGGCAGGGCCTGAATGGCGGGTGGTGACGCCCGGACAACTGACGGGGTTCTTCCGCAATCCGGCCAAGTTTCTGCTGGTGAACCGCCTCCAGGCCCGGTTCGAGCGGGAGGTGGCGGAGCCGTCGGGCGAAGAGCCGTTCGCGCTGGACTCGCTGGCGAAGTACGTCCTCAAAGAAGCGGTGCTGACCGGGCCGGCGGCCGAGGCCGATCCCGACCCGGTGCGCGCGCGTCTCCAGGCGGCCGGCGAGCTTCCCCCCGGCGCGGCGGGCCGGGTGGCGTTCGCCGAGCTGTGGCGGGAGGCGGCGGCCATCCGGGAGCTGGTGGCGGAAGCACAGGGAGACGCCGAGCCCGAGGCGGTGGCGGTGGAACTCGCGCTCCCGGGCCCGGACGGGCCCCTCACCATCCGGGGCGCGGTGGGGGGAGTGTACGGCGGCACGCTCCTGCGGGCCCGGCCGGGGGAGGTCCGGGCGGTGGACCGACTGTCCCTGTGGGTGGAGCACCTGCTCCTGTCGGCCGGTCATCCCGGCCGGGTGGGCCGCGGCGTGTTCATCGGGAAGAAGAAGAAGGACGCAGACCAATGGTCCATCGCACCGGTGTCGGACCCGGCGACTGTGCTCGCCCGGCTGCTCGAAGTGTTCTGGGAAGGGGTGCACGGGTTCATCCCCTTTGCGCCCCAGTCATCCGATGCGTTCGCGGCGGAGTACCGCAAGTGGGGTGACGCCGCCCGGGCCATGCGCGCGGCGAAGAAGGAATGGGTGGGTGGTTTTCGGACATTCCCGGAATCGAATGATTTCTGCCTCCGCCTGGCCCTGGACCGCCTCGGCGTGTTTGCCGGCGACGGGGTGCACGAGGAGTTCGCGCGGCTGGCGCTGGCGGTGTTCGAGCCGCTGTTGCAGGCCGGTGAGGAGACGCGGTGAACAAGCGGCTTTGCCAATCGTTCGACGTCCTGGCCGACGAGCTGCTCGCGGGCCGCCACCTCATCGAGGCCAGCGCCGGCACCGGCAAGACCTACGCCATGGCGCTGCTGTGCCTGCGTTTCCTGCTGGAGCCGGACGACGCGCCGCCGGTGGACCAGGTCCTGGCGGTGACCTTCACCGAGGCGGCCACCGCGGAGCTGCGCCGGCGCGTGCGCCGCTTTCTGAAGGACGCCCTCCAGGAAGGCCCGTGTCGCCACGCCGAGATCGACGCCATCCGGCGGCGGGCGGCGGCGCGGCACGGAGCGGCGACGCTGGCCGCGCGCCTCGAGGCCGCCGAGCAGGACATGGACCAGGCGGCCATTTTCACGATTCACGGATTCTGCCACCGGGTGCTGAAGGTGTCGGCGTTCGAGAGCCGGGTGCTGTTCCAGACCGAGCTGGCCACCGACACGGACGACCTGCTCCGGGAGGTGGTCTGCGACTTCTGGCGGCGGGAGATCGCCGGCGCCCCGGCCTGGCTGGCGGCTCATGCCGCCGAACAGGGGCTAACCCCCGACACGCTGGCGGACCGGTTGCCCCGCCAACTGTGGAATCCCGAGCTGCGCCTCTTGCCGGAGATCGCGCCCGTGGATGCGGCGGCGATGGATCGCCGCTTTGCCGAGCTCCACAACCGGTATGTCCGGTTCGGCGGGATGTGGCCGTCCGCCCGGGACGACGTGATCGCGTTGCTGCTCGACGGACGCTTCAAGGGCAACATCTACAAGGCGGGATCGGTGGACCAGTTGGCGCGCGCCGTCGATGCCTGGCTGCAGGCCGGCACCGCCGCCTTGGATTTGGAATCCGTCGAGCTGCTCACCCCGGACAAGATGAGCCGGTCGCTGAAAAAGGGATTCGGATTGCCGGAGCATCCCGCCATCGGCCTGTTCGGCGAGATCGCCGCGGAGGCGGAGCGCTTGAACGGGCCGCTGGCCGACGCGCGGCTCGCCCTGGAAATGCGCCTCGTGGAGGAGGTCCGCCGCGAGCTGCCCCGGCGCAAGGAGGCGGCGCGGGTGCGCGGCTTCGACGATCTGCTCCGGGCGGTGCGCGAGGCGCTGGCCGGGCCCGGCGGCGAGGCGCTGGCGGCCGCGCTGCGCGCCCGGTACCGGGCGGTGCTGGTGGACGAGTTCCAGGACACCGACCCGGTCCAGTACGAGATCTTCCAGCGGGCGTTCGGGGCGAGCGGCACGGCGGTCTTCTACATCGGCGACCCGAAGCAATCCATCTACAGCTTCCGCGGCGCCGACATCTTCGCCTACCTGCGGGCCGCGCGGGAAAAGGGCGTGGTCCGGCACACGATGACACGCAACTACCGTTCCACACCCGGGCTGCTGGCGGCGACGGCGCGGCTGTTCGGAGGCGAGCGTCCCTTTGTGATCGAGGGGATCGAACTGCCGCCCGTGACGGCGGACGCCGAGCGTCCCTGTCCGCCGCTCACCGAAGGCGGCCGGGAGGCGCCGGCGCTCACCATCTGGACCCTGCCGCCCGACCTGCCCGAGTGGAGCTTTGACCATGGCCGGTACAAGGTTCCCGTGGCTTGTCAACTGGCCGCCCATGCTGTGGCCGCGGAGATCCGCCGGCTGCTGGATCCGGCCCGCGACTGCCGAATCGGCGCCGAACCGTTCCGCGCGGCTCACGCGGCCGTCCTGGTCCGCAGCCGGACCGAGGCGCAGCTCGTGAAGGATGCGCTCCAGGCCGCCGGCGTGCCGGCGGTGCTCTCCCGGGCCGACAATGTGTTCGGTTCTCCGGAGGCGGAAGAGCTGGAGCTCGTCCTGCGGGCGGCGGCGGCGCCGTCGTCGGGCGGCGCGGTGCGCGCCGCGCTCCTCACCGACGCCCTGGGGCTGGACCTGGCCGGCGTGGACCGGCTGGCCCGCGAGGCGGCGGAATGGGAAGGCTGGCTCGAACAGTTCCATCGCCTCCACGACGCGTGGACCGCGCGGGGGCTGCTCCCCATGCTCCGGCGGCTGGACGCGGAGCGCGGCGTCCGGGGGCGCCTGCTGGGCCTGGCCGGCGGCGAGCGGCGGGTGACCAATTTCTTCCACATGGCGGAGTTGCTGCACGGGGTCGAGTCGGAGTGCGGCCTGGGCATGGCCGGCGTGATCGGTTGGCTGGCGGGCCGGCGGGCCGAGTCCGGCGACGAGCGGGTGGACGCATACGAGCTGCGCCTCGAAAGCGATGCCGACGCCGTCCAGGTCCTGACCATGCACCGCAGCAAGGGGCTGGAGTTCCCCGTGGTGTTCCTCCCGTTCCCGTGGAGCGGGGGGCGGCAGCTTTCGGACAAAGAGCCGTGCGGCTACCACGACGACACCGGCCGGCCGGTCTGGGACTACGGCTGCGCGGACAGGGCCCAGGCCAGGCGGGAAAAGCTGGCTGAGGATGTTCGGCTGCTCTACGTGTCGGTCACTCGCGCCCGGTGCCGGTGCTACTTTGCCTGGGACCGCGTCAACGACGCGGAGGATTCGGCGCCCGCCTACCTCTTTCACCGGCGCGACGGCGAGCCCGCGCTGCCGCCGTCGCGCGAGGCGCTGCTGGCGGACCTGGCGGCGCTGCGGGGCGACGCGCCCATCGAGATCGCGGAGCTGCCGCTGGTGGCGACGCCGCCGCCGGCCCCGGCCGCCGGAGCGGCCGTCCCGCGGAAGCCGCGGCAGCTGCCGGCGCCAGTGCCGGCGGGCTGGCGCGTGGTGAGCTATTCCGTGCTCAAGCGGGGTGCCGCCGCAACGCCCGCCGTGGAGGAGCTGCCCGACCACGATCCCGAGACCGGGCCGGCCGCGGCGCCTGCGGAGCCGGCGGCCGCCCCGGGTGAGGACCACCTGGCCTTTCCCCGGGGCGTGCGCGCCGGCACGGCGCTGCACGCGATCCTGGAGCGGATCGACTTCGCCGCGACCGACTACTCCGGCGTGGTGGAGGAGCAGCTCCGGCGGCACGGACTGGCCCGGCGGTCATCGGACGGCGCGGCCTGGGGTCCCGGGGTCGCCCGCTGGCTGCAGCGGGTGCTGGCCGCGCCGCTGGCCGACGGCCTGCGGCTGGCGGACATCGGCGGATCGGACCGGGTCCCGGAGCTGGAGTTCTGGCTGCCGCTCCGGCTGGTGACCCCCGCGGACCTGGCGGCGCTGGCCGGTGACGACGAGCCGTCCGCGCTGGCCGCCGTCTCCGGGTATCTGCGGGGCTATATCGACCTGGTGTTCCGCCACGCCGGCCGGTACTACCTGCTGGACTGGAAGTCCAACCACCTCGGCGCCCAGACCGGCGACTACCTGCCGGAGCGCCTCGCCGAGGCCATGCGCGTCCACCACTACGACCTGCAGCTCAACCTGTACGTGCTGGCGCTGCACCGGTACCTTGCGCGCACGCTCCCCGGTTACGACTACGACCGCCACGTGGGCGGCGCCTTTTACCTGTTCCTGCGGGGGATGGATCCGGCGGACCCGCGCCGTCCCGGCGTCTTCCACCGCCGCCCCGATCGGGCGGAGGTGGAGGGATGGGCGGCGCGCATTCTGGAGGAGCCGTCATGGACGCCGTAGCGGAGCGGATCCTGGCGGATCCGCGGTTTCAGGAAATCGACCGCCACTTCGCCCGGCTCATCGCCGGGCTGGACCCGGCCGCCGACGAGGTGCTGCCGGTCGCAGCGGCGCTGGTGAGCCGGGCCCGCGCCGAGGGGCACATCTGCCTGGACCTGGAGGCGGCGGCGGGCGAACTGGCCGCCGCCTGGCCGGAAGCGGCGGCCTGGGGCGGCGGCGACGCCTGGGCGCGACGCCTGGCGGCGTGCCGGCCGGTGGGCGGCCCCGGCGAGTGGACGCCCCTGGTGATGGATAACGGCCGCCTGTACCTGCACCGCTATTGGCGGCACGAGCGCGCGCTGGCCGAACGGCTGCTGGCGCTGGCCGGGGAGCCGCCCGCCGAAGCGGAGGATCCGCGCCTCGGGGAGCGGCTCCGGCGCTTCTTCCCGCCCGCCGGAATGTCGCCCGACTGGCAGCGCGTGGCCGCCTACGTCGCGGCGACGCGACGGCTGTGCGTGATCTCCGGCGGGCCCGGCACGGGGAAGACCGCCACGGCGGCGCGCATCCTGGCGCTGCTCCTGGAGCAGCGGCCGGAGCGGATCGTCGCCCTGGCGGCGCCCACGGGCAAGGCGGCCGCGCGGATGAACGAGGCGATCCGGTCCGTCCTGGCCGGCCTGGACGTGGCGGCGCAGGTCAGGGAGCGGGCCCTGGCCCGGCCGGCACAGACGATCCACCGGTTGCTGGGCGCCCGCCGCCGGGGGGCTGCGTTCGCGCACGGCGCGGCCGACCCCATCCCGTGCGACGTGCTGGTGGTGGACGAGGCCTCGATGGTGGACGTGGCCCTGATGGCCCGCCTCCTGGAGGCGTTGCCCGCAGGCGCCCGGCTGGTGCTGCTCGGCGACAAGAACCAGCTCGCCTCGGTGGAGGCGGGCGCGTTCCTCGGCGACCTGTGCGCCGCCCCGGCGGAGAACCGTTTCCGCTCGGCGCTGGCGCAGGGTTACGCCGACGCGACGGGCGACGGCGGGCTGGCCGGCGGGCATGCCGACCCGGCCGCCCGGCCGCTGCAGGACTGCCTGGTCCAGCTCCGGCACAGCTACCGCTTCGCCGCCGACGGCGGCATCGGCGCCCTGTGCCACGCCGTCAACGCCGGGGCGAGCTGGTCCGCGTTCGAGCCGCTGTTCGCGGCGCACGCGGAGATCCGGTGGCGCACTCCGCCGCCGCACCGCGACCTGGCGGCGGCGCTGGCGCCCGCGATCATCGACGGCTTCGCGCCCTGCGCGGCGGCGGCGGACCCCCTCGCCGCGCTGGAGGCGCTGGGGCGGTTCCGCATCCTGTGCGTCGTGCGCGAGGGGCCGTTCGGCGCGGCCGCGCTCAATCGCCTGGCCGAGGAGGTGCTCGCCGGCCGGGGACTGATCCGGCCGGCCGGCGGGTGGTATGCCCACCGCCCGGTCATGGTCACCGTCAACGACTACAACCTGCGCCTGTTCAACGGCGACATCGGCATCGCGCGGCACGATGCGGACGGCGCACTGCGCGTGTTCTTCCCGCCGGAGGGGGAGGGGGCGCCGCGGCGCTTCCTGCCGGCCATGTTGCCGGCGCACGAGACGGTGTACGCTATGACGGTGCACAAGAGCCAGGGCTCGGAGTTCGACCGGGTGCTGCTGGTCCTGCCCGACCGCGACAGCCCCGTCCTCACCCGGGAGCTGGTGTACACCGCCGTGACCCGCGCGCGGCGGGAGGTGACCATCCTGGCGACTCCGGTCGTGTTCGCCGCCGCCGCGTCGGCCCGCGTCCGCCGGACCTCGGGGCTGAGGGAGCGGTTGTGGGGGATGGTGAATAGTGAACAGTAAACAGTAAACAGTAAACAGTAAACAGTTAGGAGATAGGAGATGGGAGATAGGGGGAGTTTTATGATGCGTCGTGAGAGTAGTTCGTAATCGTAATTCGTAATCGTAATTCGTGATCGTAATCCCAAGCCGGCAAAGCCGGAACCCATTGATTAAGGGTATCTGGAATTCACTCGTCCAACCAGCCGCTCATCGATCGGCACCGTCTCCGAATTCACGACGAAAATAGCCAGGCGCAGCCCCGCGAACGCGGGGCCGCGCCTGGAAGGCCAATTAGTTGACGCGCCGCGCCCCGGGTACGGGGCGCGAGGAAAGAGTGTCGGCGGACCCTACGCTTCCCCGCGCCCCTGTGCAGGGGCGCGCCGGGTAAAAATAACCGGCTTCCCAGGCGCTGCCCGGCTGCGCCGGGCTGCGCCTGGCTATTGTCTTTGAAACTGGACGGGCTTGCCGGAAACCCAGTAGCGCGGCACTGAGCTGAAGTTCACCATGATGCCCCTTTGGTCCCGGCTCCGCCGGGTTACGAGTACAATGACAATTACGATCACGAATTACGAGTGCGATGACGAACTACGAGCACGAGATCTGAGGCTCGATATCCGAAGTCCGATACTCGAAGTCCGATATTCGATGTCCGATGTCCGAAATCCGTTCCCCGATCAGGCGACGGGCCGGCCGCAGGTGATGCAGAAGCGCGCACCCGGATCCAGCGGGTGGCCGCACTCCGGGCAGAGCGAGGCCACGGATTTCTCGAAGATGGCGTCGTCCAGCAGCGACGCCGGCGGCTGGACCGGCTGGGTGACCGGTAGCGGCGGCGGACCGGCCGGGGCGGGCGGCGCTGCGGCGGGGGGCGCCGGCGGCGGGACGTAGACGGCCGGCTGGGGCGGGGGAACCGGGGCTGTGTAGGCGGGGGGCGCCGCCACGGGTGGCGGCGCATAGGCCGGTGACGGCGCGTATGCCGGCGGCGGGGCGGCCACCGGTGGCGCCGGAGCGGTCGGATGGCCGCAGGTGGTGCAGAATCGGCTGCCGGGGGTGAGCGGTTCCCGGCACTGGGGACACGCGGCCGGAGGGGCCGCGGCGGGGGGTGCCGGCGGCGGCACGTAGGCGGCCGGCTGGGGCGGGGGAGCCGGGGCCGCGTAAGCGGGAGGCGCCGCCATGGGGGGCGGCGCATAGGCCGGCGGAGGCGCGGGCGCCGGAGCTGCCGCCGGGGAAGGCCCCGGCGGGGGGACGGCTGCGGCGGGCGGCGGAGCGGACGGCTGATCCACCGGCATGGGGATGGTGAGCGCCTCGCCCGGGCCCGGATAGAGCGGCAAGGGTTTGCCGCTGGCGGTCTGGTCCACCCGCTCGGCCGGCGCGGCGCCGGCCGCCAGCATGAACTCGGTGCACCCGACGGTGAAGACGTCGCCGTCGGCGAGCTGGACGGTGCCCTCGATCCGGCGGCCGTTCACCAGTGTGCCGTTGCTGCTCCCCAGGTCGGTCATGAAGCAGTCGTCGCCCACGCACTCGACCCGGACGTGGTTGCGCGATGCGCGCATGTCCGGCACTACGATGTCATTGTCCGAGCTGCGCCCGATCCTGACCTGATCGTCGATGGGGTACGGGCGGCCGGCGTGGGGGCCGCTCCGGACGGTGAGCAGCCAGCGGGCGGCGGGCAGCCTCGCTGCCGCGGGCCTGTCAGCCGGCGGGCGTCCGCCGGGCGGATTCACCGACGGGGGTTGGCCGGGGGTCTGGGACATGATCGCCTCCTGGGCCGGAACGATGCCGCCTCCGGACACCGGCCGCGGCGTCGAGCCGCGGATGCGCCGGTGGGCTACCGGATTGCGGTGTTGATGACGGTGTCACTCCTTTAATTTTAAAGGTGATCAATAGGAAATTCAACACTATACCCATTTCGTCCGGGACGGCTTGCCATGGTTCGCTGGGTGGCCGATGACCGCGGTGGCCGCCCCCGGTGGCGGCCACGCACGTCGTCCATGAAGACGATTCCGCGGAATCCGCATCTTAAAAACCGGCAGCCGGTGCGGCCGCGGAGCTGCACCCGGCGGCGAGGAGTGATCGAATGCGCGACCTGTTGCAGGCAGCCACCCCGACTTCGAAACGCCCGGCGGCGAGCACCGTGTTCTGGATTGCCGCGGTGGTAGTCGTCGTGGCGTTGTTGTTGCAGGCGGAGGATCGTCCGGCACGGCCCGCCGGCGGGCCGCCGGCGAACCCGCTGGATGTTCCGGCGGCGGACGCTGCCGCCGTCGGCTGCAGCCCGGCTCCAACCGGCCTTTCCAAGGAGAAGCAAGCCATGAGTGCCATACCCGATTCCGATCCGCGGCGCCACGCCGCCGGCTCCGGCGCGACGCCGGCCCGTGTGGAGACCGCCACGTTCGCCATGGGCTGATTCTGGGGACCCGACTCCCGGTTCGGGAGTCTCCCCGGCGTCATCCGGACCCGCGTGGGGTACACCGGCGGCACGCAGGCCGACCCCGCCTACCACCGGCTGGGTGACCACACCGAAACGCTCCAGGTGGATTTCGATCCCGACCGGATCTCTTACGCGGAGCTGCTGGATGTCTTCTGGTCCAGCCACCGGCCCACCAGCCGCGCCTGGTCCCGCCAGTACATGGCCGTCGTGTTCTGTCACGACGAGACGCAGGCGGAGCTGGCGCGCGCCGGCCGTGACCGCCTGGCGGCGCAACTGGGACGGACGATCGTCACCGAGATCCGCCCGGCGGGGCGGTTCTACCGGGCCGAGGATTACCATCAGAAATATTATCTGCGGCAGTCGGAGGAGCTGATGCGGGAGTTCCGGCGCCTGTTCCCTGACCCGACGGCGTTCACCGACTCCACACTGGCCGCCCGCGTCAACGGTTACGTGGGCGGCAACGGCGGGCTGGCCCGGCTCCACGAGGAGATCGAGGCGCTGGGGATGCAGCCGCCGCAGCGGGACCGCCTGGCGTCCCTGCTGGAGCAGCTGGGTCCGTGACCGGGGACCGTCAGGGGCGGGCGGGCCGGATCCGGGCCGCCCAGCCGCCGCCGGCGGCCAGTCGAACCGCGAGCTTTGAGCTCCGATCCACGGCCTGTTCCGTCATGAGAAAGTCGCTGCCCCAGCGGCCGGCGTTGGCGCCGTCCGCCCACGCGGTCAACGTGAACGATCCAGGCGGCAGGAACGCGCAATCAATGGTCAGCTCCCGCGGCGTCCAGTCGGTCATGGCGCCCACGAACCACTCGTCGCCCCGCCGGCGGGCCACCGCGACGCAATCCCCGATGCGCGCATCCAGCACGACGGTCTCGTCCCACACCGTGGGCACCGCCCGCAGCCAGGCCATCGCCTCGGGCTCCCGCGCGTAGAGCGCGGGGCTGTCGCACAGCATCTGCAGCGGGCTCTCGTAGACCACGTACATCGCCAGCTGATGGCAGCGGGTGCCCTGGCTCATGGGCTGCTCGAAGACGGGGGCGAAGCTGGCGCGGGCGGCGTTCCGCATGGCTCCGGGGGTGTAGTCCATGGGACCGAGGAGCATCCGCGTGAACGGCAGGGTCACGTCGTGCTCCGGGTTGGCGTCGGCGCACCACTTGCTCTGCTCGAGGCCGCGCACGCCCTCGGTGGCGAGCAGGTTCGGCCAGGTTCGCGTCAGGATGGCCGGGCGCACGGCGCCGTGGAAATCCACGACCATGCGGCGCCGGGCCGCCTCGCGGCACACCCGGTGGTAGAAGTTGATGACCGGCTGGTCGTCCCGCTGCATGAAGTCCACCTTGATCCCCCGGATCCCCCACCGCTCGAACCGGTCGAACGCCGCGTCGAACTGGTCGTCCAGCGTCTGCCAGATCACCCACAGGATCAGTCCCACGCCCCGGGACCGGGCGTAGGCGGCCAAGGCGTCCATGTCCAGTTCGGGGACCACCCGGAGCAGGTCGCCCAGCGGGTACCAGCCCTCGTCGAGGATCACGTACTCGATGCCGTGGGCGGCGGCGAAGTCGATGTAGTGTTTGTACGTGGCCGTGTTGACGCCGGCGGAGAAGTCCACGCCGGCGAGGTTCAGCGCGTTCCACCAGTCCCACGCCACCTTGCCCGGCCGGATCCAGGTGGTGTCGGCCACCTGGCTGGGGGCGGCCAGGAGGTACACCAGCGGGTTGGTGATCAGATCGGCATCCCGCTCGGCGACGGCCACGAGGCGCCACGGATACGTCCGCGTGCCGGCGGTCACCGCGATGTGGTCGGCGGTGCGGGTGACGCGCAAATGGCGGTCGCCGGCGAGCCGCGTCTCCAGGGGGAGCGGCGGGAACGTCGCGGCGAGGCCGTCCCGTCCGTTGCCCCGGAGCCACAGTCCGGGGTAGTCGGCGAGGTCCGATTCGGCGACGGCGAGCCGGACGCCGTCGGGCGCCCCCACCACCGCCGGCAGGCTGGCCAGCATGGCGGCGGTGACGTCCGGCAGCGGCAGGCGGACGAACTCCCGCTCGTTGTGCGAGAAGAAGCCGTCCTCGCGGGGGAAATACACGGCGCAGTCGCCGGCGAACCGGAACTCCGCCTCCTCGTTCCACACCGTCACCCGGTCCCGCGGGATCGCCGTCTCGAACCGGTAGGCGACGCCCTCGTTGTAGGCGCGGAAGACCGCCTCGCCGCCGCCGGCCAGGACCAGCCGCAGCTCGTGGTAGCGCTCCGGGATCCGGGCGGCCTTCTGCGGGACGGGGGGCGCCACGTGGCCGTCGACGCGGCGCTCGGTGGTGGCGGCGATCCGCGGCGCCAGCCCCACGGCGGCATCGTCGACGCGCAGCACGCAGGCGCAGTCCGGCATCACGACGCGGCCGCGCAGGGCGACGTCGTAGCGGAGCCGGTCCGCCGCCCGGACCGTCACGGCGATCCGGCCGTCGGGCGACTCCAGCCGGTAGGCGTTCTCCGCCGTCTGGGCGGCTGCCGGAGCGGCGGCGGCGGCGAGGACGGCGATCCCGGCGGAGGCGATGAGCCGGATGATCCGATGCGTTCTGGGCATGGCATCCTCCTTGAATCAATCACCATCCGGGTGGGCGGAGGCGGGGAGCGGGCAGCCGTCGCTGTCCAGCGGGACGATGGCGCCGCAGCCGAGGGCCTCCAGGTCGGGGCGCACGGCGGCCGCATCGCCCACGATGACGACGGCCAGACGGTCCGTCCGGATGTGCCGGGCGCCGGCCTCGGCCACGTCCGCGGCCGTGACGGCGCGGAGACGCCCGGGCAGCGTTTCGGGCTCGTCGTCGGGCAGGCCGTAGAGGTAAACGTCGAGGAGCTCCCGGACGATCTGGTCGGGCATCTCGAACCGGCGGGCATAGCCGTTGACCAGCGAATCTTTCGCGTAGGCGAGTTCCCCGGCGCTGAGCGGCCGGGCGCCGGCGATGCCGTCAAGCTCGGCCAGGATCTCCCGGAGAGCCGCGACGGTGACCCGCGTCTCCACGGGCGCCGCGGCGGTCAAGGTGCCGCCGGCGGCCTCGAAGCTGACGCGGGAGCGGGCGCCGTAGGTGTAGCCCTTGTCTTCGCGCAGGTTCAGGTTGAGCCGCGAGACGAACTGGCCGCCCAGGGCGGCGTTGAGCACCGTCAGGGCGGCGAAGTCGGGGGCGGTCCGGGGGATGCCCGTCAGCGCGACCGTGACCACCGATTGGGGCGCGCCCGGCCGGTCCAGCAGGTAGACGGCCCGGTCGCCGGGCGGAGGCACGGGGGGCGGGCCGGCGGCCGGCGCCGGCGCGGCCGGCCAGGCGGCCAGTCCGCCGAGGGCGGACTCCAGCTCCGGGCGGGTGATGTCGCCGGCGACGACGAGCACCGCGTTGCCCGGCACGCAGGTGGCGCGCCAATGCGCCCGCACCTCGTCGAGGGTGACCGCGGCCAGACAGGCGGCGGTGCCCGCCACCGGATGCGCGTACGGGTGCGCGCCGTAGACCACCCGCTGGGCGGCCACCGCGGCCAGGTAGTGGGGCTGGTCCTGGAGCTGGGTGAGGCGCACGCGCCGCTGCTGCCGCAGGCGCTCCATCTCGGCGGGGGGAAAGTCGGGTCGGGTGACCATGTCCCCGAGCAGCGCGAGCGACGGCTCCAGGCGGTGTCGCAGCGCCGAGAGGCTGGCGATGACGGCGTCGGGCCACGTCACCCACGACAGCTCGGCGCCCAGCGCCTCGACGGCCTCGGCCAGCTCGGTGGAGGAACGGCCGCCGGCGCCCTCCCGCAGCATGGCCGCGGTCAGGTCGGCCAGACCGGGGCGGGTGGCCGGCTCGGCGGCCAGGCCGCCGCGCACGATGAGGCAGACGCTCACCAGCGGCAGCTTGTGGTGCTCCGCCAGCACCACCCGGAGGCCGTTGGGCAGCGTGAACGTTTGTCGCGGCGGGAGCTGGAACGCCGACTCGGGCCCGGGCCCGGGCATGACGGTCCGGTCCACGCCGACGGCCGCCGGGCGGGCCGACGGCGTCAGCGGCGGCAGCGGCTCCACCCGGGCGACCAGCCGCCCCGCGCCCAGATACCGGCGGGCCGCGGCCACGACCGCCTCGGGCGTCAGAGGCCGTCTCAAAACCCTGCATTTTGACCGGTACTCAGCGGGTGTCTAAAAATCGTGTAAATATCTTTATAATGAATAAGATAGATGGTATAATGCCTTGACTTGGACGGGTGATTCTGGCGGCGGAGCGAA